>OUNM010209314.1_pt1 | contig 10680 bp, 7 predicted proteins | sample 1769961 | NCBI WGS metagenome assembly OUNM01 (sample SAMEA3914820, study PRJEB12502) | metagenome | biome: forest; material: soil | place: USA | collected 2012-03-12 | depth 0.3 m
CTGCCCACATCGCATTCGTAGACCATGTCGGAGCCGAATTCCCTGGCGAAGTCCGTGATGCGGTCCTTGAAGCGTTCGCCCACGTAGGTGAAGGCGAGTTCGGCGCCTTCGCGCTTGCACGCCGAGGCGATGCCGTACGCGATCGAACGATTCGAAAGCAAGCCCGTGATCAGGATCCGCTTACCTGCCAGAAATCCCATAGGTTCTCCAAGATGTTGTGAGGACGGGCACGCTTTGTGCAAAGGCCCGTGTCCGGTGCATCGCGGGGAACGGTCCCCGCTGTTTGTTGCGCCGCGTAGAGGGAATGTCCGGATGGCTGGCCGCCACCCGAACGCATGTAAAATTGTCGCACAACTTCGCCCGGCCACAAGCCGCCGGGCCGTCTCGGGCATTGTGGAGGTCTGCAACCGGATGCTGATTCATGCACGTTGGCCGCTTCGGGCGGCAGGGCAGTGCTTCCGTCGACGCACGGTGGTGCAATGGGGGCTAGCGCTGTCGATCGTGCTGGCTTCGGGTTTTCCCGCATTGGCGCTCGCCGCGCACGGATTCGCACTGCATGGCGACCTCAAGTATCCGCCGGAGTTTGCCCACTTCGACTACGTCAATCCCGGTGCGCCGCAGGGCGGCACGCTGACGCTGGCCAATCCGGATCGCCGGACCAGCTTCGACAAGTTCAATCCGTTCACGCTGAAGGGCACCGCCGCGCCCGGCCTGACCTCGCTGATGTTCGAGACGCTGCTGATCAGCAGCGCTGACGAGTCGGCCAGCGCCTATGGACTGCTCGCCAACGATGTGACGGTGGCGCCGGACCAGTTGTCGGTGACGTTCCATATCCGTCCCGAGGCGCGCTTCGTCAATGGCGATCCGGTGCTGGCCGCGGACGTGAAGTACTCCTACGACATGCTGATGAGCAAGGCCGCCAGCCCGGGCTATCGCAGCATGTGCATGGACGTGAAGAACGTGGTGGCCATCGGCGAGCGTAGCGTCCGGTTCGAGTTCAAGCAGCGCAACGCCGAGCTGCCGCTGATCGTGGGCCAGCTACCCGTCTTCTCGAGGAAGTGGACGACCAAGGTGCCGTTCGACAAGCTGACCTTCGAGGAGCCGATCACCAGCGGCCCCTACAAGATCGAGCGCTACGATGCCGGTCGCGGCATCGTGTTCCAGCGCGACCCGAATTACTGGGGCAAGAACCTGGCCGTGCGGCGTGGGACGTTCAACTTCGGACGCGTGGTGTACCGGCTCTACAAGGACGAGACGGCGCGGCTGGAAGCGTTCAAGGCCGGCGAGTTCGATGCAATTGTCGAATATCGGTCGAAGAACTGGGCCAAGAGCTACGTAGGCACCAAGTTCCGCGACGGCAGCCTGATCAAGACCGAGTTCCAGCACCGCAACGGCGCCGGCATGCAGGGCTTCGTGATGAACATGCGCAAGCCGATGTTCCAGGACGTGCGGGTGCGCCAGGCGCTGATTCTGGCGCTGGACTTCGAGTGGCTCAACCGGCAGCTGTTCTATGGTGCGTACAAGCGGCTCGACAGCTGGTTCTCGAATAGCGAGCTGGCCGCCAGCACGACCTTCGACGGCCGGCCAGGGCCGGCCGAGCTGAAGCTGCTGGAACCGCTGCGCGCGCAGTTGCCGAGCGAGGTGTTCGGCCCCGACGTGGTGCAGCCCACCACGACTGCGCCGCGCTCGCTGCGGGACAATCTGCGCGAGGCACGCCGCCTGCTGGCGCAGGCCGGCTGGACCTACGACGATGGTGCGCTGCGCAATGCCAAGGGCGAGCCGATGGTCTTCGAGTTTCTCGATGACGGCGGCGCCATGAGCCGCGTCATCACGGCCTATGTGCGCAATCTCGAAAAGCTCGGCATCGAGGTGCACCAGCGCACCACGGACTTCGCGCTGTACCAGAAGCGGCTCGAGGATTTCGATTTCGACATGGTGTCGATACGCTTTCCCGACTCGCAGAGCCCGGGCAATGAACTGCGCGACCGCTTCTCCGCCGAGGCGGCCAGCATGCCCGGTTCGGACAACCTGTTCGGCCTCAAGTCCGCGCCCGTGGACAAGCTGGTGGACGCCGTGCTGCACGCCGAGACGCGCGACGACCTGATCACGGCCGGTCGCGCGCTGGACCGCGTGCTGATGCACGGGTACTACATCGTGCCGAACTGGTACAGTGCCTTCCACCGTGTGGCGTACCGCAAGGAACTGTCGTACCCGACGCGCCTGCCGTACTACTACACCGCGGAGGGCTGGATCCTCTCCAACTGGTGGCGCAACGACCTCGCGCCGAAGACCCAGTAATCCAGAAACCGGACGGCCAATGCTTGCCTATCTGCTGAAGCGAATCCTGCTGATGATCCCGACGCTGATTGGGGTCATCACGCTCACGTTCGTCGTGATCCAGTTTGTACCCGGTGGCCCGGTCGAGCAGATGATGCTCGAGATGAAAGGGCGCGGTGGCGCGAGCGAAGCCAGCGGCGGTGGCGCGGAATACCGTGGCCGGCGTGGCGTGGATCCCGACAAGATCAAAGAGATCCAGGCGCTCTACGGCTTCGACAAGCCGCCGGTGGAGCGGTATTTCATGATGCTCAAGCGGTTCGCGCAATTCGACCTGGGCCAGAGCTACTTCCAGCACCGCAGCGTCTGGGAACTCGTGAAGTCCAAGATGCCCGTGTCGATCAGCCTCGGGCTCTGGACGTTCTTTCTCACCTACCTGATATCGGTGCCACTCGGCATCTCGAAAGCGATTCGCGCGGGCAGCCGCTTCGACGTGATCAGCAGCATGATCGTGCTGGTGGGCTATGCCATCCCGGGCTTCGTGCTCGGGGTGCTGCTGCTGGTGCTGTTCGGCGGCGGCACGTTCGTGCAGTGGTTCCCGCTGCGCGGCCTGACCTCGGACGACTGGAGCCAGATGTCGATGATGGGCAAGGTCATGGATTACCTGTGGCACCTCGTGCTGCCGATCACCGCGTCGGTGGTGGGCAGCTTTGCCGTGGTGACCATGCTGACCAAGAACGCGTTCCTGGAGGAAATCCGCAAGCAGTACGTGCTGACCGCGCGCGCCAAGGGCTTGTCCGAGCGGCGCGTGCTCTGGAAGCACGTGTTCCGCAATGCGCTGATTCCGCTGGTCACCGGCTTTCCGGCCGCGTTCATCGGTGCGTTTTTCACCGGGTCGCTGCTGATCGAGACGCTGTTTTCGCTCGATGGGCTGGGCCTGCTGTCGTATGAAGCCGTGCTGCGCCGCGACTACCCCGTGGTACTCGGCACGCTTTACCTGTTCACGCTGATCGGTCTCGTGACGCGCCTGATTTCCGATGTCTGCTACGTCATGGTGGACCCCCGCATTCACTTCGAGGGGATGCACCGATGAAATCCGCCGCCAGCAACGGCCTGCCGCATTCGCTCTCGCCGCGCCAGCGCGCGTGGCAGCGCTTCCGCCGCAATCGCCTGGGCTACTGGAGCCTGGTCCTGTTCGTGGTCATCTTCGTGCTGAGCATGTGTGCCGAACTGCTCTCCAGCGACCGCCCGCTGATGGTGCGCTACAAGGGGGAGTACTACTTTCCGATCGTCAAGGTCTATCCGGAAACCACGTTCGACGGCGACTTCGCGACGCGGGCCGATTATCTGGACCCGTTCATTCGCGACCGGATCACGACCCACGGCAATTTCGCCATCTATCCGCCGAACCGGTATTCGTACGATTCGATCAACTACTTCGCCAAGGAACCGAATCCGGCGCCGCCGTCGGCCGACAACTGGCTCGGCACCGATGATCGCGGACGCGATGTCCTGGCGCGGCTGCTGTATGGGTTTCGCGTGTCCGTGCTGTTCGGGATGGCGCTGACGGTGATCGGCGTGCTGGTTGGCACGCTGACCGGGGCGCTGATGGGCTTTTTCGGCGGCCGCTTCGATCTGTTCTCGCAGCGTGCCATCGAGATCTGGAGCTCGATGCCGGAGCTGTACCTGCTGATCATCTTTGCGTCGATTTTCGAGCCGAGCCTGGCGCTGCTGATCATCCTGCTGTCGCTGTTCGGCTGGATGGGGCTTTCCGACTATGTGCGGGCCGAGTTCTATCGCAATCGTTCGCTCGATTACGTGAAGGCAGCGCGCGCGCTGGGCCTCTCCAACGTGCAGATCATGTGGCGCCATATCCTGCCCAACAGCCTGACGCCGGTGATCACGTTCCTGCCGTTCCGCATGAGCGCGGCCATCCTGGCGCTGACCAGCCTGGATTTCCTCGGCCTGGGCGTGCCGCCGACGACGCCGAGCCTGGGCGAGCTGCTGGCGCAGGGCAAGGGCAATCTCGATGCATGGTGGATTTCGCTGTCGACCTTCACGGTGCTGGTGGTGACGCTGCTGCTGTTGACGTTCATGGGCGACGCCTTGCGCGATGCGTTCGACACGCGCCTGGGCCTCGCGCAGTTACGGGGCCGCGTGGAACCGAAGGTGCCGGCCGGCAGCACGGCTGCGGAGGTCACGCCATGAACGCCGCGACACCGATTTTCGATCCGCTGGAGCCCGTGGCGGCGCCCGCACCCGGCACGCAGCTGATGTGTGTGGAGCACCTGTCGGTCACCTTTGGCGAAGGGGAGCATGCCACGCGCGCCGTGCGCGATATCAGCTTCGACCTGCGTGCCGGCGAACGCTACGCGCTGGTGGGTGAATCGGGATCGGGCAAGACCGTGACGGCGCTGGCGATGCTGCGGCTCGTGGAAGACGCGCGTTACCAGGGCGCGATCCGCTTCGAGGGCAAGGATCTGCTGCAGGTGAGCGATCGCGAGATGCGCCGCATCCGCGGGTCCGAGATCGCGATGATTTTCCAGGAGCCGATGACGGCGCTCAATCCGCTCTACACGATCGGCAACCAGATCGTGGAGACGCTGGCGCTGCACGAGGACCTGGACCGGCGCACCGCGCGCGATCGCGCGATTGCGCTGCTGGAGCGCACGGGCATCAGCGATGCCGCCAACCGCTTCAACAGCTTTCCGCACCAGTTGTCCGGCGGCCAGCGGCAGCGCGCGATGATTGCGATGGCACTGGCGTGCCGCCCCAAACTGCTGCTCGCCGATGAGCCGACCACGGCGCTGGACGTGACCATCCGTGTGCAGATCCTCGATCTGCTGCGCAGCCTGCAGGCCGAGTTCGGCATGGCCGTGATGCTGATCACGCACGACCTGAACATGGTGCGCGCGTTCGCACAACGCGTGGGCGTGATGGAAAAGGGCGTGCTCGTGGAGACGGGCGAAACGACCGAGGTCTTCGCCAATCCACGCCACCCGTACACGCGCAAGCTGATCGACAGTCGCCCGAAGCGCGAGGTGTTGCCACTGGTGCCGCTGGCGCCGGTGCTGCTGGAGACCGACGCGCTCTGCGTCAACTATCAGAAGAAGCGCGCCGGGATCGCCGGCTGGTTCTCCAAGGACGCGTTTGCCGCGGTCAAGGACGTAACGCTGCAATTGCGCGAGGGCGAGACCGTGGGCATCGTCGGCGAATCGGGGTCGGGCAAGACCACGCTGGCCCACGCGGTACTGGCGCTGCAACGCAAGAGCGCCGGGGCGATCCAGTTCCTTGGCCGCAGCTTCGATGCCTGCACGCAAAAGGAGCGCAGCGCGCTGCGCTCGCGCATGCAGGTGGTGTTTCAGGACCCATTCGGCTCGCTGTCGCCACGCATGACGATCGAGCAGATCGTGGGGGAGGGGCTGGCGCTGCACCAGCCTGGCCTGTCGCGCGAAGGCATGCGCGAACGGGTGACCGAGGCGTTGCGCGAAGTGGGCCTCGACCGCACGGCACTGGCGCGCTATCCGCACGAGTTCTCGGGCGGACAGCGCCAGCGTATCGCGATTGCGCGCGTGCTGATCCTGAAGCCACAGGTGCTGGTGCTCGATGAGCCGACTTCCGCACTGGACGTGTCGATCCAGCAGCAGGTGCTGGCGCTGCTTTCGCAACTTCAGCACAAGTACAACCTCAGCTACCTCTTCATCAGCCACGATCTTGCCGTGATCCGTGCGATGGCGCACCGCGTGATCGTGATGAAAAACGGTGAAGTGGTGGAGTCCGGGGAAACGGAGACCGTGCTCGGTGCGCCGCAGCATCCGTATACACGGAAGCTGATGGCGGCGGCCCAGTTGGGTGCGGCCTGAGTGATGTGCGTTGCACCATGCTTTGGCACGGTGAAGTAACACGGGATGCTTATACGCAAACCGAGAAAAAAGATGCGCTTTTTGCGCTAGTTCATTGATTTGCTGACGAATTGCGGGAAATTTGTAACCATCTTTGACATGTCAAGCGTGGCTACTTTACTATCGCGCGATACGTTTTTTCGGGGGTGGTTCGTCCGTCGCATGCAGGCCTTGGGTAGGCCGTTGTTGCACGCGGCTGGTGCAGTCGTCTTGGCGTACTTCTTGCGTACGTTCCGCCCTGATGTTTTCACGCTGTCCGGCGTTGTCTGATTTGCCGGTCAGATTTATCCGATCATCAGGAGAACCAATGCAGCAAACGGTACTTCATTCCCTGGCGCGTGCCGCTATCGGGATTGCCATTGCCTGCGGTGCGACTGTGTCGAATGGAGTGCTGGCGGATACGGTGTTCAAGGATCCCGACGCCCGGATCGAAGCCCGTGCGGACCAAGGCACGGACGCGCATCCGGAAGGCAAGCGTGGCTTGCTGTCGTCGATGATGAGCTCCACCAGCAACGTTGCCAGCAAGGCTGGCGACCTGGTCATGAATGCGCTGGGCCTGATTGGCGTGCGTTATCGCTTCGGCGGTAACAGCCCCGAATCGGGTCTGGACTGCAGCGGGTTTGTCCGCTACGTGTTCAATGACACCTTCGGCTTCATGTTGCCGCGCCGATCCGTCGAAATGAGCCAGGTGGGCACCACCGTGGCAGCCAGCGAACTGCGTCCCGGCGATCTCGTGTTCTTCAACACGATGCGCCACACGTTCTCGCACGTCGGTATCTATATTGGCGACAACAAGTTCGTGCACGCACCGTCCACCGGCAGCAAGATCCGCGTCGACGACATGCGCGCTGCGTACTGGGTGACGCGCTACAACGGCGCCCGCCGCATCGATGATTCGGCGCGCGGCTCCGTCGAGAGCACCAGCGGCATGATCGAGACGCTCAAGCGTTACGACCCGAATGCCCAGCGCCGCACGATGTTTGGTGGCTGAACGGGCTCGACCCAATAAGAAAGGACTGCTTCGGCAGTCCTTTTTTGTTGCTCGTCGCGGCATTGTCTGGTGGCAAATACCCCACTTAAGGGTGACATCCGCTGTCAGTGTGGCTGACGAATTCTGTCAGGCAGCGCGCGCCTTGTCGTAATGATGTGACAAGAGTTGTTGGCCCGGTGATATTGCGCCGACGACCTATTGCGTGGCAACCGTGCCGGCGCCGGCAGGGCGGGTCCGCGCCGCGGCCAGCTTCTCGCGCAGTGTGGCCAGCACGGCCGAAGTGGCCTGTTCGCCGGCAAGGATGGCCCGGTTGCGCGAGGCGAAGTCGCTGCCACCCATATCGGGCAGGTCGGGGCGAATCACCACATCGGCGCGTGCCAGCGACATCTTGTTGATCGACTGGCCCATGATGGCCGTGGTTTGCAACAACACGCCGCTCTGGCCATTGTTCTTCTGGCTCGACGGATCGGCCGAAATATTCACGGCGATCACAAAATCGGCGCCCATCTCGCGCGCCGCATCCACGGGTACGGGCTCCACGAGACCGCCGTCGACATAGTCGTGCCCGCCAATCGACACCGGCTGGAACACACCAGGCACGCTGCTCGAAGCGCGTACCGCCTGGCCGGTATTGCCGCGCCGGAACAGGATGCGTTCGCCGCTCTTGAGATCGGTGGCAACGATCCCCAGCGGAAGCTTCATGGACTCGATCGGACGATTCTTGACCAGGCGGTTCACGTAATTCTGCAGCGCCTCGCCCTTGACCCAGCCGCCGAAGCGCGTGCCGAAGGGCAGGGCCCAGTCCGCGATCGCTGCCTCGTCCATCGTCAGTGCCAACTTGTTGAGCTGGAAGCCGTCCATGCCGGTGGCATAGAGCGCTGCCACCACGGAGCCGGCGCTGGTGCCGGTGACGATGTCGGGGTGGATGCCTTGCGCTTCCAGGGCCTTGATCACGCCGATATGGGCGAATCCGCGCGCTGCGCCGCCGCCGAGCGCGAGCCCGATCCGGATCGGGCGCGGTGGTGTGACGGCTGGCGGCACGGTGCCGGCCGTCGGCGGAAGGGTCGGCGTCGGAAGGCTCGGCGTCGGTTTCGGGCCAAACGAGCAGGCTGCCAGCAGCATTGCCGCCGAGGCGCCCAGGAAGTTTCGTCGTTGCATCGCGGGATGAAAGGCTGTCGGGAAGTGATGCGCGAGGCATCGGCAGGCCGCGTATTGCGCGCGGCCCAGTTTCAGACCGGTGGCAGCATAAATGATTCCGTGGCCGGTTTGGTATCGGTCAGCGCGTATAATGCAGCGTTCAGCGAAATCCGGCCTGCGCGCATCCGCGCGCGGGCCTTTTTGTTTCTCCCGACCATGACACAACGCGTCCGCACCCGCTTCGCGCCGAGCCCGACCGGCTTCATCCACCTTGGCAATATCCGCTCCGCGCTCTATCCGTGGGCCTTTGCCCGCCGCATGAAGGGCGACTTCATCCTGCGCATCGAGGACACCGACGTCGAGCGTTCCTCCGAGGAGGCGGTCGACGTGATCCTGGAGGGCATGGCCTGGCTCGATCTCGATATCGATGAAGGCCCGTTCTACCAGATGCAGCGGATGGACCGCTATCGCGCGGTGGTGCAGCAGATGCTCGATGGCGGCCTGGCCTATTACTGCTATATGAGTACCGAGGAGCTGGACGCCCTGCGCGAGGCCCAGCGTGCCGCGGGCGAAAAGCCGCGCTACAACGGCTTCTGGCGTCCGGAGCCGGGCAAGGTTCTGCCCGAGCCGCCGGCCGGTGTGCAGCCGGTGGTGCGTTTCAGGAACCCGATCGGCGGCAGCGTGGTGTGGGACGACGCCGTGAAGGGGCGTATCGAGATTTCGAACGACGAGCTCGATGACCTGGTGATCGCGCGTCCGGACGGCACGCCGACGTACAACTTCTGCGTGGTGGTCGATGACCTCGACATGAAGATCACGCACGTGATCCGAGGCGATGACCACGTCAACAACACGCCGCGCCAGATCAACATCATCCGCGCACTGGGCGGTGACGTGCCCGTCTATGCCCACCTGCCGACCGTGCTGAACGAGCAGGGCGAGAAGATGAGCAAGCGCCATGGCGCGATGCCCGTGACCGGCTATCGTGACGAAGGCTATCTGCCCGAGGCGGTGCTGAACTATCTGGCACGCCTGGGCTGGGCGCACGGTGACGCGGAAATTTTCTCGCGCGAACAGTTCGTCGAATGGTTCGATCTGGAGCACCTGGGCAAGTCGCCGGCGCAGTACAACGCGGAGAAGCTGGCCTGGCTGAACAACCACTACATCAAGGTTGGCGACAATGCGCGCCTGGCCGAACTGACGCGTCCGTTCATCGAGGCGCTTGGCGGCAAGGTCGAGGGCGCCAACCTCGTCGACGTGATCGCGCTCGTCAAGGATCGCGCCAACACGCTCAAGGAAGTCGCCCAGGCCGCCATCCTGTTCTATCGCGGCGAGCCGCAGCCCGATGCGGCGCTGAAGGCCGAGCACCTGAACGATGACATCCGTCCGGCGCTGCAGGCCCTGGCGACGCAACTGGCCGCGCTGCCCGAATGGAAGCGCGAGGCCATCAATGCGACGTTCAAGGCTGTGCTGGTCGAGTTCGGCCTGAAGATGCCGAAACTGGCGATGCCTGTGCGCTTGCTGGTGGCGGGGCAACTGCAGACGCCGGGCATCGACGCAGTGCTGGAACTGTTTGGTCGCGACACGGTGCTGCGCCGTCTGTCCGCTGCATAAAAAGCGCTCAAAAATTTCGGCGGGGGCTTGCGCTCCGGCCGGGATTTCAGCATAATCTCGTTCTCCCTGCTGCGCGACGCAAGTCAAGCAGATCAGTTGAAAAACTGAAAAAAAGGGACTTGCAAAACGAGGTGATTGCTTTATAATCGCCGCTTCGCCAGAAAGCAGTAAATCTGGTGGCAAGTAGTAGCAAGGCAGTAACTCTGGGGCTATAGCTCAGCTGGGAGAGCGCTTGCATGGCATGCAAGAGGTCAGCGGTTCGATCCCGCTTAGCTCCACCAAAGTTTCTGTCCCCTTCGTCTAGAGGCCTAGGACATCACCCTTTCACGGTGAGTACAGGGGTTCGAATCCCCTAGGGGACGCCAGACATTGGACGTAATCAATCGTCCAGTTGGCTGTCCGGAGCGAAGCTCCAGATGGCAACCAACAATGGAGCGGTAGTTCAGTTGGTTAGAATACCGGCCTGTCACGCCGGGGGTCGCGGGTTCGAGTCCCGTCCGCTCCGCCAGACTGAACCCGCTTGGGTGAAACCAAGCGGGTTTTTATTTGGGTGAGAGGTGATTATCTGATAATCACTTTTCGATTTACCCGAGGCGAATGTTGTCAGCTTCGAAAAATCAAAATATAATCGCGGCTTCGCAAGAAAATGCGATTAGGCAGTATCGGAAATTCCGGGGCTATAGCTCAGCTGGGAGAGCGCTTGCATGGCATGCAAGAGGTCAGCGGTTCGATCCCGCTTAGCTCCACCAAAGTTTCTGTCCC
>OUNM010849888.1_pt1 | contig 10678 bp, 7 predicted proteins | sample 1769961 | NCBI WGS metagenome assembly OUNM01 (sample SAMEA3914820, study PRJEB12502) | metagenome | biome: forest; material: soil | place: USA | collected 2012-03-12 | depth 0.3 m
GCCGGAACTAACTCAGCTTAAAGTCACCGCCTGCCAGGTGATGGCTTGCGGACGTTCTTTTGGACCAAATTTCCAAATTTTACCAAATTACCAAAGGGGCTCACGCCAGCTGGAAGAGCCAAACTGTCCAAGAGATCTCCGACCTTTTAACTTCCGGGTGCCCTCCGGACTCAGATGAGTAGTCATTGTCCGATCGGACAATAGCCGGTTTTCTTCGATTTTGAGATCGTGGCGCCGTTCGTTCCCCTAACCGCGGCCAGATAAACCCAAGCTCTGGTTGCACAATCCCCTCCTGGCCAAACCTGGCCCGAACCATACCCCTATGAACACGGTAAAAGCGCTCCTTCCTCTCGTTTGCCTTTGCCTCCTTTCCGGCACAGCCCGCAGCGAAAATACCACCTACACGACCGATTGGGTCGGAAACTCGGATCCTACCTCGACTGGCTATGTTGGAAACTGTGCACGCTCCATGTGGGTTTCTCCCGAAGGAATCGTCTACACTTCCTCTTTGTGGGATGAAAATGGACGGAACATCGGCATTTATCAAAATGGCGTGACCATCGGCAAAGCCGGCGGCACGAATCAATCGCAGGGATCCGCGATTTCAGGCGATTCCACGTCGATTTTCACCGCGCTTCAGGCGCCGAATTCCGGTGCAGTGGGTCGCTACAATCGCACAACGCTGCAGCAGGATCTAAAGTTCACCGTCAGTACCGGCACTGGCGATGCGATCACAGGAATCGCCGACTACAACGGCGAAGTCTATATCAGCGACTTCCCCGGAAACCGCGTCCAAGTTTACACCACGGCGGGTGTCTTTGAACGCGGCTGGACGATTACCGGACCGGGTGCCATTGCCGTGGAAAGCGGCGGAGCCAGCGTCTGGGTTGCACAGGAATCCAGCGGCAAGCTCTGCCGGTTCAGTTCTTCAGGTACCGCTGGAACGGTGATCCAGATGGCTTCCACTGCCCGGCCCTCTGCACTTTGGATCGATGCGCAAAACCGGCTCTGGGTTGGTGACCAGGGGCCGGACATGAATATCAAAATCTATAGCAATCTCAGCGGAACACCGACGCTTGCAGCCACTTATGGAGTAACTGGCGGATATCTTTCCACACAGGGAGGCACAATGGGCCAGACCGGCGCGGGCCGTTTCACACGGGTTGTCGGCATTGGAGGCGATTCCTCGGGCAATGTCTATGTTTTGAACAACCCATGGGGAGGCACGTTCGACCTGGGACGAAATGGCGAGACCGACATTCACTGTTACAGCGGCGGCGGGTCCCTTCTCTGGACGCTCGATGCATTGAATTTCGAAGGCGGCGCGACGCCGGATGCCGGGACCGATGGAACTAATTTATACAGCGGCGACATCCTCTTTTCCGGTTCGGGTGGTGCGGGCTATCTAGCCAATACCGTCAATCCGTTTCGTTATCCAACAGATCCGCGACTCAATACCAGCAGTCAGGATCGCGGTTTGCATTTCGGTCACGCCGCTTATGCCGGAGGAAACCGGATCCTGATCGCCAGCGGTCAGAATCCGGACATGTTTTACACTTACTATTTCAATGCCGCCACGGATGGCTACGTCGCGATCCCGGGAATCTCTTATGGCACCTCCGGAGCGCGGGTAAGAAATGGCTTTTGCCTCGATTCCGCAGGCAACGTCTGGACTGGTCTGGACAAGACAAACGCCATCCAGGAATACCCGCTTACAGGCTTTGCATCCAATGGCTCCCCGATCTGGGACACTGCCGTTTCCACGCCCACACCATCCACGATCGCACCGCTGAATCGGATGGTCTATCTGCCCACCTCCGACACGATGGTCCTCGCAGGAGGCTCGACCGACTGGACCGTGATCGGAAACCGGATCGAAGTCTATGGCGGCTGGCAGGCTGGCAATCGCACGCCCAATCAAGTCATCACCCTGAACCGGGCGCAGGCGAAGTCCATTGCTGCGGCGGGATCCTATCTCTTTGTGGGTTACTATGCCGTGCCAAATGTCGATGTCTTCAACCTCTCAACCGGAAGCCTCGTCCTCACGCTGGTGAGCAATAACCAGGTCTTCACGGGCAATGACACCGACTCCATGTACGGCGTGAAAGCGTATCTTCGCTCCACGGGCGAGTACATGATAACGAAGGACGACTATAACACGAGCAAGGTTGTCATTTACCGCTGGAATCCGTCGGGCGGCCCGACTTGTCACACGACCAATGTGCTAGATCCCAACGGGCACACGCTCGTTCAGGCCACATCGACTGCCAACGCGGGCCAGACGGATCAGGCGACGTTTGCGACCGCCGTTTCCTCGGCTTTTTCCAACAATGCCGGCGGGGTGGTTAGCTTCGATGCTTCAGGCGACGCACTGACCTCCGCTCCGGCCATCGTTGCAACCTATGCAGCGGGCGCTAAGTCGCTGTCGATCGGCCTGACATCCGGCTCGGCGCTGGATGTCTCGCCTCTTGCTCCGCCTTCTGGCACGGCTGGTGTGACGAATTGCCTGACTGCGCCAGATTCGGGAACAAGCCTGGGTGATATCACGTTTACGATGGGAAGCATCACCGGCGGGCAGGTTGGCGAAAAGGTCACGTCCTTTGCCTTTACCTATCTCACCGAGACCGTCCTGAACGGCCTTACGGTCACCGTGACCGCGAATTTCTCCGATCAGACGACCTCGACGGTGACGCGTAGCGTGAACCGGAACACCACCAGCCCGGTCTACGACACGTTCTATGGCTTCGTGGCGCCGAGCGGGACTTCCATCGTATCGGTATCGGTGACGTCGAATACCACTCGCGGGGATACCAGTCACATCGACGATGTTGGATTTATCACGTCGGTCGTCCCGTAGACCGGCCTCCAGGGCCATCTGAGAGGAGCTAGCAAATCGTGGGCACCGGCGCTCGATGCAAATCGGGACGCCGATGTCCCATTTAGCGTACCGCGGTGAAGTCGGTCGCTTTGATTGGCTCGCCGACCGGGTGCGGCAGGCAACCGAGATCGCGCCCGTTTGCCCCGAGCCACGTTGGCCGGCAGCGGCGCGAAAGTTGGACTGGGACGCGACTATTTTCCAAATGGCGGCGTTTTCATGTGAGATTCGCCCTCCTGTGGCGAATCTGCTCTCGACCGCGAGGCCGGATTTGGTGGGTTTCACACCCAAACGTGCGATTGCGCCAGCTTGGCATCGACGCTAAGAATTCCGAGCCAACGGAATTCCCTTTTTTGAATCCAGCCTGCCCTAATTGATGAGATCTTTTGCCTGCCGCGCATTGTTGTTTCTGGTTTTCGCGGCTGCGTGGGCGCGCGGGGCCGACATTCAGTCGCCTGACGATCCGGTGAAGCTCGCCAAGCAGGTACACGATATTTTCGAGGCGAAGTGCATCGATTGCCACGGACCGGAACTTCCCCGTCCCAAAGGCAAGTTTGGCTATGTGCTCGATTTGAAACGGGTTGCCGCGAATCCGGATTACGTCGTCCCGGGAAAGCCGGACAAATCGGACCTGTACAACATGGTCTCGGATGACGAAATGCCTGGCGAGGATGCCAATGTCCCGCCGCTGACTTCGCAGGAAAAGGCTGCCGTCAAACACTGGATCGAAATCGGAGCTCCCTGCGACACAGGCGCCGCGAAGACGCCCGAGCCTTCGGAACGCCAGGCTGCGGCAAAGCCCGCGGAGCCATTTTTCCGTCATCTCCTTCGCTGGGCGGGACGGTTTCATCCCGTCACCACGCACTTCCCGGTTGCGCTGATGTTTGTCGCCGTGCTGGCCGAGGCGCTGGGCCTGATGACCGGCCGGCGTTCCTGGGCGCACACCGTTCAGTTCTGCATTATCATTGCGGCGCTGGGCGCGGTGGGCGCAGCGACCTCTGGCTGGGTGAATGCCTCGTTTTCAAGTTACAACAAGGCGCCATGGGCGCTGCTCTGGTGGCACCGCTGGCTGGGCACTTCCACGGCGATCTGGGCCGTCATCTGCGCGGGTGCTTCGTTTCTTCCGGAGGATCAGCCGGGGTTCAATCGCCGTCACTTCAGGGTCGCGCTGTTCTTTGGAGCGGTGCTCGTGGGCGTCTGCGGATTCCTTGGCAGCGCGCTCATCTACGGACTCGATCACTACGCCTGGTACTGATCTGTCGCGCCTTTCCACTTGCGCGCATGCGCAGTCGCGGCGAAACATCCGCCCTTTCTTTACATGACGCGCGAAGAGCATCTGCAGACACCCGCCGAATTCCTGGACGCAGCCGAGCGCGCCCGCTGGACGCCACCGGACTATTTCCGCCGGGCGAAGCTGAGTGATCTCTTTGAGCGGGAAGCCCCACTCGATCTGGATATCGGCTGTGGCGAAGGCGCGTTTCTGATCGAAATGGCCAAGCGCCATCCGGAACGGAATTTTCTCGGGACCGAACGCCTGCTGGGCCGCGTCGAAAAAGTCTGCCGCCTAGTGGCGCATCACCATCTTACGAATCTCCGCATCCTCCGCCTCGAAAGTGCCTGGACGCTGAAGCATCTGCTTCCGCTCGAGTCGGTCTCGATCGCGCACGTCGGTTTTCCCGATCCCTGGCCGAAACGGCATCATCAGCCCCGGCGGCTGATCCAGGACGACTTCATGCAGGCCCTTCGCGCGGTCCTCATTCCGCATGGCGAAGTGCGCGCGAAGACGGACGATCTCCCGTATTTCCAGTGGATGGAAAAGGTGTTTGCCAAGGCGGAGGGATTCGAGCGGATCGAATGGCTGGATGATCCCGATTATCCGATCACGAACTTCGAGCGGCGCTTCATGGCGCAGGGCCTGCCGATTTATCGGGCGCGGCTGCGCAAGCTCTGACCATTCAGGAATCCGGAGGCTGACATTTCGCCAGATCGCAGCGTGACCTGGACCGCACCGGTCTGATCCTGTCGGAAGACTGTGCAGCCGCTCGCGCGAAGTGATTCCGCCCAACTATCGAGCGCGCCTGCCGAAGCTGGCGCCGGAGGGCCGCAGATGACCAATTGCGGCCGCACCTTCGCAATGAAATCGATCGTGCCCGAGACATCCTTCGCCCTTTGATTTTTGACGAGGATATTGGCGGCGAGGTCCGGCTCGTTTTGTAGCAGCCATTGCTCCGTGGAAAAGCCGCTGGAAGACATGAGGAGCGCCCGTTCGCCTTCGGCTTCGAACATCAACACGAGCGCCTTGTCTTCGGCCGCGGACTTCTGCAATCCGGCCGGTGGGAATAGCACGCGCAGTCGCGCATTTGGCGTGAAGTCGATAACGTCGCCGCGCTGAATAAAGCGCTTTCCGAAGTTACGTTCCTCCAGCTTGCGATGGAATTCGCGCCGGGCGGCGGAGCGATCCTTCAGCGGAGATTCCGCGATCACGCGCGGTCGCAGGTCATCGAAGACGCTCATCGCGCTGCCTATGTGCTGGACATTGCCGACGGTCAGCACCAAGCCGCCGATTTCATTCACGCCCCGCGAATGCAGATAAGGCAGCACCACGTGCTCGTATTCATAACTATGTCCGCAATCGATCAGCCAGTCGGTGGAATCCACGCGCAAGTGGGTGGCGCCTCCGGCTCCGACATCCAGCACGTTAAGTTCGCACCCGTGGTGTTGCAGATGCGGCTGCTCGACATATAGATAACTTCCAGGTAAGTGCGCTGAAAATGTGAGAACCCAAAGCAGGATCTTTGCGCACACCCAGTTCACGTTATTGACCAGGACGGCAATCGTTGGGGAAACCAGCGCCACGACGGCGGAGGCGACGCCCAATGCAAGGACTGCCCATGCGGCAGGGACAGCCACCACATTTGCGACGATGGAGCCGAGTGAAAAAATGTGGAAGTAACCGGCGCTGAAGAGGAGCGAGCCAAGCCATGCGGCAATTGAAACGGCGACGAGATTCGTCAAGTGGGTCCAGATACAAGCCTGTACGTGCTGCGGCCAACGCCAAAGTGGACGCGGCAGGAACGGATCGGGATTACCCATCTGCGCCATGCGCCGATGAAACTTGCCTGACAGCCAGATCACGAAGAACACGACGCCAAACGAGAATTGAAAGCCGACGGAAAATAGCTGGTTGGTGTCGACGGCGAGGATGAGGAGTGCCGCGGCACCGAAGCTATTGTAAGTCACCGCCGGGCGGTCGAATAACGTCCCGCCAAGCATAACCGTTGCCATGATCGTCGCGCGGACGGTGCTCGTGGCAAGTCCAGTGACGAAGGCGTAACCGACTAACAGAAGGATGGTGACAAGGGCGGACGTCCGGCGGCTCGCGCCCATGATTTGCAGGATCAAATGGAAGAATCCGGCGAGCATCGCCACATTGAGCCCACTTACTGCGAAAAGGTGCACCGTCCCGGTCTCCTGGGACAACGTGCGCACGCTCTCGGGTGTATCGTTCCGCATTCCGAGGACGACGCTGGAGATGACTGCGCTGATTTCTGGTGAATCGCCGAGATCCAGGGCGAGTTGTTCCTGAATCCAATGCCGGCTGCGAAGCGTGCTGGCCCAGACGGGATTGCCGCAGTCGTGACCGAGGATTTCGCAATCCGAAGCGTAGATACTGCGAACCTCCGTGTCGATTCCATGCCTGCGGAGATGGCCGGCAAGATCGAATTCGCCGGGGTTTCCGGGCGGTGCGAGGTTACTCGCTGAGCCGAGGATCGAAACCCGGTCGCCATATACGGGAGGCGGGCCGGCCCAGCGGATCTGCATGGTGATTGCGGTAGGCGCCGATGCGCTGCCGATTTCGATCCGCTCCAGTTTCAGCGGGAAATGGCACGTCGTGTATCGCGACCATTTCTTCGGCTTCTGCGGTTCATCCGCGACAATGCCGGTGACTTTTACGACACGCGGTGCGCCGGTAAATTTCGCGGCCAGTGTACGGGATTCACCTTCGCGGTCGTGGATGTTATGCAGCGTGAAAAAGGCCGTGGCAGTGAATAGCCAGCAGCAGATCGTGCGCGGGCGAAGAATGGTGAAGCCTGCAAGGATACAGGCTGCGGCGAGGTCCCAGGCTACCGCTGTGGCCCAGCGATCCGCGAGGGCGATCCCGAGTGCCGCTGCGATGGCCATTCCCGCAAACGGGGCGCGCGGTCGCAACTCGGGAAAGGTCATGGCGAGACTAGCTCAGTAAGCGGGTGGGCGAGAGCTTAGGGATGGGACTTATCGGACTCATGTGACTCATGAGACCTATCTTTTAGCCGTCCAGCCTGCGGGACGTGCGAGGATGGCTCCCTTCCAGAATGCGCCGATCGAATCGATAAAGGCGCGGGAAAGCGGCCAGGAGCGGAGGAAGCGCAGCCAGTTACCCGGAATGGTCCGCGCGATGCGGCGGCCGTGCGGAAGTCGCAGGGCGGTGTAGGCGATGTTTTGTAACATGGCCAGGTGCTTGCGGTATTCGACTTCCGGCGTGACCGGGCCTGTTGAATCCGGCGGCAGATGCTGCACATGCGCGGCAGGGATATACAGGCCGCGGAAGTCTTTCGTAATCCGGAGGCTGAATTCGAGGTCTTCGCCCCGGACCCAGTAATCCGTCCGATGTAACCCGAGCGAATCAATGGCCCGGCGCGTGACAAGCAGCGCGATTCCCTGCGCCCATGAAAAGGGTACTGGATCGAGTCCGGCGCGGGCGACAAATTCGTCTGGCGTTTGTCGTACTTTCACCCGCTGGAACTTTACCGGATCGAGCAGGCCGGGAAACCACCCGAGCATTCCTTCGGAGTCGATGACTAGCGGATGCGCGGTGTCGGCCGCTTCGTGATCCATCGCCGTTAGCAACACTCCAAGTGTTCTTGGTTCGACGACTGCATCGTCATCGAGGATCCAAAGGTGGGTCAGTTCGCGACCAAACTTCTCCATCGCGAGGCGTTCCCCGGCGTGAAGGCCGCCGCCGCAGCCGAGGTTTGTGCCAGGCGATAGGTATTCGATGCGCAGGCCGGCGCTGCTGACGAGTGCCTTTGTCGCCGGATCGTCCGCATTGTCCACGATGACCAGCGCGTGCAGCGGACATTTGCTGGCCTCCAGCGAACGCAGCAGGCGCTCGACTTCTGCCGGACGCCGGTAAGTGGCGGTGACGCCGACGACTACTGGCAGGTCGCTGGAGCTGGCTGGCGCGGAACTCATCGCGATTTGAAAGACACCGGCTGCAAGTGATCTGGACAGCAGCGCATCCCGCATGCCTTTCCGATCCACGGGATCGCCGTGATTTCAGTAGGAGATGATGGGTGCACGGCGGGCAGGCCTTCTGGCGGCGTTGCTTACTCCACGAGCTTGACTGTCCGGCGTTCTTTGGCGCTCAGGACTGCCGTGTCGACGATCTGCTGGCCGATGCGCGAGATTTCGACGGAAAGCGGTCCGGTGACCTTTTCGCCGGTCGCGAGGCAGTGGAGCAGGTACTGGATCGGATTCTGGAGCGGCGCCTGCACGTCGATGACCGGGATGTCCGAACCCACGGGATCCTTGCGGGTCTGCACGTGAAGCGCCTCGGTGTAGTCCCAGTTGGTGATCGTGCCGTCGCGGCCCACGATCACGAAACCGCAGCGCGGCTGCGGCTGGTGCGTCCACGGGTCGGTGAACGTTCCCCAGCGAGTCTCAAATTTGGAAAGCCCCACGTCATAGCGCGCGATCGCCACGGCGTGCTCGTCCACCTCGAGGCCGGCGGGTTCATCCACCATGCAGGTAACCTCGATCGGCTTGCGTCCGCCAAGGAACCAGGTCCCGAGCGTGGTGCCATAGCCCATGTAATCAAGCAGCGATCCGCCGCCGAGCTCGCGCTTGTAGAACCAGCTCGCCGCCTTGTCTTCAGTCGTCGGGATCCGCTCATGCTTGTCCGCGCCGTGATACAGCGGACCGCGGTTGCCGCCGTAGTGATGAACTTCGATGACTTCGCCGATCACACCCTGATCGATCAGCTGCTTTGCCGTGATCGAGCCGGGCATCCACCAGGTCGGCCAGTTGATCGCCAGCATCTTGCCGGTTTTCTCGACGGCGGCGATCATTTCATCGGCCTCGTGCAGCGTCGCGGCGAAAGGCTTTTCGACGACGATGTTTACGCCGTACTCAGCGACCCGCTTCGTCCACCAGCCATGGGTCGCGGCCGACGGGCACAGGACGACGAGGTCGGGCTTGGTCGTCTCGAGGCAGGCGCGGTAATCGGTAAAGACCTGGTTGGACGAGAGGCCGAAATTGCGCGTCGCTTCTTCCATGCGAGCCGGCTGCTCGTCGCAGATCGCCGCGATCTCCGCATCCGGATGCTCGGCGACCATGCGCAGGAGGTCACCCATGTGGAAGTGATCGAAATTGATGCCGACGACTTTGAAACGTTTGCTCATGGCGGAAAGGAGATGGAAGGCCAGTTGAGCGTTACGTGGGCGGGAAGCTCAAGATCAAAGGCGAATGGGGAATGGGAATGACGAAACAAGAATGACGAAGTCCGAAGCCTCACTCCGATTGCGGGAAACGAGTCATTCGTCATTCTGGTGTCGTCATTTCCCCGTCCATGCGGGGAATCGGCATGCTCCTGCCGTCCTTCGCGTTCACGAGCACGGCTTCCGTCTTGAAAATCTCGCGATGATTCAGGGCGTGCGTCGCCTTTACCGCGACGCGTACCGAAGTCCGGCCGGTGTGAACGATCTCGGCGTCGATCTGCACGATCTCGCCTTCGCGCGGGCCGCAGATGAAGTCGAACTGATGGAAGAGCTTCGTGACGAAAGTGCAGTTCGGATAAGTGAGCGTCGCCGCGATAAATGCCATTTCGTCGGCCAGCGCCATCATCGTTCCGCCAAAAAGCGTTCCCGCGTGATTAAGGTCCTGTGGGCGGACCAGGAAGTGCTTTGAAAAGACTTGAGACATGGAATTGGAAATGAGCAAAGTCCGGCGTGCTACCCAGCACGGGACACAATATCGCGATTCAAGCGTTGCTTCGCGAGGTGGAAACATGTCCCTTGATCCGCGATCCCGTAACAGCAATGTTAACAGCACCCGAAATGCAATCGGATCCCTCCCCGTCCACGGGCGCGCCCGGTCAGCCCGCGTCCCATTTGAATCTTGCCCTGAAAGCGGCGGCGGTCGGGACTTGGGTCTGGCATCTCAATGACAATCGCCTGGTCTGGGACGAGCTCACCTACGACTTGTTCGGCGTCGTCCCCGGTGAGTTTGAACCGTCGCCTTCCAGTGTGGATGGGCTCATTCACCCGGAGGACCGTTGCATTGTCAAAAAGGAGGTGGAGGGCTGTGTGCAAAGCGGCGGCGATTTCAAATGCGAATACCGCGTCGTTTGGCCGAAGGACGGTTCGATCCATTACCTGAGCACGCGCGGCCGGATCTATCGTGACGCCGTCGGACTGGATGTCTGCGTGACGGGCGCCTGCTGGGACATCACCCAGCGCAAGTCCCTCGAGGCCGAGCTCGCGCACGAGCGCTCGCTGCTCCGGACGATCATGAAGCACTTGCCGGACAAGATCTATTTCAAGGACGCGCAGAGCCGCTTCATCCTCGGCAATGACGAAATGCTCAAGCGCTTCAATGCGACGCAGATCTCGGAGATCGCCGGGAAAACTGATTTCGATTACTTCAGCAAACAGCACGCGCAGCAGGCTTTCGAAGACGAGCAGCGCATCATCAAGACTGGCCAGCCCTTGCGCGGGATTGAGGAAAAGGAGACTTGGCCCGATGGCCGCGTAACCTGGGTCTCGA
>OUNM010049681.1_pt1 | contig 10677 bp, 15 predicted proteins | sample 1769961 | NCBI WGS metagenome assembly OUNM01 (sample SAMEA3914820, study PRJEB12502) | metagenome | biome: forest; material: soil | place: USA | collected 2012-03-12 | depth 0.3 m
AAAGTACGGGATCCCGTCCGCTCTCCCCTCGTCAAACGCATGAGAGCCAGATCAGTAGTTGGGTCGGTGACGACCAGCGAATCCCTGGTGTTGTATGTTCTTTTTGGATTTTCCACCTTTCCCTTCCCTGGAGTACCTTTATCCCTTCGGCAATCCTGCGCTGCGACCCGGGGTCGATGGTTTGTCGAGGGGATATTCAAATGGGCGCTTGTTCAATGAGGCAAGTACCTACCTCCCTCAGGCACGCTTGCACCAACCAAGTTGGGGCACGAGTCTTTTCTACTTCTCCAATACTTTCTGTCCACCCTACCATGGTCCCCGCGCGCCTGTGAAGACTGCTCTCCGAGCACTATGTGCATTCGACCCAGACAACTCCTCATGATCTGTCTCAATGTCCTGTTGCAAGCACAAGCCTTCCTTTCCCCTTTTGAGTTTGTTTTCTTGCTTGGAGGACCGAACTCTTGAAATTCAAGTCCGGAAGTAGAAAAGGTGAGCCAACAAGGGAGGGCATTATCGGGCCTAGAATGAGTGTCAAAATCGAGCAAAATCAGCTTTTTCTCATGGTGTTGAGAGACGGGACGGGCCTTGGAATGTGGGTCCACATGCTGCCCCGCCTGCAAGCCCGGCCCAGCCCTGCATCAGGCGCATGCGACTGACGCAGTGTGAAAGTCAGTGTAAGCCGCCCTACTTGGATGCTTCCAAAGAAGGAGGCAGTGCTGTGCCCAGAAAGCAGCATGAAACTGTTGTGGCTCAGCCTCGTGGACGAGGTGTCATCCGCCCAAAACACAATCCAACGCTGCGCCTGACCCACAAGGCCTCGTCAGCACATGTTTCCCCTCCGCTTTGATATTCTGCATCTCTGGCTGTCATGTCGTGCTCTGGGAGAGGTGCTCTGAATCAACCAACAGGCAGTCCGACCTTCGTTGAAGCCCAGCCGCAGTGTTCAAGCACAAGTCCCCTGAAGCCCGGGCTACCTACCGAAACACAGCATTCTCCGCCCGCCTGAAACCCCCCGAATCGCAGCCTGCCGTCACGGCCAGCAGCAACGATGCTCGACGAAAACCTGCCTACTTTTCGGCTCAAACCATCCTCCGACAACCCGCTTTCGAGCATCTCGTATTTTTCGCAGAATGGCTCTGAACCGGCCCCCGAGTATCTGCTCCGTCGGGCCGACCCCGCGTTGCCCGCCTCTCGCAGCAAGTACGGGATAGCACTCTGCGATGCTCACAACGCAAATGTTGTGTACGGGGAGGTAGCGGTCGAGCCCGCATGGTCCCAACCGACGCTCTCAGCCGCCGAGATTCGTGCCCAAGCACAGGCTGGCGCACCTCCAGCCCCCGCCGTGGCGCTTGTTCCCGACAGCTTCACGGTCCAGCTGTACAACCCAGACCAGTCCGTGACAGTCAAAATGGTGGCCGGGTCGTGGAACAAGAGCGATAGCTGGGAATTTGAGATGCCTGTCCAGACTTTCCGCACACCAACTAGCAGCGAGGTGGACCGCGAGCAGCAGAACAGCTCTCCAGCCGCTGTCGACCTGATCCCACGCGTCATGTTCCGCTGGAAGAAAGACGGCCTGCTGAGCAAGGACATGACGTGCTACATGACGGGGACGCGCCTGGGTTCGCGGAAGAACAAGGAGCCCGACATCACCATTGGCCTGTTCAAGGCTGCGCGTGAGTCCATCCTGACCGTCTACCAGCCAAACCTGCACCGCGTCGAGGTCGAGGACCGCAAGGGGCTCGAGTTGGTCCTTTTACTTGCGTCAGAAGTCATCAAGGACTTCTGGCTCGTGCCCAAGGCAGACTTGTTCAATGTCCAAGGTGGCGGCTCCCCAGCACCCCATGGGAACAGCCGAAAAAACTCCCGACCAACCACCACCGCCATCTCGAGTGCCTCGGCACCGCCGCCATTAGTCGCCATGTCCGGCGCGCTCGCGGCAAACGTTCCCGCTCCTCGGCCAGCCCCTATGCTCACGAAACCCACCACCACCCCAGTTGCAACAACTTCCAACTCGAAAGTCGACGCCGAAACCCGCCGGCTGCTGGAGCGCGAGCAGCGCGAGCAGCGCGACCGCGCCGAGCAACAGCGCATCCAAAACATGCTCGACGCCGAAGAACGCGACCGCCGCCGCCGCGAGGCCGACGACGTCGCTAAGGAAACCGAGCGCCTGCGCAGAATGTACGGTGTGGAGGGCCAGCAGTTCCCCTCAGACCGCCCACCGCTCCCGCCACGCACCACCCACCCAGCGTCTCCTCAGCAGCAGCTCGGTCCCTGGGGCTACGCACCGTACGGGGGCCCGCCGCCGATGCTTCCGCCCCGGCCGGTCAGCGCGGGGCCGTATTCGCGGCCGCCCGGCAGCGGGCCACCACCACCACACCAACAATTCAATGGGCCACCGGGCGGTCAGGGCGGTCAGCAGCAAGGGCCGTTCCATTTCAAGCCGCTAAATGCGCTGTGGAAGGGCGCGTCGGACGGGCTGCACCAGCTGCAGCAGCAGCAGGCGCCGGGGAGGAGGCGGTCTGGCGGGGATGGGGCAAAGGTGCAGAAGAAGAGGAGTTCGCAGTGGTAGTGCCGAGGAACAGTAGAAAGAGGGCGGGGGTTTGGGTTTGGGTTATGTATTCTCGAATTGGGGAAGAAATGGGTTGGAGAGGGCATTGGGAGTTTGGAGTTTTGGGGTTTGCTGGGTTTCTGGATTATGGTGTCTGCACGAATGCATGAAATGATGACTGTTCGGAAGGCAGTGTTTTCCGACCGCGATACCAGGAGTATTGTGCAGAATGCCCAGGTGCCGACAGAATACTGGATTCACAGTGCCTTGATATGAAACAATTTCGCCCTGCGATTCCCATCGTCCACCTGACTTCTTTTCTGGCGACGCTTACCGTGGTGCTGAGGAGAATAGGTAGCTGTAGATACATAGTAGTCGCCGGGCGTGAAGGCCGCAATTGGTATATCCACCGGGCCCCGTTGTCTCGGGTCCGGCACTTGCGTAGACTCGTATATTAACTTCCCACACACCGGCTTCTGTTTCAACAGACAGCGCAGGGTAGCATCGGTCGAGGCCTGCTTCCAGAAGCTCCCCTTGCAAGAGGATAGGCACTGCCTCCGGAATTTGAGCTCTTGCCTCTCATAGGGTCCCAGGAGGAGCATGGCGGACACCCACCCCGGCCCTGCGGGAGACAGACCGGGCCGACGACAAGGTGAAACGCGGGGTGGTCTGGGGGGCGCAGTGTCTGCTCTCTGGATGGCCCAGAACTGGGCGGTTTCAATTCTCGAGCTGGCCCGGCTCGAAGGCCTGGCCTGGGACTGCACGGGACACGCGGCCCTGGCGACATCTGTGGCGAACCGCTGTTCGAGAAGCCGAACAGGGTCCATGGCTCGCCGGCGGGACGAGCGAAGACGGCGGTTTCTGAGCGTGTAATTGGATATTGGCGGCGGACACGAATTGGGGCTGTGAGATGCAGCGATAGACGTACATAGGACGGCACAACGGCTTTCTCTCGAGGAGGAAAGAGATCAGACGAAAAGGGGGAGAAAAGAGCCAACCAGGCTTATCGCGACAAAGGATGGCCCACGGGCCGGCAGCTGCTGCGTAACGTCGTGGTAGATGCAGATCGGCAAGCCTCTGGGATCGGTTTGGACAGTCCCCGTTTGCACCAGCGTTGGAATATTGGGCGGGGTTCTGCGGGCAACCCAATGCTGAGCTGCGGCGTGGGAATCCTCTAGACAAACGGCCATGAATACAGAACACCGTTCAGAAGCTATGAGTGGGCAGCCAAATGCGGTCATGGGGGAGGAGGACGGTCTCGCGTGATCTCGGGCGGTTTGAGGGCGGCAACACTTGACATGGCGGCTCAAAGAGTAGCAGCGTGCACGAGGCTGCCTCCGCTGCCGCAACTACTTAGGCAGCCATGTTGAAATTGACGTTAGCAGCCAGCTTGTCGGCCAACTTGTGACGGTTTGGACGTGCGGAAGTGGAGGTGACATCGGTTGACAGGCACGTCGTGCAGAAAAAAAAACCAAGTTCAGACTCGCTGCGTCAGTTTGCAGCAGGTTGGTCGCCCCCCAACGGCCCAAGGGGCTCAAGTCCCTGGCAGCAGCGGACTTGGGGGATGGAACCCCTGGCCAGGGCCGGGGAGGATGGTGGAGCCAGCCGGGCAGGGGCTAGCAACCGAGAGAGAGAGAGAGGGCGAGGGCAGAGTTGGCGCTAGAACGGTTTAGGAAGAGCACCGCTTCCCACCAGCAAGCGAGCGGCTACGGCAGCACCTAAGCCCGCAATCGTCAACCTCCGCCCGCATCGACGACCTTGGCGAGCAATCCCGCCCACGTTGACTCTCCTGCCGCCCTTCTTGCTGCCGCCCTGCCCTGCCTGCCAAACCCGACGACAGCCTGACAGTCAGTCAGACAGCCACTCCGGCGTCTCCACCGCATTCCGCACACGATACCGTCGACGGTGGTCTTGGGCGGCCGCTGCTGAGAGAGAAATACGGCGGCGCACCCCTCCGCATCCGATCGATCGACCAACCTGCAACGGAACGAAGAGCAGATCCCGAACCACCGCCGCTCCCAGTCAACCCTCGAACCCGACGGCATCTCTCCCTCCTCCCGCCCGGCTCGATAACCTCGTTTCCATCTCCCGCGAGTCACCGGCCCCGACAGGAACACCCGGCCGGCTCCCTGCTTCCCCTACGTACCCATCTCCCCGGAAAGCCGCCAGAGAGTCGCCAAACTGGCCCTCGCCGCAGCCCAGGCCGTGAGGGCCCCCATATACCCAGCCATGAACTTCGACTCGGGGACCGCCTACGCCGAGTCGGATGCCGACGACGAGTACGAGAGGGACATCCACGGCAGCTCACCCATAGCCACCGACGCCGAGACCTCGCCGATCGACTCAGACCCGCCATCAACCGAGCACACACCCACCACCTATGGCTACCGCTCGAGCGCCGACCGCTTGCCCGAAACCATCATATCCGAATGGACCGCTGAGGAGTGCGCCGATTTTATCGCCAGCATAGGCGTGCAACAATACGCAGACAGGTTTCTCGGTATGCACGCACAATACCCCGCTGAGCTGTTGGGAGGACTAGCGTGGCTGACACACCTCGTTCTCAAGAAAACGAAATAGTAGGCGAGGCGCTCGTCGCTCTGCAGCATGAAGACCTCAAGGCAATGGGGATCAACAGCGTGGGGCATCGCCTGACCATACTCAAGTCGGTGTACGACGTCAAGAAGGCCCAGGACATCCCCATCGAGCCCGATCATTATATGCCCCTCAGTACGTCTTGTATCCGAGGTGTCCGATCGTCCCGGCTTTCTTGGTACTAACGCGGGGAACCACAGCTGCCGAGACGGAAGCGCAGTCGTCAAATGCGACTTTAAAAGATATCAAGCACCTGGTGGAGCAGCTGCGCCTCCGAGACGAGAGAATGTTGCTGTTTGAGCAGGACTTTCGCCGGTTAACCGAGGACTTCAGGAGGTTGCGGGAAGACATGTTGCCGGCACTCCGGCTGGTCAAGGACGCTCAGCAGCCGCTGCCAAACCTCAATGCCGCCCCCGCATATGAGAGCACGCTATCGCCTCCCGCGCCGACGCCGTCAACCGTAGGCCAGTCCAGCGCGGGGCTGAAACGCCAATACTCGACAAAACAAATCATGCTCGGGACAACACCAAAGGCCACCTCCCCGACACATCTACAAACAAGCCACGATCGGTCCATCGCCGAACAGACCCTCGACCCCGCAAGCGCCGCCGAACGAGCCGTCCTGTCGTCAACACATCTCGCCGCCATGAACGGAACCGGCGGCAGCGCCGCCTCGCCCTCGTACCCCTCTCCCAACATGCCGTCCCCGACCTCGCCACCAACCGGCATGCTGCCCGGCACCACGCTCGGTGCGCGCTCCTACCGCTCGGCTGACCAACCAACGCCCTCCTCCCGCTCGACCTTCGCCCCGGACGACCACTACGGCCAACCCCCAAAGAGCGCCGCCCCTCGCCGCATGCAGACCCCCGCCCCGGAGACTCCGGGCGCGAGCAACGCGTCGGTCGAGATCTTCAAGTCGTTCCGCGTCAGCATGGACGACCCCTGCTACAAGGTCCTGCCGGCCGCCCTGAAAAAGTACCAGATCAACGCCCCCTGGGACCAGTACGCCTTGTATATTGTATACGGCAACGAGGAGCGCTGCCTGGGGCTGGACGAGAAGCCTCTCATTCTGTTCAAGCAACTTGATAAGGAGGGCAAGAAGCCCATGTTCATGCTCCGCAAAACGAACAACGCCCCCGCCGATGGGTCTGGCGAGGCCCCGGGGAGTGCGGGGCTCAGCGCTTCGGGAGGCACCCGGGGGCCTGGTATGGGGTATGACCCGCCCGGAGGCATCATTTAAAGGCGGTGTTGGTGGTTTGATGCAGGGGACTGTGTTAGGATGACGGGCTGTGCGTGTGAGCCTGTTCCGATCTTGGGCTTGCAAATTGCATGTGCCGTGTTGTGCTGGAGGGGCTGTGTGGGAGGGACAGGTAGGAGTCCCTCTTTGGTTTTCTTTCTTGCTGCAAAAGAGGGAAGGAAGGGAAAGCATAGCGTTGTAAGCATGTTAAGCCATGGTGGTGTCGTCTTGTTTAACCTTTCACATTCGTGCGTGATACAGGGAAGGGGAGGAGGGAGTTGGGGAGAGGGAAGAAGTTAAATTCGGTTGGATTGGATTTGTTCTGTGGTTGGATCGGATGGATGGATGTTTGTTAGGATTGGAGAGCAGAGCGAATAGGCAGGCAGGCAGGCTGGAGCTTGGAAAAACAAAAGGAGGTTTCTTTGTTTTCGTTCTTGGCTGTGCGATGTGCAGGGGCCTAGCCACTACCTAGGTAGGTGCCTAGGTATCGTTGGGGGGTGGGGGGGGGAGGCGGAGAGGTTGTGTGGTCTGTCAGCGTGGATCTGATGGCCATTGTTGGTGTTGTTCAAAGTGGGCATTCGGCTTCCTTTCGTGGACATTTATTCGTTGATATCATTGACTGTATTGGAGCCTCCCCACTTGAACCTGCGTCTTGTGCCAGCTCTGATCATTGTGTGGAAACGAGTACGCTTTTGCGCTTGTCAGAGGGCGAGGTGAGCCTATCTCAGTCCTCATATGAATCAAGGCATGGTCACGAACAGAAATCGAGAGAAGTTAGCACGTGGACTGGGGACGAAAACCGAGGGTTAGCACCCCCAGAAGAAAACTCGGGACAAACCAACCCAGACGTTGAAAATGTGGCTCCAGAGAAGGACGGCAAATCACCGCTTTGCCCTAACCTATGCCATGCGAGAACCACTTGGTAATCCGCCCTGCTTGACTGCTGGGAAACCTTCCAATCCCGAATCTCCGACCCTTTCCACCCCTTAGTCCAACAGCAGCCCCCTACCCAATCATCAGCCCCGCTGGTACCTCCCTGTAGTGGATTTATTCCTGGCCTTCTCAATCGTCCCCTTGAACGCGCGATACAGGTCCTTCACGACGCCGTCCTTGACCCACTTCTCCAGAATCGTGTCCACAAGCTTGTGCTTTTTCTTTGGCTTCATCTGCTCGCGCTCGGCTAGCTTGCTCGGCATCATGAACCCTTCCTGGTGGAGGCGGGTGTCTACCCAATCGAGGAGCTCGTGTTTCCAGTGAATCAAGCTGTGTGCGGTCTCGGCGTTGCTGTTGCAGACCACACCGACATACCACTGCTTGGTTTGTTTGGGAATCTCGTTGCCGTCCTCGTCCTCGTCTTCGTCCTCGCCTTGGGACTCGGAACCCGCGTCGGAGTCGCTGTCTAGTTCGACGGGATCGAGGAAGCGGGAGAGCTTGGTGGTGTCTTTGTAGTAAGGTGTGCCGGTGAAAGTCACCAAATGTCTGGAGTCGAGCGTTAGCTTTTTTATGATGTATTTCCGTCGAGGAGGACTGGCGTGGCTTACTTGGCTGGGTGGCCAGACCTGCCGCAGGCACCGCAGTTCTCAATACCGAGCATACTGCCTTTCGGAAGCTCGTCGTTGTCGAGATAGGGTCGTGCCCGGAGCGCCATGTAGAAGTCCTTCTTCCAAGCAGCAGAGGCAAACTTGGATGTCGCAAGACCGCGAACCTCGTCGTCCAGCTTCTTCCACGCCATCCGGTACAACGGATGCTCCTTATCGGAGAACCCGGGGTTGATCTTGAACTGCACGAGCCACTCTATGGCATCGCGGAAATGTTCCTTGAGCGGTTTGTGAGAGTGCGAGGTGAACTCTAGTGGTATGCCCGCGTAAATGTCGTCGGGTGCGCCGAGGGGAGCGTCGCTGTCGTCGACAACAAAATCATCCATGCTGGTGTCCGGGTCCCCATCGTCGGCGGCCTTCTTCTTATTCTTCTTGTCCTTCTTTGGCTTCTTGCCCTTCTTCTTGGCTCCTTTGGGGTCCGCGACACCTTCTTCCTCTTCCTCGTCTTCAAAATCGACGAGTGCGGGGTGGTCTGAGTCGGTGTCGTACATTGCCCTGACGGGTTCCTCACCTTCGGAAGACGACGGCTCATCCTCCTCGATTATGGTTTCCCCGGCACGCTTTCGACGGAGCAGCTCCCGTGCTTTTTCCTTTTGGGTGAGTGGTTTCCGTCTTGTTTGGGTGGCTCTCGTTGACGACGGCGCAGGCTTCTCGTCGCCATCTGTGGCATGCTGGCCTCCCGCCGCAGGGCTGGATACTGTATTCCGTCGAACAAGGCGGCGCCGCTTGACGGGTGAGGAAACGAGAGGCTCGTCATCGCTATCGTCAGCAATGATGCGTCGCTTGTGCCTAGGTGTTGCGGAAACAAGCGGTTTGTCGTCGTCCTCCTCCTCCTCATCTAAGGTGTCCCCATTATTTCCCTTCTCTTCGCCCTTGGAAGGTAACCTTCCATCCGGGGATGAGCCCGACGCCAAGGGCGTCTCGGTACGTTTTGTCTCCCTCACAGGAAGCTCCACCACGTCGTCATCCTCGCTCCCCTCCTCCGAAAACAGGTCGTCGAAAGCAGCATTTTGCTTCTTCGCGCTCCCGGAAACCTGAGACGAGAACACGAGCGATGACGGCGGTGCTCTGGACGAGCTCTTCACGTTTCCAGCTGGCGAGCTGGAGGCCGGGCTCCCCAGCGCAGACTTGAACTTGCTCTTAACTTTGGGTGTTCTGACGGTGGGTCTCACCCGCGGCCGGCCTGTGGGGACATCAGTAAGTCGCTCCGATATTAAGGTGTCACAATTCTTACCAAGGGTGGCCTCCAGCGTCTGCTGTTTCTCCTTTCCGCGCTTTACCATCGTGCCATAACACTGCCAGGAGAGCTGATCTTGCCGTCGTGATCTGGGGCTAAACAGGGCAAGTTAGCGCAAAGATCGATCGGTTGGCTTCAACACCAGCTGCTCAGATCAAGCGAAAGGAGCCGGGTGCAGCAGAACAGCCGCTTGCGTCCCGAGGATGTCTCAAAACTCCACCAGAGCCCGCCCCGTCCCGAGACAACAACCCCCAAAGACGCCCATTCTGTCGCATGAGATATAGCACTTACTGAGGCTAATGATGGGGGCAATACCAGAAACAAATAGGAAAAAACAGTGTCTGACCGAGGCCGTAGGAAAATGGCAGGATTGCGGCTATACTTCAGAGTGGAAAAGGAAGTTTCCCGGTGGTCAAAATCACCCGGCCTTGGTTTCAAGCATGAGCTTGAATGAATGCCAGATTTTAAGTTACGATTTGAACGGTAACAATAGTAGGTCCGGCTCGGCCTTCAAGTAATAAAAGCTGAAATGACGCACGGCGATGAAAGGTATATTCGGCGATGTCTAGGACGGCGCTCTGTCCGGCCAACAAAGCAGCCGGCGCGTTGAGCAAGAGACGCGATGGCACGTGACTTTGAGGGGGAATCAATGATTGTTCTGTATTCCATCCAGAAATCACGTTACAGAATACTGGATTCAAACAACAAGAGACATGAAGTTCAAGCAGATGAAGAAACTCTTCTGATCCATAAAAAAATAATTAACATTGCCATGGCTGCCATGGCTTTCCTAGGGTATTCTATTTCCTAGATTTTCCTTGCTTTCATTGAACCCCCTTCCGAACCAGAGAACCAGCTGTTCTTGTCCCGCCGACATCAGCCACGTCCGTGTCGCTGCCCGCCCTTCTTCCCCTAAAACCAACAACGCCTGCTCTCCAACTGCGCCCCCAACTCCGGACCACATCAAAGTATGTAATCGAAAATACATTATGCGAGTCATCGACTCCTGGCAGCGAGAGCCTGCCGAGATGGGGCTCAGAACTCGCCGCGTCCTGCTGCTCCCACGACCGGCACACAAACATGGCTCTCCCAGATTCCAGACATTACTCCCGGTATCCCACCCAATCCCGCCGGATTCGCCCAGGTGGCTAGGTCTTGAACAAGACAGAGATAGACAAAGAGAGAAAACAAGGTGAGATTCTCACACGCTTGTCGCTTCCAGTCCCTCGGCATCAGAATATGTACAACCACAACCGCTTCTCGCTACCGACTATCGGAGCTGCTCCTTGGCGTCCTGCACGCCACGGGCCAGGACGTCGTCAAGGTTCCACCTGGGGGGTTTGACGACGCCCTCGAGTCCGTTCGCCTTGCGCCACTCCTGCTCCATCTCGGGGGTGACGCCCTCAGGCAGCGGCTCCTGACCACCCGCGAGGCCGGTCGAGTACTTGAGCTGCAGAATGTA
>OUNM010174924.1_pt1 | contig 10677 bp, 12 predicted proteins | sample 1769961 | NCBI WGS metagenome assembly OUNM01 (sample SAMEA3914820, study PRJEB12502) | metagenome | biome: forest; material: soil | place: USA | collected 2012-03-12 | depth 0.3 m
ATATTATACTATCCCGCAGGCAGCCGCGCACAGAGTGCCTTATCTCACGTGAAATTGCAGGTTTTGCGAGAAAAAGAGTCCGTGAAAGACCAAAGACTTGCTTAATATGAGGATAAGACACAAAGCGACCCCTAAAAATGGAAATATTGAGGTATTCATGCAAGAAAATATTTTTGCATTTTTAATATGGACCCCTCTTCCGCTGGTCGACCCGTGTCGTCCCGGGCTTCGAGGTGCGCAGCGGGTAGCGGGTGTGTCGCGGCATTCGTTGCCACCACCCCGGGTCCCTTCATCGATCGGGCCTCACGCCTCCTGCCGCTCCTCCAGGGGCACGGGTTCTTCCTGCGCCACCGCGGTCGGCTTCCAGCCCGGCCCCTTGAACACGTAGCCCAGGCGCTGCGGCCAGGGCACCGCTCTGTTCCCCAGGTCGCGGCGGATGTCCTTCCATTCATGGAAGATGATGTTGAAGGCATCGCGGTGGGGGAGCTGCCGGGTAAGGCCGAAACGCACCGGCTCCTCGTCCAGCTCCTTCTGAAAGGTGCCGAAGAGCTTGTCCCAGATGATCAGCACCATGCCCATGTTCTTGTCCAGGTAGATGCCGTTGGACGCATGGTGCACACGGTGATGCGAAGGGGTGACGAGGATGTGCTCCAGGAAGCCCAGCTTCCGCACCTGCTGGGTGTGCACAAAGCTGCCCCAGATCTGCGTGGCGGCGTACATGAAGAAGATGTCCAGCGGCTGGAAGCCCACTAGTGCCAGCGGCGCAAAGTACAGCCCGCGGTACAGCGGCTGAAACACCGAGGAACGGAAGCCGGTGGTGATGTTGAACTCCTCCGAGGAGTGGTGCGTCACGTGCACCGCCCAGAACAGCCGGCAGTGGTGGTCCACATAGTGCAGGGTGTAGTAGGCCAGGTCTTCCGCAAAGAACAGCGCAGTCCAGTAAAGACAGCCCGGGGTCCAGTGAACTGGGGCGAAGTGGTAGCAGAACACCAGCCCGGCAAAGGTCACTACGCGCATTAGCACGTCCAGCGTGCCGTTGCAGGCGGCGAGGTACACGTTGGTCAGCGTTTCCTTCGCCGAATAGGCCTTCACGTGGTGAAAGTGGGTGAAGAGCACTTCGGCAATGATCAGCGCCAGCAGCACCGGCATGCCCACGGCCAGGGCGAGTTGTTCTTTGAATTGATCCATGAAGGGGAAGAAGGCGGGGGCGGAAAGCTTATGCCTCGGATTTGCGGTTGTTCAACCGTATTGGGTCAGGGCAATACGCCCCCTTTTCGCCACGTTCAAATCTGTCATTCTATTACAAAACTCATGGGTGCTTGCCAGGGCGGCCGCCTGCGTCGTTAATAGCCTAACATCACATGCCGATCACCCTCGATGACATCCTCGATGCTGCGGACGAGCACAACGCCAGCGACATCTTCCTGCAGGAAGACGAGATCCCGCGCCTGAAGATCTCGGAGCAGATCCACGTCTATGGCGAGGAGCGGATGCCGTTGTCGCAGCTCTCGGCCCTATGGCAGACGTGCGGAGGTGACCCTGCGTCCGACCGCGACCGCGATTCCGGCCTGGTTTCGGCCAAGCATACGCGCTTCCGTGTCAACATGCACAAGTCCGTCGGCCGCCTCGGGGCGGTGCTGCGGCGCATCCGCACCTTTGTGCCCGACCTTGCCACCCTCGGCGCGCCGGACTGGCTGCTCACCAAATGGGCGTCGAAGCCCTATGGCATCATCCTCGTCACCGGCCCCACCGGCACCGGCAAGTCCACCACGCTTGCCTCGCTGTTGAAGTGGATGAACGACAACATGGCACGGCACATCGTCACGATCGAAGACCCGATCGAGTACATGTTCGCCAACAACCTGAGCCTGTTCACCCAGCGCGAGGTGGGGCGCGACACTGACACCTTTGGCCGCGGCTTGCGCGGCGCCATGCGCCAGGCCCCGGACGTGATCTTCGTGGGGGAAATCCGAGATTTCGACACTGCGCTCACCGCCCTGCAGGCCTCGGAAACCGGCCACCTGGTGCTCGCCTCGCTGCACAGCGAGAAAGTGTCCGACACCATGGAGCGCTTCCTCAATTTGTTTCCGCCGGACCAGATCAACCTCGGCCTGCACCTGCTTTCCCACCAGCTCATCGGCATCTGCTGCCAGAAACTGGTGCAGAAGGTGGACGGCGGCCTGAAGCTGCTGGTGGAGCACATCGAGAACGGCGGCGCCGTGCGCGACTGGATCGCCCGCCGCGATGTGGACAAGATCCAGGACTACCTGATGCGCGGCTCCGATCCCAACTCAACCAACTTCCTGCGCTCCATCGTCTCCGCCTACGAGGCCGGCATCATCGACGAGCCCACGGCCATCATGGCCACCGGCAATGAGACCGAGTTCCGCCGTGCCGCCCGCGGCATCAGCACCTGACCCCGCTTTTCTTCATGCGTTCCTACGATCTCATTGAATACCTGTCCATGCTCATCGAGCGCGGCGGATCCGACCTGCATCTGAGCGCCGGCGCACCGCCCATTGGCCGCATTCATGGCACGCTGGTGCCGCTCACCAATGAAGTGCTGGATCAGAACGACACGCGCGAGCTCATGCTCAATGTGCTGAAGGAAAGCCAGCGCGCCAAGCTGGAGCACGAGTGGGAGCTGGATTTCGCCGTTCAGGTGGACAACCTGGGGCGTTTCCGCGGCAATGCCAGCTACTCCCTGGGCAAGATCGAGGGCAACTTCCGCTACGTCCCCTCCGTGATTCCAGACCTTCTGGAACTGGGCCACGGCGCCACGGTGGAGAGGCTGGCCGCGATGCGCGAAGGCCTCATTCTCGTCACCGGCGTCAGCGGCTCGGGCAAGACCACCACCCTGTGCAGCATCACCCAGCAGATTTCCCGCACCCGTTCCTGCAACATCATCAGCATCGAAGACCCCATCGAGTACGTCTTCTCCCACGCCACCAGCCTGATCCGTCAGCGCCAGGTGGGGGCTGATACCCAGACCTTTGCCGCCGCCATGAAAAGCGCCCTGCGCCAGGATGCGGATGTGATCGTCGTTTCCGAGCTGCGCGACCTGGAGACGATGCGCACCGCCATCACCGCCGCCGAGACCGGCCACCTGGTGATCAGCACCCTGCACACCAGCGAGGCCACCGGCACGATGACGCGTATTTTCGATGCGTTTCCGGAAGAGCAGCAGGATTACGTCGGCGCCCAGCTTTCGAGCTGCCTGCGCGGCATCATCTGCCAGCACCTCATTCCCCGGGTGGACGGCATGGGCCGCGTGCTGGCCTCCGAGGTGATGACCATGAACCACGGCGTCGCCCGGTGTATTCGCGACCGGCGGTTCTCCCAGCTTGCCGGTCTCATCCAGATCGGCGCGCATGACGGCATGCACACGATTGACGACAGCCTGCTGCACCTGCTCACCGGGAACTACATCTCGCTCGACCACGCCGTGGCCCATTGCCGCGACCAGGACTTCATCCGCACCAACTATCAGAAACATTTGCGGGACCTCAACGGCGATCCAAAAAAGAAACGATGACTTCGTTTTTCCCGAGACAGTTCAGGAGCCTGAGTATAACTGTATGAGGCGTTTATTCCCCTAGATTTGCCCTTCCCTTTTGCATGAGCAGGTTCATCGGATTTCTTATTATCGTCGGAGGTTTTGTCGGCGTTTACTTTCTTTATGAGGACTACGCGGCCAAGCGGAAAAGCGCCCACAACCGCTGGGTGGACGACATCAAGCCGCTGATTGCCGAGCATTTCCCCAACCCCGCGCTCGATGGCAGCGAGGACGGCTGGTTCGCCAGCGAGAGCTCCTTCTTCCGCATTCTCGGCCTGATGAAGGAGGCGGAAACGCATAAGTACAATGCCTTTGACACGGTGAAGGCCGCCTGTACTTCCGCAGGTGCGGCTCCAGGGGTGGGCCGCATGATGGCCGACGAGCTGGAGGAGAATTACAAAATCGCCAAGGAACTGGGCGTTTTCGACGACCTGGCCAACCGCCTGCGGCTGGAGCGCGGGGAGGCCCCGATGTGCAAGGCCAAGGGCTGGGACGGCGAGCCTCTCAAGGTGGGCTACATCCTGCCCCACACCCTGGCGCCTGAGGCTTCGCGTTCGCTGGTCAACATGGTGCTGATGCCCAAGGGCATGCGGGACATGCAGACTGACGAGCCGGTGAGCTTCACCATCTCCATGGCCAAGAAATGGCTCAGCGAGCGCGTGATCAACCCCCAGTCGCACCGGCTGATCATGGACTACCTTGCCAAAAGGCCTTGAGCACGTGCTGAATTCTCGGCGCTCGGGCCTGGCTTGTGGTTATGCTTGCCATGCGGCGGTTTGCTGGCCCAATGAGGGCCCATGAAAACACGCCGCCTTGATCAAGTGCTCTCCTCCCTGGGCTATGCCACCCGGCGTGGCTCCGCCGCCTATGTGCAGGAAGGCCACGTGAAGGTGGCCGGCGAAGTGGTGGACCGGCATGACATGCGCGTGGATGTCAGCCAGGTCACCGTCGATGACAAACCTCTCGAGGCCCCCGATGGCCTGCTGGCCCTGTTTCACAAGCCCGTGGGCTATACCTGCACCCACTCCGAAGAAGAGGGCGAGACCATCTACGACCTGCTGCCGCCACGCTGGCCTGTGCGCAATCCCGCCGTGACCAGCATTGGCCGGCTGGACAAAGAATCCAGCGGCCTGCTCCTGCTCACCGATCAAGGCTGGCTCGTGCAGCGCTACACCTCGCCGAAGCAGAAGCTGGAGAAGGTCTATGAAGCCGTGGTGGATCATGATCTCGATGAATCCCTTATCGAAGTCTTCGCCAGCGGCGAACTGATGCTGCGCAACGAAGACAAGCCCTGCCTGCCCGCCAGGCTGGAGATCACCGGCCCGCGCGAAGCCAGGGTCACCATCACCGAAGGCCGCTACCATCAGGTGCGCCGCATGTTCGCCAGCCAGGGCTGGCAGGTGGAGACCCTGCATCGCACCCGCATCGGAGCCTATGAACTAGGCGATCTCAAGCCGGGTGAATGGCGGCTGGTGGCAGTGCCGGCGATGCAATGAACTGATGTCTCGGTGGAGGCATGAACCCCGGGCTCAAACGCATCCTGTGCCCCACTGTGAGCGGCGTGCATCTTGCCGCCGTCAGAAGGCACGGCCCTTGGCTCCTAATAGTCTGAGGGCAGTCAATACCACAATCAGTTGAAAACGAGTCTGTTGCCCTCGGACCTTTGCAGGCTCCGCGCCCAAGGAGTGACGGCGTCTCGCCGTCACCAAGGAACCCAGGGCTTCGATAACGGCGGCCAGGCCTACGAAGGCGTGAAGCAGCACGTGCCGGCTGCGCCGGACGATGGCGGGACGCCCTCGCTCCTTGGACACAGGGCCTGCCACGCGCAGCAGCATAGACCTGTTTTCAACTTTTTGTAACTGAGGGTTCCACCGCCCCCATCTTCACGACCTTCAGCGCCAGGAACACCGGAAACTCCTCCGCCGCACGATGCTCCGCGCGGCTGCGTGAACCGGGCTGGGAGCGGCGGTGGCTATGCAGTTCCTCGCTGCCGGTGACGGCGAGGCTGGCGGCACCGAGGGCGTTAAAGTAAGCCGATAGTGGCCGGTGGTAAAACCACGTCTGCTCGCCCGTGGCGCGGCCAGGGTGGGTGGCAATCGGGATGGGCAGGGGAATGGCGTAGCGGTCCAGCCGCCGGTACTGAATCTTCTTGTCCTCATCCCAGCCCCAGTGCGACTGGCGGGGGATACGGAAACAGGGGTGCATGAAGATGAGCACCGCACGGCCGCCGGGCTTCAGGGCCTGGCCCAGGTGAAGGAACATCTTGTCCACCGCCTCCACGTCATGCACGGCCATCAGGCAGGCGGCGGCATCGAAGCGGCCGTCGGCCCAGCCGGCATTCGTGCACACGTCAGCCACGAGGAATTTGGCCTTGGGGTTCGGCGAGCGGGAGCGGGCGGCCTCGATCAGTTTCGGGCTGGCGTCCACGCCCACCACTTCGGCTTTCTTTTCTAAGAGCAGGCGTGAGAGCACGCCCTGGCCGCAGCACAGGTCCAGAATGCGTTCACCGGGGCGAGGATCGAGCAGGCGCAGTGCCGCCGGAAGGATCACATTCTTGTGGTAGTCGCTGCCTTCATCGCCCACCAGCTTGTCGTACCACGAGGCCACCTGGTCCCAGCCACGGTCGGGCGCACGGCCCTGTCCGTCTCCCTGCTCGCGATTGTTAGGCGGGCGGGAGGGCTGGGGACGGCGGTGCTGGCTGGCGGCGGTGGGCTTGCGATGGGGGTGAAAGGGCACGTTGCATCATAGCCGCACCGGCGGCGGGTACAAACAATGGTTCGCTGAGGGGACTGTGATTGAGTCAGTTGCGGTCTGAACGCAAGGGATCGGTTGTAGCCGGGGTCTGTGACCCATAAACGCGTAACCTATTATTCCTCACTCAAGGGAGCGGCCCATAGCATCGCGCGTGGACTGCTGTAGCTGGGCTCTTTGAGCCCGGACCTGAAGAGCACGTCCATCTCCACCGCCACGTTGGCAGCCGCTTGGAACGGGCCCTTGGGCTACGAACTTCCGCCACGCCTCCGGGCTCAAAGAGCCCAGCTACAGCAGCTCTCGTGCTGCGCTGGTGTTCGTCAGGTTAGCAGGTGAGGATGAATAAAGTCCCGTTGGTTCCATGTCAGCGTGGCGCCGCATTCAGCAGCCCCTCCGGCGCCCCGCGATGCGCCGCGACGAAGCCCTCGGGCGAGGTGCGGTTCAGCGGTGCATCGGCATAGCCCACGCTGGGGTTCACATAGGGCCCCAGCCGCACCTCGAAGTGCAGGTGTGCCCAGTAGTGCCCGCCGGCGGTGCCCACCGTGCCGAGCTGCTCGCCGCGCACAAGGGTTTGGCCCGGATGCACCAGCACCTTCTCCATGTGCGCGTACATCGATTGCACCACCTCCTGCGCTCCAGTCTCAGGATTGTGAATGCGATGGGCCAGGATCACCATGTTGCCCCAGCCCTCGCCCGGCACGCCGCAGTATACCACGGTGCCGGCGGCGGCGGCGTACACGGGATCGCCCTGGTCACTGTTGTAGCCGCCGATGCCGTTGAGGTCATCGCCCATGTGGCGCGTCACCCGGAAAGGCTGGGCGTTGTACGTCAGCGCTCCATGCTCGGAGCCCATCGGCGCATCCCAGCGAGTCGCCAGCGGCAGCGCCGCCACCTCCGCCGGGCTCAGCCGGATGAAGGCCGGGTCCAGCGGCCGGGCTGCCGTGCCCGCCGCGGGAGGCTGAAGCCGCCCGCACACATCAGCGCCGATGGCGGCCAGAAGGCCCGCCAGCACCAGAATTTCTGTGACCAGGAACAGCCGCCGCATCGTACCACTCATCCATCGCGAGTGCGGGGTTGTCACCCGGCAAATTGACCCTTATGTATGGCGCGATCTTTTCATGGACGCCAAAGTACGCCAACACCTCGATTCTTTTCTGGACAGCAAAGGGCTGCGCCGGACGAAGCCGCGTGAAGTGATCCTGGAGGCCGCCTTTGCCACCACGGAGCACTTCACCGCCGAGGAACTGCTCGACATGGCGCGAAAGATCGACCGCACGGTAAGCCGCGCCACGGTTTACCGCACGCTTACCCTTTTGGTGGAATCCGGCCTGCTGCGTGAAATCGACCTGGGCCGCGACCAGACCTACTACGACCCCAACTTCCTTGAAAAGCCCCAGCACAACCACCTCATCTGCACCGATTGCGACAAGGTGGTGGAGTTTGAAGACGACAACATCGCCGTGCTGGAGGACTGCATCACCCGCCGCCTGGGCTTCAAGCCCACGATGAAGAGCATCCGCATTGAGGCGAGCTGCGAGGAGCTGGCGCGCAAAGGCGTGTGTGCCAGCCGCAAATGCTCCGCCCATTGATTCCCATCCCTTCGCCGCTTTTGCATCCGGCCCCTCCGGCCGCCGCTCCTATGTCCCACGCACCTTTTAGAATCGACCTCCGCAACCTGCCTCCCGAGGGCCGCGACCTTGCCGGCAGCGTGCTGCCCGCGTTTTTCGACCTGCGGGAAAACGACGACATCAAGGCCGTCTCACCGCTCACTTATGAGCTCAACGTCCTGCTCGACAACAAGGACTTGCTCATCACCGGCAAGGTGGATGCCACCTTCGAGCTGATGTGCGGGCGCTGCCTGCAGCGTTTCCAGCAGCGGGTGGAAATGGACGATTATCAGACGGAAATCGCTGTGGAAGATCCTGCTGCAACGATTGACTTGACGGACGCAATAAGGGAAGACATACTGCTTGCCCTTCCGAGCTACCCGCGCTGTGAAGACGGCAACGTCGAACCGCGCGAATGCCCCGCCCAAGGCAGGTTTGAACCAGCAGCTGATGAGTCAGCGCCGGACAAATCCGCAGAAGCACAGGCACCGGGCGTTTGGAACGTGCTTGATCAATTGAAAAACCGTTAAGTCCCCACCACCATGGCCAATCCGAAGCGCAGAAAATCGAAGTCCAAGCAAAAGATGCGTCGTGGCGCCGTCCGCTGGCGTGCCCCGATCCTCAAGACCTGCCCTGAGTGCAGCACCCCGGTGCCTGGTCACGTTGCCTGTCCTTCCTGCGGCTACTACGCCGGTCGCCAGGTGCTGGCTGTGACGCCGGTCGAGTAACCTCTTTCTCCTTCGCAGATCCTTTCCATCCCCGCCGGGCCTGAGTGATCAGGTCTGGCGGGGATTTTGTTTTTGGCACGATATTGAGGCGGGATTTAGCCAACTTCAGTTGAAATGGGGTATCGACCTTGCCGGAGGACCGTTGTAGCAGAACGACCGTCCCGGTCGTACACTGGTCGTACGAGCTTCCAGCTCGTTGCAGGGACCGCAGGTTCAAAAATGTTAGATATCCCAGGGAGCGCAGGCTGTTTCGCAGCACGCCCGGCGGGCTGGAAGCCACGCCGCACCAGTGTACGACCGGGACGGTCGCTCTACGCTTGGACGCTTCGCGATGCGTTCTACCCATCCTTAACTGCGTTTGGTATTAGACCGAACTTCCTTCTTGCCAGCCACAAAAAAAGCGCGAGCCCGAAGGCCCGCGCTTGATTGAAATTTGCTTTTGTTCAGGTGCTAAGGGCAGGAGATCACCAGCCTTCGTCACCGCCACGGTTACGGCCGCGATCGCCACGGTCCCAGCCGCGGTCGCCGCCACCACCACCGCCGCCGCGTCGGCCACCACCGCCGCCACCGCCACCGCCATCGCGATAGCCGCCACCACCACCGCCGCCGCCGCCATCGCGATAGCCACCGCCACCTCCTCCGCCGCCACCGCCGTGGCGACCACCACCACCGCCGCCGCCACCACCACCGGGGCGCTCTTCCTTGGGTCGGGCTTCCACCACCTTGATCGGGCGGCCGCCCAGATCCTGGCTGTTCAGAGTACGGATGGCCTCGTTGGCCTCCGAATCATTGGGCATTTCAACAAAGCCAAAGCCGCGGGAGCGGCCGCTTTCACGGTCGGTGATGACACGGGCGCTGGTGACAGCACCAAAGGCTTCGAAGGCGGCTCGCAACTCGGGGTCATTGATCGAGTAGGCGAGATTGCTCACATAGAGGTTCATTATCGGGATCGCACAGAGGATTGGTCGCCATGGCACAAGTTGATCAGAAAGCACAGTTCCATGGCGCGAAACCAGTTTCCGGGCAGCACCCAAGGGGGGAGCGTCGGGCAAAAAACTAACCGGAAGCCTAGTGCTGTCAAGCTTTGCGGGAGCAAAGACCCTCAAGAAAAAGTGAAGAGGCGGCCTGGAGGCGCTTGTGAAAAATTTCACAAATTCCCTTGCCCGTCTCCACCCCGCTCGGATACTGGCCTCACGCCCCCCTTTTTCGCCTTATGTCAGAAGCCGCCAGCGCCCCCGCCGCCAAGCCTCCCGTGGACACGGTCAACGTGCAGATCAACGGCACATGGCATCAGTTTCCCAAAGGCATGCGCATGATCGAGGCCTGCCGCCAGGCGGGCGTGGATGTGCCGCACTACTGCTACCACCCCAAGCTCAGCTCCCCCGGCAACTGCCGCATGTGCCTGGTGGAGATGGGCATGCCGCCCCGCCCCGCGCCAGGCCAGGAAGCAGCAAAAGATGAACATGGCATGCCGGTGATCTCCTGGATGCCGCGCCCCGTGATCGCCTGCGCCAACACCGTTTCCGAAGGCCTGGGCATCCGCACCGAAGGCAAGCTCACGGATGAATGCCGCCGCGGCGTGATGGAACTGCTGCTGGCCAATCACCCCCTCGACTGCCCCATTTGCGATCAGGCCGGCGAATGCCGCCTGCAGGAATTCAGCGTCGATTACGGTCAGGGTGCCAGCCGCTACCGCGAAGACAAGACGAAGAAGCCGAAGAACGTGGACATCGGCCCGCGCGTGCGCTTGGATGACGAGCGCTGCATCATGTGCAGCCGCTGCATCCGCTTCACCGACGAGATCGCGGACGATGCCGTGCTGGGCTTTACCGACCGCGGCACAAACACCAAGATCTCCGTGCACCCCGGCCGCCGCCTGGAGAACAACTACTCGCTCAACACCGTGGACATCTGCCCGGTGGGCGCGCTCACTTCGAACGACTTCCGCTTCCAGATGCGCGTGTGGTTCATGAAGGAGACGAACTCCCTCTGCACCAAGTGCGGCCGCGGCTGCAACACCGAGATCAGCGCCCGC
>OUNM010097516.1_pt1 | contig 10674 bp, 11 predicted proteins | sample 1769961 | NCBI WGS metagenome assembly OUNM01 (sample SAMEA3914820, study PRJEB12502) | metagenome | biome: forest; material: soil | place: USA | collected 2012-03-12 | depth 0.3 m
CGAGGGCGCCTTCGCGGCGGCCTTCGTGCCGGCCTACGCCAAGTCGCTGCAGACCGACGGCGAGGAGGTGGCCGACATCCTGGCCGCCGACGCCATGGCGTCGCTGGCGGCGGCGACCATCGTCATCACCGTGGCCTGCCAGCTGGCCATGCCCTGGCTGATGATGCTGATCAGCCCCGGCTTCGCGTCGGACCCGGCCAAGTACAAGCTGGCCGTGCTGCTGACCCAGATCACCATGCCCTATCTGCCCTGCATGGCGATCGTGGCGCACCTGTCGGGCGTGCTGAACGCCCGCGACCGCTTCATCCTGTCGGCCGGCGCGCCGATCCTGCTGAACCTCTTCACCCTGGCGTTCATCCTGCCGCAGAGCACCGCGATCGAGGCGGCCCGCTGGGGTTCCATCGGCGTGGTCGCCGCCGGCGTGGCCCAGGCGGCGCTGCTGACCTGGGGCGTCAACAAATCGGGCGCCAAGGTCCATTGGCGGCTGCCGCGCCTGACGCCGGAAGTGCGGGCCCTGATCGGCAAGGCCATTCCCGGCGCCCTGGCGGCCAGCGCCACCCAGGTCAACATCTTCATCTCCGGCAACCTGGCCAGCCACGTGGCCGGCGGGCGGACCTGGCTGGCGACGGCCGACCGCCTGTACCAGCTGCCGCTGGGCCTGGTGGGCGTAGCGATCGGCGTGGCCCTGCTGCCGCGCCTGTCGCGCGCCGTGCATTCGGGCGACCGCGACGACGCCCAGAGCGCGATGGACCAGGCCATCACCCTGGCCATGGCCCTGACCCTGCCGGCCGCCGCCGCCCTGGTGGCCATGCCGGGCTTCCTGTCCGACGGGCTCTATACCCGCGGCCAGTTCACCGCCTTCGACGCCAGCCAGACGGCGTCGGCGCTGTTCTTCTACGGCCTGGGCACCCCGGCCTTCGTGCTGCAGCAGCTCTATTCGCGAGCCTTCTTCGCGCGCGGCGACACCAAGAGCCCGATGCGCTTCGCCCTGGTCTCGGTGGCCGTGAACATCGTGTTCGGCGTCGCCCTGTTCCGCCTTGTCGGGGTCAAGGGCATTGCGGCGGCGACGGCGATCGCCTCGTGGCTCAATGTCGGCCAGATGGCCTTCGTCCTGGCCCGCAAGGGCGAGTACGGCCCGTCGGCCCAGACCTGGTCGCGTCTGGCGCGGACCCTGCTGGCCAGCCTGGGCATGGGTCTGTTGCTGGCCGCCGCCTCGCACTATCGCGAGCTGATCGAGGCGCCGCTGCGCGCCATCGGCCTGCGCGGTCATTCGATCGGCGCCAAGGAGTTCGCCCTGGCCCTGACCTGCCTGGTCGGCGTGGCGCTCTATCCGCCGCTGCTGTTCCTGTTCGGCGGGGTCAAGCCGGCCGAGCTGAAGGCAGTGCTGCGGCGGGGCAAGGCTTGATAACTCTCTTCCGCTCATCCTCGCGAAAGCGGGGACCCAAGCCGAGCTGGCCGGAGAGTGTTCTGACGGTCAGCTTGGGTTCCCGCTTTCGCGGGAATGAGCGGGTTATGAGAGAGCCTTGCTCTTCCGGGATCATGACGCTAACCAGCGGGCATGGCTCCGATCGGTCTCTCCGCCCCGCGATGGCGCGGCTTCAACTGACTTTGATCTCCGCGTTTCGACGCGGCGCGCCTTTGTGCGCCTTCGCCATATCCTTCGAATTCGACAGCCCAAATTCCTGCCAGCAAGGCTGAAGTCATGACCGAACAAGCTCCCGCCGCTTATACGGGCCCGGCCCGCGTGCTTTCGGGCGTCCAGCCCTCCGGCGCCCTGCACCTGGGCAACTATCTGGGCGCGCTGGTGAAGTTCTCGCGCCTGCAGCACGAGATCGACACCTTCATCTTCGTGGCCGACCTGCACGCCATCACCGTCTGGCAGGACCCGGCGCTGCTGGCCCAGCAGACCCGCGAGATCGCCGCCGCCTACATCGCCTCGGGCCTGGACCCGGACAAGGCGACGATCTTCCCGCAGTCGGCGGTGCGCGAGCACGCCGAACTGGCCTGGATCTTCCAGTGCGTCGCCCGCCTCGGCTGGCTGGACCGCATGACCCAGTTCAAGGAGAAGAGCGGCAAGCACAAGGAGCGCAGCTCGGTGGGTCTCTACACCTACCCGGTGCTGCAGGCCGCCGACATCCTGGTCTACAAGGCCACCCACGTGCCGGTCGGCGAGGACCAGAAGCAGCACCTGGAGCTGACCCGCGACATCGCCCAGAAGTTCAACCACGACTTCGGCGCGCAGGGCTTCTTCCCGCAGCCGGAGCCGCTGATCCAGGGGCCGGGCGCGCGGGTCATGAGCCTGCGCGACGGGGCGGCCAAGATGAGCAAGTCCGATCCGTCGGACAATTCGCGCATCAACCTGACCGACGACGCCGACACGATCGCGGCCAAGATCAAGAAGGCCCGCACCGATCCGGAACCGCTGCCCGAGACCCTGGAAGAGCTGACCGGCCGCGCCGAGGCCGACAACCTGGTCGGCATCTTCGCGGCCCTGGCCGGCCGGACCAAGGCCGAGGTGCTGGCCGACTACGCCGGCAAGGGCTTTGGCGCCTTCAAGCCGGACCTGGCGGACCTGGCGGTCGAGAAGCTGGCCCCGGTCGGCGAGCGCATGCGCGGCCTGCTGGGCGATCCGGCCGTGCTGGACGCCATCCTCGCCAAGGGCGCGGAGCGAGCCCGCGAAGCGGCCGCCCCGACCCTGGCCGAGGTCAAGAAGCTGGTCGGGTTCTGGGGGGCTTAAACCCGCTCCGGGATCCGCACCATCATCCGCTCATAGCCCTTCACGAAGGTCGAGTAGACGCGCTTGGGCTCCTCAAGCACCTCGATCTTCGGGAAGCGCTTGAGCACTTCTTCCCAGACGATCTTCAGCTGCATCTCGGCCAGGCGGTTGCCGACGCAGCGGTGGATGCCGAAGCCGAACGACAGGTGGCGGCGGGCCTGCGGGCGGTCGATCAGGAAGGCGTCGGCGTTCTCGATCACCGTGTCGTCGCGGTTGCCCGAGACGTACCACATGACGACCTTGTCGCCCTTCTTGATGGTCTTGCCCGAGAGCTCGTAGTCCTCCAGCGCCGTGCGGCGCATGTGGGCCAGCGGGGTCTGCCAGCGGATGATCTCCGACACCATGTTCGGGATCAGGCTGGGATCGGCGCGCAGCTTGGCCTCTTCCTGCGAGTTCTGCGACAGGGCGTAGAGGCCGCCGGTCAGCGAGTTGCGGGTCGTATCGTTGCCGCCGACAATCAGCAGGATGATGTTCCCGAGATACTCCATCGGGGGCATGTTCCGGGTGGCCTCGCCGTGGGCCAGCATCGAGATCAGGTCGCTGCCCGGCTCGGTCTGGTTCACCCGCTCGTTCCAGAGATTGGTGAAATAGCCCAGGCATTCCAGCAGCTCGGCGCGGCGGGCCTCTTCGCTCTCCACCAGGCCGCTTTCCGGCGAGGCGGTGGCGACGTCGGACCAGCGGGTCAGCTTGCGGCGCTCTTCCCACGGGAAGTCGAACAGGGTGGCCAGCATCTGGGTGGTCAGTTCGATCGAGACCTTGTCGACCCAGTCGAAAGGCTCGTCGATCGGCAGGCTGTCGAGGATCAGGCAGACCCGCTCGCGGATGATGCCTTCCAGCCGGCCCAGGTTCTGCGGCGAGACGATCGGGCTGACGGTCTTGCGCTGGATGTCGTGCTTGGGCTGGTCCATGGCGATGAACATCGGCAGGACGAAGTCCTCGTCGAAGTTCCGGATGGTGATGCCGCCCAGATGCGCGTCGGACGAGAAGACCTGGTGGGTCGTGTCGACGGTCATGATGTCGTTGTAGCGGGTGATCGACCAGTATGGCCCGGTCTCTTCGTTGCCCTGCGAATAGTGGACGGGGTCCTCTTTCCGCAGCCGCTCGAAATAGGGCCACATGGCGTCGGCCTGGAACAGCGCCGGGTCGGCCACGTGATAGTCTTCGAGGGGAATGGAATAGGCCTTGGCGCGCGCCGCGTCCTTCAGGTCAACCGAACCGTCGCTCATCTTGGATCCTCCCGCGGACCATTGTTCTGCGGTCATATCGCCAGAAGATGACGCCGGTGTCACTTTTAAAATGCGGCGTCATGCCGGTCTTGCGTCACGACGTCGCGAGGTCCATCTGTCGGCCATGTTCATTCAGACCGAAACCACCCCGAACCCCGAGGTCCTGAAGTTCCTGCCCGGCCGTGAAGTGCTGGGTGAGGGCGCGCGCGAGTTCCGCACGCCCGAGGAGGGCGAGGTCTCGCCGCTGGCCAAGGCCCTGTTCGAGCTTGGCGACGTGACGCGGGTGTTCTTCGGTCCCGACTTCCTGACCGTGACCAAGGGCGACGAGGCCCAGTGGCCGCACCTGAAGGCGCCGATCCTGGCGGCGATCATGGACCACTTCACCAGCGGCCGACCGCTGCTGCTGGACGCGTCGCAAGATGGCGGCCACGACGAAGACGGCGTCTATGACGAGGACACCGCGCAGATCGTCGCCGAGATCAAGGAACTGCTGGACACCCGCATCCGTCCGGCCGTGGCGCAAGACGGCGGCGACATCGTCTTCTCGAAGTTCGAGCCGCAGACCGGCGTGGTGTGGCTGCACATGCGCGGCGCCTGCTCGGGCTGCCCGTCGTCGTCGGCGACCCTGAAGTCCGGCGTCGAGAACATGCTCAAGCACTATGTGCCGGAAGTGACGCGGGTCGAGCAGACGCTCTGATTTTTATCCGATCCGGACCGGCGCGGGTTGCCCCTCGCCGGCACGCGGCTATACTGTAACCACAAGAGTTGCGAATAGCCTATATAAGGATCGCCCATGGCCAAGCTCGAAGACGCCACGCTCGCCCAGCTGTTCACCGAAGCCCGGACCCGCAACGGCTGGGATCCGACGCCGCTGCCGGAAAGCGTCCTGCGCGAGCTCTATGAGCTGACCAAGTTCGGCCCGACCGCGGCCAACTCGACCCCGGCCCGCTTCTACTTCCTGACCTCGCAAGAGGCCAAGGAGCGCTTGGCCAAGCTGTCGTCGGGTTCGAACGCGCCGAAGATCCTGCAGGCGCCCTGCACGGTGATCATCGGCTACGATCTCGACTTCCCCGAAACCCTGCCGAAGCTGTTCCCGCATGCGCCGGGCGCCAAGGACTGGTTCAATGACATGACGGCTCGCGAGTGGGGCGCGCTGCGCAACAGCTCGCTGCAAGGCGGCTATTTCATCCTGGCCGCTCGGGCCCTGGGCCTGGACGTCGGCGCGATGTCGGGCTTCGACAATGCGGGCGTGGACGCCGAGTTCTTCGCCGGCACCAACATCAAGAGCAACTTCATCGCCTCGATCGGTCACGGCACGGAAGAGAACCTCTTCCCGCGCAACCCGCGCCTCGATTTCGACGAGGCGGCGAAGATCCTCTGATCCTTCAGCGCTGATTTATCGAAAGCCCGTCGCCGGAAATGGCGGCGGGCTTTTGTGCGTTTCACGAACATTCGCTAAAACGTCCTCATGACCCTCCGCCACACCTTCCTCGCCCTGCCGCTCGTGTTGCTCGTCGCCTGCGGGCCTGCCAAGAAGGACGAGGCTTCAAAAGCCCAAGAGGCGTCGGCCAAGGGCCCCGTCCGCGTCGCTATCGCGCCCTATGCCGGCGGCGTGTTTAAGATCACCAAGGACGGCGTCGGGCCGATCAACGGCTCCACGGCCTTCGACCTGCCGACGCTGAAGGTCCTGTTCCCCAAGGCCAAGGTCGAGCAGGCCTTCCTGCATTTCGGCGAAGGCCCGCCGCAGCCGATCATCAATGTCGAGCAGGACCAGGTCCCGCTGCTGGAGATCGGCAAGACCGACGAAGGCGAGATCGCCTATGTCCGCGCCGCCGCCGGCGATGTGCGCGGCCCGAAGGACGAGCAGCTATTGGCCAAGTGGGCTGACCTCGGCTTCACGGTCGATCAGTGCCGGGCCGGCGAGGGCCGCGAGATCAACCAGACGATCTGCGTTCATCCCGAAGCGCCGACCGTCTCCTACGTGTTCGGCGTGCCCGGCTGGACGGGCAAGACCATACCGCCGGAAGCCAAGCTGAAGGCCAAGGGTCAGTTGAACGAACTGGTCTGGCGCCCCGCCGAGGGCGCCAACGTGGCCTCGGCCTGATCCATGATCCTGTCGATCGACACCTGTCTCGGCGCCAGTTCGGTCGCCGTGCTGGACGGCGAGCGCGTGCTGGCCGCCAAGAGCGAGCCGATGACCCGCGGCCACCAGGAGCGCATCGGCGTCCTGGCGCGGGAAGCCGCCGGCGAGGCCGGCGTGGCCTTTGCCGACCTGACCCGCATCGGCGTCACGGTCGGTCCGGGCTCGTTCACCGGCCTGCGCGTCGGCCTGGCCTTCGCCAAAGGGCTGGCCACGGCGCTGTCGATCCCCTGCGTCGGGGTCAATACGCTGGAGAGCCTGGCCTTCGGGACCAAGGCCTTCGCCGCCGCCGTCATCGATGCGCGGATGAGCCAGGTCTACATCCAGGTCTTCGCAGACGGCGTTTCGCTGATGGCGCCGGACGCCCTGGGCGTGGGCGAGGCCGCCGCGCGGCTGGCCGAGCTCTATTCCGGCGGACCGGCGACCCTGATCGGCTCGGGCGCGCCTTTGCTGGCCGACGTGCTTTCCGGCGCGACAATCCTGACGCCGGTCGCGGCGGATCCTGTCGCTGTCGCGCGTCTGGCCGCCGCCAAGCCCGCGCCGCTCCATTCGCCTCGGCCGCTCTATCTGCGCGCGCCTTACGCCACGTTGCCCGCTGCATGAACCTGCGTCCTGTCGGCTCCGAAGCCTCATTCGATCTCGCGGATATTCACGACAAAGCCTTCGACCGGCCCTGGACGGCGCTGGAGTTCGACGACCTGCTGAAATCCCCCGGCGCCTTCGCCGTGCTGGGCGAGGCGGGGGAGCCTGCCGAGGCCAAGGGCTTCATCTTGTGCCGCTCGATCGCCGGCGAGGCCGAGATCCTGACCATCGCCGTCGATCCGGCCGCCCGCCGGCGCGGCTGGGGCGCGGCGCTGGTCGAGATGGCCGCCGGAATCGCGACCGAGACCCAGGCTGAGGCCCTCTTCCTGGAGGTCGCCGCCGACAATCTGGCGGCCATCGCTCTCTATCAGGCGACCGGATTCATCAAGGTGGGTCTGCGCAAAGGCTATTATCCCCATCCGGATGGCGCCAAGGACGCGCTTGTCATGCGGCGGGCGCTTAACAGTTAGAGGGCGACCCCCTATCTTGCCCGCGACTCAAGACGGAGGCTCCGCCGTGGATCGACTCGAGAAGGCCTGTATCGAAAAAGGCATGCGCATGACGGACCAGCGCCGCGTGATCGCGCGCGTGCTGTCGTCGGCCGAGGACCATCCGGACGTGGAAGAGCTGCACCGCCGCGCCCACGCCATCGATCCGCACATCTCGATCGCCACGGTCTACCGGACCGTGCGCCTGTTCGAGGAAAGCGGCATCATCGAGCGCCACGACTTCCGCGACGGTCGCTCGCGCTACGAAGAGACCCCGACCCACCACCACGACCACCTGATCGACATGAAGACCGGCAAGGTCGTCGAGTTCGTGGACGAGGAGATCGAGGCCCTGCAGAACGCCATCGCGCGCAAGCTGGGCTACAAGCTGGTGGACCACCGGCTGGAGCTCTACGGCGTGCCGCTGGAGGACTGAGGTCAGGTCCTTCCCCCACCTGATCGCTTCGCGATCGTTCGCCCCCAAAGGCGGGCGGAAGGTTATCCTTCTTCCCCCTCCGGGGGAGGAGCGCGAAGCGCGGAGGGGGCCAGTGTGACCTTCGCGACCTTGCGGAATGGGTCTCCCGACCCCATAACCTCGCCGGATGAGCGAGACCCCGCAAAAGCGCCTCTATATCAAGACCTACGGCTGTCAGATGAACGTCTATGACAGCGAGCGCATGGCCGATGTCCTGCGCCCGCTGGGCTATGGCGTGGTCGACGAGCCGGAAGGCGCGGACCTGGTGGTGCTGAACACCTGCCACATCCGCGAGAAGGCGACCGAGAAGGTCTATTCCGAACTCGGCTATATCAAGCAGATGAAGGATCGCAAGGCGCAGGACGGTGGTCGCATGACCATCGCCGTGGCCGGCTGCGTGGCCCAGGCCGAGGGCAAGGAGATCATGCATCGCCAGAAGGCGGTCGATCTGGTCGTCGGTCCGCAGGCCTATCACCAGCTGCCCGAGCTGATCGCCCGCGCCCACCGGGCCACCGGTGAGCGCCTGGCCGCCGACTTCGCCGCCGACGAGAAGTTCGACGCCCTGCCGGCCGAGCGCCACGTGACCGGGGTCACCGCGTTCCTGACCGTCCAGGAGGGCTGCGACAAGTTCTGCACTTTCTGCGTGGTGCCCTATACGCGCGGCGGCGAGTGGTCGCGGCCGGTGAACGACATCGTCGAGGAGGCCAAGCAGTTGGCCGGCCAGGGCGTGCGCGAAGTCACCCTGCTGGGCCAGAACGTCAACGCCTATGACGGCGACGGCTCGACCCTGGCCAAACTGGTGCGCCAGTTGGCCAAGATCGATGGCCTGGACCGCATCCGCTACACGACCAGCCACCCGCGCGACATGGGCGACGATCTGATCGAGGCCCACGGCGAGCTGCCGGAGCTGATGCCCTATCTCCACCTGCCGGTGCAGGCGGGGTCGGACAAGATCCTCAAGGCCATGAACCGCGACCACACGGCCGAGAGCTATGTGAAGCTGATCGAGAAGATCCGGGCGGCCCGTCCCGACATCGCGATGAGCGGCGACTTCATCGTCGGATTCCCCGGCGAGCGCGACGGCGACTTCGAAAAGACGCTGGAGCTGGTCCGCGAGGTCGGCTTCGCGTCGGCGTTCTCGTTCAAATATTCGCGACGTCCTGGCACGCCGGCCTCGGCCATGCCCGGCCAGGTCGACGAGGCGGTCAAGGCCGAGCGTCTGGAGCGCCTGAACCAGCTGCTGGACGAGCAGCAGCGCGCGTTCAACGCCAGCCAGGTCGGCAAGGTCATGCCGGTGCTGTTCGAGAAAGCCGGCCGCCACCCTGGCCAGGTCGTGGGTCGCAGCCCATATCTGCAGGCCGTGCATGTCGAGGGTCCCGAGACCCTGATCGGCGCGATCGTGCCTGTCCGTATCGAGAGCGCCGCCAAGATGAGCCTGGGCGGGGTTCTGGAAACCAATCCTGTCCTGGAGACCGCTTGAGTCGCACCCCTGAGTTCCTGCCGCTGTCCGACGACGCGGTCCATGCCGTTTCCGGTCCGTCCGGTCGTCACGCCGCCCTGATCGAGGACGCCTTCAAGGTGCTGATCGAGACGCCGGGCGGCGGTGTCACCATCACCGGCGACGCGCGAGGGCGTACGGGCGCCAAGCGGGTGCTGCAGAGCCTGGCCGATCGCGCCGACGCCCATGAGGAAGTGGTCGAGGCCGATGTGCGCATCGCCATCGGTTCGGCGCACGAGACCGGCGGCCAGGCCTCGCCCCGCGCGGTGCGCAAGGGCAATGTCTCGCCCAAGACCAAGAGCCAGGCCCAGTACCTGGAGCGCATGGCCACCCATCCGCTGGTCTTCGGCCTGGGTCCCGCCGGCACCGGCAAGACCTTCCTGGCCGTGGCCCATGGCGCGGGCATGCTGATGCGCGGCGAGGTCGATCGTCTGATCGTCACCCGCCCTGCCGTCGAGGCCGGCGAAAAGCTGGGCTTCCTGCCGGGGGACCTGAACGAGAAGGTCGATCCCTACATGGCCCCGGTCTGGGAGGCCCTGACCGACATCATGGGCGCCGACCAGCTGCGCCGTCGTCGCGAGAAGCTGGAGATCGAGGTCGCCCCGATCGCCTTCATGCGCGGCCGCACCCTGGCTCATGCCTTCGTCATCGTCGACGAGGCCCAGAACTGCTCGCGCCTGCAGATGAAGATGGTCCTGACCCGGATCGGCGAGGGCGCCCGCATGGTCGTCACCGGCGACCCGACCCAGGTCGATTTGCTGAACCCCCGCGACTCGGGCCTGGCCCACGCCGTCTCGATCCTGGAAGGGGTCGAGGGGGTGGCGGTCTCGCGCTTCACCGCCTCGGACGTCGTGCGCCATCCGCTCGTGGAGCGTATCGTCAAGGCCTATGACGCGGACGCGGCGCAGAGTACTCCCCGCTAAATGACCATCACCGTAGACATCGAGATCGAGGACGAGGCCTGGACCGCGGCGGCCGAGGACGCCGAGGCCCTGGTCTGGCGCGCGGCCCAGGCCGTGCTGGACGCCCATGAAGACATCGAAGGCCAGGGGATCGTGATCCTCTTGACCGACGACGACAGCGTGCAGGCCCTCAATCGCGACTTCCGCCAGAAGGACTATGCGACCAACGTCCTGTCCTTCCCTTCGCCCCCGAATCCGGAAGGCCAGATCGGCGATATCGCCCTGGCCTACGGCGTTTGCGCCCGCGAGGCGGCTGAGCAGGGCAAGCCTCTGGCCCACCACCTGCAACATCTGGTGGCGCATGGCGTGCTTCATCTCCTAGGATACGACCACGAGGGCGACGACGAGGCGGAAGCCATGGAGGCGCTCGAACGCGAAATCCTGGCGGGTCTGGACGTTCCGGATCCCTATGCCGGTGATGAAGAGGGGCGCTGAACAGGGCCATGCCCAGCGACGAGCCTAGTCAACAGCCCGCCGTTCCGGTCCGAAGAAGCCGGGGCGTGCGGGCGTTCCTCCGACGCATGCGC
>OUNM011339932.1_pt1 | contig 10673 bp, 7 predicted proteins | sample 1769961 | NCBI WGS metagenome assembly OUNM01 (sample SAMEA3914820, study PRJEB12502) | metagenome | biome: forest; material: soil | place: USA | collected 2012-03-12 | depth 0.3 m
CTCCTCCGCGATGCCGATCCGGATATCATGGTCGACCGCCTCGCCGCCGCGATCGCGCCGGCCAGCGCGCTGTTGGTGTCCCCCTGCACGAGCACCAGATCCGGTGGGGCGGCATGCAGCATGGGGTCGATCGCGGCGGCGAGGCGGTCGACCATGATATCCGGATCGGCATCGCGGAGGAGGGGGCCGAGGCGCTGGTCCGGCATCAGGTCGAAGCCGGCCAGCGCGTCGTCGAACAGGGCATCGTGCTGGCCCGTCGCGAGGATGCGATGCCTCAGGTGCGACCGCCCTTTTGCGGCCAGTGCGATCGGGGCGATCTTGATCGCCTCGGGCCGCGTCCCGACGATGCTCAGCAGGTGAGCGCTACGGCTGCCCCCGAACGAACCCATCGCCCATGCCCCCCAGCATATGCCGGAGGGCAGGATGACTCATTTCGATGACGAAACAAGGTGCTTCGTCGGATCAGGCGTCTTCCAGGAGCGGACGCCATTCCCAACGCAGGGCGTCGCCATCCATGATGTCGACCCCCGCCGCCTTGAGCCGGTCGCGGGCCGCGTCGGCCGCCGCGAAGTCCTTGGCGGCGCGGGCGTGCTGGCGCTCGTCGAGCAGCGCATCGACGTCCGCGTCGGTCAGCGACGCCGTTTCGGGGCGCACTGACAATGCCCGGCGGTCGAGATCGAGCAGGCCGAGGCCGAGCGCCAGGTCGAAATCGGCGATCAGGCGGAGCTTCTCGTCGGCTCCCAGCGAGGACGCGATCACGGCGTCGAGCACAGGCAGCGCCTGGGGCGTCATCAGGTCCGCCGCCAGCGCCTCGTCGAAGCGGGTGACGAAGGCGAGGGCTTCGTCGCTGAGGCCTTCTTCCAGTGCGCGCCGCTGCCAGTCAAACGGGGCGCCCTTGCCGAAGCCGGCTTCCCATGACGGGCGCAGGGCGGCCGGATCGAGCGTCGCCTCAGCCTTCAGCGCGGCGATCGCGATGGCCAGCCGCTTGAGCCGCGTCAGCGCAGCAGCGACGGCCTCCAGCGAGAATTCCAGCTCCGAGCGATAGTGCGCGCCGAGGCACAGCAGGCGATAGGCGAGCGGATGGACGCCCCGCGCGGTGAGCGCACCCAGCGTCGCGACGCCGCCCTTGGACTTCGACATCTTCCCCGTGCGATCGACGAGGAAATTGTTGTGCATCCAGATGTTGGCGCCGGTCCTTGCCGAGCCGTTATAGGCCTGGTTCTGCGCGATCTCGTTGCAGTGGTGGATCTCGCGATGGTCGATGCCGCCGGTGTGGATGTCGAACTGCTCGCCCAGATATTTGAGGCTCATCACCGAGCATTCGAGATGCCAGCCCGGCGCACCCGGACCCCAGGGCGAGAGCCACTCCATCTGCCGTTGCTCGCCCGGCGCGGAGCGGCGCCAGATCGCGAAGTCGGCGGCGTGGCGCTTGCCCTCGACCGCGTCGATGCGGGCGACCTCCGGCCCGTCCATCGCGCTGCGGGCGAGGCGGCCATAATCGGGCACCTTGGTGACGTCGAAATAGAGGCCGCCGTCGATCTCATAGGCCGCGCCCTGCTTCTCCAGCACGTCGGCGAAGGCGATCATGTCCTGGATATGGTCGGTCGCGACGCTCCAGATCGCCGGATCGATGACGCCGAGCGCCTTCAGGTCGTTCTTGAAAAGCTGCGTGTAGCGCGCGGCGACGTCCCAGATCGTCGTGCCGGCCTTTTGCGCGGCCAACTCCATCTTGTCGTCGCCGGCATCGGCATCGGACGTCAGGTGGCCGACGTCGGTGATGTTGATGACGTGGGTGGTCGCATAGCCCTTCCAGTTCAGCGTGCGGCGCAGCGTGTCGGTGAAGACATAGGCGCGCAGATTGCCGAGATGCGCTGTCGAATAGACCGTCGGGCCGCAGGAATAGAGCCGCACCATCTTCGGATCGATCGGCTGGAACGTCTCGATCGCGCGGCTGAAGCTCTTGAACAGGGTGAGGGGTGCGGCTGTCGTCATGACGCAGGCCGATACACGCCTCAGCGCTTGTTTGAAAAGGCGCGGACGGCTCCAGCGGCGACGGAAAGTGCGATCTCGGCCGGTCCGATGCCGCCGATGTCGATGCCGGCGGGGGCGTCGATGCGGGCAAGGGCGGCCTCGTCGAAGCCCATCGCCGTCAGCCGCTCCAGTCGTTTGGCGTGGCTGCGCCGGGAGCCGAGCGCCGCGATATAGCCGGCGCGCGAGCGGAGCGCTGCGGCAAGAGCCGGGTCGTCGATCTTGATGTCGTGCGAGAGGGTGACGATCGCCGTCGCCGGATCGGGCCTGGCAGCGGCGACCGCCTCGTCCGGCCAGCGATCGTCGAGGATCGTGTCGGGGAAACGATCTTCCGTGAGGAAGCGCCCGCGCGGGTCGATCACCGTCGTCAGCATGTCGAGTTCGCGGGCCATGCGGACGAGCGATTGGGCGATCTGAACGGCACCGACGACCAGCATCCGCCGCGGCGGGCTGTAGGTGTTGAGAAAGGCCCCGTCGCGAGGCTGCTCGGTGGTATGGCCCGTGTCGAGGTCGGTCGCGAGCGTCAGCGCCTCGCCCGCGAGACGGGCTCCGGAAATCCGGCCGAACAAGGCGGGAGAAAAGCCGGCCTCGGAGACGGGCTGCACCAGCACCTCGATCTCGCCGCCGCAGGGAAGTCCGACGTCCCATGCGGTCATGTCCGTCACGCCATAATGGAGACGGCGAATGCCTCCTTCGGCGATCACGTCGGCCCCGGCGACGAGGACATCGCCTTCGACGCAGCCGCCGGACACCGATCCCTCGAATCGCCCGTCCGCGGCGATCAGCATATGGCTGCCGCGCGGGCGCGGGGCCGAGCCCCAGGTCGAGACGACGGTAGCGAGCGCCATCGGCTGATCCCGCCATTCGGAAGCACGCGCGAGAAGCCGGTCGAGATCTGCCATGCGCCGGATGTAGGCACGGAAAACCGATCACGCAAAGGCTTCAATGGCGCGGGACGGCGGGATCCGCGGCGAGGCTGATCTGCCCCAGGCCCCCGTCGTTGAGCCGCGCGACGCCCGAAAGCAGGGCGCTGAAGCTGGGGGCGACCGCTTCCTCCTCGAGCAGCAGGGCCAGTGTGGCGCGGGCGCGGGGCGGGTTTTCGCCGGCATCGCGGCAAAGCTGGAGCACCACGGCCTCGTCGTCGCCGATCGTCTTGTGACACAGCGGCGCGAAGGCGATCTTCCGAGTCGCGCGGCGGTTCAGTTCGGCCAGCAGGCTGTGCAGATGAGGCAGGGCAGGGAGCACGCCATGGCGCGCGAAGGCCGGCGCGATCGATCCCGGTGGGCATTGCCCCTTTGTAGCTGCGTGAATCCAGCCCCGCATCGCCCAGAGGACGAAGCGCCCGCCCGAGCCCAACCGTGCCACCGGGCGATCGACGAAGTCATACATGGGCACCCTCCTGTTGCGAATTGATCTCAATAAATCGCAAGAGGGGGATTGGTCAAGATTGTTGCGAGACATTCTCAATACGACTGGGCGCACGCCGAAAGGGGTTGGTCGCAGATTTGACGAAAGCTTGCGCTCAGATGAATAACCTACAATTGCACTAGGGAATTATCGGCGGCATATTCGACTGGAGAAAGGAGCCCGCCATGTTCCAGGACCGCCTGAGCCGGACGCCGCTTTGCCTCACCCTGCCCGGTCTCGACAGCAGCGGGCCGGAGCATTGGCAGACGCTGTGGGAAGCGCAGCGGCCCAATGTCGAGCGGGTGGAGCTGGGCTGCTGGTCGCGCCCGTCCCGCAACCTGTGGATATCGCGACTCGACCAGAGAATTGCCCAGGCTCGCGGTCCGGTGGTGCTCGTCGCGCACAGCCTGTCCTGCCATCTCGTCGCCTGGTGGGCGGCGCTGGCGGGGGAGGGCGCGGCGCGGCCGGTCGTGGGCGCGATGCTGGTGGCACCTCCCGATCTCGACCGGGTGAGCGTCGATCCCCGCATCGCCGATTTCGCTCCGTCGCCCCGGTCCATCCTGCCGTTCCCGACCGTGGTCATCGCCAGCCGGGACGATCCGTGGTGCACGATGGCCCGCGCGCGCGAAATGGCAGGCAACTGGATGGCGGCCTTCTGCGACGCCGGCGAGGCGGGGCACGTCAACGGCCACTCCGGTCTCGGCAACTGGTTGGACGGGCAGCGCGTGCTCGACCGTCTGCTCGATCATGTCTGCGCGCGCGGCGCGCGCCGCATCGACGACGAGACGGTGCGTTTCCAGCCGGAGCAGGTCATGCCCGTTCCCGCCTGACCTTTCCTCATACCGCACAAGAAACGGCTTCCCTCTCCCTGCGTTGGCGCTGCAATAACAGGCGGACTAGGGGGAATGTGCATGACCGGACGGGGTTGGTGGCTGGCGATGCTGGCCGGATGGGGGCTGGCGGGCCTCGCGGCGCAGGCCCAGGCGGAGGAGCGTGATTTCTGCGCGGATCGGCCCGGCAAGGCGACGCCGAGCTGCACGCTCGATCCCGGTCGTTTCCAGGTGGAGGCGGGGTTGTTCGACTATGCCCACAGCCGGGACAGCGACACGATCGAGGACGACGAATCGACGGGCGACCTGCTGCTGCGCTACGGGCTCGACGATCACACTGAGGCGCGGATCGGTTGGGACGGCTACGGCTGGACCCGCAGCAAGGACCGCGCCACCGGCCTGATCGAGCATGGCCATGGCGGTGGCGACCTCACACTCTCCTTCCGCCGCAACCTTCGTCATCCCGACGACACCGGCACCGCTTTCGCCGTCCTGCCGAGCGTCACGCTGCCCGTCGGACATAATCCGATCGGCGCGGGAACATGGAGCGCGGGCATCGTCACGCCATTCGGGGCCGATCTCGCCAAGAACTGGCGGCTGACGCTCGACCCCGAGGTGGACGCCGCCGCCGATCAGGATCGGCACGGTCGCCATCTGGCCTATGCGATGGCTGCGGCGGTGACGCGCTCGGTCGGAGACGACTGGCAGTTCACTGTGGAGGGGTGGGCTATGCGCGACGATGATCCGTCGGGCCATACCACTCAATCGTCGGTCGATTTCAGTACGGCATGGCAACGATCGAAGAACCAGCAAGTCGATCTGTCGGCTTATGTCGGAACGACGCATGCAACGCCGAGGATTGAACTGGTTCTCGGTGTATCGGAACGCTTCTAGGGCGCAGGTTTGCACTTTGGTCGCAAAGGCCAAATGGGCAGTCCGTTAATGCTTCTCCTTTAGGTTTGAGCCTGTCTCAATGCGGGCTTGCGTCCGCGAGGATGCCGGACCCGGCAGTCCGGCCCTCCCGAAGCGAGGAGCGGGCTTTGGCGGTTCTGAAACGGTGGCAGCGTCTGCGTCATGTCGATCAGCGTCTCGCCGTGGAAGTGCGCCGCCTGCTCGTCGGCACGCTGTTCGCTTCGCCCGCCACGCTCGCCGCCGGGGCGCTCGCAAGCTCCCTGATCTCGACGGTAATCGGCTGGTCCTCCGGGGATCATATGGTTACCGGCCTCGCCAGCCTTATCAGCCTGGTCGGGGCCGTGCGCGTCGCCTCCGCCATCATCTACCGCGACATGACCGAAGAGATGCGTTCGGCGCGCGCCCGCGGGTGGGAGCGATTGTACGAATATGGCGCGTGGCTGTTCGCGACGCTGCTCGGCCTGCTGACCTACCTGACGCTGACGCGCGAGACGGACGTCAGCCTGCACCTCCTCGCGGCGGCGACCACCACGGGCTACGCCGCCGGCATTTCCGGACGTAACGCGGGCCGGCCGGTCATCGCCATCGGACAGCTCACGCTGGCGGCGGCGCCGCTGACGCTGGCGCTGCTCCACCACGGCAATCTGGCGCGGTGGACGCTGGCGTTCGCGAACATATTGTTCATCTTCGCGATGATCGAGATCACGCTCCAGACCTACCAGGTGGTGCTGAAGGCGATGAACGCGGCGCACAGCCAGGCGCAGCTTGCCCAGCGCTTCGAGAAACTCGCCCAGATCGACAGCCTGACCGGCCTGCGCAACCGCTACTCCCTCAAGGCCAGTCTCGACCGGTTGCTGGAACTGGGCGGCGGCGCGGATTCCGCTTCGCTCCTGTGGGTGGATCTCGATCGCTTCAAGGAGGTGAACGACACGCTCGGCCATCCGGTCGGCGATCAGGTTCTCCGCGTGGTGAGCGAGCGGCTTCAGACCGTGGCGGGCAGCGAGGATTGCCTTGCGCGCTTCGGCGGCGACGAGTTCGTCCTGCTTGCCGCCGGTGCGAACCGGCGCGAGGCGCGGCAGATCGCGGAGCGCATCCAGGCGCTGCTCGCCATTCCCGTGGCGGTCGAGGGGGCGTCGCTGCGCGTATCGGCGTCGATCGGCATCGTCACGGTGCCGGACATCGGCCTCGATACCGAGGTGCTCTTCAAATATGCCGACATGGCGCTCTACCACGCCAAGACCGCGGGCCGGAACTCGATCCGCGAGTTCGAGCCGGCGATGCAACAGCAGCTCCTCCGGATGCGCGAGACGGAAGAGAGCCTGCGCGTCGCCATCGAACGGCGTGAGCTGGAGCTCCACTACCAGCCGATCCTCAATCTCGAGACATCGCAGGTCACCTGCTGCGAGGCGCTGCTTCGCTGGAACCATCCGACGCGCGGGCGGGTGAGCCCCGCCGAATTCATCCCGCTGGCGGAGCGCGCCGGACTGATCCCGGACATCACGGCCTGGGTGCTGGAGGAGGCCTGCCGCACGGCGCGCGACTGGCCGGATGAGATATGCGTGGCGGTCAACATCTCGCCGATGCTGCTCAAGCGGCCGGATCTGCTCCAGATGGTGATGGCCGCGCTGGTCTCGTCGGGGTTGCCTGCCACGCGGCTGGAGCTGGAGATCACCGAATCCGTCTTCATGGACGACAGTGACCAGTCCAACACCATGCTGAAGGCGCTACGCCGGATCGGCCTGCGTCTGGCGCTCGACGACTTCGGGACGGGCTATTCGTCGCTCGCCTATCTGCACAAATATGCGTTCGACAAGATCAAGATCGACAGCAGCTTCATCCGCAATGTCGAGGAGAACCTCACGGCGCGAGCTATCGTCAATGCCGTGGTCAGCCTCTCCCGGACGCTCGATGTCGAGACCGTGGCGGAGGGCGGGGAGACGGCCGATCAGCTTGCCCATGTCCGCGCGCTCGGCTGCGCGGCGGTGCAGGGCTATTTCCTCAGCATGCCGATCCCGGCCGGCGAGCTGGAAGAATTGCTCGCCAAGGGCGTTGCGGTTCCCTCGGCGCGCGCGCCGATGCTGAGGATCGCCGGCGGGCAGTGATCGGGGCTACTCGAATCGCATGCGATTATATCGATTGCGTTGACAGGCCGGCGAGGCGATGTCATATGAGTCGCATGCGATGCAATTCCATTGGATCGCGATGAGACGGACCATGATCGGCCTCGATGAGCTGTCGCCGGCGGCAGGGAAATCGGTGCCTCTGCCTTGAAGCCGCTTCGGCGGCGATGCCGGTGTCGGGTGCCTGTCGCGGGCGAGGGGACTCGTCCGGGCTTCGCGTTCCGTCGCCAATCTTTCCGCCCGCTCCACTCCAACTTCCGGTGGGATCCATGCTGCCCTACATCCTGTCCTATCTCGGCGGACTGCTGACCGTCGCCAGCCCCTGCATCCTGCCGGTGCTCCCCTTCGTCTTCGCGCGGGCCGGAAAGCCCTTCCTGCGCAACGGACTGCCGCTGCTCGGCGGCATGGCTGTCATGTTCGCCGTCGTCGCGAGCCTGGCGGCGGTCGGCGGCGGCTGGGGCGTCGCGGCGAACCGCTATGCGCGGATCGTTGCGCTGGGCTTGCTGGCGCTGTTCGGCGCGAGCCTGCTGCTGCCCTCGCTGTCCTCCTGGGCGACGCAACCGCTGGTCCGCGCGGGGATGAGGCTGTCGCGCAATGCGGGGGACGGATCGGCGGTCGGCACGTCGCTGCTTCTCGGCATGGCGACGGGGCTGCTGTGGACGCCCTGCGCCGGCCCGATCCTCGGACTGGTGCTGACCGCCGCGGCGCTCGGCGGGGCGAGTCTCGCGACGACGGGGCTGTTGCTGGCCTATGCTGGCGGGGCCGCGACCGCGCTCGCCGCTGCACTGCTGGTCAGCGGCCGCGTGTTCGCCACGATGAAGCGCTGGCTTGTGCCGGGCGAATGGGTTCGTCGCGGGACGGGCGGGGCCGTGCTGGTGGCGGTGGGCGCGATCGGCCTCGGGCTGGATACCGACGTGCTGGCGCGCATCCCCGGCGCCGGAGCCTCGCGGATCGAGCAGCATCTCGTCGATCGCATCTCCGGGCCACAGGCCGGTGCGGCGCCGGAAACGCGGCTGCTTCCCTCCGAAGGGACGGCTCCGTCCTTCGGCGGCGCCGTGACATGGCTCAATTCGCCGCCGCTCAGTCCGGCGGCGCTGCGAGGCAAGGTCGTGGTCGCTTATTTCTGGACCTATTCCTGCATCAACTGCCTCCGGACCATTCCCTATCTCCGCGCCTGGGCGGAACGGTATCGCGATGAGGGGCTCGTCGTGGTGGGCATCCACACGCCGGAATTCGCCTTCGAGAAGGACAATGCGAACGTCCAGCGCGCCGTCCGCGATCTGAAGGTCAACTTCCCCGTCGCCGTCGACAGCGATCATCGGATCTGGGATGCCTTCGGCAACCGTTATTGGCCGGCGATGTACTTCATCGACGCACGCGGCCAGATCCGACACCATTCCTTCGGCGAGGGCGATTATGACGGATCGGAGCAGGTTATCCGGCAGCTTCTCGGCGAGATTCACCCGAAGAGCGCGCTGCGAAAGGTCGAACTGAGCGCACCCGGTACGCAGGCGGAAGCCGGCTACGACACGCGCTCGCCGGAAACCTATGTCGGTTACGACAAGGCGGAGCGTTTCGTCTCTCCTGGCGGTGCCGTGGCCGACCGCGATCATCGCTATGATGGAGTGCCGGTGTTCCTCAACACTTGGACGCTGCAGGGCAACTGGGTCGTCGGTTCCGAATTCGCCACGCTGTCTCGGCCCGGTGGCCGGATCGCCTATCGGTTCCATGCGCGCGATCTCCATCTCGTGCTCGGAACGAAGGGCGAGCCTGTCCGCATCCGCGTGACGATCGACGGTAAGGCGCCCGGCAGGGACCATGGCACGGACACCGATGCGCAGGGGATCGGCGTCATCTCGGGCACCCGCCTGTACCAGCTGGTGCGTCAGAGCAGCACGATCGCGGACCGGACCGTGACGATCGAATTCCTCGACGTCGGTGCCAAGGCCTACGCCTTCACCTTCGGCTGACGCCTGGAGCGGTCCGGCATCCTGATGATGCCGGGCCGCCTCGCCGTCGATCTATGGCTGAGGATGGACGAGTTCGGCCTGCCCGGCCGGCACCGGAGAGCGCGCGAACAGCATGCGGTCCCTACAGTGCAGGTCGTTCGGGTCGAAATATTTGTTCATCCAGGCATCGGTGGTGCCGAGGAACCAGCCCGCCCGGACGGCCGCGCTGCGCTTGTCGGCCGGGGGCGGAGCGTTGAGCGCCTTGGCGCCGGCGCCGGTCGGCCCCTTGGCGGTGGAGTCGAGGAAGTTGAAGTGATCGACCAAGAGCAGCGCCTCGATCGTGAAGGCGGTGGCGATGGCGTCGTCGTGGATGCACAGCAGATTGTCGCCATTCACCTGCTCGCCGGTCAACGCGAGGTTGGACGAGCCGCAATAGACCACCGGGTCCGCCCCACCAAAGCCGCACACCACGAACTTGTGATGGATCTGGTGCCCGGCGCCGGCGATGTTCGGCACCTGATCGAAGGGCGGCGGCAAATCGGTGTGGCTCGGCTTCCCGGTGACGAGGACGCCGTCGGCACTGCCGACCGGGTAGAGGCTGATGCCGTCGGGGTGATCGGATATGCCGTAGCTGAACAGATTGGGATCCTTGTGCAGCGCGTTGAGCGCCACATAGACGGGGTTGGCCGCGCTGCTGCCGAGTTCCATCACGGCGAAGAAGACATTGCCGTGCCCGGCCGCTTCCCGCTGGCATCGGTCGACGATCTCGTCCAGCCGGTCTGTCGCGACGGGCTTCGGATGCGGCGAGAAGGACACGTCGAAAGCGGGGCGCTTCGCGGTCGGGGGAAAGCGGATCGGCCGCTGCGCGAGTTGGCTCCGCGCGAACGTCGCCTTGCTCGCATGATCGGACCAGGCCTCCTCGAACACCTGGGCATAGACGTCGGCCACCTCGGGATCGTCTAAAACGATCACATGGTTGGAGTTCACGTAGATGCCCGTCACCGAGAAATTGGTCGAGCCGGTGAGCACTGACGTGGCGCGCCCGTCCTGATAGACGATGAAGACCTTGTCGTGTGAATAGCGCCCGAATTTGCCGCGCCGGATGGCGTCGATGCCGGCGATTGCGGCAATCTGGTCGGCGAACCTGTCCTCGGTCGTGGGATCGATCGGGTCATGGTGGAGATCGGCATTGTCGAGGATGATCCGCACCTTGCCCGGCTTTCCCGCGCCGGCGGGCGCGCCGAGCTTGAAGAGGCGCGCGATCACGTCGGGTTCGTTCAGGTCGTAGGCGAACACGTCCAGCGTCGCGCCGTCGGTATCGCGCACCTGGTCGAGGATCTCGAAGATCCTGTCGCGGGCCGTGAAGCCGAGCCACTTATACTGATCGGCATAAGTGTAGGGCGTGCCCTGAGGGCTTTGGCCGGCAA
>OUNM010077340.1_pt1 | contig 10669 bp, 7 predicted proteins | sample 1769961 | NCBI WGS metagenome assembly OUNM01 (sample SAMEA3914820, study PRJEB12502) | metagenome | biome: forest; material: soil | place: USA | collected 2012-03-12 | depth 0.3 m
TCCCTATACGTCGCTGGCGCTGGGCACGCCCGAAGCCAGAACGGCCGCGGCAAGCTGCTCGATCGCATCGGACAGGCCCGCCGTCATCTTCGGCCGCGGCACGATCGTCCGCGATCCGACGCCCGCCAAGATCGCCCGGCTGCTCGGCCTCAATCATGATCTCGCCGACAATCAGGAATTCGACGTTCTGGTGGTCGGCGGCGGGCCGGCCGGGGTCGCGGCGGGAGTCTATGCCGGCGCCGAAGGCCTGTGCGCGCTCGTCGTCGAGGACACCGCGATCGGCGGCCAGGCGGGCACGTCGAGCCGGATCGAGAATTTCATGGGCTTCCCGACCGGCATCTCCGGCGCGGATCTCGTCTGGCGGGGCGAGATCCAGGCGACGAAGTTCGGCACGCGCTTCGTCATGCCGCAACGGGTGGACAAGCTGGAGCAGCTCACGCCCGACCGCTTCTGCGCGACCCTCGACGACGGCCGGCGGATCAGCGCGAGGGCGGTCGTGGTGGCAACCGGCGTCCAGTATCGCCGGCTCCCCATCGACAGGCTCGCCGACTTCGAGGGCGCCGGCGTCTATTACGCGGCGACCCAGAACGAGGCGCGCTACTGCAAGGGCGCCGAGGTCGTCATCATCGGCGGCGGCAATTCCGCGGGCCAGGCGGCGATGTTCCTCAGCCGCTCGTCCAGTCACGTCCGTTTGCTGGTGCGCGGGCACTCGCTCGCGTCCACCATGTCGAGCTATCTGCGCAACCGGCTCGAGGCCGATCCGGCGATCACCATCGAATACGGGGCCGAGGTGACGGGCCTAGAGGGGACGGATCGTCTGGAAGCGGTATGGATCGGCAGCCGTCTCGACGGTTCGGCCCGCCTGCGGCCGGCCTGCGCGCTCTTCATCATGATCGGCGCGGCGCCGAACACGGCGTGGCTGTCGGGCCTCGTCGACCTCGACGAGAAGGGTTTCATCCTGACCGGCCCATGCGTCGGCGGATCATCGCTCTACGCGACGTCCCGCCCCGGCATCTGGGCGGTCGGCGACGTCCGGGCCGGATCGGTCAAGCGGGTCGCCTCGTCCGTGGGGGAAGGCTCGGTCGTCATCTCCCGGGTCTGGGACCATCTCAACCGCTCCGGCGGCGAGGCAGACCAGCATGTCGTGCCCATCATCGAGATCACGCAGAGATAGGCGCGGGCGTTCTGGAGCCGGGTCTGGCCCACGGCCACCGTCGTCGGGGGCGGTCCGAAGGTTCAGCTGAGCATCCTGCGCCGCGCGGTCCAGCACCTTGACCAGCGCCGCGCCCGTCCCATGGTCCGAACGCGGCCATTCTCCCGAGCAGCCGCCAGCGCCGATCTTCAGCGCAGGATCATGGCTCCGACTGAGCGCGAAGCTTGGCCACATCCTTCGCCGTCAGCGACGCACCTTTGGTGCCGAACCGCGCCGTGACATAATTGGCCACCGCGGCGATCTCGATGTCGCTGTACGCCCGACGGAACGCCGGCATGGAAAGCTCGGGCGAAGGCCGATCGATGCCGCTCAGCACCGCCAGCGCCACGTTGGACGCCGCGACGTCATTCACCGACCGCGACCCGACCAGCGTGGCATCCGGCGTGAGGAGGCTGCGTCCCGACCATCCGTGGCAGCTGACGCAGGCGCCTTCGAACACCTGCTTGCCGCGCGGATCGGCGCCTCCCGCCATCTCCCGGTGCGACTCCGAGGCGGCCTCCGCCTTCGGCGCGGGAAGATCGCGGCTGCTCACCGCCGGGATCGACCGAAGATAGGAAACCATCGCCTGGATATCGGACGGCGCGATCTTGCTGAGGCTGAACTCCACCGCCTCGGCCATGGGCCCGCCGGCCGAACCGCGGCCGACCGCATGGCCGGTCTTCAGGTAGTCGGCGATCTGATCGTCGCTCCAGGCGCCGATGCCGGAATCCCGATCCTGCGTGATGTTGTAGGCGCGCCAGCCGTCGACCACCTCTCCGGCGAACTTGCGCCGGTTGTTGAGGGCCTGCCCGAGATTGCGTGGCGTGTGGCAGTCACCGCAATGGGCCAGCGCCTCCACCATATAGGCGCCGCGGTTCCATTGGGGCGAACGGTCGGGATGGGGCTGGAAGCGCGTGTCGGGATTGTAGAAGAACGACCAGAACGCCATCAGCCAGCGCTGGTTGAACGGAAACTTCATCTGGTTGGGCGGCGGCGCGCCATGGAACGGCGGCAGGCTGGCCAGATACGCCCGGATCGCCTTCACATCGTCGTCGGCGAGCAGCGTGTAGGACTCGTAGGGGAAGGCCGGGTAGAGCCGGGAGCCGTCCTTGGCGATGCCCTTGTGCACGGCGCGGATGAAGTCCGCCTCCGTCCAGCTGCCGATGCCGGTCTCCCGGTCCGCGGTGATGTTGGGCGAATAGAGCGTGCCGAAGGGCGTGCGGAACGCGCGGCCGCCCGCATAGGGCACCCCGCCCGTCGCGGTGTGGCAGGCGGCGCAGTCGGCGGCCTCGGTCAGATATTTGCCGCGCTCGACCAGACTCGCGCTTCTCAATTCGGCCGGAACGCCGATCGGGCTCGGCCCTCGATAATCGGCGAGGGCGACGCTCCCGCCCCCTGCGAAGCCCATCGCGCGCGGGGGAAGCATGTACCAGGCGAGCCCCGCCCCGACGATCACCGCGACGACGACGAGACCGAGAAGGAGGGTCCGGAGGCGCCGCGTCATGTCCGGCCGCCATGGGCGAGCAGGGCCCGATCTGCGGGCATCCGGCGCAGCGCGACGCCGGTTGCGTCATAGATCGCGTTGCGGAGCGCCGCGATCGAGGCCGTAGTGCCGGTTTCGCCGATGCCGCCGGGGAACTCGGCGCTCGGGATCACATGGACTTCGATCGGCGGCGTCTGGTCGATCCGCAGCGCACGATAGTCGTGGAAATTGGATTGCTGCACGCGCCCCTTCTCGTGCGTGATCTCGCCATAGAGACCTGCCGTCAGGCCATAGACCAGGCCGCCCTGCAACTGGGCGATGACCGTGTTGGGATTGATGACCGTGCCGGCGTCGACGCAGCTGGTGACGCGCCGCAGCCGGACTTCCCCGAATTCGTCGACCTCGCATTCCACGACGGTGGCGATGAAGCTTCCGAACGCCGTCTGCACGGCGACGCCGCGCCCGCACCTCCCCGGAAGGGGCGTGCCCCACCCGGACTTGTCGCGCACCAGATCGAGCGCATTCCGCAGGCGTGGCGTCTTGTCGAGATGCGCGCGACGGAAGGCGATGGAATCGGCGCCTTCCCGGCGTGCCAACTCTTCGACGAAGCTTTCGATCGCGAACACATTGTTGTTGGGGCCGACACCGCGCCACCAGCCGGTGTTCACGCCCGGCGGCTCCTCGCGGACGAACTCCACACGGACATTGGGAATATCGTAGGCCATGTCCTTGGCGCTATCGACGCCGTCGGGGTCCACGCCTTTCAGGAAGACGACGGGCGCGAAGCGTGCCGTGATCGCGGATCCCGTGACCTTGTGCTTCCACGCGGCGATCCGTCCCTTCTCGACCCGGGCCGAGAGGATGTCGTGATAGGCGGGGCGGAAATAATCGTGGCGGACATCCTCCTCGCGGGTCCACACCACCTTCACCGGCCCGTCGACCTGCTTGGCGATGCGCGCGGCGCATTCGGCCATGTCGGGCTCGAGCCGCCGGCCGAAGCCGCCGCCGAGCAGGTGCTGGTTGACCGTCACCTTCTCACGCGGGAGCCCCGCGGCCTTCGCCACCGCATCGCGGGTCCGCGTCATCACCTGCGTCCCGATCCACACGTCCGCGCCGTCCGGCCGGATGTGGACGGTGCAGTTCAGCGGCTCCATGCAGGTATGGGCGAGGAACGGCATCTCATATTCGGCGGTGAAGGCATCGCCCTTCGCCAGCGCGTCGTGGGCGTTCCCGTCATCCCGCGCGACCCCGCCGGCCCGCTTGCTGGCCTCGCGCAGCCGGGCCCAGATCAGCTTCGTGTCGACATGGCCGTTCGGGCCGTCGTCCCAGACGATATCGAGCGCCTCGAGCCCGCATTTGGCGGCCCACATATGATCGCCGACCACCGCGACCACATCGTCCAGCGCGACCACCTGCCTCACGCCGGGCAGGGCCATGGCCTTGCTCTGGTCGACATGGACAAGCTTGCCGCCCACCACGGGGCATATCTGGAGCGTCGCGAACTTCACGCCCGGCGGTAGCGCGTCGATGCCATATTGGGCCTGCCCGTCGGTCTTGCCGGGGGTGTCGAGCCGGCGCAGCGGCTTCCCGATCAGCCGGAAGTCCTTGGGATCCTTGAGCGGCGGCGGCTCGGGTGCCGGGAGCGAGGCGGCGCGATCGATCAGCGCGCCATAGGCAAGACGCCGCCCGGAGGCATCGTCGATCACCATGCCCTGCTCGGCCCGCAATCCCGACGCCGGAACGCCGAGCTGCCCCGCCGCCGCCTGGAGCAGAGAGGCGCGCGCGCCGGCTCCCGCCTTCCGCAACGGGGTCCAGAAGGCGCGGACCGACGACGAACCGCCGGTTATCTGCTCCTGGAGGAGCGCGTTTGCGTAAAGCTTCCCGTCCTCGGGCGCATGCTGCACCGTGACTTTCGACCAATCCGCATCCAGTTCCTCAGCCAATACCATCGCAAGGGCGGTGTAGATGCCCTGCCCCATCTCGACCTGCGGGATGATGAGCGTCACGTCGCCATTGCGGTCGATCCTGATGAAGGCGTTGGCGGCCAGCGTCGTGCCCTCCGCTTCGCCCCGGCTGCCGATCGGCACGTGGAAGCCCACCACGAACGCGGCACCGGCGGCGAGACCGAACAGCCCGCGCCGCGTGACGGCGGCGCCCGACGCTTCGGCTCCGGCCTCGGCGATCATCCGATCAGGACTCCGCCGAGGCATGCTTGATCGCCTCGCGGATGCGCACATAGGTTCCGCAGCGACAGATATTGCCGGCGAGCGCCGCATTGATGTCGCTGTCGTCGGGATGCGGAATGTCGTTGAGCAGCGCGGTTGCGGCCATGATCTGGCCGGACTGGCAATAGCCGCACTGGATCACCTCCAGGTCGAGCCAGGCCTTCTGGATCTTCGCCCCGTTGGGCTGCTCGCCGATCGCCTCGATGGTCGTGATCGCGCGCGTGCCGATCGATCCGACAGGAAGCACGCAGGATCGCACGGGCCGGCCGTCCAGATGAACGGTGCAGGCGCCGCATTGGGCGATGCCGCAGCCGAATTTCGTGCCGGTCAGCCCGAGCACATCCCGCAACACCCAGAGCAGCGGCATTTCCGGCGGCACATCGGCCTGCTTCGCCTGTCCATTCACCGAGAGGGTCATCATCGTGGAAGCCTCGCGTCCGCGTCAGCCCAACTAAGACTCCGAGCATGGAAGTTTTGGTCGGTCACAATAGTAGCCGCGCCGACGCGTCGGTGCAAATCCTCGTGAATCGAAGTAAAATCCCGAAGGGAGTAGAATACCTCCATCAGACCCGCCGGCCATGACCTTGCCCCCTCTTCTCTGCGGAAGAAATCATCTGCAAGATCAGCGATTTGGTCGTCCGCCCGAGCCGCCGGCATGTTTGCGCTGATGGGGTAGTGTCACATCGTCAAGCGGCGTTTCCAGCGGCTGAGGCGCGTCCTGCCAGCCTCCTCCGAGCACCAGGAACAGCTGGACCTGCCGATCGGCGACCCGCGCCGTCGCATCGGCGAGCGCGGCATCCGCCTGGATCAGCGTGCGCTCGGCATCGAGCGTGTCGATGAACTGTCCGACGCCGCCGGCGTACAGCTTCCCGGCATTGCGCGACGCGATGGCAGCCTGATCGCGGGCAAGCTGCAGCGCGCGCTCGGTATCGAGCTGGCGCGCCAGCGCGGACAGCGCGGTCTCCGTTTCCCGGAGCGCCGTCAACACCGTCCCGTCGAACGAGGCGAGATTGCCGCGCGCCACGGCATTGGTCTCGGCGATGCCGGCCCGCGCGATCGCCACATTGGGGAAACTCCAGCGGACCAGCGGCCCCAGACTCCAGGTGAAGGCACGGTCGCTGAGGATATCGCTTCCCCGCGTCGCCACGGTGCCCAGTTGCCCGCCGAGCGTGACCGAGGGGTAAAGAGCGCTGGTCGCCACCCCGATCTGGGCCACGGACGCCGCGAGCCGCCGCTCAGCCTCGCGCACGTCGGGACGGCGCTTGAGCAGGGACGTCCCGTCCCCCACCGGGATCGGATGGCGGATGACGGGCGGCGTGGCGCAATCGCCGACGGATGCGGGAACGGCCTCGGGCGGATCGCCGGTCAGCGTCGCCAGTAGATAGAGGCCGGCGCGCTGCCGGGCGACGAAGTCCGGCAAGCTCGCCTGCGTCTGGGCCAGCAGCGCACGCGCCCGCACCACGTCGTTGACGCCCGACACGCCACCCCGGAAACGCCTCTGCGTGACCGACACGATAGCGCGGGCGAGCGCGATCGATCGGTTGGCGACGGCGATCTGGTTCCCCGCCGCGCAGACCGTCGCGTAGGCTCCCGTGACGGACGCCGCGACATTCACCCGCGCGAGATCGAGCGCCGCGCGCGCTGCGTCGACGTCCGCGGCGCCGGCCTGGATCGAGCGCCGAAGCCTGCCGAACAGATCGAGGTCGTAGGAGACGGACCCGATCGCGCCAAACACCGGCCCGGGGCTGAGCGCCCTGGGAGCGCCCTTCTCGTCCGCGGAGGCCTGACCATAGGTGACGTCGCCGCTGACCCCGGTCTGCGGCGTCCGTTCCAGCTCGGTGGCACGGAGCGCCGCCTGGGCGGCCTCCAGGCTGGCCAGCGCGGTCCTGAGATCGGTGTTGCGGACCAGCGCCTTGTCGACCAGCGCATCCAGCTCCGGCGCCTCGTAGAGCCGCCACCACGCGGCCGGGGGCTGGTCCGCCGCGAAGGGGGGCGCGTTGCCTTCGATCAGGGAAGGCGCCGTGGCCGCTCCCGTCAACACCGCCGGCGGGCGATAATCCGGGCCGACCGTGCATGATGCAAGCGTTGCGAACAGCGCCGCCCATGTCCCGCGCTTCGCCTTCATCGCGTTGCGGTCGTGGCGACGGCTGCGTTGGCAGGTGTCGCCGGCGCGGTGTTGGGCGACAGGGCGGTTGCCGTGGCGCCTGCCGGCACCGGATGCGCCGTGGGGAGGATGGTCACGGTCGCGGTGCGCCCTGCCACCAGCCGCACGCCCGCCGGCACCCGGTCGAGGACGACGCGGACAGGCACGCGCTGCGCCAGCCGGATCCACGAGAAGGTGGGCGTCACGTTGGGCAGCAGGGCGTCGGAGCCGCTGTCCTCGCGGTCCGCGATGCCGGCCGCCATGCTCACGACGTGTCCCCAGAGCGGACGCGTATCGCCGAGCAGCACGACGCGCGCGCGATCCCCCAGCTGGAAGCGATGCAGCTTCGTCTCTTCAAAATAGCCGAGCACATAATAGCTGTCGGTGTCGAGCAGCGCGAACTTGGGGCTGCCGCTCGTCACATAGTCGCCGGGGCGCATCCTGAAGCCCGTCACATAGCCGTCCACCCGCGCTCGGACGTCCGATCGCTCGAAGTTGATCTCGGCCACCCGGCGGTCCGCGATCGCCTGCCGAACCGCCGCCTGCGCGACATCCGCGGCCGTGATGCGCTGATCGCGGTCCTCGCGGCTGACGAGATCGCCCAGCGCCACATAACGGCGCTGCTCGCGGATCGCGTCGGCCAGCGTCGCCTTCGTCCGGGCGACCGCCGCGTCCGCCTGTTCGAGCTGGGCGGCGTAACGCTCCTTGTCGACCACGAACAGGACGGCGCCGGCCCGCACGAACTGGTTGTCATGCACCATGATCTGCGTGACCAGACCCGAGACGTCCGCCGCGACCTGCACGCTGTCCGCACGCACCTTGCCGTCGCGCGTCCAGGGATCGTCCTCGTAGCGCCGCCACAGGATGATGAGCGCCACGGTCGCGCCCGCCACGAACAGCAGCGTCAGCAGGACGCGCCCGATGCCGATCAGCGCGCGGGTCATGTCGCGATCCCGACCAGCGGCAACCAGCTCGCCGCTGCAAGCAACATGCAGAAGATCGCCACCTCGACCAGCGGCCGGTGCCAGACCAGTCGATAAAAGCCGAGACGGGTCAGGATCGCGGAGATCGCGATGGTGAGCAGGAGCGCCACGATGCAGCCCGAGACGATCGGCGAAAGATAGACCCCGCCGATGACGAACTCGTTGTTCATGCCTCCCCTCCCTCGGAGGCGAGGCCGGACAAGGGCGGGGTCGACAGCGAGACGCACAGGCCGACCAGGGCCGCGAGCGCCTCCGCCCTGGCGGAGCTTGCCGGCTCGCCGACCACCGCCTCGTAGGCGCTCTCCGCCCGCGCGAGCAGCGCAGCCCGGTCTGGCGCCGCCTCTCCCTCGAAGGCGGACGCCAATGCCGTGCGCAGCGCGAAGATCGGCTCGCGCGCCGTGGGGGACAGCGACGGCTCCTGCTCGCGCAGCCGGAGCAGGTTCGCGCCGATGCGGAAGGTGTCGATCAGATCCTCGCGATGCAGCGGATCGTCCTCGGGCAACGCATCGACGATGCCGAAGTAAAGCGCCATGCGATCGACGCTCAACGACAGCAGTCGATCCCGCCTCGCCAGTCTCGTCCCCCGCGCCGCGTCGACCAGATCGCGCCGATGCGCGCGCACCAGCCGCCGCGCCCGGAAACGGGGACGGTCGAACTGGCAGAGATAGAGCGCCGCATTGCCGATCAGGCATCCCGCGATCGAGCCGAACAGATTTTCGAGCGTCGCGCCGAAATTCGCCGCATAGGCGCTCTGCAGGCCGAGGAACGCGAACGCATTCGCGAGGATCAGCAGACCCGCCGGCGACATCGTCATCAGCACGCCGAGCGGCAGCATCCCCACCGACAACGCCGCGATGAGCGTCGGAAAGGCGGTGACGCGCGGCAGGACGGCGAACTGGTAGACGAGCGTGATCGCGCAGGTGATCGCGATCCACAGGTTGATGCCCTGCGCGGCCCGCACCGCGCCCGGCGTGCCCAGGATGAAGCCCAGCGAGATGAAGATGAACAGCATGGCGGGAATGCTCGCCGTCCATGTCGTGACATACCAGAATGTCGCCGCGAACCCGAGCGCCAGCGCCATCGGCGCGACGTCGAGCAGGCCGAGGACATAGTCGATGCTGCGGACCGGCCGGGCCCGGCTCGCTTCGCGACGCAGCGCCGGCGCAAGACGCGTGCCCGTGGCAATGGCGTGGAGAGCGCGCTCGAGACGGGACCATTGATCGACCAGCTCGGCGAGGCGCATCAGCGTGGTGGCGCGCAACATGGTGTCGTGGTCCCCCTGCGCCGCGGCGGCAGGCTCGTAGACCGCCAGCCGATCCCTCAACGCATCGCCTCTCGCGGCGTGGTCGAGCAACGCGGGATCATCCAGGCCTGGGTTCTCGAGCATCCACGCGCGCACTTCGGCCGGCAATTGCCCCATGTCGGGGGCGCCTCCGAAACGGGGCCGCACCGCCTCGATCCAGAGATTGGCCGCCGCGAGATGCGCGACGAGATGCGCGATCGTCAGGCGGACGAAGCGCAGATCGCGTCCCGACGGGGGCTGCGGCACGATGTCGTAGGGAAGCTGGACGCTCAGCGCGTCGAGAGGCCCGAGCAGCCCCGCGATCGCGTGCAGGCCGTTGCGGCGCTGCCTCCGTGCGGCCGGCTCCTGAGAGGCGTCCGGCGCCAGCGCGTCGGCCGCCCACCGGCTCGCCCGCTCGCGCCAGTCGGACATCGAGGTCAGAAAAGCAGGGGTCGCGGCGCGCGGAAATACGATGCTGTCGACCACGCCGATCGCCAGGATGCCGAGGCTGATCTCCATCATGCGCGTCGTGGCGAAGGCGAAGATCGAGGCCGGCGCCTGCACCTGCGTAATCACGACCACCGCCAGCGTCAGCGCCGTCGCGAACCAGGTGTAGCTGACCGGCGTCCGGTCGAGCGTCTTGGCATAATAGGTCAGCACGATGGCGACGATGGCCGCTATGAGCAGGACGCCGACATGGCTGGCGAACAGCGCGGCAAGGAGGATCGCGCCGGCCCCGCCGAGCACGGTGCCGACGAGGCGGAAGAGTGCCTTCGAGCGGATCGCGCCGGCCTCGGGCTGCGACAACAGCACATAGACCGTGAGCGCCGACCAATAGGGATTTTCAAGGTCCTGGCTGAAGCCGACCACCAGCGTGATCGCGACGGCGACCGCCGCCTTCGCGGAGAAGAGCAGCTCATGCGCGGTCGGCACGCGAAGCGCGGCAAAGGTGCCGCGAATGCTGAGCGGGGGCGCGGGGCTAGCAGCGCTCGACATAGCGCAGGAAACCCCTCATCCGCGCATCTCCCGGCACCGCTCCGCGCTGGTCATGATCGTCTCGGCCATCCCAGAGGGGTGTCAGCCCCTTTCCTTGATCCATACGCTCTGCGCGTTGACGAACTCACGCAATCCGAAATGCGACAGCTCCCGGCCATAGCCGCTTTTCTTGACGCCCCCGACCGGGATGCGCGCGTTGGATGCGCTGAAGCCGTTTACGAACACGCCCCCGGTCTCGAGGCGCCGGGCGATCTCGCTCGCCTTTCGCGTGTCGGACGTCCAGAGGTTGCTGCTCAGCCCATAGTCGCTGGTGTTCGCGAGGCGGATCGCGTCTTCGAGATCGTCGGCGACCGTCATCGCGGCCA
>OUNM010094338.1_pt1 | contig 10663 bp, 9 predicted proteins | sample 1769961 | NCBI WGS metagenome assembly OUNM01 (sample SAMEA3914820, study PRJEB12502) | metagenome | biome: forest; material: soil | place: USA | collected 2012-03-12 | depth 0.3 m
GCCTGTTCGGCTACAACATCGTCAAGAAGGACGACTACTACTCGGTGCTGCCGGTGCTCTCGGAGATCGAGAAGACCCGCGCCCGCTGGGACGTCCCGAGCGAGCTGCCCGGCGTCGACATCGACCTGACCGTGCTGGAGAAGAACCTCGGCTCGCTGGCCGACTCCTGGGAGCGCGAGTTCGCGGCGACCGGCGACTACCTGGCCAACACCCGGCGCGGCTTCGGCCCCGGGTATCCCCAGTTCGACGCCCGCACGCTCTACTACATGCTCCGCGAGCACAAGCCGAAGCGGTACCTGGAGATCGGGTCGGGCCTCTCGACGTACTACACGAGCCTGGCCGCCGCGAAGAACGCCGCCGAGGGCTCGCCGCTGCAGATCACCTGCGTGGAGCCGTACCCGTACGACGCCCTGCGCACGATCGAGGGCTTCGAGCTGGTCGAGGGCTTCGTCCAGGACGTGCCGCTGGCCAAGTTCGAGGAGCTCGAGGCCGGCGACGTCCTGTTCATCGACTCGACCCACGCCCTCAAGATCGACAGCGACGTCGCCTTCCTCTTCCTGGAGGCGCTCCCGCGGGTGAAGCCGGGCGTCTACGTGCACATCCACGACGTGCACTTCCCGTTCAACGGTCCGTTCCCGGCCGACACCTGGCTCTTCGGCGAGCGCTGGCCGGTCTACTGGAACGAGGCGATGGTCGTGCAGACCTTCCTCGCCTTCAACGAGTCCTTCGAGACCCTGCTCTCCACGCCGATGGTCCGGCACTACGACGAGCAGTTCCTCGTCGACCGCTTCTCCGACTACACCCCGCTGGCCCAGGACCCGAACCCGCCGTCGAGCCTCTGGCTGCGCCGTACGAAGTAAGGGTCTCGACTACGCTCGACCACCGGAAAACCGCTGGTCGAGCAGCGAGCGCAACCTCGGTGGTCGAGCAGCGAGCGCAACCTCGGTGGTCGAGCAGGGAGCGAAGCGAGCGGATAGTCGAGACCAGGCCGGGTCGGCGCTCAGTTGCGGAGGAAGCGGGCCAGTTCTTCGCGGTCGGCGTCGACCATGAGGGCAGCGAGGTCGAGGGCGTGGGTGTCGGCCTTCCAGCCGAGCTGGGCGGCCGCCTTGGAGGAGTCACCGATGAGGGCGTCGACCTCGGAGGGGCGCTCGAAGGACTCGTTGTACTTCACGTGGTCCTGCCAGTTCAGGCCGGCGTGCGCGAAGGCGGCCTCGCAGAAGTCGCGGACGGTGTGGCCGACGCCGGTGGCGAGCACGAAGTCGTCGGGCTCGTCGGACTGCAGCATCCGCCACATGCCCTCGACGTACTCCTGGGCGAAGCCCCAGTCGCGGATCGCGTCCAGGTTGCCGAGCTCGACGCCGTCCTGGATCCCGGCCTCGATGGCGGCGACGGCCTTGGTGATCTTGCGCGTCACGAAGTTCTCGCCGCGTCGCGGTGACTCGTGGTTGAACAGGATGCCGCTGACCGCGAACAGCCCGTAGGCCTCGCGGTAGTTCACCGTCACCCAGTGCGCCTGCAGCTTCGAGGCGCCGTACGGCGACCGCGGGTGGAACTTCGACTCCTCGTTCTGCGGCGGCGGGGTCGAGCCGAACATCTCCGAGGTCGAGGCCTGGTAGAAGCGGCACTCCAGGCCGGCTGCGCGGATCGCCTCGAGCAGCCGCATCGTGCCGATCGCGTTGGTCGACGCCGTGTAGTCCGGCATGTCGAAGGAGACCTTGACGTGGCTCTGCGCACCGAGGTTGTAGACCTCGTCGGGCCGGATGTGGTGGATCAGGTTGACCAGGCCGACACCGTCGGTGAGGTCGCCGTAGTGCAGGTGCAGGTTCTCGTTGCTGTGCAGGTGGTCGATCCGGGACCGGTTCATGCTCGAGGAGCGACGGACGAGGCCGTGGACCTCGTAGTCCTTGGCGAGGAGCAGCTCGGCGAGGTAGGAGCCGTCCTGGCCGGTGATACCGGTGATGAATGCGCGCTTCATGATCTGCGAAGGGTATCCCGATCAGCCTCGGCGGCTGCCCGGACTCCGTACTCTGTGCGCCATGCCCGCCGAACCCGCGTCCCCGCTGCGCATCGCTGTGGTGCACAGCTACTACTCGAGCCGGGTGCCGAGCGGTGAGAACGTCGTGGTCGACCTGCAGGTCGAGGCGCTGCGCCGGGCGGGTCACGAGGTCGCGCTGGTGGCACGGCGTACCGACGAGCTGGAGCAGTCCCGGTTCTTCCCGGTCGCGGCCGGGCTGCGGGTCGCCACCGGCCGCGGGCACAGCCCTGCCGCCACGCTCGAGGCCTTCGCCCCGGACGTCGTCCACGTGCACAACCTGTTCCCGAACTTCGGCCGGACCTGGGCGCGACGCTGGGGCAGCCGGATCGTCACGACGCTGCACAACTACCGGCCCGTCTGCCCGGGCGCGACGCTGTACCGCGACGGCGCCCCCTGCTCGCTCTGCCCGGACGCCGGCAACGCCCGTCCCGCGGTCACCCACGCCTGCTACAAGGACAGCAAGGTGCAGACGCTGCCGGTGGCGCTCGGCACCCGGTTCGCCGCCGACCCGCTGCTCGCCTCGGCGGCCCGCGTGATCACCCTGAACGACGACATGCTCGCCCGGTACGCCGCCTTCGGGGTCGACCGCGAACGCCTCGTGACAGTGCCGAACTTCGTGCCGTCCGGGCCGGCCGACCCCGCGGAGCTCGGCGACCACTGGCTCTTCGTCGGGCGGCTCAGCCACGAGAAGGGGATCCTCCCGCTGGTCCGCGACTGGCCGGTCGGACCGCGCCTCGTGGTGGTCGGCAGCGGCCCGCTCGAGGACGAGATCCGCGCTGTCGCGGGCCCCACCGTGGAGCTGCTCGGCCAGCGTGACAACACCGAGGTGCGGGACCTGCTGCGCCGCGCCAAGGGCCTGTTCTTCCCGAGCATCTGGCCCGAGGGCCTGCCGACGGTCTACCTGGAGGCACTCGCCTCCGGGACCCCGGTGGTCGCCTCGTCGCACTCGATCGTCGGCTCCCTCGTCGCCTCCGAGGGCACCGGGTTCGTGGCCTCGGACTCGGTCGCCGAGGACATCGCCCGGGCCGAGCGGGAGCTCCCGGCGCTGCGCTCGCGATGCCGTGCTGTCTTCGAGGAGCGCTACACCGAGGAGGCCTGGATCGGGGCCGTCGGTGCGGTCTACGCCGACGTGGTCGCGGGCGCCGGTCGGGCCTGACGCGCGCCCGCGGTTGGGAAGCCCCCGGAACTTGACCATCCTCCGGACACGGGGGTGCGAGGCAGGTACCGTCTTCCTCACCGGGGGGCGTTTCGAGCGTGATCGCTCGCGCCTCCTTGGCACGAATCGGGTCGAGCACACACATTCCCAGAAGGAGTTTCCCGTGACGAACGTCGACGTACTGGTCGCTGGCGGTGGCGGTTTCATCGGTGGCGCACTCGTTGCCGATCTGCGCAGCCAGGGCCTGAGCGTCCGCTCGGTCGACGTGAAGCCGATCGACGAGTGGTACCAGGTTCACGACGACGTCGAGAACGTGGTCGCGGACCTCTCCAAGCTCGACAACGCGATGCGGGCGACCGAGGGCGCCAAGGAGGTCTACCTCCTGGCCGCCGACATGGGCGGCATGGGCTTCATCGAGAACAACAAGGCCCTGTGCATGCTCACCGTGCTGACCAGCACCCACCTGCTCGAGGGTGCGCGCGACAACGGCGTGGAGCGGCTCTTCTTCTCCTCCTCGGCCTGCGTCTACGCAGCCGGCAAGCAGACCGACCCGAACATCACCGCGCTGGTCGAGGCCGACGCGTACCCGGCGATGCCCGAGGACGGCTACGGCTGGGAGAAGCTGTTCACCGAGCGGATGTGCCGCCACTTCGAGGAGGACTTCGGTCTGACGACCCGGGTGGCGCGCTACCACAACGTCTACGGCCCGAACGGCACCTGGACCGGTGGGCGCGAGAAGGCGCCGGCGGCGGTCTGCCGCAAGATCGCCACTGCCGCGATCACCGGCGAGCACAAGATCGACATCTGGGGCGACGGCAACCAGACCCGCTCGTTCATGTACATCGACGACTGCGTCAAGGGATCGCAGATGATCCTCAAGGGCGACAGCAACGTCCCGGTCAACCTCGGGTCCGACGAGCTCGTCTCGATCAACCAGCTGGTCGACATCGTCGAGGGCATCGCGGGCATCAAGTGCGACCGCGAGTACAACCTCGACGCCCCGCAGGGTGTGCGTGGCCGCAACTCGGACAACACGCTCATCAAGGAGATCTACGGCTGGGCGCCGTCGATCACCCTGGCCGACGGTCTCGCGAAGACCTATGCCTGGGTGTACGACGAGGTCAAGCGCTCGCTCGGCTGAGCCGGAGCGTCCGTCCCTCCATGCGCGTTCTCGTCCACGACTTCTCGGGGCACCCGTTCCAGGTCGAGCTGAGTCGTGAGCTGGCCCGTCGCGGGCACCAGGTCACGCACTCCTACTGCCCGGCCTGGGTCTCCGGCAAGGGGCGGCTCGAGGCCGAGCCCGGCGACACCCTGGTGATCGAGCCGGTCGGCCCGAGCACGCCGATCGCGAAGGACGCCTTCGTGAAGCGGGTGCTGGTCGAGGCCCGGCTGGGGCTCCAGCTCCTGGGCCAGGTCCGGCGTACCCGCGCCGACGTGGCGATGCTGTCCAACGCCCAGATCCCGACGCTGGTGGTCTTCGCGCTGGGCATGATGCTGCTGCGCAAGCGGTGGGTGCTCTGGCACCAGGACGTGTACGCCGTCGCGATCAAGGCCTTCGCCGGCGAGAAGCTGGGTCGTGGCTTCCGCCTCGTCGCCGCGATCTTCACCATCGCCGAGCGCTGGGTCTCCCGGCGCGCCGCCGCCATCGTGGTGATCGCCGACTCGTTCGTCGCCGTCCACGCGGAGTGGGGGACCGCCGGCAAGACGACGGTGATCCCGAACTGGGCCCCGCTGGACGAGATCTTCCCGGTCGACCGCGCCAACTCCTGGTCGCACGAGCAGGGCCTCGACGGTGAGCGCACGCTGCTCTACTCCGGCACCCTCGGCCTCAAGCACAACCCGGCGCTGCTCCCGAAGCTGGCCGCCGCGGTCCGCGACGCCGGTACGCCGGTGCACCTGGTCGTGGTCAACGAGGGCCCGGCCGAGGCCGTCCTGCGGGAGGAGTCGGAGCGGCTCGGCGTACCGCTGACGCTGCTGCCGTTCCAGCCCTACGAGCGGCTCCCCGAGGTGCTCGGGTCCGGCGACGTCCTGGTCGTGCTGCTCGAGCAGGACGCCGGCGCGTTCTCGGTGCCGTCCAAGACGCTCTCGTACCTCTGCGCCGGACGTCCGGTCCTCGGCTTCATGCCGGCCGAGAACCTGGCCTCCCAGCTCGTCGGCGACGCCGACGGGTGCGTGCTGCCGCCGAACGACACGTCGCTGCAGGCTGCGGCGGGCTGGGTCACCGAGGTTCTCCGCGACGAGGAGGAGGCGGCCCGGATCGGCAAGCAGTCGCGGGCGCTCGCCGAGCGGGAGTTCGCCCTGGAGGGCTGCGCCGACCGTTTCGAGACGATTCTTGCCGGTGCGTCCGGCCGCACTCGCTGAATCTTCCTGGCAACGCCGCTGTTCGGCTACCGGATGGAGGGCGCACCGCCTAACCTGCCAAGCATGCCCACCCCCGGATCGAGCAATGCAGTCCGCGCCCAGGACGAGGGCCACGGCGAGGGCCACGACTACGTGAAGGGCTCGCCGCACCTGCGCCACGCGGCCCTCCGGTCGATGGTCGAGGACCGGCTGACCGGCGCCGTGCGTGCCACGGTCGAGCGCCAGGGCAGCTGCCACGTCCTCGAGATCGGCGCCGGGCACGGCACCTTCACCGACTGCCTGCTGGCCGCTGGGGCCAAGGTCACGGTGACCGAGGCGAGCCAGGCGAGCGCCGACCTGCTCCGGGCAAAGTACGCCGGCGACGACCGCGTCGAGGTCTTCTACGACGAGACCGGCGAGGAGATGCTCGACGGCGGGCGCACCTTCGACGCGGCCTCCTGCATCGCCGTGCTGCACCACATCCCGGACTACGCCGTGTTCGTGGACCGGCTCTCCGGGCTGATCGCCCCGGAAGGCTGGTTCTTCTCGGTCCAGGACCCGCTCTGGTACCCGCGCCAGCCCAAGCGCGTGCACCGCACGATGCGGGCGGCGTACCTGTTCTGGCGGCTGGGGCAGGGCAACTACGGGCGGGGTCTGCGGACGCGGCTGCGCCGGTTGCGCGGGGTCTACTCCGAGACCGACCCGTCGGACCTGATCGAGTACCACGTGGTCCGCGACGGCGTCGACGAGGAGGCGCTGCGCGCGGTGCTGTCGCCCCGCTTCGGCGAGGTGGAGGTCTTCACCTACTGGTCCACCCAGAGCCCGCTGTTCTACAAGCTCGGCGCGCGCACCTCGATGTGCTCGGAGTTCGGGATCCTCGCGGTCCAGCGGCAGCCCTGACCGGAATATGAGATTGATGTCCATGATGTGGACATTCGGTTTCCGCTCCCGCCTCGGTACTGCCTAGTCTTCACCCATGTTCTCGACCATGCTGACGAAGCGCCGTGCAGTGGACCACTGCCGCGTGCGCTCGTCGCTGTGTCGAATGTCCTGACCGGACGCCCGACCGCACCCGGCCGACCTCGCGTCGTCCTCGCGATCCCCGTAGCGCCGTCCGCGCTGCCCGCGTCCTGAGCCCCTCCCCGTCGTCAGGAACCGTTCCAGGAGAACACCCCATGAGCTCGTCACCCGCTCAGACCGGCCCGCAGCCAGGTCCGCAGATCGACCCGCGGGGCCCGCGCTTCACCGCCGGCGTCACGCTGGTCCTGCTCGCCGTCGTCCTGCTGGTCGCGCCGTCGACCCTCGCCATCGTCCTGCTGGGCCTCCAGGCCGTCTTCTTCGCGATCGGCGCCGGCCGCGGCGTGCAGCACACGCCGACGGCGTACGTCTTCAAGAGCATCATCCGGCCGCGGCTCGCGGCGCCCTCGCACCTCGAGGACGCCCGCCCGCCGCGGTTCGCCCAGGCCGTCGGCCTGGCCTTCACGCTGGTGGCCCTGAGCGGCTACCTGTCCGGCGCGACCCTCCTGGGGGCGATCGCGACCGGGTTCGCCCTGGCGGCCGCGTTCCTCAACGCGGTCTTCGGGTTCTGTCTCGGCTGCGAGTTGTACTTGCTGATCCGACGCATCGCCCCTGAGAAGAACAACAACACCACCACCGCAACCGACAAGGAAGTAGTCGCATGAGCCGCGAATCCGCTCTCGTCAGCGCCGACTGGGTCGCTGAGCACCTCGACGACCCGAGCATCGTCCTCATCGAGGTCGACGAGGACACCTCGGCGTACGACCGCAGCCACATCCGTGGCGCGATCAAGCTCGACTGGACCACCGACCTGCAGGACCAGGTGCGTCGTGACTTCGTCAACAAGGCGCAGTTCGAGGCCCTGCTCTCCGAGAAGGGCGTCAGCAACGACCACACCGTCGTCCTGTACGGCGGCAACAACAACTGGTTCGCCGCCTACGCGTACTGGTACTTCAAGCTCTACGGCCACTCCGACGTCAAGCTGCTCGACGGCGGCCGCAAGAAGTGGGAGCTCGACGCCCGCGAGCTGACCGACGAGCCGGTCAAGCTCGAGGCGACCAGCTACACCGCCCAGGAGCAGGACGGCTCCATCCGCGCGTTCCGCGACGAGGTCGTGGCGGCGATCGGCACCCAGAACCTGGTCGACGTGCGCAGCCCCGACGAGTACGCCGGCCGGCTGCTCGCCCCGGCCCACCTGCCGCAGGAGCAGGCGCAGCGTGCGGGTCACATCCCGACCGCGGCCAGCGTCCCGTGGAGCAAGGCGGCCAACGACGACGGCACCTTCCGCAGCGACGACGAGCTGAAGGAGATCTACACCGAGGCCGGCGTCGACTGGAACAAGGACACCATCGCCTACTGCCGCATCGGCGAGCGGTCGAGCCACACCTGGTTCGTCCTCAAGGAGCTGCTGGGCCAGGAGAACGTCAAGAACTACGACGGTTCCTGGACCGAGTACGGCTCGCTGGTCGGCGTTCCGGTCGCGCTCGGCGACGAGCGGGGCGACGCCTGATGTGCGGGGCCACTGCTGGGGGCCTGTCTCTCGACGGGATCGACGTGGCCAAGGAAGCGATCATCCAGGGTCAGGTGACCAAGGGTGGCGAGCCGGTCGCGACGGCGTACGTGCGCCTTCTCGACAAGACCGGTGAGTTCACCGCCGAGGTGCCCACCTCGGCGACCGGGCACTTCCGGTTCTTCGCCGGTCCGGGCGAGTGGACGCTGCGGACGCTCGTCCCGCAGACCGAGCCCGTCGACAACAAGGTGACCGCCGCCAAGGGCGTCGTCGCCGAGGTCGAGATCGCGGTCTGACCCACGCTCCGCGTGAGCTGCGCCCCCGTGCCGTCCGGCACGGGGGCGCAGTGCGTCCGGGCAGTGCTTTCCGGGGGAGCGCGGCCGGTTCCGGGGAGCGTGCCCGGCCCGCCGCACGCTTGGGTATTCTCACCGCCATGTCGGACTCCGAGACGCCGGGCAGTCCTCCGCCCGAGCTGCCGGAGGAGTACCGGGACGCCTACAACGAGGCGTACCGCCGTGCCCTGGAGGCGGACGAGGTCGTCCGGTCGGCGCCCGAAGCCGGCGCGGACGCGGGCCTCGGCATGCACGCCGGCCCGGCGCCGCGGCACCAGGCCGACGCGGCCGAGCTGATCGGCGAGGTCGCACCGCAGGAGGTCGTCGCCGTCGGCGCGCACCGACCGGGCCCGGTGGTCGAGGTCGACGAGCCGGCCCGGCCCGGCTGGCTGGTCCCGGCGCTGCTCGGGCTCGTCGCGCTGCTGCTCGTGCTCGCGGCGTACGCGGTCGGCAAGGCGCTCTCCGGCGATGACGCGTCGCCGTCGGAGTCGAGCGCGCACACGCAGCCGACCCGGAGCGAGTCGCCGACCCGGAAGCCGTCCCACAAGCCGTCTCGCACGCCGAGCGAGGACCCGGCAGCCTGGAAGGGCGACGTGAGCCCGGTCGCGGCGAAGACGGCGCAGGCCACCTGCCACGCACCCGCGAGCGTCGACTCGGCGGGGACCAAGGTCACCTACTTCGCCCCGAACACCCTGGACGACGACCCGGCCACGGCCTGGCGGTGCGACGGCAGTGCGGTCGGCCAGAAGATCAGGTTCACGCTGCCCTCGGGCACCGAGGTCGCCGAGGTCGGCATGATCCCGGGCTACGCCAAGACCGATCCGGCCAGCGGAACCGACCGGTACGCCGAGAACAACCGGATCACGCGGGTGCGCTGGACGTTCCCCGACGGCAGCACCGTCGTGCAACGCCTCGACCCCGACCCGAAGAAGCGCGACCTGCAGACCGTCCGCGTCCCGGCCACGAAGGCGGGGACGGCGACGATGGAGATCCTGGCCGTCGCGCGCGGCCCGCGGAACACGACCGCGATCAGCGAGGTGTCCTTCGGAGCGGCCGAGCGCTGATGCGCCCGGCCGCCCCCGGGTCGGCCCCTAAGGAACGTCGACCACCGGGCTCGACGGCAGGCACCGGACCGGTACGTCGTCGCCCTCGCAGCCGCTGAGGATCCGCATGATCTGCGGGTCGTGGTCGCTGGCCTGGTCGCTGAACTCCGCGTTGATGTGCACCACGCCGTACTGGAAGTACCGGATCGCCGGGCTGACCAGGGTGTGGTCCAGGACCTGGGAGTTGCCGTCGAACACGTAGCTGTAGCGCTGGTTCGCAGGCAGCGTGTCCCAGAGGTTCCTGAGCAGGGTCCCGGTGCCGGTGAGTGTCTGCAGGGTCGGGCTGAACTGGTAGTCGTTCAGGTCGCCGAGGACGATCACCTTCGCCTTGCCGGCGCTCTTGGTGGCGAGGTCCTGCACGAAGTCGTGCACCAGCGTGGCCTGCTGCATCCGCTGCGTCTCCGAGCTGCGGACCGGCGGCTGGACCGCCGCGGAGAGCGGGTAGTCGCCGCCCTTGGAGTTGAAGTGGTTGGCCACGACGAACAGCTGGTCGTTGCCGTACCGGAACTCGCCGACCAGCGGCTTGCGGCTGCTGCTCCACGCGCTGTTGGTCGGGTCGATCCGGCCGGGAGAGGCGGACAGGCTGACCGCGTTCTTCTTGCCCTGGACGACGGTCACCCCGGTGGTCGAGGAGCCGCCGGGACGGTCGACGAACGAGACGCCCCCGCCGCCCTGGGGGTCGAAGAGGAAGACCTGGCGGATGTTGCCGCCCGGCTCGCCGCCGTCGGCGTCGTTGACCGGGTCGACCGAGCGCCACGAGTACGTCGGTCCTCCGGCTGCCTTGATCGCCGCGACCAGCTTGGCCACCGTCTGGTCGGCCGCGACGGTGCCGTCGTCGACCGGGCCGTTGTTGTCCTGGACCTCCTCCAGCGCCACGATGTCGGGCGACCCGAGGTTGGTGACGATGCCCTGCGCGAGCTGGGTGAACTTGGCGTCCGGGTCGGCGGCGTCGAGGTTCTCGACGTTGTACGTCGCGACCGAGACGTCCTTCTTCTTGATCGTCGGCGTCACCATCTGGCGCTTGAGCTCGCCGGAGGTGATGGTGCCGAGCGTCGTCGCCTGCAGCGCGTAGCCGCCGAACGACTGGTAGTCGAGCGGGCCGGTCGTGCCTGCGGCGAGGGTCGAACCGACGTCGGCCGCCGGCGCACCTCCGAGGGCATGCCTTCCACC
>OUNM010020585.1_pt1 | contig 10658 bp, 13 predicted proteins | sample 1769961 | NCBI WGS metagenome assembly OUNM01 (sample SAMEA3914820, study PRJEB12502) | metagenome | biome: forest; material: soil | place: USA | collected 2012-03-12 | depth 0.3 m
AAGAGGATGTTTTGCTGGACCGAGATGTGCAGAAACAGAAACTGGTTGGCCATGTTGTCCGTCTCGTGGCTCTTCAGGTTCTCCGGCGTGTACGCCAGCACCTCGGGCAGCTCGGTCAAAAAGTCCTCGGTCTGCTTGAGAAGCTTGGTGTATTCCGACTCCGGGCTCCACATCGGGTGAGGATCCAGCTCCTTGCCGCCCTGGTTCAGGTACCCGATGATGCGTCCCCACAGGGCAATAGCCTTGATCATCCAGGCGGCGACACCCATATTCTCCTTGGCCTCGTTGGGCTGATCCTCAGTAAGAGGCTCGAGAACCTGGCCGCTGAGGGTCTCTGTGGGCCCCGGCAGGTCGTACTGGAAGTTCTTCTCCTTGATGGGCAGTGGGATCTTCAGCGTTTCTTCCCGGATGAATGTTGGCCTGTCCGTGCCGGACGAGTTGAACCGGTCCATCAGGAAGCAGGCCCACATGGTCCGTCTCCGGATCTCGCGGTCGATGAAGCTGAGCTGCGTCTTGCCCGGTATCCGGAGCGGGTCGTGCTCCAGGTCTTTGTGGAGCTGCAGTGCGAAAGCCATGCGGATGGCCTGGCCTCCCAGCGACCAACTTCGCCCGCCGTGGCATGTGCCGAATTCGTGCAGTCCCAGGATCAACAGGCACGTCAGGATTGTAATGTTGGGCCACTCGTAGCGTTTCGTCAGGATATCGCGGGCGGCCGATGCCCATTCCTCGCCTCGGATAAAGTTCGGGTTTGTGTTGAGCTTGGGGTGATTGGAGAAGCGCGCGGAAATTGCGCATACCGAGAGGATGAGAACTGGGGGTAGTGTGCCGGCTCTGACAGTCGTGGGTTAGCGTGTTGCCGGGAGAGGCGCAACGACAGCACTTACTTGAGCTTCCTCATAAAGCTGGGTTTGTGGAGCAGGTGGTAGGCCTGGCCGTAGATGTTCTCAAAGTAGACCTCGGCGAGGTGCTCCTGGATCTCCTTGGACGGGAGCGCATCGCCTCCCTCGAGCAGCAGTTTGCTCTCCTCGGCCTCCTGCACGAGGATCGTCGAGGGTTTGTTTGGACCATCCAGCTTGGACCGTGACGGGGCGCGCGCCCAATGGTCTAGGTCCGGCCCAAATGCCTCGTCGACGCCGCGTTTCTTCGCCACTGCCTTTCCGCCGCCCGGGAGGGTTCCCGGAATGGCAGGCTTCACCACTGCCCGAGTCACGGCCGACGCCATGGCGTCCTGGTCCGCTTTCGGCACAACTTTGATGATGCGCTCCTCCATCCGCTTCAGCCGCTTGTCCAACATGGCCATGTAGTCGGTCCTCGGCGCAGCCTTGCGGGCCGTCACCTTGTACACGCAAGGGATGCGCGACCGGAGGCAGTGCTTGCAGGCGGGTTTCTCACCCGAGCATCGGATCTTCTTGCGACGGCAGGCGATGCAAGCCAGGGGCAGCCGTTTGCGCTCCTTGCCGGCCTTTGTCTTCAGCTCGCTCCAGGCCGGCGTGGCGTCCGACTTGTCCCCCTTCTTCCCTCCCAGATCGGTTCCGTCGGCAAACCCGCCCGTGGCGAGGCCGAACTCGTCGGACATGGGATCCTCCAGTAAGCTGGCGCCGTTCCCATTGCTGTCTGGAGTGTCGTGGTCGGAGTCGTCCGGGCTCGGCCGGCCCCCATTGGGGCCCATGTAGCCGGAAGTCTGAACGGTGATGGAGGCTACCGAGTCCTGTCGGTCGTGCATCGGCGATAGCGACGCCGCCTGCGGGGTGGCGAATACGTCTGGGCCATGGTCGTCGAAGCTATGCGGCAGGCCTTGCATGGGAGAGTCTTCGAGCCCGTTTTGGTACGAGAACTGGAAGTCGCCAAAGTGCGAAGCGTCAGCCATTTCGTGGGCGGCCGTGATGCTGCCCAGCGTCTCATTAGGGTCCTCCAGCTTGAGGTCGTTGGGGTGGGCGAGGTGGATTTCGGAGGCGCCCGGGGCAGGCGAGAACTCGAGGTCTATGGATGGATAATTCTTGAGGCCGGTTTGGTCGTTGCTCGGTGACATGACGAGGCAATGGGGATGACGAGCTGTGTCGGAGCTCAACGTAGCAGGCCGCCGTTGCTCGACGGGCAGCCAGGAGACAGGTGGTTCAAGCACCCCACACGCGGCCGACCCAGGCCTTTACACAGGAGGAGGCACGTCTCCACTCGATCTGGCTCGTCTCGTAATCAAGGTCCGGGTGCTGCATAGGGATATCCCATCGCAGTCCACCGATGAACTGCGAATGAAGCGAGTGGGCAAGCAGTCGTCGTCGTTGTTGTGTGGCAGGACCGAAGCTGTGGTTCCCCGTCTTCGGAACGTTTCCCCGGATGGAGATGGATCCTGGAGATGGTCTCCAAAAGTTTGATGTTTGGGGAAGAGAAGCCGGAGAGGGGAGGCGAACTGGGGTCGGAACGTGCGGCGTCCCAACCTTCCAAGCGGTGGATCACTGGTGACAGGGTCTTGCGACTAGCGCCGACAAGTGTTTTCGCGTGGTTGAATTGTGGGGTAGCATCCCATTCATCCCAGTCGGTTCTGGGGTCTGGGGCCCTGTGGGCTGCGATCCGGAGGCTAACCTGGCCGCGAGAGAGCACGCCTCGCGATACCGAAATCGTCCGCCGGTCTGGGGTGCAGGATCGCGCGCACACGTCCGGTTGCGGGGGACCGCCGACTTCAAAGGACGCTGGCAGGGCAAGGGGGGGACCAGGAGGAGCGGAGGGCTAAAGGGAGTGCGGTCTTGGCTCACCCGCAACAGCGCATGCAAGCAATATACGACAAGCAGGCGGGATGAGGCATCGAAGGCCGGGGGGAACAGGGAAAGAAGGTTGACTTGGGCTCGGCGGATGGGACAAATAGATTAGCATGGGGGACGTTGGCAGGTCCAAAGCGAGCCCTCATGCTTGACGGGCCGACTGCATTTGGACATAATATGAAGCTCGTCGCCCCCTCCTCTCCCCTCTCGTCACCACCCCTCCCTCCTCGAGGCGAGGAGATGAGAGCGCAGAGACCGAGGATATGCAGCTTTGGCTGGCGAATCGACGCCCAGCCAGCAGGCCCGCAGCGGGAGTGCAACCCATCGCGCAGCCGGCGCTCTGTGTGCAATCCATGCATGGGACTCGCATGCGTGAGGTCAGGCAGGGCGACTGGGGGCCAGGAGGTGGGCCTCTGCAGCAAGCTGAGGCAAGCCACACAGCGTCATCCAGAGGCGGACAGCCCGACCAACAGGGAATGACCTGCCATATCCCCGTCTTGAGCGGCGGCCGCGCACGGTCAACGATCCTTTGCGGAGCCTGCGCCCTTGCCTGAGAGAGATTGATGAACGTGGCGTGCAGGGTCCATCTGGTGGAGGGCGAGACAGATTCGTGTGATTTGTGATCTCTGTGTGCGTGCGCGTGTGTAACTCGGCAGGGTGCCGGGATGTAATTGTGGAAGCGATGGCAAATTCCGAGAATCCGCCGGCGAGTGATATTCATCAACCATACAGAATCCGCGCAGTGTGTTCGGAAGCCTTCTGTATGCACAGAATGCTCGGCATGGCGGCAGGGGTACTGCGCCGATTGCACCCCCGGATATTCCGTCCAGTCGCTCGTCGTGATGGTTGCAGCCTTCGGTATTGGTCACGCGGCTATAACACCGTGAGCTGCGATTCGCCGTGTTTCGTTGCGGCAGCGCAGCGTGAGGCTCCGGTGGCTCAGTGGATGGCAGGGCGTCGATCATTGGCATAAGCCATAATTAGCGGACTGTCATGCTGGGCCCAGCTGGGGCTCGCCGTGGAGCTAGCCGTGGAGCTTGTCGTGGATCTCGTCGTGGAGCTCGTCGTGGAGCCGGGAGCAGTTGACTCGCGCTGACCATGCCCGTTGTCAGCGCGCGAGTCCGCTGGGACCAAGCAGCCGGGGCGCGCTAGGGCCGAACCAGTTTGGGGCGAGCCCGTGGTGCAGCGAGGCGCCCGGAAATGCCGCGGTGGATGGCGTCGAAACGGCCGGCAGTCTTGTTTTTTTCTTTCTTTTTTCTCTCCGTCGCTTGGTGATGATGTTTGGGCGAGGCTTTGCAGAATGGAACAAATCACACAGAGGAGAGAGGTCCAAGACAATGGAATTGTGGGACAAAGTTTGAGTCCCGCACGTGGAAAAGGCCCGCAACAAACTCTCCGTTCGGCACCTTCCCGGGTCAGCCTGCCGTGGCAGCCTGGCTGCCAGGCTCCAACGTCGGTCGGCCAGTCACTGCCAGTGACTGCAGTCACCGCCAATCACCTCAGTCAGGGAGTTGGCCTTGACTTCCAGGTTCAAATGGCATCTTTTCCCTCTTGGGCGGGAAACTGAACTTCACATCGACAGATCCGACTAATAGATTGACTGGGAATATATAGCCCGAGTCAAGGTTCTCTCTTCTTTCTACTTGCATCGTAGTCTAACACGCGGCGCTCCGTCAATGCGGAGTTGTCTGTCCTCGACTTCCTCGACCCGAGTCTCCGAGTTTTGGTAGCGGCCCCCACCAGGCGAACTCATCAAACCTCCGTCCAATCCCATCGCCACTGATTATTCCCAATTCATCACTGTCGCAAACACTCGATCCTTTCGGCGATTTTTCGTTCTCGCATGCCCCGCCTCCCCACACTTTGCACATCCAAGCCCGAGGGCTCCGAACCTCCGAGCGGCATGGCTCGAACGGGGCAACGCTTGCGGTGCCTCAAACACACATACACCACGCAGCAGACCCCGATCGCGGGGATGCGAATGACATCCTCAACTCTTGACCAGCCAACAGCAACCAGAACATCATGCACACACAGTGCCATATTTACACCGTAAATCCCTCCGTCGTCATCCAAGGCTGGCGTCGTTCCCATTGAGAAGGCCGACCCCCCTTCGACCTCACATGGTCCCGTCAGCAATAACCACGCTGTGCGACCCTGAGCCCGGATGCCATCCACAGCCTGACGGGTCGAATCGATCCGCCCTCTGCACCCTGACAGCTTCCGCTTTGGCATATTGCGCTTGTCTATCCGACAATTATCCGCGTCGGATGGAAGGGTGCCTGGCTGGCGTGCATGGACGCCGCCACTCTTCATGCGCGCCGCGCAGGCCTGCGGTTTCAAGCTCGCAGCACAACCAGGCTGCGGCTTGGATGGTGGGCGACCCGTTCATCCTCCCCGCCGACTGCGACCCCACGACATGTCGTCCAACGGGAGCCAAGCTGGCCGACGGCTGGCCAGGCCATCACACTGCTTCGGTGCGACCCTCTCTCTTCCGAACCGCTAATACCACCTCAGATCCTGGATGGACCGCAGCGATGCTGGAGTTGATCGTGGCGGGCCGTCTCGAAGTCCGATCAAGCACGGGGAGCCGTCCGCAAACCGCCAGCCCTGCTCGTGTTCCGCCAGCAGAGGCGATCGCTGCCATCCACGAAGAGAGTTTGACAACATAAAAGTGCTGATCAGAGTCTCCTCGTGATCCTGTGATCATTCCCATTTAATATTCATGACCATCTCATCTCATTGATCATCTTCCCCTCTGTCGCACATCCAGTGCATCCACCTCCAAAGCAACCAGGAACGGCACGCTTAACGGTTTGCCTGTCGATCCAATCCAAGTCCCGGCACCAGTCAACCAGAGAGGCCCAGAGCCTCTCGCCCTCAAACCCAACAAAACTCACATGTGATCTTTCCCCGCCAATCTTGATACCCATACCCTCTCCAACAACTTGACAAGACGTCAAAAACACGCCACCACGTTCCTTGACAGGCGGGCGCAGTAAGAACCCAAACCGCCCCAACCCCGGCCCGCCTCCTCGTGACATGTCCAAGTAAGCTCGCCCGAGCGAGCCCGCCCGTTTCAGCGCCCAGCAAGCGACCGACCTGCTTCTTTCGGCTGTCTCCGCTGCGACCTTCATTTAAATCCCAAAGTCACCCTCCTCCGCAACCCCCCCTCCCCCAACAAGCAGTGCAAAATGCACGACTGGTCCAGGCTTTGCCCCGGTGGTGGGGGGAGATTTGGCGGGTTAAAGTCAAAACAGGCTGATCGAGATACGCCTGCTGGGGGGAACACTGGAACTATGTAATAGCCAACGCCCGGAGGAGGGCCTGGTTTAATGCTGTAATCTGTCAGATGTCAGGTTGATTAATACTGCATACAGAAGAAGAAAAGAGAGAAAAAGATGAGCGGCACGCGGGAACCAGCCACGAGCAGCAGTTTATCTTGCGTGTGTCTGCCCTGTGAGTCGGTGTGTGCACCCCCTGTTCCGCGCACACACGCCCCCCCCTCCGCTTCGTCTTTTTCTCTCCGAGCGAGGCGGTTTGGTAGCCAATAGGGTAATACGGGAGTTTTAGCGATGCACTCAAGATTCGGCTCATCGTACCGGACGTTGAATGTCCCGGGCGGTGGACTGGGAGGGGATGTGATACTTTAATGTCAATCTCCCAGATGATCAATGATGTGAAGGAAGATTGGGTGGGGGGTGCTGGAAGGGTGGCTCTTTGACGGCGAGGAGCTTGCCTGTTGAAGAACTTGGAGTCCGCGTGGGGTAAGAAGGTAGGTAGGTACTCTGCTTTTTTCGAGGATACTCGAAGTTAATGACCCATTTGGTGCGATCTGAATCTCAGCTTGAGTCTGCGTCCCTGCTGGCTATGTCAGTGAGATAATGTACTCATTGGTATGAAGGAATTGGTGGGTTTGAGTTGCAAGATAGCTTCCGTGACTCTCAGCACGCTGTAGGCTTGCTTGGGGTCTCAGATGAATGAACTTCGCGTTGTGAATTTCGGATCAATTCATAACAGTGCCGAGTGACCTAGCTTTCAACGACTCGCGGCAACTGCAATGTTTCGCAGATTGGAGTCTCAGATCATTTAGCTCACAAATTCCCCATATCTCCAGCGTCGGCCCTCTCTACCTATCTCTGTTGGTCCTTTGCTCAAGAACATGAATCCGACGTCGTGAGCCCGCGTATCGTTCACTACCCTTCGATCTGATCCAACTCATAGAACCAATACTCCTCCGTTTCCTCGTCATAAGGATTACCCTGACGGATCGGCTCGGGTGCCGGGCTGTCCCACACAACCCCAATCTCTTCAGCCCTCCGTCTCTCGTCCTCCGACAGAACATTGCTCTCGAGGCTGGCTCGAACCTCGGCCATTCGATCCACCCAAGTGACTTTCCAAAAGTGAACAAGATCGCCGATCCTTCGATCTTGGTCTTGGGTTTGAAGGATCGTGGTGACCTGCGCCCCAAACTCTTCAAGCAGCTCTTCCAGCAGGGCGAGCTCGTAGGCTTGTTCCTCTTCCACCTCTTTTACCTCTTCTGGAGAGAGCTGATTGGGGCAATGGTCGGGCCCGCGGTAAGGTTTACAACAAATGTGGCGAATTTCCAAAGCCGAAAACGTCAAGACCCGAAGGGCAGCAGCGTGATGCTGAGGCTCGAGGACGGTGCTGGCAGCCTGAAAGTAGATGGACAAGGTACTGGCCCTGTTAGCGTCATTTTCGCTAGGCTCTAGACCGTAGAGATTGGGGCTGATTCCTTTCAACAGAAATCCGAACGGTGTGCAGCCTCCAGGAGAGCACCTGCACTGGCAACTGTCCGGGATATCGAGTGAGTTGGCTATTTTCGCCGCTTCGATCAACTCTAAAACGGATGTCAGAGAACGACCAGAGGACCAGACGATGTTTTCGCCAATGGTCCAAAATGTGTAATGACCGCTCGTGGCGCTCCGTTTGCCAGTGTCCAAAGTCTTGAGCTGGACGGTCAGAACGTCAGTTCCGTGCTGTCTGAGCCATTCCAGGTACTGTAGATCTGTCCTCCGTCCGTAGCGGTACGCCATTACTCTTGCGTAGAGCTGGCCAGGGAGCTCAGTGTTGTGAAAGCCAAACCGAAAGAAGAGATCGGCGTCGGATACGTTTGTGAGCACGGTATAAACGGACCACACTACCGGGGGAGAGCCCGGATCGTCGGGAGGGAGCATTGTGTAACTAAGTTGAAGGGCGTTTGGTACCCGAACCCCACGTCGTCTCAAGAGCTGAAAGCATTCTGATGCCATAGAATCGAGAACCGCTTCCGTTGTCAAACCCAGGCGCTCCGCCTCGGCTGAAGGTAGGTTGGCGAGAGCAAAGCGCTTCAGTGTCTCTCGCCGGTCCCTGATGGCACGGATGTATCTCAGTTTGCACCGATACGAGGCTGCATCAAGGAAAGGCTGGAGAAGCTCTGAGATCGGGAGTGCGCAACCGGCCTTAACGAGGATAGCTGTTGGCTCGGCACAGCGACACCGACGGCATTTTCTGCTGCGTGTCCCTTGTCTGCACTGCGCGCCACTGAGCAAAACGGTGGTCTCTATTGCAGATGTGCCCGCGTGGTCAGTGGTGTCGAGGAGCTTGTCATCTGCGGCTCGCACGAGGAGCCGTAGACATGCCGGCTTCTCGACTGCTAGGTGCAAGGGGGTTTGGCCCAAAAGGTTTCGTTCCCCCAAAGCCGAAGGGTGGTGCTTCAGGAGAAATTCGACTTGAGATAGATCATCGGCGAGAATGGCCAAGCTCAATGGGCCACATCCGTACACTGGAGAACATTGATGTCCCGAGTCAGTCCTGTCTTCAGCCTGCTACACGACACCAAAACCTCAAATGAAGGGGGGAAAATATGTATAGGCAATCGACGAACTTTCAGCGATCTGAAGGGAACAACCGAAAAACCGTGTTGCCTGATATCCTTCGCCGAACCCATAATATGGTCCTCCGGTTTCCTCTAGGTTCGCGTCGGTATAAGGTTTTGGCGCAGGAGAAAGATGGGCCGGCATCAGTTCGGAATTTGACCGAACGAGAAGCGCCAAGACGTTCGGAAAATGACGAGCTAGATCATAATCGGACTGTATCAACAGACTGAGCGGCGAGCTATTCGATTTTCGTTTAGAGTTATTCCAATTAGGTAGACAGGCACATCACCACTGATCCTCGTACTCCTCTCAGTCAACAACTGGGCACTTACTAGCCAAAGAGGTCATAGTCATTCAGTGGGACCTTGTATCCGATCAAATACTGGAGGAACTCAACGAGAGGGGGTGCGCGGTCGCCGAACCGCTCATCAGAAGCATCATGTATCTAAGGTGCAGGTCCACGCTGATTAGCAGCATCGACATGGGATCGATCAACCACCCCTCCTCATTGGGTAACTGGAGTCACTGAGTAGGTACTTACTGATTGAGCTAAAAGATGAACCAAAGACCTGTTGTTTGAGTCAACAGCAAGTGGAGAAGCCCTGCGAGTTTGAAATAGCCTTATGATTTTGGCCAAGGCTAGAGCAACAAACTTGTCCCATTGAGAAGAGAAGCGGAAGTCCCACACCGCTCCCCGTAACAAGTCCATGATTTGGAACGCCGGTGCATTGTTCCGGTCCACTGTGGGATCGTAAGTGAAGCCAGGGCTGATCGTCCAACCTCCCGCGCCCGACTTTATGGCGAATGATAGCTGGACGGCCGAGTTGAGAATACTTCGAAGCCCGGTGTACTTGAAAGCGACTTTTCGACTCCAGTCTGTGTCAGAAGTCCGGGAAGCTGGACATTCGGGGAGATGATCCTGAGAAGCTGTTTCGACGGACAAGCCCACATGTCCTAGAACAAAATCCTGGCGTTTGAGGGCGCGTCGGGAGCGACAGGTACAAGCCCCGGTAGAGCCAACAAGAGACAGCAATAAGGTTTGAAACCGTACTTTGCTGTCGGCTGTGGTGGTTGCCGTGGGTGAGACCAACTCGCTCGATGTGCCCACCGTCGGGGGGTTGGTGGCGCCAGACTGACTTTTGCTGATTCTTGGTTTCCGCGGAGGTCGGGGAGTGTTCAGTTGGGGAGAGATCTAATTGACCATTAGTAGAAGTTCAATGATGAGTGAGTGTATCACACCCGGAGGTTCGTTGAACTGGGAACCTGCCGTCTGTGAGGCCCCGCTGAAGGCTTGACTCTGACCAAGCAGCCGTGTTACAAGATGCTCGAGGCCATCGACTCGTGCGTGTATTCCTGTTTCAAGGCCGTCGACACGTGTGTGGATTCCTGACAAGGCGTTGCTGATGCCCTGCAGGGGTGTGGTCATGGCCGACACGTCGGACCGGACGACGAAGAGACTCGCAGAGATGCTGTGGGAAGCGGACTCGATGGCTGCCAACCTTTCGGTACCCACTGTCGAAACAGATCTAAGACTGATATGAGCAAGTAGTGGCCAAAAAGAAAAGAAAGAGTTTGACTTGCTTACAGTCCCAGTGTTTGCAGGGCCAGCTGGAGGGCCCCATTGGCGTTTTGCAGCCTCGTCTCGAGTTGGTTGAGCTTCGGGCGACTGAAGGGATAGAGCAGCTTCTTGCCCTGGCTTTTGAGTTTGTCTCTCCGGCCAGCTGTTGGAGGCTGGTCACAACCGGTAAGATCGGTAACCAACGTCAGCAGCTCGCGAAGTCCGCTCTTGCAGCTAGCGATGCAATCGCGGACGGCTGCTGCCGCTGCTTGGTGGTTGGACTGGACCTGAGCGAGCGATGGTTCGACAGCGCGTAGGGTGTTTTGTAGGGAAAGAGCCTGCTGTCTCACTGACACCATGTCTTGCTCGCGGCAGTCCAAGGCATCCAGGTACTGCGTGATGCCGCCGCATACCTGAAGACCAAGCGACACCAGGCCAGCGGCCAGGCCGGCCACAGAGAGAGGG
>OUNM010256984.1_pt1 | contig 10655 bp, 16 predicted proteins | sample 1769961 | NCBI WGS metagenome assembly OUNM01 (sample SAMEA3914820, study PRJEB12502) | metagenome | biome: forest; material: soil | place: USA | collected 2012-03-12 | depth 0.3 m
CCTCCCCCCCCTTCCCCTCCTCCGCCGGCAGAGCGTGGTAACGAGGCAAGACTAAGCCACAACGGCACGGCACACCCAACAAGCAAAAAGATATGCGAAATCACAACCGGCCCGCGCAGGTCCCGGCCATCGACATACGGCGTGAGAAACCGCGCGAGCGGTTTACTCAGCGGGGGCAGCTGGCTTGCGCGGAGGAGGTCGAGGAGGAGGAAGACAGACAGGACGAGGGCCAGCGCGAGGGCGACGAAGCACGGGTCGACATAGATTGTCGGAAGCAGCATGGCGACCATCATGAAGTGGAAGACCTTGCGGCGGGTGTCGACTTCGTAGATTGGCGTGAGGCGGGAGACGATTGCGAGGCCGGTGACAATTATCAAGAGGTAGTGGGCGGAGAGGACGAGGCGGGTGGTGGCGGCGCCGAGGGAGGTCATGCGCAGGTGCTGGGCCCAGTTGCCCCGGTGGCAGGTGTCTGGGATGCGGGCGGGGAGGGCGATCCAGCGCTCGAGGTTGGCGCTGACGACGCGGAAGCGGAAGGAGGGCAGGTCGCCGAGGAGGTAGCCTAGTGCCCAGCCGATTGGTTCGTGGCCTGCGAGGGCCTGGTGCTGGACGTAGGGGCGGATGCCGAGCAGGATGACGAGGAGGATGCAGAGGTAGACGTAGCAGGCGTAGAGCCACTTGCGGAGGGTGGCTTGGGTTTGGGTGAGCGAGAAGAAGGCGCGGACGCTCGAGGAGGCGGCGCGCTTCCGGCGGCCGGAGGGGGTGGTTGATTTTGTCCGACTGGGTGGCTTTGTCGCACTGGGTAGGGTGTGTCGTCGCGCGGGGGATTGTGGTGATGGCGCCGTGAGATTCGACTGGACAGTGGTCATGTTGGCCAGGATAGCTGGCGTGTACTCTCCATCGCTTGCGTTGCCTGCCCCTGGGGCCTTGGCCGAAGCGCGGCGGACCAGCCCGTCGAGATACTCATCGTCGAAGTGGTCCCAATCGGACACGGAGCTGCTGATGCTGCCTCCCGAGCCAGAGCGTCGCCGCCGGAAAGGCAGTAGTTGCCGGAGCAACTGGTAAGTAGATCCATTTCTTGCTGAAGGGGCAACCCGCCTGAAGCGCCATTTGGGTACACGGGCGAGAGAAATGCCCCATTGTATCACTTGGCTGCAGAGAACGATGAGTCCGAGGCCGCCTCCCCAGAGCACAGCTTTCAGAATGACAGCCTGGGGAGAGCGGGCCAGGAGAAAGAGGTCGATGAGGCCGACCGAAAGAAGTTGGAGTTCGGAGGTGAGAAGACTGGTGGTTGTGAGGTGGTGGAGCACCAGACAGAGCGTCTGGTGGAGCGGGTAGAGCAGGACCAGTGTCTCCCGCGGAATCGTCTCGAGTGCCTGTGTTGTTGATGTGATGCTGTCCAGCACAAACGGGGTGCACGACAACAACCAATGCGTGCAGCTCAAGTCCTCCCAGTATCGGGCGCCAGGGATCAGTGCCCTCGGCAGGGCGCATATGCCGAGGACCAGACTCGGCAGCACGGCGCCCTCGACGTTGGGCGCTATGAGCAAGGACACAAGTATGGGAATTAGTGGAGGGTAGAGGAGCGGCGCCGGGTCTAAAGCAGCGGGGATGCGGATCGGTGCGGGTTTCGACGGCGTCGGTTGACGATGGGCCCACGCGACGAGCCTCAGGGGGTATGCTGAAGCCAGACAGCAGAACAGCCCGCTCACGGCCATGAGCTCTACAACACGGCAATTAGTCTTGTGCGGGTATATCCATCGACATATGAGTTACCTTTTCGGTGCAGCCGCAGGTACGGGCGCACGTCGGGATTCGACGCAACCATGCCTCCCTGGCATGCCAGGAGGAGCACTTCGGTGGCCCTCCGGACGAGCTCCTTGCGCCGGCGACCCCTCTCGGCGGCGCCATGGCCGGGGTTCAGGTGTGTTTTCCGACCCTCCTCTTCCAAGATGGTTGGCGACAGCAAGGGCGTGGAAGCCCCTGAGAGCGGCTCGTTCCTCCCTCTCAACCCCTTGTGCAGCCTGGTCTTGGGCGCGGGCAGCCCCTTGAGGACGTGTTCATCGTCGGCCTCGGTGCCGCTCTCGCTGGCGAACGGCGAGTCTCTGGCAAACGAGGGATAGGCGCGGCCATGGGCGGTGTCGACGGTGGGGTATGTGATTCGGTCCGAGGGCTCGAGCAGTTCCGAGTTCAGTCGGTGGTACGGATGGGGCGAGCGCGAGAGAATGCGAAGCCTGTCGTGGCCCTCGTCGGCGCTGTCGGGACCGATCGGGGGCGAGGGCGGGCGGAGATGCTCAGGCATGGCCAGGCAAATGTTCGGGGCTAGAGAAGGACTCGAGGAGCACAATGGCGTGTCGTGGTCGGTCGGTCTCGCACAGCATGCGCAGCATGCACGGCATCGGCATGGGCCAGTATGCCGATCAAGGTACAGTTCGATGCGGAGAGGCAGAAACCCGCATGTTGGGATGTCGTCGTCGTCGTCGTCGTCGTCAGGTTCGCTCAGGTGGTCGGTGTGTTGGTGTCGTTGGAGTCCAGATCATCGGGCAATCATCAATCATCAGTCGTTGCTGCTGCAGTATTCTGTACACGGTATCCGTACTCCGTAATCGTCACATGAAAGCGTTCGGCGGTTTCCATGGCTCCATCCCCGGCCGAGAACACGCTAGCATTTGCCAGGAACGAACCCCTGTCTCCAGATAACCTTTTGGGCCGCCGCCACACGCAACGGGTTGTGGGTCATTCCCGGATCGAGGAAGCAAGCCACACCGTAACCTGACGGCAACATCCACAGTGGAATCCTGTCGCCTTGTGGCTGGGTTCTGCTCCTCCCAGCAAATTCCACAAATCGTCCTCGGCCTTGTCAAAAGATGCCTCGTGCCTCGGAAGTCCAGAATATCGAATCCGTATGAGTCGACGTTGACCTTGTCGGAAATGCAATGCTCAGGCCACCTTTTGCCGATCGGCTTGATTTTTCAGGTTTTGGCCGTGTGCATGTTTTTCTTTGGCGGCGGATTTGATGCAGCAAGCAGCAGCAAGCAGGAAACTGGAAACTGTCTCGCAGACGCAGTCAGCCGCGTGACTGGCAGCACCCAAGGGCCACAGCACCTGCAGCGCCCACCCCGGTCGCCCGCTTTCTGCAAAGGCTCAGCCCAAATGCTTGATCGGATTGTTGAGAGGCTGAAACCCTCGTGCGGTGCACCAGGCTCCCAGGCCACGGCGTGGCGTCGGCTTTGACCAGACGACGGCACAACCACTCTTTTTGAAGCTCGTGTCGACCCGAGCCGAGAACACGCCCGACACGCCCGGACCTGGTCGGAGCTGGACACTGGTCGCAGTGGTCAGACGACGGCTTCTCCGGCACAAAACAGCCTCAACCGGGCTCCAGCAATGACGTCGCCAATACGAGGACGGGGCCTGTAAATAGCAGCCAAAATAAGGGGATGGATACCCCGACGGGCCCGACCACAAGCTACCGTAGCGTTGGGTTTGCATCCGGCCGAGACAAGAGCTGGGAAGTTGGGAAGTTGGGGATTTGGGAACTTCCAACTTCTGTGTCCTGCAGCACAACCCTCGACGAGAGCATCGACAATGAGTTTTGAGCAGCCTTTTCTCAACCGAGCATTCTCTGCGGGCCAATGCCAAGACGCTTTCGACGCACTCAGTCAGCCCGCCGTGTCAATTCGGTGGGCCGCCTGCGCTTGTTTGCCCTTGTCTCGCCTGACGCTCCGGGGCCCTGCTGCTCCTGTCCCCCACACCGCCCAGCCGCCAATCGTCGAGGCCAAAAATCGGAATGGCTGGCGGCTGTGCAAGCCCGCGCTCCAATGGCTGGCGTGATTGGGACAGGGTGCCCGGACAACTCAAACACGAAGCCGTCGACCCTCGAACAGTCCAGAAATATGCAGGCTATTTTTGCCCAACGCGCCGATACACAGAATACGCGGAGGACTGGACCCGTCTGGTCTGTCTGGTCTGTCCAGAGTCTGGAGTCTTGGTCGTCCGAGCTGTGACACTGGGCACTGCACACCGGTGCCACCGCACCACCCGCCAGAGCACGGCACCACGCTTCCGGCCCAGTGGATGTGGGTTGCTGCCGTCGTCTTGGCAAGACGGCCACCCAAGATCCCTGCCTCTGCAGCGTCATCCAAGCTGAGACGATCTGCAGGGTGCCCCTCCCGAACCAGGATCCGGGCGTGTTCCTCAATGGCTCCCCGGCTCCGTCACCGCAGCATGCCAGCCATAAGCCGTGCATGGGATGGGGCTTTTTTATCTTTCTTATATTCCCGCGGCGCCCGGCGGCGCCCCGGAGGGCAAACGGCTGACGGCTTGACCTCTGACATAAAACACCGTCCTGCGAGGTCCTGCTCGTTCTGTGGGGGCTTCCAAGGGTCTGGCGCGGTGGATTCATCAAGTGGGTGTCAGTGAGAGACCGAGACAACGGTGCCTGGTAAGACTCCCTGTTCAACAAGCTTCTTGTGCCCACTTCTGGGTGGCTCGCTGTCCCGAACCAGGGACCAGCCCGATACACCCACCGTCTCTGCCGGAACCGCACTGTTTGCTCATCACTCGTCCGGGTCCTTGTTTAAAAACACCCCGGATCCTGCTTTGTTTTCCCTACTCGGTCCAGATCGCTGACCACCACACAGCTGGCCACTCAACAGGTGCAGCTCCCCGACTTCTGCACTTCTAACCGGCAACGGCTTCCCCTGGTTCGGGACCACTCACGCCACCCTAATCTCTCCAACGCCGAATCTTCCGCCATGGACCTCTTCAAAGGCGCCAGCTCACCCTCCTCCGAGGCCCTTCTTCCCGTCGCTGCCCGGGAGAAGACTGGTTCCGGCACACAACCAACACCCGACAACCAGCAACGCCCAGCTCCGGTCAGCACCATGGCATATGCCTGGCGAGTCGTCATGGTCGGGTTGCTGTGTATGCTGGTGCTCTTGGGGTTCGCCTCCGGGTCCCCTCAGTTTCCATGCCACAAGGGCAACGCGAGTCGGGACGGGACTTCGGAATCGGCCTCCCCTGTGTCTCTCCATCAGGCCGCCGAAGCTGCCAACCAGGCCGATGAGGCCCTCGCGAGCTCCATCCTGCAGCTCGCGAAGCGCGAGACGGCCAATTCCACCACCGAGTCGACCACCGTGACCGTCACCGCAACGCCGACGTCAACGGAAATGACGACAACCTCCAGCTCCTCGACCACCTCCTCGTCGTCGACTGCTGGGCCCACTGAGAGCAGCTCCACCAGCAGCGTGACCCCCACATCGAGCACAACCAGTGCGCCGCCACCCCCTCCGACGAGCACCAGCCAGAGCACCATCTCGACGCCTCCTCCTAGCTCCTCCTCGCTGCCTGGTACGTCATCAAGTCTGAGTGAAACCACTTTTTCTTCGACTTCTTCGGAGCCGAGTACGTCGCCATCCTCTGAACCCTCATCGCTGCCGTCCTCCATGCTGCCGTCCTCCACGCTTGCTGGCGGTACGTGGGCCTGTGTTTTGCGAATCCATGTTTTCTGTTTTATGCCTTCTCTTTTGGACTATGGTCTTTGCGAACCTCCATGGCCGCGTCGCTAACTGAAAGCAGAAACCACTCTGACAACCTCGACCACCCACCACACCACATCGACCTCGTCGTCGCGATCCAGCACCTCCAAGGAAATCATCGAGACCTTGACGTCGACGCACTCGGACGGCGCGGTCGTCATCATCACCGCGACCACCTACGTCGCGGCCGGAGACGAGCCGACATCCACCACCTCGCGGCCTGTCGCCACCCTGCAGAACGCCGCCGTTCCCCGTGGCGGCAGCGCCCCGGTCCTGATCGGTGCTCTGGGGCTTGCCATGCTTTTGCCCGTGGCGTAAAACCTCGTCTCAAATTTGGTGGCAGTGGCAGCTGCAAGATGTTTTCGGTTGCGTTGCGCGGGGCTGGTCTTCCCATCCATCCATTCCTTTTTTGTTTTATTTCAGGACATTGCTGCATTGCGCGGGGCTCGGGTTCTTGCTTTTTTTGCTCTCTTTTCCATCTTCAGGGCATTCATGACGGAGTCTTGGAGGATGGATAATGTCTCTCCTTTACACACACACACACACACACGCACTTATTACACAGGGTACGGCACTAGTACATAATATCGGGACCGGGATGCGACGACGACCACGAACGATACCACATTCATTTTGATCAGGGAAGGCAAGACTGGGATACTGGGATAGACATACTGGGCAGCGAAGGGCGAGACTGCGAGAATACAGGGCAGTACGAGTACATAGACGGATAGGCCACGCTCGGCCGGGGTAATAAAATGAGTAATATGGGATACCACCCGAGTCCAAGATTCCAAGACGCTTTTCGTGATGGGTATTGAATGTGAATCCAGAGAAGTATAATCAACAAACAGCACCAGTGTTACGCCTACAACCAGCCCCCCCCATGGCTCGTTCCATTCCCTGAGCCTGAGCCATCGCCCAAAGTCTCCAGCATATATTCTGTACAGTCCAACCAAACCTAAACCCATCTCCAGTCCACCCTCTCAATCAACCAGGCCCAATCTTGGGCATATCATGATGCTCGCTCAGCCTCGCCAGATGCGCATTGAGCTCCTCGACCCGCTGCTTGTGCGTCTTGAGCAGCTCGGGCCGGATGCGGCCCGACTCGGTCAGTTCTTTTAACTGTTTTTTTTTCCAACTCTGTTAGCATACCCTCCCAAAAAAAAAAAAAAAAGAATTCAAGAAAGGAGTGTGCGGTGTGGGTGGAAGATAGCATACCCTCTTCCTCTTCGCCTCGGCAAACCGCCGCTCCGTCTCGGTCTTGCTCTCATCCTCCTCCTGCTCTCCCTCTCCCTCTCCCTTCTTATCCCCACTCCTACTCCTACTCCGTGTATCACCACCAGCATCATCATCATCCCCCTCCTCGCGCGGTGTGTCGTTTGCCGGGACGAGCGCGCCCTCGCCCTCGCCGCTGCCGGTGGAAAGGTTCTTTTCGAGGTCGGTTGCGGCGGCCTTGTCTTTGCTGCTGCTGCTGCCGGCCTTTTTCTTCTTCTTCTTGGTCACGCCTGCCGCGCCCTTGAGCTTGAGGGGGCCGCGGGATATTGAGGTGTAGTCGTCCGAGGGCATGGTGAATTGGTGGTTGTGTTGATTGGGTGAGGGATGGGGTGGTGAGGATGGGTGTTTGGGGTGGTTGAGTGGTGGTCTGGTGATGGTGATGGTGCTGGCGATGGCTGAGATGTTGGGTGGTTGCTTATCCGTGGTTATCCGTGGGACAGCTTATGCATGTGTCGGGGCAATCGGGTAAATGAAGGGGACTCCACAATTGGCGGGTATAACTTGGCATCGCGACGAAATTTTTTGGATTCTTTTTTCTCTTTTCTTCTCCAGATCAAAAAGTATAACACGAAGAAGCCACGACCGCCACTAGTATCCTACGGTGTCGAGTTGCCAGATCTCAATGAGATCTCCTTCGGAGAAGAAAATCCTTGATAGGAAGTTTCGCACCCTGATCCTGTGGGTGTGAATTGCTGATAGATTGGAGACATTTCTTCGCGATCTGCGAGGTTCGCGAGACGCGATGGACGTGATGCATGCTGCCGAGCCTCGGGCTCCCCTTGGCGACTGCGGCCGACCGACCTGTTTGTGCTGTCTTGAAGGGCAGGTTTTGATTTTTGCCTTGCCGTGCTCGTCCTGGCGGAGGCCGAGCTCCTTCGAGACTCGCTTTTGCTGCGGGCCCTTCAATTTGTGTGACGATTTGGGCGGTCCAAAGACGTTGGGTGGTATGGACCTTAATTCTTCTGCACACTGCGCCAGCTCGCCGACCGATCGGGTTCTTTCTTGACTTCCACGCCGTCTGGGACGCCTTATCAGGCGCAGGGCTGGCTGGTTGCGCATGTTGTCCAGGCTGTCCACGAGTAGCCATGCCTCGAGTGAAGGACAGGAACGCACTCTGGGTTGAGAGTATTCTGTATCTCCAACGGCCAAAGTCGACCTGGAGTGCTTCTAGTCCATTGCCGTGACAAATTGTCTATACCATGACGTCACCGGCGACTTGCCCAGTGAAAGAGGAATCTATGAGTCCCTGATTATATTTTCTGGAGGCGAGTACGGACAAAGATGAAACTGTCGTCCGATCCCATCTGATCCATCCCAACTTTCTGTTCTGCATCGGATTTTTTGGGGGCGACTTTAAACTTTTTGACGGCCCCGCCAAGACCCTTGCCCCTCGGTGGCTGTTCAGGGACCTCTTCAGGGCCGTTATCACCCCGCCATCGACCTTCCCTTACTTCCAACTTCAGCCCTTCTCTCAAGAACAGACACAACAACAACAACACCGCCAATCAATCACCCAACCAACCCAACAAAAAAACACCACAATCATGACCCAAACAGACCCCCCACCCTCCACCCCCCCCATCCCAATAACAATCATAACCGGCTTCCTCGGCGCCGGCAAAACAACCCTCATCCTCAACCTCCTCCCGCAGCTCCGCGCCCTGAACCCGCACTACAAACTCGCCCTCCTCAAAAACGAATTCGGCGACCTCGCAATCGACACCCAGCTCGCCTCGTCCTCCTCCATCGCCGGCGTGACCGAGCTCCTCAACGGCTGCATCTGCTGCAACCTCGTCGGGCAGCTCGGCCCCGCGCTGGCCGAGCTGCGCGAGACGGTCCGGCCGGACAGGGTTGTGATTGAGACGAGCGGGAGTGCGTTTCCTGCTACGTTGGCGATGGAGGTGAATCGGTTGGGGAGGGAGACGGGGGGGGGGTATGTGCTTGATGGGGTGGTGAGTGTGGTGGATGTGGAGAATTGGGGGGGGTATGAGGATACGAGTTATACGGCGAGGTTGCAGGCGCGGTATACGGATTTGGTGGTGTTGAATAAGTGGGAGGGGTGTGGGGAGGCACGGTTTGAGGAGGTGCGGGATCGGTTGGGGGATCTTGAGGTGGATGTCGCGTGGGTGAAGAGTGAGAAGGGGTGGGTTGGGGCGGACGTGGTGTTTGGGGTGGATGGCGGGTTGGCGAGGGGGTTGGGGGAGGAGTGTGAGCATGGGGAGGGGTGTGGGCATGAGCATGGCCATGGAGCGCATGGCCATGGGGAGAAACATCACCAGTCCGAGGTGGAGGTGTTGTCGGTGGAGTTGAAGGGGGAGGGGGCTGTGGATGCGGACAAGCTGATGCAGTTCTTGAAGAGCACGCCCAAGGACGAGGTCTACCGGATCAAGTCCGTTCTGACGGCATCCGGGGCCGTCAGGAACTCGGACGAGGATGTGTCGGTGCCGGCGCCGCACGCGAAGAGCAGGTACATTCTGAACTGGGCGTTCGGGAGGTGGACGTTCACTTCGATGGGGGAGGATGTCACAGAACACGCGTCGAGCAGCGAGGCCATCTTGAGGATGACCATCATTCTGGCGAGATACGAGAGCACCAAGTGGAAGAAGAGATTAGAGGCCGGGGGGCTGGTCGAGTTGGAGGGCGCAAACAAGGGCGAATTGACGGTCACAAAGGTCAACTAGACTAGACTAGAGGGGATTAGACGGGCGCTGTTGATAGACTTTCTGCATATACCCAATTTGTGGCATTCCTTTTCTATTCTGTATACAAGACGGCACTCCAATAAAAGTGAACCTCAATAACACCACTACCCCCCTCACCAACGAACCACCCTCTCTACCCCTCATACTGATCAATAATCTCCATAAACAAATCAGCATCACACCCCTTCTCCCTCACATCCCTCTTAAACTTCGCCAAATCCTCCGGCTTCTTCCACGCCAAAAAGTCCGCGTCGTCTCCTATCCGAAACGAGGCTGGCCGCGCCGGCTTGCTTCCCTGCCCGGGCGCCGAAGTCACCGAGCTACGGAAGCTAGAGGCTCTCGGGTGAGGAGACGGAGACGACGGCGACACCGAGTTCGTCTTGCGGCTCGCCATGCTGCTTCTCGACAACGGCGAGGGAGACGCCGCGGGGCTGGAGGAAAGGGACAGCGGCGGGGTTTTGAGTTGGGAGGTGGTGTGTTGGTGTCTGTAGAGCTGCTGGTGGCGGTCTGAGATTGACACGGAGAGGGTTGTTGGCGGTGAGGGTGGTGATGGCGGTGGTGGTCTGCGTTCTGAGCGGGTCGGTGGTGTGGGGGGTGCGGGCAGGGGTTTGTCCATGTATTTCTTTCTCTCGGGGGTGGATGGTTGGGCGGTCTTGGTTGAGTCGTAGATGCCGAGAGGGGATGGCCAGATGGTGCGGATTGTGTAGGATGGGGATGGGGACTTGGTTCGTCTTTGGGGTCTTTCGGGTGCTCGAGGCGGTGGAGACGGAGGAGGAGCCTGGCTCGTTGTCGTTCTCTGTTCGTCGATGGGTGTGGGCGCCTCTACTGTGAAGCTTGGGACTGCTTTACGCAAAGTAATCCCCTGACGGACCACTCTGATGTCGCTCCTTGGTCGTGCTGGCTGAACACCAAGAACCGGCCGCTCAGCAAGTCTCGGCGGCGCCTTCTCCGCCACTCTCCTGTTGGGATATTGCAAACACGCCTTCAGGTCTCTCTTGCAGTCCAGGTATGGGCATGCCAGAGGCAGTGGGTCGTTGCCGAAGAACTTGTGGCAGAAGGGACAGAACCCGCGACGGTAGCCCTCCATCCGCACTAGTTGCTCTATGTCAACTGGGTCTTCCTCCTCCTCCTCGTCCTC
>OUNM010502874.1_pt1 | contig 10639 bp, 11 predicted proteins | sample 1769961 | NCBI WGS metagenome assembly OUNM01 (sample SAMEA3914820, study PRJEB12502) | metagenome | biome: forest; material: soil | place: USA | collected 2012-03-12 | depth 0.3 m
CATCATGGCCAAGTGGTGCCTCGCCCACCACAAGGAAAACTTCCTCTACACCCATTGGGACGACATCTGCGACATCATGGCCGCCTATGACGTCAGCTTCTCCATCGGCGACGGCCTCCGCCCCGGCTCCATCGCCGATGCCAACGACAAAGCCCAGTTCGGCGAACTCGAAGTCCAGGGCGAGCTCACCCAGCGCGCCTGGGCCAAGGGCGTCCAGGTCATGAACGAAGGCCCCGGCCACGTCCCCATGCACATGATCGAGGAAAACATGGCCAAGCAGCTCGAGTGGTGCCACGAAGCCCCCTTCTACACCCTTGGGCCCCTCACCACCGACATTGCCCCCGGCTACGACCACATCCCCAGCGGCATCGGCGCCGCCATGATCGGCTGGTACGGCTGTGCCATGCTCTGCTACGTCACCCCCAAAGAGCACCTCGGCCTCCCCAACAAAGAAGACGTCAAAGCCGGCGTCATCACCTATAAGTTAGCCGCCCACGCCGCCGACCTCGCCAAAGGCCACCCCGGCGCCCAGTACCGCGACAACGCCCTCAGCAAAGCCCGGTTCGAATTCCGCTGGGAAGACCAGTTCAATCTCAGCCTCGACCCCGTCACCGCCCGCGAATTCCACGACGAAACCCTCCCCCAAGACGGCGCCAAGTCCGCCCACTTCTGCAGCATGTGCGGCCCCCACTTTTGCTCCATGAAGATCACCGAAGACGTCCGCAAATACGCCGCCGAACAAGCCATCTCCGAAGAAGAAGCCCTCAAGCGCGGCATGGAAGAAAAGTCCGCCGAGTTCATCCAGACCGGCGCGGAGGTTTATACCGTGGCGTAAGCCATGAAAATCTACGCGGACATCTGCACCCTGTGCCGCCCTTTTGATGATCAGTCGCAACCACGCATCTGGCTGGAAACCCATGCCTTATGCGTGATTCTGAACCTCGTTGAGCTCGGCCAGATTCAAATGGTCCGGTCGCCCATTCAAGACCTGGAGATCTCGCGTAATCCCTGGACCTTCCGCCGCCTTTGGCAAGAACAATGCCTCACACTCGCTCACCAGAACGTGCCGCTGACCCAAGCCCAAAAGCAACGCGCCCAGCAGCTTGAATCCCTGGGCGTCGGAGCCCTGGACGCTCTTCACGCCGCCAGCGCCGAGGCCGCCTCCTGCACCCATTTGCTCACCTGCGACGACCGTTTCCTCAAGCGCTACAGCGGCCCGCTTACCATCTTGAACCCCACCGACTTTGTGGTAGCCTATTTCCAGCAATTGCCATGAGCGCGGCCATCGAAACCGAAAAAGAGCTGACCGAGGAAGCCTTTGCCATCCTCCAACAGCATCTGCCCCCCCACAAGGTGGCCCGTCTTTTATCGCTCTGGCAGATCGGACAGGGCGATTACGTCAAGCAACGCGATGCCCTGTTTGCCGGTGAAACTGTGGAGTCCCTTTTTGCCCAGGCGAGCGCATTTCCACCCAAGTAGCACTTTGGCGACATGAGCAGGCTCGCCAAAGAACCCGATTTGATCACCCGAGGCGGAAAACCCATCGCCGTCATCCTGCCCATCAAGGATTACGAGGCCATCCTTGACCGGCTCGAAGACGCCGAAGATGTAGCTTACCTGACGAAAATACGGAGCAAGCCTCTCTCTTTCCGGCCATTGGCAGACTATCTCGGCGTCCGCCGAAAAGCCTGTGTATAACCTCATCACCGTGCGCTAGACGGAAAAAAGCATGCACCGTCTCTCCGATGCCGTTCATGACCGAGTTGCCTATGCCATCTCTCAGCTCGCCGCCCACACCTCGCCCTCACGGCTCGAAGCAGCCCAAATCATCCAATTTTCATTGTCACACCCAGCTATGAGCAGTAAAATCGAAATTCTAAAGCAATCCGAATTCGGAAGCAGAATTGCCGAGGAAGAAATCGATGACCTTCAATCCTATTTCGTTGAAACCGAATCATGGCGAAAAGTGTTGTCGGGAGATGTTGATATAGTTTTTGGCTCCAAGGGTGCCGGCAAAAGTGCATTATATTCTCTTCTCGTCGCTCAAAAGGAGCACTTGCGATTGGGAAGGCGCACAGTATTTATCGCAGCAGAAAATCCACGCGGCGCTCCTGCTTTCAGAGACTTGACCACCGCACCGCCTCTGAGTGAAGAGGAATTCAGAGGACTGTGGAAGTTGTATTTTTTAAATATTTCCGCCACTTACCTGCGCCACCACCTGACTACGGTAAGCCATCAAGATGCAGATGCAAAAGAGGTATTCGACTTTCTCGCTGCCAACGGTTTACTCATACAGACGCCACGTTAATATCTAGACTTAAGGCAGCGTTTAGCTATATCAGAAAATATTTTCCGTCTTTTGAGGCATCTGTCGCGGATACGGCCACCGGTCAAACATATACCGGGAAAATTACTCTTAGCGAACCCTCGCCAGAACAGAGGGAACATGGTTACCGATCACTTGATGACTTGCTCAACAAGCTCAACAAGGGGTTTACATCGCACAACATCACTGTCTGGCTGGCTCTCGATCGTTTAGATGTAGCATTTTCCGACTCTGATGAGTTAGAGGGCAATGCAATAAGGTCATTATTCATAACATACCTTGACCTGATGCCGCTTTCGCATATTCGTATTAAGATTTTTCCGCGAGATGATATCTGGAGAAAAATTGTTCGTGACGGATTTAGAGAAGCCAGCCATGTGACCAAATCGCTAACCTTATCGTGGGATGACCAATCACTTCTTAAGTTAATAGTTCGGCGTTTGGCGTCAAACTTGGCCATTTGCAATCAGCTTAACACAGAGAAGAATGTAGTCCTTGGAAACACTGAGCTCCAAAAGGAGTTCTTTTTTCAGTCGGCGGAACCTCTTTAACATGATGCGTTTTGCGGAGGTCTTTTCAGACCGGCAAATTGTGCAATCACTGATTGCACAATTGGGTTGGACCCATTTTCTGCATATCATCTACCTCGACGATCCGCTCCAGCGCGACTTCTACGCCGAAATGTGCCGGATCGAAAAATGGAGCACACGCACACTTGCAAAAAAAATCGGCTCCATGCTCTACGAGCGCACCGCGCTTTCCAAGAAGCCGGACAAGCTGATCAAGCAGGAGCTGGCGGCCCTGCGCAGTGAGGACAAGCTGACGCCTGACCTCGTGTTTCGTGATCCTTACATCCTCGACTTCCTGGGGCTGAAGAACACCTATGCGGAGAAGGACCTGGAGGCCGCAATCTTGCGTGAGATCGAGGCTTTCATCCTGGAGCTTGGCACTGGTTTTGCCTTTCTGGAACGCCAGAAGCGCATCCAGGTGGACAGCGAGGACTATTACCTGGACTGCTGTTCTACCATCGCGGTCTGCGGCGGCTGGTGGCCATTGAGTTGAAGCTGGAAGAATTCAAGCCGGCCGACAAGGGCCAGTTGGAACTCTACCTTCGATGGCTGGACCGGTACGAGCGCAAGGAAGGCGAAGAAACGCCTATCGGCCTGATCCTTTGCGCCGGTCAGCGCCGCGAGACGGTGGAACTGCTGGACCTGGAAAAATCCGGCATTCACGTGTCTTCCTACTGGACCGATGTGCTGCCCAAGAAGCAGCTCGAACAAAAGCTCCACCAGGCCGTTCTCCGCGCCCGCCAGCGCCTGGCCTTGAGCGAGGTCAAGGCAGGGAAGAAGGCGGCGAAATAAGCCGGGGCGCTCCGCCGTGCTGCATGCCGACTCTCCTGAGTTAGTCCGCTTCAGCAACAAACTGCCTCAAGGCACGGACTTCATCGTCGCCTGATTGGCGCGAACCCGTTGCATCGTCACTACACCCTGCGTTTGCAACGCTCTGCGCCGCGCTACAGATAAGCCCTTGCGAACCACCGAAGCGTTCGTGAGCTTTTGCGAGGGCTGAGGCGCTGTGGAGGTAGAATTCAATGCTGCGAACAATGCCCGGCCACCGGCCTTTTGTCAAAGGGTCCCGCCTGGCAGGGCAGCCCTCTCTCGACTAACTTGAATGGAGTTGCATGTCCAAGGCACAGCGCCTCAGCGTTTGTTGTGCGTCGCTTTAGCGCGTGGGGTGGCGCAGCTTCACGCCTTGAACCCAGTCCAACTCCACGCGCTAAAGCGACGCACAACGAACAAGCTGCGCCGCGTGGCCCTGCCGGCACCACAGGCCCAGTTACTCTGCGTTCCACATCCCGCCGCCCTTGATTCTGGTGCTCAAAACGATGATGAACACGCCGGCGAAGCCCTCCTTTGCTGAATGACTTTGAGCACCATCGTCGTTTCCAATTCTCCATGAACCTTCGCCACCTCGCCCCCCTACTCCTTGTCACCGCCACCACCTTCGCTGCGGATGCGCCGAAGCTGCCTTCCATTCCTGCCGAGCCGACGGCGAAGAAGAAGGAGCTGCTGTTCTCCGATGACTTTGAGCGGACGGCGACGGAGAAAGACCTGGGCAAGGGGTGGTCGATTGTGGTGCCGACGTTTTCGTTGGAGAACGGCACGCTGAAGGGGACGCAGATGCGTTATGATGCGCCGGCGGCGGATGGCAAACCTGCCGTGAAGGGGCACCAGGCGGTGATTGGCAATGACATCCCGACCAAGGACAGCGTGATCGAGTTCCGCTTCAAGCTGGGCGGGGCGCAGTCGGTGACGTCGGAGTATGATGACCGCAAGTTCAACGGCTCGCACTACGGGCACATCTGCATGGCGCGCATCGCGGCGGACAAGATCACGCTGGTGGACCAGAAGGGCCTGGCGGTGGCCCGGCCTGAAGGTGCCAAGGGCGAGCCGCCAACCCCAGCCGGACTCAAGCACGTGATCTTCCCGCTGAGCCTGGATCCCCAGACCTGGCACACCTTCATGCTCGAAACCGTGAACGACACCATGCGCGCCACCATCGACGGCAAGGCCGTGGCCTTCATGCAGTCCCCCGGCATCGCCCACCCGACGAAGTCCAAGGTGGAATTCGGCTGCATGGGCAAGGACGGCTTCTTCGATGACCTGAAGGTGTGGAATGCGGAGCCGGCGAAGTAACCGTCTTCTTTGGGACCAAGTTACACCTTCTCAAAAGATAGATCACAGGATGCCGGCACCGGACCTGAGCCAGTGCCGGCATCATTGTTTAAACAAGGGCTTCAAAGCCCGGCGCTACAACGAACCCAGAAACGCCACCAGGTCCGCCGTTTCCTTGTTGGTGAGGCCGATGTTGAAACGGGTGTTATAGAAGTTGACCGCATCCGTGAGGGTGGGTGCCAGGCCGTTGTGGAAGTAGGGCGGGCGGGCGGCGAGGCCGCGAAGGATGGGGCCTTTGAATTTGCCGATGTCCTTCCACTTGCCGGATAGCAGCGCCTTGCCGGGGTCGGTGGTCTTGACGATGGCGAGGGTGGTGTTGTTTTGCAGGGTGTAGAGCGGCATGTCGGCGGTGCGGCGGGATTCATCAGTGAGGCCGATGTTCAGCGGCAGGGTCACCGAATGGTTGCCCACATTCGGGGTGCTGTGGCAGGTGGTGCAGGTGCCCTGGATGGTGGTCTGGTTCAGGGCATCGTTGAGGCCGATCACGCCGGTGATCTGGATGGGCTTGGTGTTGAAGAGCACCTCGCCGCGCGCAATCGAGGCGCGTGCCTTGCCGTCGGGACCGTTGGCGTCGCTTCCTGAAAGCGTGCTCCAGGCGCTGAAGAGGCTCATCGCCGAGGGATCAAACGAAGCCCCGGTCGGGTCCGCGCCCAGGGTGTCGTTGATAGCGACGAAGAAGTTCTGGTTGGCCAGGATGCGCGGGCCGCCCAGGGCATCGAGGGCGTTCAAGTAACCGGCGTCATTGTCCAGCACCTGGGCGGTGGTGAGATCCATTTCGAAGTCCACGATCTGCTGCAACTGCTGGGCCGTGGGCGGGGCCGTGGCCTGGGCGTGGCCGGTGGTGGCATCGGTGGCCTGCTGGGCCAGGCTGGCGAGCAGATCGGTGATGTTCGCCTTCGGGTCCATGGGCGGCACAAACGGGGCGCTGGTCTCGCGCCCGTCCCACATCACGCCGGTGAGGAAGCGCAGGTTCGTGCTGGGCAGCGGGCGGCGGAACAGGGACAGCTCCTTGGCGCTGGCGTATTGATAGGGATCATCCACGGCGATCAGGGTGAACTCCGCGCCGGCTGGAATGCCGATGCCGACCCGGATGAGGCCTCTGTTCAGCAGCATGCTGTAGGCTTTCTGCCGGGCTTTGACCGAAGACACATCGGCCTTGGGTGAGTTCGCTCCATCCACGGGGCGGAAGACCGGGTCCGTGCCCTGGCTGCTGTTGAAGCGCTCCTGCAAATGAACAGGCGTGATGGACCAGGCATCCCCCGGCTGGTGGCAACTCGCGCACGAGCGGCCATTGGTGCCCAGGCTTTGAAAAAATGCGCCGGTGGTATCGAGCTTGCCCGTGGGTGTGAAGGTGCGCAGAAGGCCGCTGTCATTGGACGACGTCAGGGGATCGGCGGCACTGCCTGGCGGACAAGGTTTGTCATTGTCCGCCCAGGCATGGGAGGCGGCGAGCGCCAGGGCGGTGGAAACCGCCAGGCGGAGGCTGAGGCGGGAGATAAAGAGGCGCGCGCGCGGCTCCTCCTGCGAACGAATCATGGTGCCGGGAAAATCTTTCATAAGCGGGATAGGATGAAGTGAACCAGGGGCGTATCCCCCGGCACCCGCTCGAAGCCGAAATTCATCCTCACACAGCGTGGGAGGACGGTGTCTGGCGTAACTAGGTTGATTTTCCGCTCCAGCCAGTGCCGGAGACCGATCACATCTTGCGGAGACCGGGCAAAAAGTCAGCCTTTCGAACTTAGATCCGGTTCGGGCTGAAATTGCGACGATACGCCGGGCTGATGTAATTAGTGCGGATGCTATGCAATCCCACGAACAGCGGCAAGATTAAAACGCGCCCCAGGGATGCCGGTGTTTGGAAGCCCCTTGGCCAAGGGGCTGCCGATAACTCCTCCTTTCCGCACCGGAGTCCCGCAGGACGGCACACGCAAAGCGAAGGGCAAGCGAGCTTGCGAGCGCGGCCCTGGAACTGAAGAAACAAGGCATGGAGCACTGGAAGCGCGAGACAATCCACATCATGGCCTTCGGCGTTGAATGGAAGCTGTCCCGCGCTGTCAGCGCTCCGCTCTCACAACGGCCAGGTTTCCAGGGCTGCCTCGCTGATGCTCGTTGCCCTTCGCTTGGTTGTGCCGTCTCCGTTGGGACGGAGAACCGTGAAGCCTTGGCCTACCCTTCCGCCGCCCGCTCAATGGCTGCGAGGTCGATCTTGCTCATCTGCATCATGGCCTGCATGACACGGTGGGCGCGCGTGCGGTCGGCATCGGTGACGAGTTCATACAGGCGCTTCGGGGCCACCTGCCAGGACATGCCCCAGCGGTCCTTGAGCCAGCCGCAGGGGCCTTCGGAGCCGCCGGCGGAGAGGGCGGCCCAAAGCCGGTCCACTTCGGCCTGGTCGGCGCAGGCGATCATGAAGGAGATGGCTTCCGTGAACGTGGCCTTGGGGCCGTTGAGGGCCACGAACGGCATGCCGGCAAAGGTAAACTCCACCGTGAGCACCTCGCCCTCCTCGCCGCCGGGTGTTTCAGCGGGCCAGCGGGTGATCTTGTCGATGGTGGAGCCCGGCATCAGCGAGACATAGAAGCGGGCGGCTTCCTCGGCCTGGCCATCATACAAAAGGAAGGGGGTAACTTTGTTCATAGGATGCGTTCGTGGAGTTAGACGCTGGCCGAGCCGCCTGTCTCAGGGGTAGCTCACGGACAAAGTCTCCACATGAATCGAGCCTGAGCCCTTTTCCGGCTCTACGCCAAAGGCCAGGCCGTTGAACCATTCTTCGCCCGTGATCTGGCCCTTGCCACGCAGGAAATCGAGCCCCGCCTTGAAGTCGATGGTGCCGCTGAGGACATCGCCGGCGGTAGGCATGAACATGTAATAGGGGCCGAAGGGACCGGTCTGCTTCGCCACTTTCCAGGCGTGTTTGGAGGCATCGGTGAAGGTGCCCAGCTGCTCGCCGGCATCGGCAAAGGCAATGCCCGACTTGGCCGGGCGCAGCAGGAAGCCCACCTCGGCGACTTTCTTCTCCGAACCTTTTTCGGAAGTCAGGAAGAACTCGGTGAGCACATTGAAATCGCCGATGGACCTGGGCATGCTGAAACGGAAGGTCTCGGTGAGGGTGCTGATGGTTTTCACCTGCCGCGACTCCACTGGCACCTGCGGCGAGCCGCCATCGTAGTTACCGAAGGAGAGAGCGTTGTAACCATAGACACCCGCGTTCTTCGGCGTGGCCAGCGGCCAGTGCCAGGAGAAATCCACATTGGCGGGAAAGGTGTCCTGGTGCACCGCGATTTCATCGGCGTAATCGACGCCATGCTTCAGCGCCATGCCGCTGCCGAAGTAAGTGGACCATGGCCCGGCATAGGCAATGAAGCTGCCCTTGGTGAAGAATTCCTTGTCCGCCAGCACGCGCGGGGCGGTATCTTCAGCGCTGACAAATGTGACGCCAGCCAGGCCCGCCAAAACCAGGAGCCCCCGAGCCGCCCAGGACCATAGCGCCCTGCGAAGCAGCACCTTTGTCGTTGGATCAGAGGAGACAGGCAGGCAGAGGAGATGAGGGTGGCGCGGAAGCATCATGGGAGTGAGGTGAAAGCTGGGCGTCCCCTATCTCTCCTGCGGCCCCCGGTTCGTCAAGGTCCGGGGAGTTGCGAGGCTTGGGGCTGGCGTGCGCCTCTCCTCCACTTTCCGGCAACGCTGGCGCGCCCCGTATCCTACCCGCCATCTGGGCAATACCTCTGGGCCGCCATTATGGACTTGTACAAATCTTCGTGATGAATGTTAGTTCCCTTTGCCCATGAGCGAGCGTCTGCCTCCACCCCCGGATTATTTTTTCGAACGGTTTCCCTGGAACAACCGGTGGATTCTGTTTCTCATCGCCCTGGTGGTTTCCTGCTTCGATTTCCTGGCAGGCCCCGTCGTTTTTTTCCCCATCCTGTTCCTCATTCCCGTCGCGTTGATGGCGTGGAACTGCGGCCTGCGCACCGCCCTGGGACTGGGCGCCGTGCTGTGCGTCATTCGTTTCTTCATCCAGCATGCCTGGGGCATTCCTTACCCGCCGCACGTGGCCGCCATCAATGCCGGCCTGCGCCTTGCCGTCCTGTTCATCATCACGTTCCTGTGCGCCAGGCTGTCCGAGCAGACTCAGGCCCTGCGGGCCCGGGTCAGCGCGCTTGAGGGCATCCTGCCCACGTGCTGCTTTTGCAAGGACATCCGGGACACGGACGGAAGCTGGCACCAGATTGAAGCGTACATCGCATCGCGGACGGAGGCGAGCTTCAGCCACGGATTTTGTCCCAATTGCGCCGCCAAGCACTACGGCATCATTCTGGACAAGGACGGGAAGGTCCCTGCCCCGCCGCCGGCCTAGAGTATTTTAAAGTATTGTGTGGCCGATTTGGACAATGACCGAGGTCTCAACCCCGGAGGGGTTGTCCCCGAATAGCCGGGGGTTCGTAACCTCGTTGTTACACACATCTCAAATGCCGGGCAACGAATGGGTCATGCCCGTGGAATGTCGCGGCAGCGTCTTGGAGTGCGGTGGCAAGCGACAGCGCGACACCGCTTTGAGAGGCCGTGGGACTTCGCGACATTCAAAAATATCAGCGGAGCCCCTGCCTGGCCAGCAACTCCAAGGACTTCAACGACCTGTGCTCCGAAAAAAGCGGTGTCGCGCTGTCGCTTGCCACCGCATTGCCTCACTACGTTCGCCCTTCGGGCAGCCTTCGGCTGGCTACCTTCGCTGCGCTTCGGTTCCAAGACGCTGTCGCGACATTCCATAGCTGGCGCTACCGCTGATGACTTGTGTGTAATAACGAGGGCTGCACCCCAGGCTTGTTGAAGCGCGCCCTTGGCGCTCATGAAGTCGGCTCCTGGTGATGAACCTGGAGGCTGGAAGCCTCAGGGCGTTGACAGCCGGGGCGGCTGTCCTCCGAACCCTACGCCCGCGCTTCGGCCCGCGCCCAGGTGTCCGCCTCGATCAGCTCCTGCAGCGTGGGGTGTTCGATGAGTGTATGACACTGCATCACACGTTCCACCGTCTTCCAGATGGCGGGGAAGGAGGTGCGGCCGGCGAGGAAGGCTTCCACGGCCACTTCGTTGGCGGCGTTGAGCACGGCGGGCAGGCTGCCGCCGAGGGTGCCGGCGTGGCGGGCGAGGTCGAGCGCGGGGAAGTCGGCGGTGCGGGGGGCTTCAAAATGCAGGGCGGCGAGCTTGGCAAAGTCCAGCGGCGGCAGGCTGTTGGTCACGCGCTGCGGCCACGTCACCGCGTACTGGATGGGGAAGCACATGTCGCTGTGGCTGAGCTGGGCGATCACGCTGTTATCGGCAAACTCGACCATGCTGTGCACGATGCTCTGGGGATGGACGACGACTTCGACCTTGCTCATGGGCACGTCGAAAAGCCAGCGCGCCTCGATCATCTCCAGGCCCTTGTTAAACAAGGTGGCGCTGTCGATGGTGATCTTGCGGCCCATGGTCCAGGTGGGATGCTTCAGCGCCTGGGCGACGGTGACATGGGCGAGCTGATCCGCCGGCAGGCAGCGGAAGGGGCCGCCGGAAGCGGTGAGCAGCAGGCGGCGCACTTCGTTGC
>OUNM010789388.1_pt1 | contig 10636 bp, 6 predicted proteins | sample 1769961 | NCBI WGS metagenome assembly OUNM01 (sample SAMEA3914820, study PRJEB12502) | metagenome | biome: forest; material: soil | place: USA | collected 2012-03-12 | depth 0.3 m
CATCGACCTGGGCTACGCCTACAGCGACCTGGGCGACGGCCGGCAGCTCGGCTTTGTCGACGTGCCGGGCCACGAGCGCTTCGTGCACAACATGCTGGCGGGCGCCACCGGCATCGATGCCGCGCTGCTGGTCGTGTCGGCCGTCGAAGGCATCAAGCCGCAGACCGTCGAGCATCTGCAGATCATCGACCTGCTGGGCCTCGATCGCGGGCTGGTGGCGCTCACCAAATCGGACCTGGCGAACGAAGACCAGATGCTGGAGCGCATGGCCGAGATCGAGACCCTGCTGTCATCGACCTCGCTTAGGGCTGCGGAGATCATCCCCGTGTCGGCGATCACGGGGCAGGGCATCGACGAGCTGAAGGCCAAGCTGCTGGCGTTGGGCGAGAGCCGGCGCGGCGTGCAGGGCTTCGCGCGCCTGGCGGTCGATCGCTGCTTCGTGCTGTCCGGCGCCGGCGTCGTCGTGACCGGCACCGTCCATGCGGGCGAGATCCGGGTCGACGACCGCGTGCTGCTGACGCCCTCGGGGCTGGAGGCGCGGGTGCGGTCGCTGCATGCCCAGAACCAGGCGGCGGAGGTTGGCCGCGCGGGACAGCGCTGCGCGCTCAATCTCAGCGGGCCCCGGCTTTCCAAGGACTCGGTGCGTCGCGGCGACTGGGTGGTCGGGCCGGAGCTGCATGCGCCGAGCGACCGCATCGACCTGCGGCTGAAGGTGCTCGCCTCGGAGAAGGACCCGTTGAAGCACTGGGCGCCGGTCCATGTGCATCTCGGCGCCGCGCATGTGATGGGGCGCGTGGCGCTGCTCGACGGCGACCGGCAGGCGCCCGGCGCGGAAGGCCTGGCGCAGCTCGTGCTGGACGAGAAGATCGGCGCGCTTGCGGGCGACCGCATCGTGCTGCGCGACCCTTCGGCGACGCGCACGATCGCCGGCGCCACGGTGATCGATCCGTTCGGTCCGCCGCGCAACCGCCGCACGCAGCGCCGCCTGGCCGAACTGCGCGCCCTGCTGGGCGGCGACGACGGCGTGGTGATGAAGACGCTGCTGGAGCTCGAGGCGGGCTATGTCGGGCTGGCGCGCTTTGGCCTCTCGCGCAATCTCCGTCCCGCCGAAGTCGACAGGCTGCTGACGGCGGCAGGCGGCGTGAAGTTGGCGGGGTTCGGCATTCGCGCCGAGACGCTGGCCGAGGCGCGCAAGGACATCGTAGAGACGCTGAAGGTCTTTCATGAGACCAATGCCGACGCGCCGGGCCTGCAGGCCGAGCGGCTGCGCGTGGCGATGAAGAAGCGCTGGCCCGCCGAGGTCTTCCAGGCGCTGCTCGACCAGGAGGTCCAGGCCAAGACCGTCGTCGTCGACGGCGCCGTGCTGCGCCTGCCCGGCCATACGCTGAAGCTCGGCGCGCGCGACGAGGAGCTGTGGAAGAAGATCGCCGCCGCCCTGGTGCGCGAGCGCTTCAAGCCGCCGCGCGTGCGCGACTTCGCCGACGAGCATCATGTGCCCGAGGCCGACGTGCGGCGATTGATGAAGCGCCTGGCCAAGCTCGGTCGCGTGGTCGAGGTGGCGCCCGACCAGTTCTTCCTGCGGCCCGTGGTGGCCGAGATGATCGGCATCGCGCACGGCTTCGGCCGCGACTTCACCGCCGCCGATTTCCGCGACAAGCTCGACAACGGCCGCAAGGTCGCGATCCTGATCCTGGAGTTCTTCGACCGCCACGGCATCACGATCCGCCGTGGCGACCATCGCCGCACCGCGCCGCAGAAGCTGGAACAGTTCGGGCCCTTGTCTCCGTCCTAGCGGAGGTGACAGCGCCGTCGTTCTGGTCGAGTATCCAAAATGGAGGGGAAGCGCTCCCGGTGGGGCGGCTGGCCTTCAAAGCCAGAGAGGGTCGCCAGACGGCTCTTAGTGGGTTCGACTCCCACTCTCTTCCGCCAATTCTCATCTCACCAGCCTCCCAACGAGGTTGACGCTTCGCTTAGATCCGCAGCTAGGAGTCTGACCATTCGCGCTTTGAATGCATTAGGTGTGAAGCACAATGCAGGAGGTGTTGATGCGCATGATGGTCGCCGCGATGGTCGCACTCACGGTCGGCGCTTCGCCCGCGCTGGCAGGCCGCCCCCTGACTGATCAGGAGCGCACCAAGCTCGAAGAAGCCGTGAAGGCTCAAGGATGCGTCGGAGGCAAGATGGAATTCGACGACAAGAAATTCGAGGTTGATGACGCGGTGTGCGACGGGAAGAAGTACGACCTCGACTTTGATCAGTCGTATGCGCTTATCAAAAAGAAGCAGGACTGAGGCGTGGCGCCCGGGTTCACGGCCAGCCATCGCGGTTACCTTCGGCACTGCCGGCCAAGGGTCGTTCGATATCAAGCGGCTTCGCGCCGACAAAGGCACGACGCGCGCACCGGCACCTCCGCCCGGGCCAGCGCGAGATCGAGCCTCGTCTTGACCAGCGGCGCTTCCACCGTGTCGCCCCGGCGCGTCAGGCATTCGTGGAGGCCATGCAGACTCCAGACATTGTCGGGATGCTGGCAGGCCCGGCTGAGCTTGTGGTCGAAGCCCAGGTCCGAGCGGTAGACCGCCTCCGCCTCGGCGAGGAGGCCTTGTTCCAGCAGGAGGGCGCCGAGCGCGTGCCGCGCCGGCTGCATCCAGCCCCACGGTTCGTCGTAAGGCAGCGCGTCATCGAGCTCGACGGAGCGCCGCAGATGGGCGAAGGCGATGTCGTAATTGCCGCGGCGGTATTCGAGCTCGCCCGTCAGCATCTCCTCGCCGATGTCGAGCAGGTCGCGGACCTTGTTGTTGTGGACGAGCCGCGTATCGGGCACGCGGGCCTTGGCCTCGCGGAAAGCCGCGCGCGCGCGCTCCGCCTCGGGGATCTCGCCCAGGATCGAATGCGCCACCCCCTTGGCATAGAGCATCATCGCCGTCGTCGAGCAGTAGAGGTCGCGGTCCTTGGGAAGCTCCTGGTCGATGATCTCCCGCCACTTGCCGAAGCGCACGAGGACATGTTGCTTCATCGGGATATAGCCTTCGATGAAGTCGGCCATCGGCGGCGAAGGGATGCGAAGCAACTCCTCCGGCGTGGTGTCGATCAGCTCCTGGGCCGCCTGCAGCGCGGGTGTGTACTGGCCGAGGAACATCGCGCCGTAGATCGCGAAATGGTGGTTGTGGGTGCGGTAGAGAGAATAGAAATTCATCGCCCCCTCACGCGCCAGATACTTGCGATCGACGGCGATCGCCTTCTGGTTATAGACCAGGACGTCGCGGTAGTTGCCGCACAGCACGTCGATATGGGTCGGCATGTGGACCAGATGTCCGGCATCGGGCATCAGCTCGCGCAGCCGGTCGCCGGCCTTTAGCGCGCGCTGTGGGAACGGCGACATCTCCATCAAGTGAACGTAAAGATGCAGCAAGCCCGGATGATTCCACGACGCCGGGGTTTGCGCGAACAGGCCCTCCAGCAGCTCGGCAGCCTCCCTGGTGCCGGCGCCTTCGGCGACGTCGCCGGTCGATAGATCCCACATCTTCCACGGCGTCTCGTTCATGATCGCCTCGGCGAAGACGCAAGCGACATCGAGATCGCCGCGGAAATCGGCGAATACCTTGCGCATCGCCTTCGAGTAGTCCCTGTCCCAACCGGACTGGTCCTCGATCGCGTCGCGCTGCGGATAACGGGCCGGCAGAGCGCGGATCAGGGCTTGCTCGACCGGCGTTGCGCGGTCGGCCAAGGCCAGCGCCGCCTGCATGGCGTCATACGCGGCGGCGAGCGCCTGGGCCTTGCCGGCCGGATCGTAGAGATGCCAAGGCAGGTTGTAGTTCGGGCCCGCCGCGTAGGCGATGCCCCACTGTGCCATGGCGCAGCCCGGATCGTATTCGAGGGCCTTGCCGAAGCACTTGATCGCCTCGGCGTGGTTGAAGCCGAAGACCCAGTTCAGTCCGCGATCGAACCAGACCTGCGCCTCGGCAGACTGGGTCGTGATCGGGCGGGAATAGGCACCGAGATCATAATAGGTCATGTTGTGTCCCCCAAGCGGCACCAATCGGTGCATTGGACTCTGGCCGCATTGGCCGGCCCGCGGGCGCACCGGAGCGTAGGACAGGCCACGGGGTTGTGGCAAGGTCGCTTCCGGTGGCAGCGCCGTCGTTCTGGTCGAGTATCGACAATGGAGGGGAAGCGGCTTCCGGTAGGGCGGCTGGCCTTCAAAGCCAGAGACGGTCGCCAGACGGATCTTAGTGCGTTCGGCTGTTCAATCAGCGCTTTGGCAACCAGGTGAACCACGATGGAAGGCTGCATCGCCGTCCTCAACGCTGGATCGTCAAGTATCAAGTTCGCTGTCTATGCAGCCGAACGCGAAGAGCCGATCCTGTTTCGCGGGCAAGTCGAGAAGATTGGGTTAGCGCCGCACCTCAAGGCAACGAACGGCGCGGGAGAGGTGGTGGCGGAGCGAAATTGGGCTGGAGCTGAATTCGATCATAAAGCGGCGACTGCCGAGATCCTGAAGCTGGGGCGCGAACTCCTGGGGCGTAGACCCGTATTGGCATTCGGTCATCGTGTCGTGCATGGGGGAACGAAGTTCGCTGCTCCCGCCCGGATCGACAGCTCGGTCATGGCGGCCCTCGCCGAACTCGTGCCATTGGCTCCGCTGCATCAACCGCACAACCTCGCTCCGATTGAGTTCATCGCACAGGCTGCACCGCACATAGTTCAGGTCGCCTGCTTTGACACAGCCTTCCATCGGACCCAACCAGCCCTTGCCCAGCTTTTCGGGCTGCCGCGTGAAATATCGGACTCGGGTGTTCGGCGATATGGGTTCCACGGCCTATCGTATGATTTCATCGTCTCTCAGTTGCAGCGGACCGACCCTGCTGTTGCTCAGTCACGCCTGATCATTGCCCACCTCGGCAATGGCGCCAGCCTATGTGCGGTTCGCGACGGCAAGAGCATAGCGACCACGATGGGCTTCACTGCCATCGATGGGCTCGTAATGGGAACCCGGACCGGAACGCTTGACCCGGGGGTGCTACTCTATCTGGCAGAGGAGCGCGGGATGGGCATCGGTGCAATTACGGATTTGTTGTATCGCAAATCAGGTTTGCTCGGTGTCTCGGGTATCTCATCGGACATGCGCACATTGCGGCAGTCATCGGCGCCCCAGGCGGCCGAGGCGATCAATCTGTTCGTCTATCGGATCGTCCGTGAGATCGGTTCTCTGGCGGCTGCGTTGGGCGGAGTCGATGCGCTCGTCTTTACGGCCGGAATTGGCGAGAACGATCCGCTGACCCGGGCGGAAGTCGCCACGGGCTGTCGCTGGCTCGGTCTCGACCTCGACGTTGAGCGCAACAACCGTGGCGATACCCGCATCAGTGCGAAGGGTTCAGCTGTGTCGGCATGGATGGTCCCGACCGACGAAGAACGTATGATCGCGCGCTATACGTATAAGGTGTTTGCTCAATAGCCATGGCCGGAAGATCATTGTCCGGCTATGCGGGAAAAACATTGCGAGTATTTTTGCCGAACGTCCTCACTCCTTGCGGCCAGCGTTCTTTCGTTTGATCGGCTAAGTTTATTGACAATGAACGTCGAGGCTCGGAAGATTACATTGCGTTTCGACAGCTTTGGGTAGCAAGAGCCTATTCCAATGACGCCATTGATCGTCGTTGTCGACGATCCGAGCAAGCGCTGCGTAGTCAAGTCGCCTGTACACTGAATGTTCGCGGATAATCTGACGCCGACGCGATATGAGGTGCTCATGAGTCGCCTGCTACTCGCTGACATCGGTGGGACTTACGCCCGCTTCACTGTCGCTTCTGACGCTGTGGTCGGGCCAAGTTGGTTGGCCGAAGTCAGGGCATGTCGCGATGTGATTGAAGCAATCGCCGCCTTCATGAAGGCCGGCGGACATCAGGAAAAGCTCGACGGGGCTCTGTTTGCGGCGGCCGGCCCCGTAAAGGAGGGGCGCTGCGAACTCATCAATGCAGCCTGGATCATCGATGAAAAGGAGATCGCGCGAGCATTCACCATCCCCTGGGTGCGAGTCGTCAATGATCTCGAAGCCGTGGCGGCCGGCCTCGCAGACCTGCCGGAAGCACAGACTCGCCTGATCGGCGGGGGCGCCGGCATCCCCGGCGCGCCAATGGCCATCATTGCTCCAGGTACCGGTCTCGGCATGGCTTGTCTGCTGTCCGGACCAGGTGGCCGGTACGTTCTGCCGAGTGAAGGCGGTCATTCGACGCTGGCTGGCATCGATGAACGGTCCAACAAGATAATTGCCGCCCTGAGAAGTCGCTTCGGACATGTCTCGGCGGAACGCGCGCTGTCAGGGTCCGGACTCAGCAATTTGTATCAGGCAATCGTATCCGTCGAAGGAGAGACGGTTTCTGCTCGCAGCCCCGCCGAAGTCACGACGGGCGCCTTCAATGAAGGCGCTCCGGCATGTCGCGCCGCCATAGACGTGTTTTGCGCGCTCTTGGGAGCGGTCGCCGGGGATATGGCGTTGACGTTCAGTGCTCGAGGCGGCGTGTTCGTCGGCGGTGGTGTCGTCCCGAGATTCGTCGAGCATCTCTCCCGATCCGATTTTCGCCAGCAGTTCGAGGCGAAGGGGCGCTTGCAGCCTTACCTTGCGCAGATCCCCACGCGCGTCATCCTCCATCCCCATCCCGCATTTGTCGGGCTGATGAGCCTTGCCGAAGGTTCGCAGACGACGCGGCATCAATGACGGAAATCGCATATCCATTTCATGACGTTTCAGTAAGAAGAGGGAGGGCGGCGGGCTGCAGGCAGTTGATCTGATCGTTTTGCGCAAACGGAGGACCTGCATAATGAGCCACGATCTGAAAGTCGTCGCGAGCACGCTGGTTTCCGACGGGAAGGGAATTCTCGCCGCGGATGAGACCAGCCCGACTTTGACGAAGCGGTTCGACACGCTGGGGATTCCATCGACCGAACAAAGCAGACGCGCCTATCGGGAGATGCTTTTTACTTCGCCCGAAGCGGCCAAGTTCATCAGCGGCGTGATTATGTATGACGAGACGATCCGTCAAGGGAGTTCCGGCGGCACGCCGTTTGCGAAAATTCTCGAGAAGCAAGGTGTGCTTGTTGGCATCAAGGTCGACAAAGGCGCAAAGCCCATGGCCGGCTGTCCTCATGAGACTGTCACCGAGGGGCTTGATGGTTTGCGCGATCGGCTCGCCGAGTATCGCGCCATGGGCGCCCGCTTCGCGAAGTGGCGGGCTGTAATACATCTGACGGAGTCTTTGCCAAGTGCAGCCTGCGTGAGCGCAAATGCACACGCGCTGGCGCGATATGCCGCCCTGTGCCAGGAACAGGACTTCGTGCCGATCGTGGAGCCCGAAGTGCTCATGGACGGGCCTCACACGATCGAGCGTTGCGAGGAAGTTACAGGCGTAGTCCTTCAAGCCGTGTTCCATGCTCTTCTGGAGCAAGGTGTTTTGCTTGAGGGCATGCTTCTGAAGCCCAACATGGTTGTCCCGGGCAAAGACTGCCCCGAACGATCATCCGTCGAGGCGGTTGCAACCGCGACATTGCGCTGCTTGCGCCGACGTGTGCCGGCCGCGGTGCCCGGGATCGTATTCTTGTCGGGTGGCCAAGATGCCCGTCTTGCAACCATTCATCTGAACGCAATCAACCGGCTGGAAGGTCCGAAGCCCTGGAAGATCAGCTTCTCATTCGGACGGGCACTTCAGGACCCCTCTCTGGAGGCTTGGTGCGGGAAGGATGAAAATCGAGTAGCCGCTCAGCAAGCGCTCTACCTGCGTGCCACTTCCAACGGCGCAGCAAGTCAGGGGAAGTACTCGGACGAGATGGAGGCGGCATTATCAAGCGCCGGTGAACCGCCGCACCGTCGCGACTGGCGCGACGACTGATCTCCACGGTCAACGGCGTACTGAGTCGGGAGGCAACAATGGCAAGTGCTTTGTCTGACAAAGAGCGAACATTGATGGATGCATATTGGCGAGCCGCCAACTATCTCTCCGTCGGTCAGATCTACCTCTACGATAATCCACTGCTCAAGCAGTCCCTAACAAAGGATCACATCAAGCCGCGGCTGCTTGGCCACTGGGGGACGACGCCGGGCCTGAATTTCATTTACGTTCATCTGAACCGGATGATCAAGAATCACGAGCTGGACATGATCTACCTCACCGGTCCCGGGCATGGTGGGCCGGGTTTGGTCGCAAACGCTTACCTCGAAGGGACCTACAGCGAGGTCTACCCAAATATCTCCGCCGACGAGGCGGGCATGAAGCGCCTGTTCACGCAGTTCTCGTTCCCGGGAGGAATCCCGAGTCACGTGGCGCCCGAAACGCCCGGGTCGATTCACGAAGGCGGGGAGCTCGGATACGCTCTTTCCCACGCCTACGGCGCTGCCTTCGACAATCCAGACCTCATTGTCGCCTGCGTCGTGGGTGACGGCGAAGCCGAGACTGGACCACTTGCGACGAGTTGGCATTCCAACAAATTCCTGAACCCGGTGAGCGACGGCGTGGTTTTGCCGATCCTCCATCTCAATGGCTACAAGATCGCGAATCCTTGCGTTCTGGCCCGCATAAGCCACGAGGAGGTCGACCATCTCTTCCGCGGCTATGGCTACACCCCCTATTTCGTCGAGGGGCATGAGCCGGAAAAGATGCACGAGCTGATGGCGGCTACTCTCGATACGGTCATCGCCGAGATCAAGCGCATCAAGGCCAGTGCACGCGAGAATGGCTTCACCGAGCGCCCTCGCTGGCCGATGATCGTGTTCCGCACGCCCAAAGGCTGGACATGCCCAAAGGAAATCGACGGTAGGCGAACCGAGGACTATTGGCGCGCCCACCAGGTGCCAATGGGTGAGATGCACGAGAACCCAGCCCACGTGCGCCTCCTCGAAGACTGGATGAAGAGCTATAAGCCATCGGAGCTTTTTGATGGGGACGGCCGCCTCTACCCGGAGTTGGCCAACCTTGCTCCCCGAGGCACGCGCCGCATGAGCGCCAACCCGCACGCCAACGGTGGCTTGCTGCTCCGCGAACTGCGACTCCCGAATTTCCAGGAGTACGCTGTTGAGGTAAGCAAACCCGGCGCCGCGACTGCCGAGTCGACTCGCGTCATGGGACGGTTTCTGCGCGATGTGATGAAGATGAATCTGGAAGCGGCAAATTTTCGTCTCTTTAGTCCGGACGAAAACAACTCGAACCGTTGGCAGGATGCACTTGAGGTCACCAATCGGGCTTGGGTCGCAGAGCGCTTTCCTTGGGACGATCACCTGGCGAACGACGGCCGCGTAATGGAGATGTTGAGTGAACATCAGTGTCAGGGATGGCTCGAGGGCTATCTCCTGACCGGGCGTCACGGCTTCTTCTCCTGCTACGAGGCGTTCATCCACATCATCGATTCCATGTTCAACCAGCATGCCAAATGGCTGAAGGTATGCCACCACATCCCGTGGCGGCGTCCGATTGGTTCTCTCAACTATCTCTTGTCGAGCCATGTCTGGCGACAGGACCACAACGGCTTCAGCCATCAAGATCCAGGGTTCATTGATCACGTCGTCAACAAGAGAGCCGAGGTCGTCCGCGTCTATCTGCCTCCGGACGCCAACTGTCTGCTGTCGGTGACCGATCACTGCCTGCGCAGTCGAAACTACGTCAACGTCATCGTTGCGGGTAAGCAGCCGGCACCTCAGTGGCTGACAATGGATCAGGCGGTCAAGCACTGCGAGGCTGGACTGGGGATCTGGGACTGGGCGAGCAACGATCGAGGCGGAGAGCCTGATGTCGTGATGGCTTGCTGCGGCGACACCCCAACGCTTGAGACCTTGGCTGCTGTCGACCTCTTGCGAAAGCATGCACCCGACCTCAAGGTGCGAGTCATAAATGTTGTCAACCTGATGAAGTTGCAGCCGTCGAGCGAGCATCCGCACGGTCTTTCAGATCACGATTTCGACGCGCTCTTCACCGTCGACAAGCCGATCATCTTTGCCTTCCACGGCTACCCTGCGCTCATCCACAGACTGACCTACAGGCGGAAGGGTCATCAGAACATACACGCACGCGGCTACAGGGAAGAGGGCACCACCACCACTCCGTTCGACATGTGTGTACTGAACGGCCTCGACCGCTTCCACTTGGTCGGCGACGTGCTTGACCGCGTGCCAAAGCTGGGAGCACGAGCTGCTTACGCCAAGCAGGCCATCCGCGACAAACTCATCGATCATAAGGCGTTCATCAACCGATACGGTGACGACATGCCCGAGATCGTGGGTTGGAGATGGGGGCAGGAAGCGATGTCGACTGGCGTCCGTTCGACTGAGGCCGACAACATCTAACGTCGGGAGACGAACGTGAATCTGTTCGCGATCAGGCATGGAGAGACGGAGTGGAGCCTTAGCGGGCAGCATACGGGAACCACCGACATCCCGTTGACCGACAACGGCCGTCGTCTGGCGGAGCGGATGCGTCCAGTGATCGCCAAAAATGTCTTCGGGCTCGTGCTCTGCAGCCCGATGCAGCGGGCGCGAGAGACCTGCAAACTTGCGGGCCTTGGCGACAAGGCCGTCCTCGAACCTGATTTGGTCGAGTGGAACTACGGTGAATACGAGGGACTGACACCCAAGCAGATCCACGAGACCGTGCCGGAC
>OUNM010671747.1_pt1 | contig 10626 bp, 8 predicted proteins | sample 1769961 | NCBI WGS metagenome assembly OUNM01 (sample SAMEA3914820, study PRJEB12502) | metagenome | biome: forest; material: soil | place: USA | collected 2012-03-12 | depth 0.3 m
ACCTGCTGCGCCAACGGTTCCAACGCGGCCCCAACACGGCACCAGGGAACATCCTCGACACGCGCCACATTGCCGATCCGCCCTGTCTCGGGGGGAGGCAACTCCAAAACAAGCAGACCCGTCCCTACTGGCCTCTGTGCCTGAGCAGAACACTGCCGATTATTACCGTTACAGTGCCCTGGCGACCGACCGACCTGCGATTGTCCCGACTGCCCGGACTGCCCCGCCAAATGCCATCCCTTCAATAACGCACATCTCCTCCCACGGCAGAAAGCAGTGCGCAGTGCATGCTGCCAACGTTCGGTCTGGGCTTGTTTCCGGATGCACGACATCGACTGCCAGAAGGAGTTCCCCGGCCGAGGGTTGATGGGTGTGGGTGAAAGGGCCACGCAATCGCATCGTCTCAGTCTGCTGCTGCTGCCGCTGCCACTTCTCTCGGTCCAACACCACTGCCATGGATCCTCCACCAAAGGACGGCCCTGACGGCTCGTCCCTCGTGAGCACTCCATCCCTGTGAATACCACGAAAGCATGGAAACTGACTGTCGGCTGCTGTCACAGAGACCTGTGTCCTCCCTGCTGGCCAAGTTCGAGAACCTCAACAAGAACGAGATTCATCCCCCGACCGGGACCGGGGCCTCTTCCCGGACCGCATCCCCGATCCCGGCACCGCCAGTGCCCGCACCAAAGCCCGGCCGACTGCGTGAGCGAGACCCTAGCCCCTCGGCGGCCGCACAAGAAGCACCTCCGGTCCCGCCAGCGCGGCCGACAGACCGGCTCACCGTCTCCACCGGCGGTCCTCCTGCCGCCCACATTGGTCTCTCGGCCTCTCCGACTCGGCCTCTTGCACCGCCCATCAGCCCCCGTCCCCCTCAACCTCCGTCGCTTACCGTCGATCCACCACACTCACCCCCAAAGAGAGGCGCTGGGCTGCCGACTGGCGACCGACCCGCGTTTGTGAACACCGACTCCTTGATCAAACCCTCGTCGCCCGCGACAACAACGAAACCGTTCAAGACCCCGAGTCGCCCTCGGACACCCGTCCTCGAGCCCCGCAAGTCTCCTCTTCTTACACCCTCTCAGCCGCCCTCTCCCCCTCCGCCTAGACGGTCCGGAGAGCTGAGGAGGGATACCAAGGATGGCGGCCGGCCCGTTCCTCCCCCGGTCAACCGGGCAGAGAAACCATTGATCGGCGCATCTCGCTTCTCCCTATTCTCGCAACCGAGTCAGCCTAGCCAGCCCGTCGAAGTGCCGAGCCGTCCTAGCGACAAGATATCTCCCTTCAGCACCCCTCCGAGTAACAGTGCAACCTTTGACGAGACGCCGCCCGCCCTTCCTTCGCGGCCAGCAGTACTCCCGGTGGGACTACGGCGGGCGAGTACGTTTCAAACAACAGCAACAACAATCAGTGACCCGTTTGAATCCCCGCCTCTTCGCAATCCGGTCACTGCCAGGAGGCGGGAAAGAGAGACTGTTAATGGCACGGCAGGTGGGCCGCTCACGCCACAGCTCACCGGTGAGCAGCCGCCAGCGCTTCCGGCAAGGCCGCTGAGCATCGTCGACTCAGCCCGCACCACCCACGTGGCGCCAACGCGCCCGGCACGACCGATGAGCCTGATAGACCCGGCCCGCACCACTCACTCGGCCTCAGCGCCACCTCCGCGGCCACCCAGGCCGGTATTAAACACCAACTACCCTCATGAGATCGGCACCGCCGGGATCGCCGCCCAGAAACGAGTCACGTCCACGCCAACCACCCAGGCTCCACCCGCTATCCCCAGGCTCAATGGCAGATCCATGACCATGGGCGTGGAACGGCTGCCGAGCAGGGCAGCCAGCGACTTTCACGTCCCGGCTGCCGCGGCGGCGGCCGTCGAGCCGAGGGCCTTGGACGGGCAGCCGGGGACCTCCGCCAGGGGCGATAGTTCCGCGCCCGTCACGACCACATACCCCGACACATCACGGACGAACCGCAGCAAGCCATACATTGCTAAAGGATTGCATGAGATTTCGACCAACTATGACAGCCGAATATTTGATGTGTGTGGCGGCCTGGTCTGCACAACCGGCGCCTACACGAGGGCGTGGAGCGTGACCGACGGTGAGCTGTTGATGAGCCTCGCCATGGGCGAGGGCATGAAGGGCACCGCCGTGCTGTTCAAGCCAGGGCAAAACGTGAACGAGGAAGGCAAACGGGTCTGGATCGGGAACAACTACGGCGAGCTGTTGGAGGCCGATGTTCAGACGCAAAGCATCATAAACACCAAGCCCGGCGCCCACGGCCGGCACGAGATCATCAAGATTTACCGCCACTATAACGAGCTGTGGACGCTGGACGAGACCGGGGCGCTCCATGTCTGGGGCCCGGACGAGAAACGCGTCCCAAACCTCTCCCACGGTCCTGCGCAATCCTTCCGCGTGCCAAAGGGACACACATTTTCCATCGTTGTTGGCGATGAGCTCTGGCATGCGACAGGGAGAGAGATACGGGTTTTCCTGCCTACGCTGGACGGGCGCGCACAATTCCAGGTTCTCATTCGGCCGCTTCTGCAAGACAGCGCCGGCGACGTGACGTCGGGCACCCTCCTCACGTCGGAGCCGGACAAGGTCTTCTTCGGCCACAGCGACGGGAAAGTGAGCATCTATTCGAGAAAGGACTACTCGTGCCTAGGGGTCATGAACGTCAGCCAGTACAAGATCAACTCGCTGGCCGGCGTGGGCCGATACATGTGGGCCGGGTTCAATACGGGCAAGATGTCGGTGTTCGACATGGAGCAGACCCCCTGGGCTCTGAAGAAGGACTGGCAGGCGCACAAGAACCCTGTTGTGAAAGTGGCTGTCGATCGGTCGAGCTTCTACAAGCTCGATCGGTGCCAAGTGGTGTCGCTGGGGGCGGATAACATGCTTCGTACTTGGGACGGGCTCCTCCAAGAGGACTGGCTCGAGGGCGAGATGAAACGAAAAGATGCCGAGTACTGCAGTTTTGAGAAGATCAAGACTCTCGTCCTCACTTGGAACGCGGGAGCTTCGACGCCCCATAGTCTGCGGTACTCCGAGTCCGATGCGACGTTCATCCGAGACCTTTTGCAGAGCAGCGGGTCGCCTGATATTATTGTCTTTGGGTTCCAGGAACTTGTGGACCTGGAGGACAAGACGGCCACAGCGAGTGAGTTTTCCCCTCAGTCATTACCTCTCTGTCGCTCGTGTCCCTAACAGACAATGCAGAACGGTTCCTCAAGCCCAAGAAAAAGGAGGGTTCGGACCAGGAACGGATGAGCCACCAGTACCGCGACTGGCGCAACTTCCTCGCGCAGACACTCGACGACCACATGTCCAACGGCGGGCTGTACCACATCCTCCACACGGCGCCGCTCGTCGGCCTCTTCACGTGCATCTTCGTCAAGGCGGACCTCCGCGAGCGCATTAGCAACCTGAGCAGCGCCGAGGTCAAGCGCGGCATGGGCGGGCTGCACGGCAACAAGGGCGCCATCGTGGTGCGCTTCATGGTGGACGACACGTCCCTTTGCTTCATCAACTGCCATCTAGCAGCAGGCCAGACATCAGCCAACTCGCGGCACAACGACATCGCAGCGATTTTGGAAGCCTCCCTGCTCCCGGCGGAGCGCGACCCAGCCGCGCGCGTCGACAGCTTCGTCGGCGGCGGCGACGGCTCCATGATCCTCGACCACGAGCTCTGCCTGCTCAACGGCGACCTCAACTACCGCATCGACACCATGAGCCGCGACACAGTCGTCGCGGCCGTCAAGGCAGGCAACCTCAGCAAACTCCTCGAGCGCGACCAGCTGCTCGTCGCGCGCCGCCGCAACCCGGCCTTCCGCCTGCGCGCCTTCGAGGAGCTTCCCATCACCTTCGCGCCCACGTACAAATACGACGTGGGCACCGACAACTACGACAGCAGCGAGAAGAAGCGCAGTCCGGCGTGGTGCGATCGGCTGCTGTATCGGTGTGGTGGGGGGCGGGGCCGGATCGAGCAGCTCGATTACAAGCGGCACGAGGTGCGCGTGTCGGACCACCGGCCTGTCAGCGGGCGGTTCAAGCTCGAGGTCAAGCGGATCAATCCCAAAAAGAGGGCTGTTGCGTGGATGGAGTGCCAGCAGCGGTGGGAGGATATTCGGGGGAGGGAGGGCGAGGGGGAGAAGTAAGTTCACCCTTCCACTTACACAGCGGGGGTCGAGACAAATAACTGACTGGGTTGTCAACAACAGGCTGTTTTATTTAACCAGGATAATCGGATACGACAAAGCGACCGCCCAGCGACTGATTAATGAGCGGGCGTCGAGGAGGGACCAGCGGAGTTCCAGCAGGCACAGGGAATGAGTGATTTGGGCCTGGCCGCTCCCTGGCCTGTTTGGCTTGAGAGGGAAAGCAAGCGGGAGACTGGGGCAACCGCTGCTAAAGTACTAATGAATGAATGGCGGAGTGTTGCACATGTTAGAGTTGGACGGACGGACGCATACCCCCTGGAGTTGGGTCGGGAATCATACGAGACAGTAGAGGGTTGGTTGGGTTGAATTGAATGGAATTGGCGAGCTTGTCTTGTCTTGTCTTGTGTTGTTTAATACCGAGTTACGGGTAGCTGTGGGTGGGTTTGATACCACAAGACAAGGCACTTTAAGTGCCTTTCTTGTTCTCTTTGTCTCGTTTTGCTCGAGCCAAGTCGATCACATGGCAAGCTTGTGATGTGATGTCATTGTCGCTTGCTCCAACAACTCTCACCTCGACCCCTCATATGTCCAGGGCAAGCAACAATTCGTAGGGTTATGTCCGATCCGATCCGAGCCATGACGCGAAAGTGTACGGACTTGGAAAGGGAAACGGTAACAGCATTAAACGAAGCAGCATCGGCTCCGAGATTGGTTCCATGGCTACACGCGGTTCAAGAGTTTGTCCATAAACGCCCACGTTCTCACAAGGTAAGCCATGACAAACATTGTGACATCAAGAGTCCGAAGTGCGAGGCTGATTAATAATGATCTGTAGCAGCTAGATCTCGAATACATGAGGGGTTGCTTCACGCGTTCTAGACTCTCATTCACTCTAAGCAACCCTCAACTGTGAATGCATGCCATCAGACGGACAATTCCAGGTCTGAGGACCATCACCAAGACGACTCTCACCAGGCTATTTCACACGTCTCCAACGATCAAGATGCCTTCCAAAAGCCTCCCACCTCAAATGCACGTCACCCCGGACAACACCGGGCTCTGGCACATCAAGCAGACCGACGAGGCGGCCAAGACGACCTCGGAGCTCTTGCAAAAGGACATGGAAGTCAGTCTCCCCTTTTGACTCTCACACACACCTGTACACACTCTTACTAACCACCCCCAGAACCACCACGTCTTCTTCAACACCGACGGCTTCCACAACCACGTACATCCCCCCCCTCCCATCTTCACACCACCACCCAACCTAACCCACGAAAACAGATCCCCCACCACCTCCTAGCCCTGTACGGCACAGGCGCCCACCCCTCCCACCTCCGCACCGCCTACTCCACCAACGGCCCCTACCAGCGCGCCGTCCTCCCGCCGCACACAACCGCCGACCCCATCCCCACCACCCCGACCACCACCCCCTTATCCTTCCACCCCTGGCCAGACGCCGCAAAGCCCTACCTCGGCAACGAGACCTACTACCCCGACTTCCTGCGCTTTTTCCTCTCCGAGATCAAAGAGCTCGGGAGCTGGCAGGCCGTCGTGACAAAGTACCTGTTCAGCCCCGACCAGACCGGCGATGAGTTGCTCGTGAGGCTGTACGCGGGGTTTCTGCACCCGCTCATCCAGCTCATGTATGGCGTGGAATTCGGGCTGGACGGGGTCGTTGCCGAGGGCTTGGCGCAGGCGGCTGTGCATGCGGGGGATATCGGGGGTTTTTTGCTTGACGCGGAGCAGGCGGCTAACGGGGCTGAGGAAAGGGGGAAGGGGGAGGGGGTGATGGAGCTTGTGGAGGCGGTGAGGCGGGATGGGAAGTTGAGTGGCGCGGCGAGGTACGGGGATGCGAATAAGGTTCGGGATGGGGTTCTGGTGCGCGCGAGGGGGGAGATGGTTGCGCTTGCGGCGCGGGTGAGGGTCAGGCCTGAGGAGGTAGGGGAGAGGACTGCCGAGATGTTTGATGCGGCTGTTTTTGTGGCGGCGGGGGCGGCGTTGGTTAAGGAGGGGGTGAAGGTGCCGAAGTTTGACTTTTTCTTGATGTGAGTTTTGTTGTTGTGTTTGTGGTGGTTTGGTTGGTGAGGGGGGTGGGTTGGCAGGGACTGACTGACGGACAGGCACCATGTCAACTCGAGCCCCTTTTTCGTTTCGATCAGCGCGCAGGACTGGATCCCGGCCGAGACCAAGGCCCGCTTGCTGGAGTGGAAGATCCGCATGGACCTGCTCCAGTATGCCGGGCGTGGGACACCAGAACTGTCGGTTGAAAAGCTGGCGCGTTACCAGCCGAAGAAGCCCGATGCCGGAGGATCACTGGCCGGTGAGAGACACTCCCATATGCGTGCGTTCACAGGGCCCAACGCTGACGCGTCGAGCAGAGATTATCGCCCACCTCCATACCTTTCCAGATGATGGCCACGCCATCAAACTGGGCAGGGCGGTGGTGGTCTGCCGCAACGTCTGTAAGAAATATGAGGACGAGGGCAAGGATTGGCTGGTGGTGAAGGGGGACGACATTTGGAAGAATGTCTGCCATCTAGTTGTCGACTCGGTAGAGGCACCAGGCGAGCACTGGGTGCGCAGCGCCGGGTTTGACGAGGCGTGGAAGGTATGTCGTCGTCTGATGCATCATGACCGAGCTCGAGAGGCTGACTGGATCAGGATATTCCGGATGTCTAACATCATGACCAAAGCGGCCAGCGAACTGGCACTGGATGGTTCGGCAGAGGACGGTTGTCGGTAATGAGCATTGGCCAAATGTGGTATCAACCTGGATTCCGAACGCCTTCCTATGCCTGCCTATTCTAGCCCAATCCATTCATCTTCGCTCTCCATGTCCTCCTGCATGATGCCGTGTATTGTCACCTCCTTTTTCGATGCCGGCAACGCCTTCATACCGAGATCCTCTATCCCGCCCGGCTCGCCACCGGCCGGCTTGTCCCTTGCCTGGCCAAGAAGGTAATCCACCATGTACACATTCTCATCGGCAAGCCGCCTGACCTCGTCCTTCATCTTGGCCACCGCCCGCGCCACCACGCGGAGCTCCACGTCCACCTTGCCGCGGTTGGCCGTCAGCCAGGCGCCGTGCTTGTCCACCAGCGCCTTGATCCAGAGCAGGCAGAACTCGACGTGCGGCGACTGCTCCGTCTGGGCGGCCACGTACCGCAGGAGCCGCGCCACGTAGACGGTCGGGAAGTGCTCGACGACCAGCGCAATGTCCGTGTAGGGAATCGCCTGGAAGACGCGCTGGATCAGGCCGGCCTCGTTCAGCCGGAAGGCCATGACCAGCGCCTTGAGGTAGTCCTTCTCCTGCTCGAGCACGGCGAGTGTGGATGCTGGCGTGATCTCCATGTTCAGGTCGAACGGGTCGAACTGGACGGTGCTGTCGAGGCTGTAGATCAACAGCCCTTCTGTAGACGCCGCGCAGAAGGATGTGCCGCTTGGAGAGAATCCGATACCTGTTACCCTCACTTCTGGCATTCTCCTCCTCGCCGACGGGTCGCCGCGTTTTGAGCCAGGCAATGACCTGTCGATCCGGTCCTCCAGGTCGGACGCATCGCCTTGCTCGTCCAGGAGCCCAGAAGGCCCCGCTTCCGTGATTAACTTGCTGTTGAGGAACTCTTGGGTGCCCGAGAGCGACAGGTTGACGCTCACGGTGAACTTCTTGAGGAGCACCATCGTGTGGACCGAGTACAGGCAGATGTACTTGCTGTTTCCACCTGCCAGGAGACACGACCCGTCCATGCTGTAGCGGATGGTGTTGAAGCTCTTGGTCCCCGCCACGTTCGCCGCAGCCCGGCGGTCCGTAATCCTGCGGCCTCCTGAAACGTCGCGGCGGCCGTCAACACCGGACACCTGCTGAGCTTCCGAGACAGACCAGAATGATAATTGACCATCGAGGGTCGAAATGGCGACCTGGAGCGAGTCCGGCCTGAACGCAATATCCAAAACGTCCGACTGCAGCTGCAGAGGCTCGCTGGTTTGTGTCCTGTTAAAGATGGACCATATCCTTGCTGTCCTGTCCCAGCTGCCGCTCACCAGGAGACCGCCGTTCGGGGCAAACGCAAGTGACGAGACGGGCCCTTCGTGGCCGGATAATCGGTCAAGCAGCTGGCCGGTCTGGACGGACCAGATGTGGATATCAAATGAATCGATCGATCCCGCAGCGACAACTTCACCGCTGGGGTCTACCGCCATGCAGGAGAAGGACAACCTCTCCGGCGCCGCAAATGTCCTGAAGTTTCTGTACCGGATCAGATCCCACGCCCTGATCGACCCGTCCAGACTCGCCGTGAAGAGGACGTTGCCCTTCTTCGCAAACTCGCAGGCCGTGATGCCGCTCGTGTGTTCTGTGAAGGTGACGATGCAGAACCCAGACTCGATGTCCCACACCTTGATCTTGCCGTCGTCGGCCGTAGTCACAATCCGCTGGCCGTCGGGCGAGTAGACGAGCGCGTTCATGGCGTCAAAGTGGCCCTGCTGCTTCAGGATGTACGACTCGGACTGCCACTCCCACACCAGAAGCTGGCCCAGTTTTGACGCGCCAAAGGCAAGCCACTCTCCGCTCTTGTTGATAGTCACAAAGTCGATTTCGTTTTGCGAGATGCTGAGCGTGTGGATCATGTTGAAATCGGGCATCTCGTACAGTCCAAAAAGGCCGTTCGAGAAGCCCGCGACGAGGAGGTTCGAGTCGGCGTGGAAAGCGGCGCATCGGAGGGTCGCGGCGTTTTGCATGAAATAGTGCCGGTTGACGATCCTCCACTGCATGTCGTCCTCGTCCACCATCTCGTCCTCGTCCTGGCCGGGTTTCGCCGTGTACTGCCAGTCAAAGACGGCGCCATCCTTGCTGACGGTGTAGATGGTCTCCTGGTCCTTGGAAAACCACGCGCCGACCACTCCCTGCCTGTGGCCCGACAAAACGGTCGGCGTGAAGCCCTCTTCCGCGTTCAAGCTCCATATCCTCGCCGTCAGATCCTTCGAGGCGCTCAGAAAGAACCTCGAGTCGCTCGACCACTCGATATGCCGGACATCGTCAAAGTGCTGTGTGTGGGTGTGGTGGCGCACGAAGGGCGCAAACTCGAGGTCTCCCTCGGCGTTCGTGTCGGGGGTCGACGGGACGTGCCAGACCTCGATCTTCCTCCCCAGTCCGACGACGAAGTAGCGTCCCGAGGGCGAGAACGAGAGGGCCGTCACATTCGACTTGAACGAGAAGCGGTACAGGACGACGCGGCGCGGGACGTGGGTCAGCACGGCCTGGCCATCCTCGTCGATGGACAGCAGGAGGTTGCCCTGCGGGGTGAGGCCGATCCTCGCGATGTTCTTTCGGTGGGCGAAGGGGAGGGTGTACGACTTGTTGCTGGCCGCGGGTTAGCACATGCATCCCACATCCCACATCCCACCATCCCAAGAGCTGAGTTCCGGTGCATGCATACTCGACGAGGTTGAAGACAGTAACGCGGTTGCCGACGGGCGAGAACAGATGGGTGCCGTCGGGGCTGAACAGCAGGTTGCCCTGGCAGTAGACGGTCCCCAGCAGGTTGGAGAATTTGAAATCTGTCTTCATGGTCGCCTCTGGTCCATCTCCCGAAACACAAGAAGTTGCCGCAAGCTCCAATCGCCAAGGTGGGATGCTTCAGCTTATTGCCAGTGCCCGCCGCCAAAAAATCTCGGGATTGGGTCGCTCGATTGGAACTTTTTAGCGGGCCCGGCGAATTCTTTCTCCTGACCTCCGACGTGCCTGGCACCCGGCCTTGGCGGGGAGACCCTGGGCCGATTTGGGCAAGGTATGGGGAAAAGTGGGGCTGTCGTGCACGGAGCATCCGAGCCCCTTAGCTCGCAGCCAGGAGGAGGCCAGCCACTGGCCAGCCGTCTTGGAAATTTGACAGCCAAATTCCCCTGAAGCACAAGCTCCCGTCTCCATCTCGTCGGTGAACCGATCCCAAACCCAAACCCACCACCGTCCTCCCGTACCGCGACATCCCTCCCAATTGCACCCGCTGCTGTTTTGGCAGTAGATTTTCTGATTACCCTCATCCCTTCTACTTCGTTTCGATCAATAATTACGGTTCTGCAAGATGGCTCCTGCCACCGCCGAGAGCGCCTCGCCGATTGGCATTGCCAACCTGCCCAACCAGCGGCACAAGATTGTCGCGAAGAGGGGTGCCGCCTTTACCATCATGGTCAGCTTTCCCGGCGACTGGCGTCGTGCGGCGTGTGTCGTGCGTGGCGTGGCGGTTTGTCTAACCTCCTCCTAGGTTGCGGGCGAGTCCGGGCTGGGCAAGACGACCTTCATCAACACGCTGTTCTCCACCACCATCAAGAACTACGCCGACCACAAGCGCCGCCACCAGAAGCAGATTGACAAGACGGTCGAGATCGAGATCACCAAGGCCGAGCTGGAGGAGAAGTTCTTCAAGGGTACGCATCAGCAACGCGTAGCCGTTGCATCGTTGCGCACA
>OUNM010546761.1_pt1 | contig 10624 bp, 7 predicted proteins | sample 1769961 | NCBI WGS metagenome assembly OUNM01 (sample SAMEA3914820, study PRJEB12502) | metagenome | biome: forest; material: soil | place: USA | collected 2012-03-12 | depth 0.3 m
AAAGAGCAAAACGCAAAAGCAAGGCAAAGATGCAAGGAAATAAGTCAACAAACAGTATATCGAACAAGGTATCCGAGACGAAGCGAACAAGGAGAAGAGAGACAAATGAAGAGAGGAGAAGAAGGAAAAGCTGTGAAAGGCAAAATTAAATAGTCAGTAAGGGGTGTTAATGAAACACGGAGAACGAAAAAAAGCCCTCCACATGGACCAGCCAACAGTGTGCAGATATTAGGGTTTGCGGGAGCGGTGGTCCTCCCACTGGACCACTGTGAATGCGAAACCGTACCAAACCTGCCCCCATTGCCCGAGCCCATGAACGATACCCTTATGCAGCAGAAGCGAAATGCAGCAGAGGTAAAGGAAAACCCCACCACCGAGGAAAGCAAACCTCAACACCTCCCCCCGGCGCCTGTCCTGACCGACGAAAAAGGAAAACCCCAAACACAAGGAAACAAGGAAAGAGACGCAAGGAAAAAGAGAATAAGGAAAACGAAAACGACGCAGAGAGGTATATGCCCCAGAACCCCCCACCGCCGATACTCAACAGAGAACAAAAGAAATCGTCAACGTCGTCAAACTAATACACGCTGTCCTCGTCCGCGCCCTGAGAGGTCATGGACGGCGTCGAGACGCTCGAGGAGGCAGCAATATCATCTACATAGCCGATCAAGGCTTGCGAGTGGAGACGGAAGGATTCGCCCATCAGACGAGTGATTCTATGCAAGAATATGGTTAGCCAAACACAGCCTTGGGTGAGAAAAGAAACAGCAACGGTGAAGTCAACTTACCCCCAAACAACCACCTCATCCAGCATGGAACCCCACAGGCGGGCCACAACAGAGCTCAAGTGCGTGACATAAGTATCGTCGAGATCCTTGTCAAACAGCTGGCGGATACGATTGTACATGACCATCTCCTCCTCCGTCGCCGGCTCCTCGTCATGTTCCAGACGGTAGAGCCACAGGCTGAGGATGATCATGAGATCCATGCCGCACAGCGGGTGTTCGATGCTCCAATTTGTCGGCGAGGTGCGGGCCACCCAGCGGACACCCTGCAGAACCGCAGTCTCGATGCAGTTGTAGCACTCCTGGATGACCTTGAGCATCTCGCTGGAGCGCTTGACGCGGTCCCTGGCGTTGGACATGGCCGCGGCGACCTCGTAAGAGTCGTGGTACCGAAGCGCCTCCTGAACCGTCTTCAGGTCCACCTCGAGCCGGGCACGCGCGTTGCGAAACATGGCCTTGGCGTTGAAGATCAGAGGATGGCCCTTGTGAGGCGCGCTCAGCGGCACCGAGAAGGCCTCGGGCTCGCAGAGATCCAGGGACTTCTCCCACGTCTCGAGAGCAAGCCGAAGCTTGTACTCGGTGACCACGTCTTGCAGGGCCTCGGGGCTGCGCTTGTGATACCAGACCTCGAGGAAGAGCGCGTTGATCATGACACGGGTCGCAAAGGCGCTGTATTTGAGCGTCTCTCCCTGGAACAGGTTGTCGTGTGCCTCCATGAAGGTGACGCTCGGAGAGGCCCGCAGGTGATCTTGCCAGGCCTCCTCTGCGACCTTCAGGTCCCACAAAGCCTCAGTGGACGGCAGCTGGAGATCCTCGAACTCGTTGAAGCTCATGGCCGGCGTGTGGTTGTACGTGAGGGTCAGCAGCCCAAAGAAGATGTAAACGGCGTAGTATGTACGGCGGCAACCTTCGTCTTCGACCCACTCGGCACGGGTGGGCGAGCGACCCTCGCGAGCTTCCTGCCGGAGCTTCAGTTCGTAGCGGTTCCCGGCAACCATGTTGGCGAGAAGGCTCTTGATGGAGCACGCCCACTCGAGGCCCTTCGGGTCACCGCTCCAGCTGGCGAAGATCATGTTGAGCAGCGAGCTCTGCATGGTCCAGAGCGGGCACTTCCGCGAGCTGAAGTTCTCCTTGTTCTGCAGGAACAGATTGACCAGAACCTTGGACCCGATGTGGAGCATGTAGGCCTGCTCCTGATCGAACGCGTACAGAGCGCCAATGGAGAGGACGGCCAGAAGCAGCGGGGGCGACATGCGCGTCGGCTCAAAGGACGTGGGATGCAGGAACGGCAGGTGGTGATGGAACAGACCGAAGTAGGTCGCCAGGTAGCGGTTCAGCGAGGGCAGATTGGGGACGCGGAAGCCCTCTGGAATGGCGTGCTCGCTATCGCTGCTGCGGATGTTGTCCAAGATCATGTTCCGTTCCTCATCGCTGTTGACCTGAGGAGCCTTGAAACCCGACGCGGTGTGCGAGGCATCGACGGGGCTATGAGTCCGATGCAGAAACGGCGACTGCGGGGTAGGCGTGCCAGTGGCCGAGGGCGGGAGCGAGTTGATGATGGCCTGCAAGCCCGGCGCAATCGTGTGATGAGGCTGGCTCGAGTTCTGGGCATCGAACGAAGTCGAGGCAGCCGAGCTGATTGAATGCGCCTTCGCGTCTGCGTAGCCTTCCCACTGCGGCAGGCCGATCGCGCCGTTGGGGTACGTGACCGAGGCTTCCATCATCGACGGCGAGTTCTGCGAGAAGGACATGGTCGAGCTTCCATCGTAGTGGCTGTTCGCCCTGGCCGCCGCGTTCGCCTTTTGCTGGAGATCGGCCACGAGCATGGCAGCGGTTTCCACGTCGAAGATGCCGTCGCTGCTGGCTTCGATTTGCTCCAGAGCTGAAGTATCGATGGCGAGAGCCGACTTGGAAGGGCCGCTGACGGACCTGGCAGTCTTGGGGCCACCGCGACGCTTGCCGTCGCTGTGGAGGGGCACGCCCCCATCTTTAGCATGGACAGTACGATCATGACGGAGAAGGAGATCGCGTCGCACAAAGGTGCTGCGACACTTCATGCACTTGAACGGCCGCTCTTTGGTATCTGCAATGGCTTGTTAGCTTCGGGCGGGTGGTGACCGAGGCACGCGGGCGGGGGACCGAGGTCAAATGGAGGACGATGAAGAAAATCAGCCTACGGGATCGCTCATGTCTGCTCCTGTGCTCGCTCCTGCTGAAGGCCCGGTTGCAAAACTGGCACTTGTACTTTCTCTCCGGAGCGAGTGAGGTCTTTCGGGTAGCCGGTGTTGACGCGGCCGAAGATGGCATGACTGCCACGCTTGCGCCAGGCATCTTGGATCTGATTGTCGCCGGTTGCACGTCGAGCGGGGACTCGGTCGGCTTGCAGGGTGGGTTGGCGGGGGACGACAATGACAACGGCACTCGGAAGCGGTGTTGGACCCTTCCCTCACAGAACGATAGTTGAGATCGCCTGAACTCCTCGCTCGCGCGCGCGCTCTCCCGTGGGATTTAAAGTGTGTCTTGCGGACTTTGCGTCGTGTAGCTGCTCATTGGTGATATGATCATGGAAATAGATGTCGACGGGGGGTTGGATAGAATGGCCTTTCGCCAGGTCGGTCGGAATGCTGTCTTGCTGCAGAGAGCGAAGACGGTGATGTGGTGCGCTGGCGCAGACGTGGTCGATCCGAAGGGTGGTGGAAGTGGGAAGGTGGGAAAAGTGGGAGGGGTTTTCGAAATGGCTGACGGCGGGAGAGAAGGGGGGACAAGAGGGGAAAAATGGGCTGCGGAGGTTCACGGAGGGGGACGGGGAACTGGGCCAATGCAGGTGGGGGTGCCACCCCAGCGACCGCAGCGACCAGCGAGCTGTCTGCAAAAAGGTGGAACAATTTTGCTTTGTCCCGAAGCGGCCTAGCGGCTCGCGTCCCCAGCTAAGCCCGGGAACGAGCACCTGCTCGCCCCACCGAGTGGTTGGGAATCCACAACCAGTCGTCTGCGAGTATTCTGTACCTGGAGAGCAGGGTCGTCCTACGAGCCCCGGACAGCGTTATCGATTTCTGTTCCATCAAGAGAGCGGTGTGCCTGCGCTGCAAAATCCTCGCAGCATGCCCCTCTCTTCCGGTGCGCTTCTGGCGTCGTGCAGCCCCTCTGGCGGGGTGCTGGACAGCTGTCGTCCCAAGTCTCGTGCAAGTACACCGGTACACGCCAAAATGAGGTGGGGTGCAAAGGGGGAGGGGACGCGGGGCAGAGCTGGCCAGCTGGAATTAGCGCGCCAGGTATCTGTCTTAAGCCCAACGCGCAGCTTGTGGGCGTGGCCTATCAGCCGACCCCTCCGTTCTAACGCGTTGGAGAACGGAGCTCCCGACTCGCGTTTGTGCAGAGCGGAAATTGGCCACGTTCACGCCTTGGTAGCGCACCGCTGTTGCTTCTTCGAGGCGACCAAGGATTCCTGCGGCCTGCCAGCCAGTGCCCCTCAACTTCAGAATATTTTGCGGCGGCTGAGCAAACAGGCAGCCCGTCACCGCTGATGAGAGGCCTCGACGCCGACACCAGCGGCTTGTTGAAGGCGGGTCACTGACCGCCACATGGTGCCCTGCTTTGGCGTCGCGAGCTGTGGAGTTGGAGCTGCAAGAGCTTGGAGCGCAGTGGGGCGACTAGTCTCTCCGTTGCAGCGTTGCGCTGTCATCGCGGGGCATCGCGAACGCGCGAACGGAGGAGGACGGCTTGGGCAGAGGTAACGTCAATCCACCCTCGCACAGCTGTCAGCACGTTTTCGGGGGGCCAGTCATGCCCAAAATAGCGGTACTCTCGACAGTGCCGTTTATTAGCAGAGGCCCGCCTCCCGACGGGTGAGGTGGAGGTGGCTATATGCACGGCAATGCCGCAAGTAGGGCTGCGAGCCTGCGGCTGCGGGCGCTTCACAGCCAATACTCGCCGACGTGGCATTCAAAGATGCCACATCAACAACAAATCGCAACAAATCGCAGGCGTCCCGTGACCAGCGCTCACAGAAACCCAGGAAGCCAGAAATCCGTCTCGTCCCCCCGCTGGCGATTCGGCTGATTGCTTCCCAGCAGGCCAAAAAAGTCGGCGGGGTCGGACTCCAGTCCAAGCTCCGGGAGTTCTCGAGCCCCTCCCCCTCCCCAGCTTCCAGGGCTGTCATCAGACCATGGGCTCCTCCGGTCATCCAGATCCCTCGGTTCCGCCTGCGCGGTGGCAGCTGGCCTGGGCTCCGCGATCCGCTTCAGCGGGGACCGGTCTGTCTTGAGGTCTTGGCGCCTTGGCCAAGGAACGGCGAACCCACCATGGAACCGCGAGCTGCCGTCCATCGAAGCCCCATCCATGGCGGGTGGAGGGGTATCTCGACCCTTTCCACTTTCACTTTCGACGGTCCCCACACTGCCCGTTGGTCGACATGGTCGCGGCCGTGATGTTAACTTGATAAGCGAAAGGAAATCAATGCCAAATCTCTGCAGATCTGGCACCACGGACAGGCCGCGTGCCTCTTGTTTGGATGAAGAGAATTTTTCTCGTCTCTCCCCCCTGAAATTGCGCGCACGGTGGGCAGTCAGCCAGGAAGCAAATTGCGCTAAGCCAGGGCGGAAGTCGATGCCGGATTCCTAGCAACTTGGCGGTTCCCGGCTTTGGAACCCTTCGAAATGCAACCCCTCGCTCGGCGAACCTTCGATAAGCCACCCCACCTCCCCACCCACACCCGACCAAGCTGCGGCCGGCGCATTTGGATCTTGGAGATGGGAAATGGAGCTGCTTTGGCCGAGGGGCCGCAGAGAACGGCCGGCCCGCCCGCCAGTCGGCGCGCGTGCCCCTCTGCACCAGTTGCACTCTGCATTGTGCGACGAGGTGCGACGTGCAATGTGGAGCGCGCCCCGGCTCTCGCGATCCAGACGACAGATGACGGCACTATTTTGATAGGTGCTGCTTGGGCCTATGTTTGAAGGAGGGATGGAACCAACACACCGGCTGCTTCGTCCCCATTCGATTGCTGCTTGCTGATTGCCCCTCCTTTGCCGCCTCTGAGGCAATCGCACGTTTGCTTTTCGACTGGACACGATGATTTTTCGGGTGCAATAAGCAAATCCATCTGCAAATGCAGGGGGGGAGTGATGGGTCGACGGGCGGCCGCCGCCCTTCCGGATTTTTTTTTATCAGCCCCAGTCTGGAGCAGGGAGCAAGTCGTCGATCCCACCGAAACATTGACGTTAGTCAACCGCGGCGACAGGCCTGATCGGGGCACAAACCGCATGCGAACGCACAAAACTCTGGTGACACTGGGACAACATCGTGGCCGGGGGTCTCGGAATCCGACAGGCGACACAGGCGGGGGAGAAGTTTTCTCGAAGGAGGAATCGGCGCGACTGATACCCCCTGTCGTTCGGCGCCCTCGGCAACCAGCGACCATTGAGATTGGGCTTCCATCCATCCAGCTTCTCCCCTCCCCCCGGAAACCATGAATGATCGCCACCACCCGCCCGAACGATGTGTGGTTCCTGCAGCTTGCTTCTGGAGGTGCTGGAGCCACAGCCGCTCCCTATCTGCGCCAAAGCCTCCCTCCTCGACATCCGTTGATGGACTGGTGGTTGCCAGACCAAGACGCTACGGCGGTGTTTGCACCTCCTTCATCAAACAAGAAGTCATCTCCTGGTGTTTCGCATGTGGTGGACCTGTCTCCATCTAGGTCGCATCCGGGCCCTCTCAACGCATGGCCCGAAGCCGAGGATTCGGAAATTTGGCCCCATCAACTTTTCTCGCTAATAACCCTGCTTCTTCTTTCTGCCCGGGACTGAGATGTGAATCATCATCATCACGGAGACCTGAAAGAGCAGACCATCGTTTTGGCTGAGCTGGGCTGACCGTCACCGCAGTGAACTGGGTCCCATTTTCTGACCTATCAAGCTCGCGCTCCCTCACACAAGGGAAAAAAGAAACAAGCGCCAACCCTCGCGGGGGTCAGAGTCTTCACCGCACCTTTGGAGCGAGGAAAAGGAGCCGAAAAGAGGTCCCAGCTCGGGGCGACTACCGGCTGCCCTCCCAAACCGGCGAATCCCAAGGGTCGGGTTGATGCAGGCGGTCCGGGCCATGCTGCTCCCAAACGGCGGTGGTGCCTTGATCGCCCGTCCGCCCCGGCAGGACCGGACACCGCCCCGTCGACGGCCGGGGCCTCCAAAACGACCTAGCTCCTGTCAGGGGTATGTACACGTGTTACTCAGCTGGTGGTGATACGTACCCACGGCATTGTGACATGTGGTCCCACGGGCGGCATTGCTCTCGCGCCAGCGGGGAGCCGATCGTGACGGAGGAGCTGGTCACGAGACTCGTTGGAGAGTTGACGCCGCCGACTTGGTCTAGCGAGGTGGGGATGTGTCACAATCGCCGGGCGTCCTTCGCTGCCTGCTGCGTCCATCTTTCACCCTCAGCTACGCCCAGGATGTGTCATCTCTGGTGGTGTCTCGATATCATCTTCGTCAAGGCCTGCCGCCTCAGCTAATCGAAACGGAGAAAAGTCGAGGACCAGCTCTGAGTCATGAGGCCGCCGATGCCGATCTGATGCTGCTGGACGCCGACTCCGAATCCAGGGATGAAGATGGACCCAGCGATTTGTCGGGTTGACAAGACGGTTTCGAGGAGGCACTTGGACAGGAGCTTCGAGGATTGAGGGGCGACAGCCTCAACGAGCAGGGCAAACCAAACCCCGAGTTTGTTGGTCTTGAGCCCCAGTCGGAGATTCTTGACGCATTTGCCCGATCTCCATACCTACAAGGCGCCTAGCTTCTCTCAAACCGATTCGTTCCCAGCGGGTGTTTGGGCACGGAGCTGGCTTCGGTGAGAGCCGCTCCGGTGAGAGCCGCTCCGGTTTGTGTGCACAGTAGGACAGTTTTCGAGCTGGCGGCGACCCCTTATTCGTCCCAACAACCACAGTGAACTTGGTGTAAACAAATCGGGGTGCTGGCGTCAGTCAGGGGCAAGTGTCAGCCGTGACTTCACGGCTTCACCGATGCGCTCTCACTATTGCTACTGAGTCCCCCCATCTCTGTCCCCCCACGACGAGAAAAGCCACTCAAAAATGATCAAACACAGTATTGGAGGATGAGCCAGCACGCCTCCTTGATGAGTGAGCACGTGGTGGCGAGAACATGTCAAGTTTGAGGTAATGGTGAGGGTTGCTCCCACCGACGCCCCCACGAAAGACATGATGGTGGCGCGGCACGCCATTCGGTCTTGGTCGTCGTCAGTCTGTGAACAAGCGCGTTGCGCGTCTGGATTCCCGGCAACACGTGAATAGATGGGAGGATATCACGAGTGCGAAGGAGTGAATGGCATTTCCATCAAGCGCCTGGCCCGAAAAATCCCATCCCTGACTCGGTCACCGAGAACGGCAGGTGTGCGGCGTTATCTCACTGAGACCATGTTATCCACTCAGAGCGAAACGTGCGACCTGAAACCCGACTGCCATGGAAGAGAGGGCTAAACCCCAAGATATGTTGCGAATATCGAAGAAGAAGAAAGGGGAAGAGATGGAAAACAAACCAGGTTTTTGGTTATGCTTCTGGGCAGGAAACACAGTTTCTAATTCTTCCTCTCATATCAGAGAACATGAGAATAAGAAAAAAAGACAGATCAGAAATGGATCAGGTGCTTACACGGACAAGAGAGTGTGCGTGAGAGAGAGAGACAAGAAAGACGCACAGGGATGCCTACAAAGTAGACTACATCCGATCCTTTGGTGTCATTCATCAGTTCCACCCGGTGCGTGGACTCGCACAATGCGATCGGTCGGCTCCGGTCGTACTCAACCCAGCCCTGCCTCGTGGCAGGCCATTCCAAGATTCCAAGGGTCATGGTTGGGGTTCGCTCAGATGAGGACTCGAGAGACTGGTGTGCGATGATAACAACGTTACACGGTGGATGCGGCCCATCGTGGTTGTATCCGATCTCCTGCTGGCTCCTGTCCCGACTTGAGACATGCCGAGCATCATGACCTCCGGTTTATTCAACAAATGACTCGAGCCAGCCAAGGACTACACAGGATGCCCGCACGGCAGTACAGATAGAGTTAGCATGGTGGGCGATCGTTGGAGCCGAGCAGCAGCATGAAAGCTAGGGCCAGGAATGAGGGCATCTTCAACTGGGGATCCTTGAGGAACAGCATCACACCACCCCAAAGCGCGCCTCGTGACAGCAGCACCCACCCGCCGTCAGACTGAGGACTCGCTGGAGCACGCCGCAGTGGCACAGAGGGTTGCCAGACTTGAAGAAGATGCGAAGTGCGCTGCTTGCTGACGACTTTGGCAGACAAGCAACGTTGCGAGGAGAGCGGAAGGAGGGCGAAGGTGAGAACGCGTCACGTACGTGACAAGTAATTTTGTATGAAATACCGCGCTCGCTGTATCGGTACGTCCCCGCGCCGGGCTGCAGGCTGCATGGAAAACGAGCGAAACGGGGAGGCGAGTCCCAAAGCAGCAAGGGGGAGGGGTGCCAAGACGCATGGTTCCACCAGCAATTCCCAGCCGCGCTCGCCCGGGACCGCACAAGGCAGCGACGCATCCACGACCCGACCGCGCGACAGCAGACTTGTAGATAGGACCAAGCACCAGGTATTCCGTGCTCAAGCTCGTGGTCTGGTTGGGGGCCGTGGTTTCGAGACTGGTCGGAAAGCCAATCCAGGTCTGGTAGAATAAAGTGACAAAGATTTTGTGCGTTTTTTTGTGGGTAGCGCAGAGATCAGACGTTCCATTTGCGCGCTTTGCAGGAAAGAATCACTTCGGCGCTGTGGTACGGATACAGCACCCCGCCTTCTGCCCCCTTCCCCCCTCCGGAAGAGTTATGCGGTACTGGGACCAACCCTGCCCTGCCCCGTCCACCCCGCTCAATCGAAGGTTTCCAGTGGCCAACGAACAGACCCTCGAACAGGCCCCGTCTTCTGCCAGGCCCCGGACGACTCAGGCTCGTCAGGTCGCCCGTCGTTTATCACCTGTCTGGCCCTTGGACCCTGGACCGTTCAACCCGGACACCAGGTCTTGCCCGTCCCCGTCCCCATCGAGAAGGTCGACGTGAAGTATCGCAGCCTTTGATTCGCGCAGGGAGCGAGTCTGTGGGGATCCAGAGGAGCCAGAGGAGCCAAAGGAGCCCAGACAGCGAGCGGATCCTTCCAGCGGGCCCGCCCGCCTTTTTGGGACCAGAAATTGGGTGGACTGGGCGAATTGCACACTTCCACCCCCTCTCTGTCCAAACCTCCTGACGCGCAGACCATCACCTCCAATCGACCAGTCAGATCGCCCACCGCGGCTCTTCTCGTCCCTGGCCAGGTTGTCTAGCGCCCGCGCCCGCACAGAAACGACGACGCCGGCCGCATCCTTCGCCCGTTGGTTATTCTGCGAGTGGCCATCGACCATCGACGACCGCAACGGCGAAATTGGCCCGCGTCCAGTCGACGACGCTTCGAGCGAGCCCAGCCGCGGCCCGCCTCGTGCCGTCGACACAACAGCCCATCAGAGGGAGGGGTTCGCAGGGCTGAACGGATGTCCCGTCGCTGAATCGCCGAGTCGATCCATGCCGCCGTCGAAGTCGCCGTCGCCGCCCGTTCTGACGACGACCTCAACATGCTAATGACCAAGAACCCTGTGTCGGCATTCCAGGGTCAGAACACATCAACCGCTTCTTCGTACTCGACCTCCGCGGCGCACCGCCACCACCAACAACACCACAACCACTACTACAGTGATTCCACCGATTCCGCAGCGTCGCTGGACGCGCCAAGCGCCGGCCGCGACAGTTCTCGTTCCGTTTCACACTTGACAGCAGACACGCCCTCCACCATGAACGGC
>OUNM010269296.1_pt1 | contig 10623 bp, 8 predicted proteins | sample 1769961 | NCBI WGS metagenome assembly OUNM01 (sample SAMEA3914820, study PRJEB12502) | metagenome | biome: forest; material: soil | place: USA | collected 2012-03-12 | depth 0.3 m
AGCGAGAGCGAGAGCGAGAGCGAGAGCGAGAGCGAGAGCGAGAGCGAGAGCGAGAGCGAGAGCGAGAGCGAGAGCGAGAGCCAGAGCGAGAGCGAGAGCGAGAGCGAGAGCCAGAGGCAGAGCCAGGGCGAGAGAACTTTGCGTTACCGGTGGCGCGCGTGCCCGCGACGAGCCTGGCGCGGCGCGCGCCTCGAGGCCCGAGGTGTGCCTCGAGGTGCGCGCGCCGTGACAGGCGGCCCTCTCTTCCCGCTCTCTCCCAATCAACGAAACCTACCAAAAAATAGCCAAATCGACGCGCGATCCCTTGCGATCCGCCGACCCAGAATTAGTATTGCCCCTACCAACGATGAACGTTCGCCAGCGCATGTGGGGGATGGACCCCGCAGTCGCCTCCTCGCGACGGCCGCGGCGCAGCCGGCCGCGAACCGGCGCTCCTCGCGCACGCGTCCGCATGCCGCTCCCCAAGAAGGGCGAGCAGCTCTCGTTCGCGGATCAACGCACGCACGGCGGCCCACGCCCCGACGCTGGGCGCAAGCCCCAGAGCGCTCGGCCGAAGCTGCCGCATCGCAAACGTCCCGCGCACGCGTACGACAACCCCGTCCACGTGACCATGCGCCGGGCGAAGGGGCTGCCGAGCCTCCGCGTGGAGCGCCTCCACGACCTCCTTCGCGCGGCCATCGCGGCGACGCGGCGCGAGGACTTCCGCATCGTCCACTACTCGATCCAGAACGATCACCTCCACATGCTCGTCGAGGCCGACGACGCGCGCGCTCTCACGAACGGCATGAAGAGCTTCGCGGTGCGCGTCGCCATGCGCGTGAATCACTGGGTCATGCGCCGCCGCACCGGGCGCGTGTGGGGCGACTCGTATCATCGGCGCGAGCTCGCGACGCCGAGCGAGGTCCGCAACGCGATCGTCTATGTCCTCAACAACCACCTCAAGCACGGCGAATGGGAGGTGGGTCTCGTCGACCCGTGCTCGTCGGCGCCGTGGTTCGACGGATGGATGCACCGACGCGAGCCGGTGCCTCCAGAGCCCGCCGCCACCGAGCGCGCGTGGACATGGCTCCTCGACGAGGGATGGTCGACGGTGGGCCTCGGATGGATCAACGTCGGCGAGGTGCCCCGCGCGCTCTGGCGCCGGTGACGCAACCCAACGCCACGCCGCGCCACGCGCCACGCCACACCACGCGCCTCACGCCACGCCGCGCTACCGGCCGCGCCTCACGCCGCCGTTCATCAACGACAGGGCCGCGGCGATCCCTCCGGATCCACGATCGGCAGCAGCTTCTCGACCTTGTCGCACAGCTCGCGCTTCGACTCGGCGCGGATCGTCACGTGACCCACCTTCCGGCCCGGCGCGCCGTCTTTTCCATACGCGTGGAGATGCGCGCCCTCGACCGCGAGCACCTCGTCACGCGGCGGCAGCTTCGAGATCGCGTTGATCATCGCCGAGCAGCCGACCATGCGCGTCGAGCCGAGCGGCAGCCCGAGGATCGCGCGCACGTGGTTCTCGAACTGGCTCGTCTCGGCGCCCTCGATCGTCCAGTGACCCGAGTTGTGCACGCGCGGCGCCATCTCGTTCGCGACGAGCGCGTCCGGCGAAGAGCCCGTGATGAACAGCTCGATCGCGAGCATGCCGACGTAATCGAGCTCCGCGAGCACGCGGCCCGCGTGCGCCTCGGCGCGCGCCTGGAGCTCGGGCGTCCACGCGTCGCTCTTCGGATACGACACGCGCAGGATGCCGTCGCGGTGCTCGTTCTCGACGAGCGGATAGAAGCGCGTCTCGCCGGTGGTGCTCCGAACGGCCAGGATCGACATCTCGCGCTCGAAGGGAACGAACGCTTCGAGGACGAGCGACGCCGCGCCGAGCGCCGTCCACGCCATCTCGACGTCGGCCTTCGTACGCAGCACCCACTGGCCCTTGCCGTCGTAGCCGAAGCGCCGCGTCTTCAGCACCGCAGGAAGGCCGAGACGCGCCACGGCAGCGTCCAGCTCCGCCTTGCTCGACACGGCCGCGAACGCGGCGGTCGGGATCCCGAGCGACGCGAAGAAGCGCTTCTCGTCGAGCCGATCTTGGCTCACCTCGAGCGCGCGCGGCGGCGGATACACGCGAACGAGCTCGTTCAAGAAGCGCGCGGAGCCGACCGGCACGTTCTCGAACTCGTAGGTGACGACGACGCTCTTGCGCGCGAGCTCGCTCAGGCGCTCTTCGTCGTCGTACGCGCCGACGCGCAGGTTGCCGACGTGACCCGCCGACGACTCCGCGCCCGGATCGAGGAACACGAACCGCTGGCCGAGCGTGTAGCCCGCGAGCGCGATCATCCTGCCGAGCTGACCTCCGCCGAGAATGCCGATCGCCACGGCTACGCCTTCACCTTGTTCACGCTCACGCGCGGATCCGGCTGCGCGAGCACCTTTGCCGTCTGCGCCTCGCGATGACGCGCGAGCGCGCTGCGCACCGTCGCGTCGCTTCGCGCGAGGATCTGCGCGGCAGCGAGCGCGGCATTCGTCGCCCCGGCCGAACCGATCGCGAACGTCGCGACGGGAATGCCCGCCGGCATCTGCACGATCGAGAGCAGCGAGTCGACGCCGCGGAGGACCTTGGACTCCACCGGAACGCCGAGCACCGGAAGCAGCGTCTTCGACGCCGCCATGCCGGGAAGGTGCGCCGCGCCTCCCGCGCCCGCGATGATCACGTGCAGGCCTCGCTCCTCGGCCGTGCCCGCGTACTCGAAGAGGAGATCGGGCGTCCGGTGTGCGGACACCACCTTCACTTCGAACGCGATGCCGAGCGCGTCGAGCATCTCGGCGGCGCTCGACATCGTTGCCCAATCCGACGTCGAGCCCATGATGATCCCGACGCGCGCGCGGACGCGGACCTGCTGCGAGGGAGGCGTGACGGGTCGCGAGCGCTTGCGGGGCGTGCCTGGCATGAGCGGCCCAGGATACGAAAGCGCGGGGCGTTCGGGTATCCTCGTTCGACGATGCAGAGGACCATCTTTCGGTTCGCCTTCCTTGCCGTGCCGCTCGTCACCGCGAGCGCAGCCGCGACGTCGAGCGCAGGCTGCAGCTCGGACGACGGAGGAACTGCGACGCCTGCCGCGGATGCAGCGCCCGAGGCCGCAGCGGATGCGTTCGTCCCGCCCATCATGGAGGACGCCGCGCCCCCGATGGATGCCGACGCGGGGCCGCCGAAGCGCGACTGCACCGCCGATCTCCAGGCGGACGGCGTGCAGCAGCACCTCGACTGCACCGGCCTGTACGCCGACTTCGCCGCGAAGACCGTCGCGCCCGAGAATGCGCCGTACACGCCCGGCGTCCAGTTCTGGAGCGACGGCGCCGAGAAGTCGCGCTTCCTGTATCTGCCGCCCGGCTCGAAGATCGACATCACCAACTTCGACGAGTGGAGCTTTCCGAAGGGCACGAAGGTCTGGAAGGAGTTCAAGATCGGCGGCAAGCGGATCGAGACGCGCTTCTTCGCGAAGGGCATGGACGGCATGTGGCGTCACACGACCTATCGCTGGAACGACGCCGAGACCGACGCCGTCCGCAAGGACAACGGCGAGAAGGTCACCATCCCGGGGCAGACCGCGGTCTACGAGGTCCCCAACACCGGACAGTGCGACTACTGCCATGCCGGACGCGCCGATCAGCTCCTCGGCGTCGAGGCCGTGAACCTCGGCCTCTCGACGGCACAAGGAATGACGCTCGCGGCGCTCGCGAGCGGCGGGCACCTCTCGGCCACGCCGCCCGTCACGAGCATCACGATTCCCGAGGACACGACGACGAAGGCGGCGGCCGCGCTCGGCTGGCTGCACGCGAACTGCGGCGGATGCCACAACGCGAACCCGAACGCGGCCGCGACGTTCACGGGCGTTCATTTCCTCTTGAACGCTTCGCAGCTCGCCGGCGACGGCGGGACGCCGACCGTCGCCGCGACGGACACGTGGACGACCGCGGTCGGATTCGACTCGTCGCGCCAGAACGTCGACGCCGGCGTCCCCTACAAGATCATCGCGCCGGGCGATCCGACGCAGAGCCTCGCGTCGATCCTCTCCGGCCGTCGCGCGACAGGGGCCGAGGAGCCCAACGCACAGATCCAGATGCCGCCCATCGTCACGCGCCAGGTCGACACGACCGGGCACGCGTTGCTCGACGCGTGGATCGGCGCGCTTCCGCCCTGAGCGTGTACTGAGCGTGTACGGAGCGTGTATGGAGCGTGTACTCTACACGGGTCGCGACGACGTCATGGCCGTCATCGCCGAGCGGAGCGCCGTGCCCAGCGCCGTCCGGAGACGCGCCGACACGCGGTCGACGTTGCACGCGAACGTGAGCGGCTCCGTCACCTCGTAGCCTGCGATCGGGATCTCGATCAGCGCGCCGGTCGCGACGTGCCGCTGCGCGGCGATCGCGGGCCCGAACGCGAGCTGCTCGGTCTGCGCCGCGACCTCGAGCCCCACGAGGAACGTCTGCACCTGATGACCGACCTTGCGCTGCGTTCGCGGGAGCGGGAAATCGTCGTCGACGGGGACGACGCGGCCCTGCTGTCGATAGATCGGGATGATGAACGGGACCTCGGCGAGCCGGTCGAGAGGGACCGCCCCCTTGCCGAGCCGCTGGCGCAGCGCCGGCGACGCAAAGAGACCGCGACGGAGCGTTCCGACCTGCTCGGCGACCCAGCTGCCGGGGAGATGCTCGCCGTCGCCGGGAAGAAGGAGGATGTCGAACCCGTCGTCCTGGGCGTTCGCACGCAGGAGCGAAGGCGGCAGCTCGAAGGCGCGCACGCGAATGTTCGGCGCCGCCGAGCCGAGCACCGGGAGCAGCGACGTCTGCAGGTACGACGGCGCGCCGAGCGTGATCTCCGCGCCGTCCGGGCTCGCCGCGCGCGCCGACTCGAGCTGGTTCACGACCGACTCGAGCGCCGGTGCGAGGAGGCGGCCTGCTTCGCTGAGGACCACGCCACGGCTCCCGCGCTCGATGAGCTTGCGAGCGAAGTGCGTCTCGACGCGGGTGATGGCCTTGCTGACCTGCGAGGGCGTGACACGACGCTCGCGCGCCGCCGCCGTCAGCGACGAGCTGCGAACGACCGCGAGGAACGTGAGGAGGTCGGCGACCCGCAGGTCCGCGACGTCACGAATGGGATCCGACACGCGCGCAGCATGCCTCAGGTGGACGGAGCGAGCGAGAGTCCTGTGTGGCTGAGCGCATCGAGAGCCTCACGCGGGGGGAACGCGACGCTCGGAGCGACGATCCCTCTTGCCTTGACGGCCCCGGCGAGGGCGCGATCCGCGGCGTACGCTTGCAGCTCCGCCGTGAGCCCGTAGGGATCGCGGCCGGTGAGCGCGACACGCGAGCGTTCGCTGCCTTTCGTGGCCTCGGCGATGATCGTGAAGGTGCCGCCGCGATCGTCGCCTTCGGGGCCGACCGGGCTGCGATCGAGCCAGCGCTCCGCCAGCGCGCGCGTGGCGCGCACCAGCGTGGGCGCGACCTTGCGGAAGCGATGGAGGTTGCGCGCGACGTTCTCGCCCATCGCCATGTACGTACGAATGGTGCGTGCGCCGGTGTGCTGCGGAACGACGATCGCCTCCGGTCCCGGAAACGACGCCGCCGCGAGCCGCCGGCCGTTCGGCAGCGCGAACGACGTGACTCGCTCCGCGGAGGCCTCGACGACGAGAGAGCCGTCGATCCATTGCAGCGGCGCGCGCTCGGCGAGGACGCCGAGGATGCTCTTTTTCGTGCCGCGCGTCGTGGCGCTTCCGTTCGCGCCTGCCCCTTCGGCGTTGCGATTCGCGTAGAAGACCTCGAGGGTGTCGGGATGACCGCCGACGCTCTCGGCGGCGAGATGACACGCCCAGTCGGCGGGCGCGATCTCGTACGCCATGGCCGGCACGATGCACGCGCCGCTCACCTCGCACGTGGCCTGGTGCTTCACGAACGCGTCGGCGACGAAGCGCTGCTCACCCGTCGTGTCGGCGTAGTGCACGCCGAGACGCGCGCACGCGGCGAGGATCGGCTCGCCGACGAGCGCGAATGGACCGGCACAGGCGAGGACGATCGTCCGGCCCTCGACGGCGGCGTCGACTGTGGCCACGCGCTCGAGATCGATCACGCAGCTCTCGAGCGGCGGGCGGCTTCCGGCGCGGTCGAGGCGGCGACGGAGGCGCTCGAGGCGCTCTGCGCTCCGGCCCGAGATCGCGTAGGCGATGCCTCGCTTCGACAGGAGCTCGCACACGAGCGCGCCCGTGAAGCCGGTGGCGCCGTGGACGAGGACGGAAGCGTTTTCGGTGCGCGGACCTGTCATCGCTTAGTCATCGTTTTAAATAAGCGATGGGCTCTCCGCGTGGTTGGCGAAGAGCCCATCAGACGTTCCGACCGCTGTAGCCGTGTGCGGGTGTCATGAACCCCTAGGCCTAAGCCTAGGTGGGGGGCGCTGGCCGCGCTTTAGGCTTCCCAATTATCCAGAGCTCTTGCGAGATGGCTGGGCGTGCACACTGAGCGACCGTTTGCCCTCCGGGTTCAATCACATAAGGGGACCATGAAAACCGCGAAGCACGAACCCGGCAGTCGGAACACTTGGAAGCGTAGGAAGCTCTCCTCGTTCGGTCAACGGTAAGGGCGAAGAGAAACCGCAAGAAAGTGGGCCATTCGCTCTCGATGTTGGCACATCACGAGCATGCAGGAATCCACGCCTGGAACCGAGAGCGGCCTTCTCGAGAGCATCGTGGGGGCCCCGGAGCCGCCGCGCGACGACTCGGAAGCGACGGCGACGGTCCGCGACGGGCTCGTCGGATCCGCGATGCCGCCGACTGCGCAAGTGGCGACGCTCGCAGGGCAGCTCGCGTTCCTCGACGCCGAATCGCGGGTACGGCGAACGGCGGAGCTGCGTGGTGAAGGCGCGATGGTCGTCGAGGTGCCGATGCCTGCGGCGTCGTTGCGCGGTCGGCTGTGCGAGCACATCGACGAGCTCGTCGAGCGAGCGCTCGGGATTCGCGGCGCTCCGGCTCCGTATCTGCCGGCGTGGTCGTCGATGCCCGACGACACCGACGTTCGGCTCGACGACCAGCTCTTCCGCGCGCGGACGACCGGGGCGACCGGGATCGCGATTGCGATCGGATCGCTGGAGCGGATCGCCGCGCCGGCGCTGACGCCGGAGGACAGCGCGATGCTGCGATCGCTCGCGCTCGCCGCCGCGGAGGGGGCGTTCGTCGTGATGATCGACGAGGCGGACGCGGTGACCGGGGCGTATGGCGAGCCGGTGGCGCTCGGGGACATGCTCGGGACGAAGGCGGAGGCGAGCGCGGACGCGAACGCGAACGCGAACGCGAACGCGAGCGCGAACGCGAACGCGAGCGCGAGCGCGAGCGCGAGCGCGAGCGCGAATGCGAGCGCGGACGCGGAGGCGAGTGCGGGCGCGTCGGTGATCACCGAGGTCGTCGAGGTCGTCGTGGCCGTCGAGAGCGTGAGCATCGAGGAGCCCGTCGCCGAGCCGGCCGAGCTGGTCGAGACGCACGTCGATGCGCCCGTCGCCATGAGCGCGCCCGTCGAGAGCGCGCCGGTCGAGAAGCCGGTCGAAAAGGCTCTCGAGAAGGTCGTCGAGAAGCCTTCTCGCAAGAGCGAGCGCGAGGCGGCACGGCGGCGGCAGACGGCCGGGGTGCCCGTCGCGGGTCCTTCCGATCACTGGCGGTCGTGGGCGATCGCGCTCGGCGCCGCGCGCGGACCGCAGCCGCTCGCATCTTTCGAGCGGCTCTTCGTCGAGAGCTACATGCCCCTCGCGAATGCCATCGCCGGAGGGCTCGACGACGCGCGGGCCCTTCGCGCCCACGACGAGTTCAAGTCCGGCTTCGAGCGCACGTACACCGACGCCTTCGCGACGTTCGGTGCCACCGGTCGACGCCCGCGCCTGGTCATGGACGCCTACGACGTCGCGGTGAAGCAAGCACGCTTGCATAATGCACGCACCACGCATGTCCTGCTCGTCGATGCCATGCGCCACGACCTCGGCTGCCTCGTCCGCGACGAGCTCGCGACGCGCGCAGCAGGCGTGGCTTCGCTGACCAACGAATCGCTTCTCTGGAGCTCGCTCCCCACCATCACGCATCGCCAGCTCGAGACGCTCGCGCGTGGCATCGACGCTCTCCGCGCGCCGGCCGCCGTCGAGGACAGCACCGAGTCGCTGCGCGGTCGCAGCGCCGAGACGGTCCGCCGCCTGCGCGTCGGCTCACGCGAGCTGTACAAGCTCGACGTCGTCCCCGCGATGCTCAACGCCCTCCCCGACCCTTCCGCGAACGCGACTCCCGCCCACGTGGTCGCGGCGCTCCCCGACATCGCCGCGAGCGTGTCGGACGCGCTCATCCGGCACATCGAGACGCTGCCGCCGCGCACGCTGCTGCTCGTGCTCGGCGATCATGGCTTCACGATCGATCGCCGCGGCCGCATCACGCACGGCGGCGCGACCCCGGAAGAAGTGCTGGTCCCCTGCCTCGCGTATCTCGTCGGCGACCTGCACTGACCATCCTGGCCGTCCCGCGCGAAGTACCCCGCGTGCCGGCCAGAAGGATCCAGCGGGCGGGGGGATCCCCTGACGTGAACCCGCGATTTGCACGCAAATTTGCAGGTACGACGTACGTAGACGTGGTGGCATAACGTGTGCTTGAGACCTACATCAAATGGGTCTTCGTCTTGCCGCTTTCGCGTTCTCGGTCGTGACGCTCTCGCTGCTCGGCTGCTCGGTCGCCGGCGACGCGACCGATGGAGCCGCGAGCCCCGAGGCCAGCGAGGATGCGCTCGTCCAGGTGACGCCCGGGTGCGCCGCCTCGGCGAACGCGTCGAATCCGAACTTCGAGTTCCAGGACGACACCTGCCATCGCAAGGTGTGGCCGAGCAACGCGGATCGCGCGTTCGTGTGCCCGAACATCGCGAACGATCACGATGACGGCTTCGCTCCTCCGGGTCCGCTCGCGGACGTCGCGGTCGACACGCACACCTTCGCCGGCTTCGCGCCCGATCTCGACTTCACGGTCATCGCGATACGTCGCGACGCACATGGGCATCCTCGCTACCGCTACTACTCGAACGGGACGCATGCGAAGCCCGTGCAGCCGCTCAGCTCCACCAAGTTCATGGCCATCGCCGCAGCGGCCGCGAAGATGCGCGCCGCGTCTGGCTCGAAGGTCGGACTTCCGGCGACGACCGACGGCGTACCGCTCGGCGATCTCGCGACCGTCATCCACGACTACAACGAGCAGCACTACGAGTCGAACGCGCTCGCTCGATACTTCTTGAACGTGGCCGGTCGTAGCCACGTCAACGGCCTCGTCCATGGCGCTTGGCTCGGACGCCCGACGGAGGAGTTTCTCGGCGGCAACTACGGCGCACCCGCCGCGGCGCTGCCGTACCATTTCGTCATGCCCAACGGCGCATCGCTCGACGTCGCGCCCGATGACGAGTCTCCGGGCAACAACAACCTCTCGACGCTCACGATGGCGGAGTTCCTCAAGCGTCTGGTCATGCATCGCGAAGATGCGTCGACGCGCCTGCCCGGCATCCAGTGGGAGGACCTCGAGGTGCTCTTCTACGGTCCGACGCAGTCGAAGTGGTATCCGCTGCCGGGCGACAACGGCAACGCGCCGCCGCGCAACTGGGGAGGAATGAGCGCGGACACCGGCATCTACTTGCAGTCCGCAGTCGACATCCATGCCGTCGAAGCGGCTTCGCACGGTCGCTGGCGGATCTTCTCGAAGCTCGGGTATGGCCAGAGCGGCCTCGTGGAGAACGGCTACGCGTGTGTGCCGGCGCTCGACGGCGCGGGAGCGCCGGTCGTCGGAGAGGGGCTCGAGCTCGTCGTCTCGACGCACTATGCGCAGCCGGCCGACAGCCCGCCCGTGTCGCGACGGCGCGACGCCCAGATCGCCGTCTACTACAAGCAGATCGTCGCCAAGCTGAAGACCCTGCCCTGAGCTACTTCGGCGTCACCAGCGCTTCTGGATGTTCGCCATGAACGTGTAGGGGTACCCGAGGTCGAACGCGCTCGCCTCGTCGAGCGTCTTCACCTCGTCTGCGCTCAGCTTCACGTCGAGCGCCTTCAGATTGTCGTCGAGCTGCTCGATCGATCGCGCACCGAAGATCACCGACGTGACCGCCGGCTTCGCAAGGAGCCACGCGAGCGAGACCGCGGACGGCGTCGAGCCCTTCGCCTCGGCGATCGCGCGCACCGCATCGAGGGTGCGCCACCCACGATCGTTGTCGTATCCGACGAAGCGCTCCTTCCACTTCTCGAGACGCACGCCCTTCGGAGGCGGCTCGTTGCGCCGGTACTTGCCCGACAGGAAGCCGCCCGCGAGCGGCGACCACGGCAAGATCCCGAGCCCGTGCTGGAGACACGTGGGGACGTGCTCACGCTCGAGATCGCGGACGAGCAAGCTGTATTGCATCTGGAGCGAGACGAAGCGGTGGAGGTGCTCGGTCTTCGAGATCCACTGACTGTCCGTGAGGCGGTACGCGGCGTAGTTGCTCGCGCCGAGGTAGAGGACCTTCCCCTGGTGCACGAGGTCGTCGAGCGCGCGGAGCGTCTCTTCTTCCGGCGTGTCGATGTCCTGCATGTGGATTTGATAGAGGTCGATC
>OUNM010281463.1_pt1 | contig 10610 bp, 12 predicted proteins | sample 1769961 | NCBI WGS metagenome assembly OUNM01 (sample SAMEA3914820, study PRJEB12502) | metagenome | biome: forest; material: soil | place: USA | collected 2012-03-12 | depth 0.3 m
ACGTGAACTCTCGAACCCGCCTGAAGAATTTTCTTATCGGGGAGAGCCTTTTCATGTTGCGGATTTCCGGCAGTGGTCTTCTACTCGTCAACGCCTTCGGCGCCGTCCACCCGGTGGAGTTGGCGATCGGTCAAAGTATTAAAGTGGAGAGCGGCCATCTGGTGGCGTGGAGCGACACCATGGACGTCCGGGTCACCCGCATTACCCGCAGTTTTCTCGGTTCCGCCCTCTCTGGTGAGGGGATCGTAGCAACCCTCACCGGTCCCGGCGTAATCTATATGCAGACCCGCGCACCGCAGGCCTTCGCCACGTACATCGAGCAGCATCTTTTGAGGCCCAAGTGAAACGCTTCCTCCCTTTTCTTGCCATCCTTGCCATTATCGGCTGCAGCTCCGACGACGGGCCTTCCTATGTTGGGAGCGTCGCTTCGGACTTCACTGTCGAGACGTTCACGATGCCCAGCGCCAAGGCCAGCCTCTTCCACCGGCACGGAAAAGTGGTCTTACTCGACTTCTGGGCCACATGGTGCGGCCCTTGCCGAGAGATTAGCCCGGTGCTTGAGGCGATCTACGAACGTCACAAAGGGCAAGGGCTGGAAGCCATGGCGATCTCCCCGGAAACGCGTGAGGTGATTTCGGGCTTCGAGAAGAAGACGCCCCACACCATGCCCGTGTTTCTCGATGCGGATGGCTCGGCTGCATTGAGTGCGGGCGCGAATAGCCTTCCAACCATCATAGTCGTTGGCAAGGACGGTCGCATTGTTTACGAGACTCACGGAATCAACGAAGCCACGCCGAGCGAGATCGAAACGGCGGTAACCAAAGCCTTGGAAGCAAAGTAGCGATGCTCTGGAAACCGACCTACGAGACGAGAATTCTTTCCAATATCTCGCTTCCGCGCTTGGTCGGTTTGACGTTGAATAGTCAAGACGGCGCGGCCCCGGTCGAGGGGGCGATGCTTGGGGCCTTCGGTCCTTTTGCTTCCGCCGAACTCGGGGTTTGGCGCCGCCTTCTCAACGAGGCCCATCCACAACGCGCTGTCCCTACCGTCCTCGTCCGTACCGCTTGGTCCGAGCGGGAGAGACGGACCATTGCTACCGCCACTCCCCCAAAGGAGCAGCCATGGACGCTGCTCGCGAACGATCCGGAGAACGCCTGGTCTAAAGTGGTACTCCCTGACCGTGCGGAAAGGGCCTTTGCCGCCGTGGTCAAAGATGGCGTAGCCAGGATTCTGATGGTTGGCCTTCCCACCGAAGAGGCTTGGGACCAGTTCTTGGGTGAGCTCGCCGTTACCGGCTCAGCCTAGCCTATCGGCCCAGCGTGAACCAGAAGGTTGCGCCTTCGCCCGGACGGCCTTCCGCCCAGATACGGCCTTCGTGCCGATCGACGATTCGCTTAACGTTTGCCAGCCCAACGCCGCTGCCCGGATACTCCTGCTCGGTATGAAGCCGAACGAATGGCCCGAAGATCTGCTCGGCCTTCTCCTGCACAAACCCGATGCCCTCATCCTTAACAAAGAACGAGTTGCCTTTCGCGCCGATCTCGATCCGCGCGGCACCCTCTTTCTTGGCGAACTTAACCGCGTTCTCCAAGAGGTTTTGAAAGAGCAGGCGAAGAAGCATCGGATCGCCCACCGCGGAAAGGCCATCCGCGATGACAACTTCGGGAGTTTCGGACGCGTGGCCGCCCACCTCGGCGGCCACTTCTTTGGCCATGGCAGACAAATCGATGGTCTCCTGCTTCATTTCTTGGCGGCCGAGACGGGAAAGACGCAGCAGATCGTCCATCAGCACGCCCAACTTTTTCGCTGCGGCCGACTGCCGCCGAAGTTCGTCCTGTCCTTCGCGATCGATCTTGTCGCCGTAATCCTCGATCAGGATCATGCTGGCGGACATGATCGCCCGAAGAGGAGCTCGAAAGTCGTGCGAGACGGTGTAAAGAAACCCTTCGAGTTCCTGCGTCCGCTCCTGAACCCTTCGCTCAAGCTCTTCGGTCGCCCGGTGCCGTTCCGTCGTATCGCGCTGAAGAGCCACCCAATGGCTTACAGCGCCCGTCGAATCTTTGATCGGTGAGATTTTCCACTCGACGCAGTACTCGCTGCCATCCTTCCGGTAGTTGATCGCCTCGCCCTGAAACGGCCGCCCTTCCGCAAGCACTTCGCGCAATTTATCGAGGAAGGAGCGGCTGGTTTTTGGGCCCTGGAGGATTCGCGGGCTCTGACCGATCACCTCTTGACGGCCCCAGCCGGTCATCCGCTCGAACGCCGGATTGACCCATTCGATCATCGGATGCGGATCGTCCAGACCCGGGGTCGTGATTAGGATCGCGTCATATGCCGATTCCACCACATGGCGAAATAGCTCGATGGGGAGATCGTTCAGCACCGCTTCCATGGGCATTCAGTTAGCTACGCGTCACCCGAAAGCCACGTCGCACGCAGAATTGTACTGGTTTCGCAGGCATATTACTTCCGTACCCAAGCCTGAACGCTGCTTCTAAGTTCGGCCACCGTTTCCTCGCCCAACCGGTCGGAAGTCTCGGAAAGAAGGTTCATCACGGATTCCGCTTGTCCGACCGAAGGAGGAAAGGGTTGGTTCCGAAATTTCGGCGCCCGACGACGAAGCCAAGTTTCCGCGTATGGGAACCTGTCTAGGTTTTCCAGAACCGTGATGAGCGCCGGCCAACGCGCGCAACGGTCCATCAGAGCCCATGCCCCTCCGGTTCCCAAGTTCAGGTCTATGATCTGGATGGGTTCAAGAGAGATGGCAAATCCAGAGAGCCCGGCAACTGCCGAGCGCTGCACCTTTCGGCTGGGATCTTGAAGGGCGACTAGGAGTTCGGTCGCCGCATCGTCGCCAAGAAGACGGGTGTAAGACACCAAGGCCCGCCTACGGATCTCGGCGCGCTCATCGATCAGGAGCGGGGCGAGTAACTTGGCATCGGCCTTCGAGCCCGTTTCTCCAAGGCCCGAGATTGCGCCGAGGGAGGGAAGATGGGCACGGTAGAAGGCGGCAAAGTCCCGTTTTCCGAGAAGGAACCTCGCATCGTTCCGAACTCCCCCGTGGTGGTCTAGCAATGCGGTTTCGCGGGCTTCGGTCGGGGCTATATCGAGTCCCATTTTTCGAATCTCCGGCAAGCGGGAAGCCATGAGTTTCGGCCACTCCTCTGGGTTTTTGACCATCTCGCGTGCCGCCGCAAGCTGGACAAGGGCGTTGGCGTCGTTGATCCCTTCGGCGAGCGTCGTCATGTAGCCGGATCGCCCACCAAATGCAACGTAGGACCAAAGGCCGATCTTTCCCCATCGGTGCATTCTCCTAACCTTTGGCGTGAGGCCGGGACGGCTGCTTACTTCGGCAACGTAATCTTCGGCCAAGTCACGCAGATTTACGCGCTGGCGAAGCGTCAGTCCATAAACGATGGGAAGTACCTCGGCGAGATCGGCATCGGTCGACACTGAAAGGGCGGCGCGTGCCTTCCTCTGCGCGAGCGAGGCGACGGTCGGGACCCAGTCGTTCGATAGTCGAAGAAACGTCACCAACCTAGTTCCGTCGCCGGGACGAATCACAAGAAGCGCGGCCTCCCTGACGTAGCCGCTACGATGATTGGTCAGGCCGAGTCGTTCGACGAACTTTCCGAACTCGGGCAGGGTACCGGTGTTGCGTAGAAGGGCCTCAAGCGGCGCGACATCGCGCGGCTTGATGGTGCGAAGGGCCACCTCTCGAACGAAACTGTTTGGATGATAGGTAAGGGTCAACCGGGTAGCGACGCCACCCTTTCGAATGAGAGTTTCTGCCTCGCGCTGCTCGACCGATTCTAAACCGTAGTGCAAACGATGGAGGAGGTCGCCCGCACTGAGGAGGAGCACTTCCAAGATTTTCGATTCATCGCCCGACCGAAGGGCATGCACCAGCTTCGATACGGGCATCCCAAAAAGGATACTGGTCTGCGCGCCGAGAGTTGGGACCTTCGGGTGACGTAGACTTTCCCGTGCATTATCGAACCCTCGGCAAGACCGGCTGGCAAGTCTCCGATATCAGCTTCGGCGCCTGGGCCGTTGGCGGTACCTGGGGGCCGACCGACGATTCTGAGTCCCTGGCCGCGATGAACCGCGCCGTCGACCTTGGGGTTAACCTCATCGACACGGCCGACGTCTACGGCGACGGCCACAGCGAGCAGCTTATTCGGACGCTTCTCAAGGACCGGAAAGAGGAAGTCAAGGTCCTCACCAAAGCCGGCCGCCGTAGCAATCCCCACTCTGTGGAGAGCTACACCGTCGCCAACCTTGAAAGCTATATCGATCGCTCCCGGGAGAACCTTGGGGTGGACACCCTCGATCTCCTCCAACTTCACTGCCCGCCCAACCCGGTCTACTACGAACCCGAGGTTTTTGGCGCGCTCGATGATCTGGTCAAGCGCGGCAAGATTCGCCACTGGGGTGTCAGCGTCGAGAAGATCGAAGAGGGTCTGAAAGCATTGGAGTATGCCAACTGCGCCTCCGTCCAGATCATCCTTAACCCCTTCCGTCAACGCCCGCTTGAGCATTTTCTGGCACGGGCGCAGGAGAAGAATGCCGGCGTGGTCGTCCGTCTCCCTTTGAGCAGCGGGATGCTTACCGGCAAGCTCACGCCGGACACCCAGTTCGCCGCCGACGACCATCGTGCTTTCAACCGAGACGGCGCTGGCTTTGACAAGGGTGAGACGTTCTCCGGTGTCCCGTACGACATCGGTCTCGGCGCCGTTGAGTCTCTCCGCCCTCTCGTTCCCGCCGGCATGACGATGGCGCAAATGTCACTCCGCTGGATCCTCGACCAGGACGGCGTCACCTGCGCCATTCCGGGAGGGAAGCGGCCGGATCAAGTGGAAGACAATGTGGCGGCGACGGATCTTGCGCCACTGTCGCCGGAGCTTCATGAGAAGATTCGGGCGATTTACGACGAGCAGATTCGGTCGCATGTCCACGATCGGTGGTGATCCGGTTTGAGGGAGGGGGGCTTAGAGGGCTTCGTTGCCCTCGGAAAAGGAGCGGGGCAATCGTTGCCCCGCCCAATAAGCCGATACGCTCTCCGAAGGACATGCCTTCGGGTCGGCCCCCTCGATATGGAGGGCTTGCTTCGAAAGTCGGTCCGAAAACCGCTTTCGACTGAACATAATCATGCCCTAAAGCTGGCCAAAACGCAAGTGGTCGCAAAAAAGGGGCGGCTTCGCGTAAATTGCGAGCCGCCCTGCCTATCTTCTCATCGAACTCCTGGTTAGGAGTTGCCCCTCGTAGGAGGCCCATCGTGCGATCGAACTTGCCGCCGCCGACATATCGAATGTGACAGGGCACCGTTAGGGGCAAGTTATCGATGCGTGAAGAAATGGTTAAGGTGTGCCTAGACCGGGAATGGATTCCGGCTGAAGCCGTCTTGATGCCAGTACGGATAGATCTTGGGGCGCTCGCTCGCCTTGTCCAGTTTCGCCACCTGCTCCGCGGTCAGATTCCAGCCCACGGCTCCGAGGTTCTGCCGGAGTTGATCCTCGTTGCGTGCGCCGACGATGATCGTGGAAACTGTTGGCCGCTGAAGCAGCCAGTTCAGGGCGATCTGGGGGATGGTTTTGCCCGTCTCCGCGGCGATCTCGTCCAATGCGTCGACGACTTGGAACAGATACTCGTCTTCGATCTGCGGGCCGGCGTCGCGGGCGATTTGGCTTTGGAGGCGGCTGTTCTCCGGGAGCGGTTGTCCTCGTCGTAGTTTGCCGGTAAGGCGTCCCCAGCCGAGGGGGCTCCAGACGACGGCTCCGACTTTTTGGTCGAGGCCGAGAGGCATGAGCTCCCATTCGTAGTCTCGGCCGACGAGAGAATAGTAGGTCTGGTTCGCGACGTACTTGGTCAGGTTGAACTTGTCCTGGTGGGCGAGCGCTTTCATGAGATGCCAGCCGGAGAAATTGGAGACTCCGAGGTACCGGATCTTGCCCGCCTTGACCAGTCCGTCGAGGGTGCTGGTGACCTCTTCGACCGGGGTCATCGCGTCGAAGCCGTGAAGTTGAAACAGATCGATGTAGTCCGTGCCGAGCCGCTTCAGGGACTTCTCGACGGCTTCGATGAGGTGGAACCGCGAGGAGCCGACGTCGTTCGGGCCCTTGCCGGCGGTGAAGGTGGCCTTCGTGGAGATCAGGACCTGGTCTCGACGTCCTTTGATCGCATGGCCGAGGATCTCCTCCGCGGCGCCGCCTGAGTAGACGTCGGCCGAGTCGAACAGGTTGATCCCGCCTTCGATCGCAACGTCCACCACGCGCTTTGCCTGCTCGACGTCGTTCGCGCCCCAGGCTTTGAAGAACTCTCCTTCGCCTCCAAACGCCCCTGTCCCAAACAAAAGAACCGGGCCTTTTAAACCAGACCCGCCTAGAAGCCGATACTCCATCAACGGACTACTACGAGATTTAAAGCGCGAGGGCAGGCCCCCAAAGTTTAAATTCTCTATCGAATATTCGCGGACAGCCACTCGCCTGTCTTCGCCTGTAGATCCGACGGTAGCGTCTCTTGAAGATGCCGGGCTAAGTCGCCTACGTTCTCTTCTCGCAACACCTTTCGCCAAGCCATCTCGGCTTTTAGCATCGTGGCATTGATGGCGCAGGGCCGTCGGCATAACTCCGGTTCCACTTCCACGGGCCCGCGTTGCCGGATTTCAGTGCAGCGGAACGCGGGCTCGAGGCCGTCTACCGCCTGAACAACGTGGAGGTAGGAGATATCGTCGGCGGGTTTTGCTAAGCGAAACCCGCCACGCGGGCCGGGGACGGAGACGAAGAGGCCTGCCTCCACCATCGACTTGAGGTGTTTCAACAGGTAGCTTTCCGAGACGCCGTGGTACTCGGCCAGGCCCTTGCCGGGGAGCACGCGGCCCTCCGGCAAACCGGCCAGCATTGCCGCGCAGTGGATGGCCCACTCCACGCCGTCACTCATCTTCATTCGTCGTTATCCTTTGCGGGCGACCGGTTGCATGCCGGTGCTGATGGCGAGGCGGTTCCAGGCATTGATATTTATGATCGCCATCAGGAGTTGGACGATCTGTTTGTCGGAAAAGTGGCTCTTCAGTTCGGCCTCCAACTCATCCGGGACGCCGTGCTGCGAGATGAGGGTGACGTGTTCGGTTAGGGCGAGCACCGCGCGCTCGGCGGGGGTGAAGAGCGGGGTTTCTCGCCAAGTTGGAATCAGGAAGATCCGCTGATCGATCTCTCCGTTGTGGCGTGCTTCCCGGACGTGCATGTCGAGGCAGTAGGCGCAGCCGTTGATCTGCGACGCGCGAATGTCGATGAGGTGCCGGAGTGTCTTGTCGAACTCCGCGGCGTTGACGTACTCCGCTACGCCGAGCAACGTCTTGTAGGCCTGGGGTTCTGCTTTGCTATGTTCGATGTGAATCGGCATGTCTAATCATAGATAATTTCTATCGATGATTACAAGTCCTGCGCCTCCGATTGCACGCTTCGCGTACCGGAGTCAGGCAACGGTTATTATCGGCCTCAGCCCCTGGGGCTCCCTTCGGCATTACGCTGGGAAAGCCCCGGGGGCTAAGCTTGTCATAGGCAAACCATCTCGACAAAACGGCCCCCAGGGCATTGCCACCAAGAAGGGGGGGTACGGCACTCTTCGAGCTAGACCGGTAGACGGCCGATATGGGCGCCTTGGTCGGTCGCGTCGAGGATCCAGTAGCGGCTGGTTAGGCCGGCGGCGGCGAAGGCGTCTTTCATGGACCGGCCGATTCGGTCGAAGCCTTCTTTGCAGAAGGCGATCATTCCGGGGCCTGCGCCGCTCAGCGCGACACAGGTGGCTCCGGCCTCCAGAGCGGCCGCCTTGGCGTCCCTGGCGCCCGGAATGGCTCCCAGGCGGTAGGGCTCGTGGATGCGGTCGTTCATCGCCGTGCGAAGCATCGCGTCGTCTCCGGCGCGGAGCGCTTCCGCGACTAGCATGGCGCGTCCGATGTTGAAGATCGCATCGGCCTTGCTGTAGGTCGAAGGCAGGGCGGCGCGGGCGTCGCTGGTGAGGTAGTTGAACTCCGGCACGCAGACCACGGTCTTGAGGGGCACGTGGGGGATGCGTTGGACCAACACGCCGGCCTGCTCATCGGGCACGACGATCACGAAGCCACCGAGCAGGGCGGGGGCAACGTTGTCGCCGTGGCCTTCGATCGCGACGGCCCGTTCCAGGACGGCTTCGCGGTCGATCGCCGCCGGGTCCTCGCCCCGTAGGTGCGCCTTCATCGAGTGGGCGAATAGTACGCCGGCCAAGGTTGCGGTGGACGATGAGCCGAGGCCGCTAGCGGCCGGTACGGCGTTGTGGCAGATGATGCGGAAAGCCTTGGGCGCATCGGCACCGAGCTCATCCAGCATCACCGACACGGTGAGGTTGGTGGCATCGGAGGCCAGACGCCCTGCGCCTTCGCCATGCGTCTCCACGCGGATCTCGTCGCCGCCGAGGTGGAGCTCGAAGGTGTTCCAGAGGTCAAGGGCCAGGCCCATGCAGTCGAAACCGGGGCCGAGGTTCGCGGTGGTGGCGGGGATGCGGACGCGGATCACGCCATCGCCTCCCGTAGGGCATCGAGGGTGGAGGGGACCGCGTCGGGGAGAGAGGCTCCCTTGATTGCCGAATCGGGGTCTTTCAGTCCGTGGCCGGTAAGTACCGTCACGATTCGTTTGCCTTTCGGATCGAGCCTTCCCGAGGCCACGGCTTTCCGTAGCCCGGCGAGGCCGGCGGCCGAAGACGGCTCGCAGAACACGCCCTCCAGTTCGGCGACCATGTGATAAAGCTCAAAGATCTCCTCGTCGGTGGCGGAGTCGATGTGGCCGTTGCTCTCCTTGATCGCGGCCAATGCCTGATCTCCGCGTGCCGGGTTGCCGATGCGAATGGCGGTGCAGGCGGTGTCGGGGAAGGGAACCGGGTTCCCGTGGACCAGGGGGGCGGCGCCGGCGGCCTGGGTACCGAGCAGCTGGGGCGCCTCTCCGACTTCGGTGAAGCCGAGCCAATAAGCCGAGATATTTCCGGCGTTGCCGACGGGCAGGCAGAGCCAGTCGGGCGCACCACCGAGGGCTTCGGATACTTCCCAAGCGGCGGTCTTTTGTCCCTGGAGCCGGGCGGGGTTTACCGAGTTGACGAGGGCGATGGAGCCGTCGGCGGAGATTTCGCGGACGAGTCGAAGTCCGTCATCGAAAGAGCCGTGAATCGAAACCACCTTGGCCCCGTAGGCGATGGCGCCCGCCAGTTTGCCCATGGCGATCTTCCCGTCCGGAATGAGGACGACGCAGGCCATGCCGGCTCTGGCCGCGTATGCCGCGGCGCTGGCGGCGGTGTTGCCGGTGGAGGCGCAGATGACGCGCTTTGCGCCCTCGGAGAGGGCCTGGGTTACGGCGGCGCACATGCCGCGGTCTTTGAACGAGCCGGTCGGGTTTAGGCCTTCGTATTTTAGAAACAGCTCGGCGCCGGGGGCGATCGCTTCGGCGAGCCGGGGGGCGGGGATCAGGGGGGTGTTTCCTTCGTAAAGGGTTACGGGTGGAACATCCCGGGCCACCTCAAGCCGGTCGCCGTACCGATCAAGTAGCCCTTTCCACGCCATCGGCCAAATTATGGGCCATCCCCCGATGAGCTGGAGGTTAAGCCAGCCAAATGCAATGACCTACCGCGAATAATCCGTCGATCTCCGAAATTTCACCGAGAAAAAACTAATCCGGGAAAACCTAGGCGATCACGAAACCGGAGTCCATCGGCAGGATTCCCCAGGGCCGAAGGATGTGTTTGTCCACCATCAGTTCGGCCTCGTCGAAGACGGAACCGTCGATATAGCGAACGTCGGCCCCGAGCTCCCGTGCTAGGACGACGCACGCGGCGACGTCGTAAAGCTTTTCCCGGAGGGCGATATGGGCCCGGAACCGCTGTCGAATGGCGAAGGTGCCGTCGATGACGAAGGCTCCCGATAGCCTTTGCTTTCCCGGGACGTCCGGGAAGATCGCGGCGATGCGCTCGCTGTAGCTGGTCAACTGCTCGGGCCGAATCGGTCCGGGCGGAATCGGGGCCAAAGGCTCTCCGTTCATAAACGCCCCACCGCCATCCTCGGCCAGATAGAGTTCGCCTAGGTCAGGCAGCATCACGGCTCCCAACTTCAAGCGGCCACCCAGCTCGAACCCGATGGATACGCCCCAGAGCGGTCCGTGGAAGGCGTAGTTGCTGGTTCCATCCACCGGGTCGACGAGCCAGCGTCCGTTCGGCCCCGCGTCCTCAAATCCGAACTCTTCGCCCCAGACGGTCGAACCGGGGATCAACGCGGTGAGTTTTTCGCGAAGCCAGAGTTCGACGGCTTTATCGCCGTTGGTAACAATCGAGCCATCCGGCTTCAATTCGCGCACGACGCGAGTCCGTTCCTCCTGCGCCAGCCGCCCGGCCGCTTCGGCCAGTCGTCCCAGTTCGGTCAGCATTTCGGAGGGGGAAGGCATGCAAAGAGTATAGAAGCCCCAGGACTATGGCGCAGGGGGGTTGACGAAGCGGGGGTGGAGACGGTACATTATCTTCTCGTTAGCGGGCATAGCTCAGTGGTAGAGCACCTCCTTGCCAAGGAGGATGTCGCGCGTTCAAATCGCGTTGCCCGC
>OUNM010467646.1_pt1 | contig 10608 bp, 12 predicted proteins | sample 1769961 | NCBI WGS metagenome assembly OUNM01 (sample SAMEA3914820, study PRJEB12502) | metagenome | biome: forest; material: soil | place: USA | collected 2012-03-12 | depth 0.3 m
ACCCCAGCCCCCTCCCCCCAACAACAGCGCGCAAACTCCACCGTCACCCCAGCCAACCGACCCTCCACCTCCACCGGCAACTACCCCGCCGCCACGCGACCCTCCGGGTCCAGCCGCCCGACCACCTACGAGCCGGCACCCCCACCAGCCCGCCGCCCAACCACCTACGAGCCGGCCCCGCTGCCCCCAGGCGTGCACTACCCGCCGGCGCCCCAGCCGGCCCGCCGCCCAACCACCTACGAGCCGGCGCCGCTGCCAATCCGCCGCCCGTCCATGTACCCGCAGACCAACTACGAGCCGGCGCCGCCGCCGCAGCCGGCCCCGCCCGTGTATCCGTCGTATATCGCGGCGCCCCCCCCGCGCGGGCCGCCTGTGTATCCGTCGTACGCGCCGGCGCCCCCGCCGCCGCAGCCGGATCCGAGGTACGATCCGCGGTATGGTGGGCGGTACTAGGCTGGGTGGGATGTAGGTACCCAGGTAGGTGCGTGATGGAGGGTGGAGGAGGTTTGTTGGTTTGTTTGTTTGATTGTTTACCGGTGGGGTTGGTTGTTGGGTTGTTTGGATTTCGATGGTATGGCAGGAGGGAGGATGTCACCTGAGGTGATATGGTAAGTGGTGTGACAGGTGTGCTGTCGAGGTGAAATACGTTTCGGGCCGGACCCGCGTAAAGGGGGTTAGGGGGTTGGGAATAGACTCGGGAAGAAGGGAGGCCCAAATAGATTGTGTTTGAGTTTGTTCCACCGAGTTGCCCAAGTCTCTGTCTCAAACGTTACTTGGGAAGGTGACTACCTATACACTCTGGGAGCCCATATCCGGCAATTCAAACCCAGTCCCTCCCGTCACAGCCCCGCTTCCCCTGTTCCGTCTTGTGCTTCTCTGCCAGCTTTGGGCTGCCGACCACCAGCGCGGCAAATGTGAACCAGCCGAGTCCAACGGCCACTTGAGGTTATCCTGCTCAGTTGCTCGCCAAATTGCCAGCATAAAGAGAGTGACTGGAATCGCTATTATCCCCAAGACCCAGAAGTCAGGGTTGACGACCATGTGCTCGTCCTGGGCCACAAAGAACTGGGTGCCAAAGACGGAAATGATGGCGGTAAAGGGAATGAAGACCAAGCCGACGATGGAGATCAGGCGTACATTCCGGCTGTTCTCGAGATTGACTTGGTTGTTTGACAGGTTGATTTGACTATCGTGCGCCGTGTTGATGTGGAAAGCCTTGCTGTGCCAGCTCAGTTGCTAAAGGAGGAGGTCAGGTAGTAAAAGAGACGTACGAGATCTGTCGTGTTCTTGACCCTTCCCTGAGAACTGACAGTTCTCAGTCTTGTCGAGTGAAGCAGTTCGCTGCGGTGGCGCGGACGCCGATGTGTAGTCTCTCCAACTGATGTTGTTCCCCCTTTCCCGCTACTCCTTTTCTAGCTACCCCTTTTCTAGCTACTTCTTTTGCAGTTACCCTGTCAACATCAAAGTATGAGAGGCTGCTCTTCGACTTTGAAATACTCGCACACTCGCACACTCGCAGGTCTCTGCATTCAGCAGATTCTGTCCTCTTCGGTGTCGGGCCTCCTCGCAGTGCAGGCAGGCATCCAGCATTACAAAGGGGATGCAGAGAGATTGGATTGCCTACCTTATCTTTGATATAAACACATTGGAAGGAACCAGCCAGGTACGTTATGTCAGTGCCACGTAAGTCTTGGTCGTGCGATGCCTCCCAGGTCTTCTCCCTTGCTGTCCTTTGGGCTTTGGCTTGCTCACCCTTCCAATTCTCACCGCCAAAACATCAAAAATGGCAACGTAAGTCGATCTTTCTCTGAGGACATCGGCATCAAGGCCAACACTGACCTGGGCAGTGTTGCGTTCTGGATCGAACTGACTTACCTCCCGCCAAGCCACCCTCTCTCCCCGCTGCTGCCCGAGGGTAAACGTAAGTCATCAGCCACTTTGCATGGTCTCTACGCCAACTAACATGGCGCCCTTTCACTAGATCTTGCCGGTACGAAGCTGGACTATGGGTTGAGGAATGGGATGGTTTGGATCGGACGTGTGCCTGCCGGGGCGGTGCCGGGGTCATCGCTGCGCATGCTGAGGGTTGGAAACCGGGTCACGTTGGTGATGTTGAGAATGAATACCTGCGCGCTTTTTGTTCTGGTGGTTGCACTCGCTGCGAGGATGCTAGGCCGTGGGCTTGTTGGCGGTTGGGGCGGTCGAATGCGGCGTGGGTGAGGTTCTCAAGCACAGAACCCTAACCCTGGAGGCTTCGCCCGTCAATCAAAGCAGAATACAGAATACTCACAGTTTCAATTCATGCCAAAGTCACTTGTCTCGGTTGCGTGTCTTCAACCGCGCGGTCCACGGAGTACCGGGCAATCGATCCCAGTCCGACCGCAGGTGGGCAGCGTGCATGTGCATGGACTGAAGTAAAATAAACAAGCCAAAACGGTCGCGACCACGGGCCTGCTTGGCGTGGTTGCTTGGCGCGGGTTGCTTGGCACGCGTCGCGTCACGGCCACTTTACGCGTAGCGCGTCTTCGCTTAACACCAAACCCAGGGGCACTTCCCTCCCTGGCTTCGTCTTCAACCCACCTCATTTCCGCTTTCCACAACACGCAACTCTCAACTCTGCCTTCCAGACATCAACGTCTTGACTACTTTCCGCAATTGCAACCGCAACCAACACAACCAACTGAACCAATTTGTACCAATTGTACCTTCCAATAACACGATGCCTGGCGTCCTCACGCGCAAGACGCGGACTCCGCGCGGCAAGCTCGGCAAGCTGACCTCGACCAGCACGCCCACCGCCACTGCCACAACCCTCACCAAGACCTCCAAGCTCCAGTCCGCCGGGAAAGCAACCCCTCCGACAGGCGCGCCCTTCTCCACTCGCAGCTCCAACATCGAGATTGTCCTCCCATCACGGAAGAGGAAGGCCGACGGTGACGAGTCCACAGCCAAGAAGCTCCGTCGCGAGCCCGAAGCCCAGCTAGTCGCGCCTGCACCCGCGCCTGTCATTGTACCGGCGACTCCCACATCAAGAAAGAGGAAGAGCGTGCGCTTTGCCGAGCCCGAGCCTGCCCCGAGCACACCTAGCCGCAAGCGCCGTCTCGAGTCGGACGACACGGACCAGGCCGAGGCACTGCTGGAGCGCCTCAACCTCCAGTCTCCCATCAGCAAGCGGAACAAGACCACCGTCCACCGGCGCGCCCCTCAAAATGACTTTGACCTCCCCAAGGAGCTCCTCGACCTCCTCGACCTCCACGCGGCCTTCCTCAAGACGCTCACCATGCAGTTCGCCCACAGCGGCACCACCTCGCCCATCGACCTGCGCACCCTCTACTCGAGCGTGACGCGCGCCTGGGGCAAGCGCCACGTCACGCTCGACGACATCCAGCGCTGCCTCGGCGTGCTCTCCTGGACGCCCGTGGCTGCCAAACCCAACACCCCACCAGCCGCGCCCTTCTTCCTCTGCGACTACGGCCGCGACAAGATCTGCGTCGAGGTCCACCCGTCCGCCGAGCGCGGCCCGCTGCGCGAGCCCAAGCTCAACATGGACTTTGAAGCCAACCTGCGCACCCTCTGGCTCTCCAGCCGCGACCTGCCCGCCACCATCTTCATCGGCACCCTCCCCAAGGCAGCCATCAAGCCCGCCCCAACCAAGGGCGCCGCCCACCCGCTCCTCGCCAGCAAGCAAACCACCCTGGACGCCTTCAAACGCGACATCGCCCTGAAGAAGCAACAAGCCGAGGAAACCAAAGCCGCCGCCACCACCATCACCACCCAGCCCGGCGGCCCTGCCCTCTCCCTCCTCGACAGGATCCGCCTCAAAGAATCCGCCCTTGCGGCCCTCCCCCAGGGCCCCTCGGACGCCGAACTCCAGCGGCGCTCCGCCCTGCAGCGCGCGGCCGACGTCTCGGCCGTCATCGGCATGCTGTGCAAGGCGACGGCCGCCGCGGGCCAGGCGCGCGTGTCCTTCACCATGGCCGCGCTGATGGCGCGCGTGCGGGACTCGATGCGCACGCCCGTGTCCGCCGAGGACGGGATGTGCTGTGTGAGGTTGTTGGCCGGGGAGGTTGGGCCTGCCGGGTGGTTGAGGGTTGTTAAGGTTGGGGGGAGGGAGAATGTTGTTGTTTCGTGTGGGTTGCAGCCGAGTGTGGGGGTTGTGGAGGAGCGGGTGAGGGTGTTGTTGGGGGAGAACTAGGTTTGGGGTTGTTGGTTTTGAATTTGTTGGATGGGAACATTGGGGTCTGTATCGGTTATTGGGGAGGGTGTTTTGATGTTTGTTTGGGTTGGGTTGGGTTGGATGTGGATGGTTGGCTTTTTAGCGGCGTTGATGGCATGGGCAAACGGAGTCATGGAGTTCGGGATGGGAGCATTGTTAGCATGATTGTTCTGGTTACTGTCACTTGGACAGGCTCAAAGGCACACCCTCTCAAGAGGGGTTTAGGTAGTTATACGAAGACAATAAGGTCTATTCTGCCTCGCAAGGCCGGTCTATCCGCTCAACCCGTCATCGACCCCGTGCTGTGCAACGCCGCCATCATGAAGCAGATGGCCCTCAGTCCTCGCTAAATTCAACCCGCCCAGCCATGAAAGCACCATTTCTCGGGTGCTGCCCGGCCGTCATCCGTCATACACAGCAGCACGGCTTGTAGCCGCTGCTATTTGTCTTTCTTTCCCTTTCCGCCGCCAGACCGGACTCCATCTCGCGCACGCGGCGGGTATCGATTTCATCCGGCCTGACAGACGGACGAGGCTTCCTTCTCGAAAAGAGAGAAAAACCCTCGCTGTCCACCCATCCGTCCATCCAGCCCAAGTGTCATGATATAGAAAAAAGAGAAGAGACAAGAAACAAGAAAAACCCCTCAAACGCTTTTCCATTTCCTGGTTTTCTCCTACTTCTTCTCCTTCTTCTCAAACTTGGGCTTGCCGATGTCGGCGCCGCGCAGCTTGACGTTGAGCACGCGCTCCATGGCCGCCAGCACCTTCTGGTCGGGCGTGGCGTCGCCGCGCTCGAACCCGGCCACGATCGTCGGGGTCGTGTTGCACTTAGTCGCCAGGTCCTTCTGCGTCATGCCCTTGGTTCCGTCCGGCTTGGGGAACTCGGCGCGCGCCTTGCTGATAGCCTTGCCCACCTCGATGCCGACCGTCTTGGGCTTGACGATGTCGTCGGACCGGTCCACCATTGTGAGGCGCTGGCCGTCACCGCCGGAGGCCTGGAGAAGGGAGGGTTAATTTTTGGAATTTGGTAAGAGGGAAAGGGAGGGATCGGGGACACGAACAGCTGCGTTGCCGGTGGCGTACTTCTTCTCGGTGGTGATGGCGGCGCCGGAGCGCTTGGCGGCGTTGAGGGCCGACTGGCTGCGCACGACCGTCTCACGGGCGGCACCGCCAGTGCGGACGTTCTTGCCAATCTTGACGGCCTCGGTATCCCAGCCAGACATCGTGACGGTTTTGATTTGAGGTTGGATTGGTGTGGTGGTGATGGTAGTGGTTGGGGACAGATAAGCTGGAGGGGTGATCGGCGGGGCGCGTAGATCGAGCGGTGTCGGTGAGAGAGTGTTGGTTGGGAGGAATGGCAAAGAGAAAGGCAGCTTGTGGTCGCGTTTCCTTGTTATATATGGAGGCGAGGCAAAATATGCTTCTAACAGATGAAACGGCGAGGCCGAAGGCTGGATTTGCGCAGAAGGCGTTGAAGCTGGGTTTCGGTTTAGTCAGGCTTTCACGGTGTGTGACGGTCAAGGCGGGGATTTAAGCGCGGGCAGCGATGGAAGTGGACTCTCGCCGACGGCGGAAGGCCATGGGCGGCCGTCGAACTGCGCGAATCCGGGCTGCCGTGGCAGTGAGTGACTCGAGCGGCGAAGACCCCGGTTGCGCCACATTGGGGCTGTGGAGACAGCGGAGGCTCAACCAGGGATCTGCTGGCCGGCAGCTTTTGTTTGTGTTGGACAGAAAATGCACGCGGCGACAGCTTGTAGGCGTCTTTTTTGGCCAACAGCTTCATATTCTGTGGGAATCAACCTCACACAAACAACCCTCCGCTCTCCTTGACAGTGCCATAAACTCAACTTCCACAGCAATCACTCACGGCTACCCACATTCCACTGATTCCTCCACTAACAATGTGTGCGACCAGGCCAGCACCAGGTCATTCGTTCTCCATGGACCGCCTCCCCTTCGCCCACCCCAAGCATGCATCACGTAAATCATGGCCACCCCCTCACCAGCCCGCCGGGCGGCCTGTTCTATGGCCGTTTATTTCGCCGTGCTTTTAGGACCCGTTGATGCGGCCTTGGTGGCATTCTTTTTCTTGATTCGTCACAACGACATGTTTGCTGCCGTCCTGGAATCCGCGGCTCTTCGGTACACAAGCAAGGCTAGCATCGCCATCATCGCCTGTGTCGGCGTCTCGATATTCGCCCGGCTCCTTTTTGCATTGCGAGTAAAGCGAGGTCCCATAGTGGTGCAATCATGGCCTGGGCCAGGAAAGGTCCTCCTACTTCCATGCCGGACATCACACTCGCGCGTGTTTCCACAAAAGCATTCATTCTCTTATTCGTATCTCGCTGTGGGCGTCCCCGTCGGATTTGAGGGCACCGCAGGGGGGCTGGTCTCAGTTGAGGCCGGCGATAAAAGCAAACAGGGCCCGAGAGGCTGGTTTATCATTGACCCTGAGGACTACCTGGAGCGTGGAAAGCCCGGGTTAAGTCTGCGAGAGAAGCTGGACGATTATCTTCGTGCCCAGGTAAGCCGCCGTTGTGATATGAGTACTAACCGATGTTGACTCGGTCAGGGGGCTGACCCGGCAACCTATCCATACGCCTACCTGGTGACGGCCCCACGCTTTCTCGGCTACCAGTTTAACCCAGTCTCGTTTTGGTATCTGTACGGCGATGATAGACACCTGCGAGCCATGATACTGGAAGTCAACAACACATTCGACGAGCGTCGAATGTACTTTCTCACCTCGGAACCGGTCGACAATCAGCCAGCTAGCGAAGGAGAGCAGGGCAAGTGCCCGGCTCGAAGCCGCTCTCGGCAACACGTCTTCAGGCAGTCATGGGCAAAAGATTTTCACGTCTCACCGTTCAACTCCCGCAAGGGCTCTTACACACTCACCGCAACTGACCCCCTGGACCCTTCCATGCGAGGCACCTGCCCGGTCTCCCTCGCCATCAAGCTGGTATCAAGCAAAGGCCACATCAAGATGGTCGCCGCACTGTCTTCACAGGGCGCCACCATCGACCCCTGCACCATGACAAGCTCCCAACAGATCCGCTTTCTGGCCTCGTGGTGGTGGGTCGGCTTGCTCACCTACCCTCGGATCCTGCTGCAAGCCCTCCGGCTGTTCTTCCACCGGAGACTGCACGTGTGGCACACGCCGCACCCCCTGCCCGGCACCATTCCCCGCCGAGCCACCCTGGTAGAGCAATACCTCGAGCCCATCTTCAGGCGCTACCTCGAACACCTCCTCGAGCATGCCCCGGCCGGGCTTGCCTTAAAGTACACCCCTGCTACCGGCGACACCACCACCACCCAAGTGATCCAACCCAAACGCCATCTCAGCACCGCACCGGTTGAAACCGCCGACATCACAGTCCTCACACCATCCTTCTACCCCCGCTTCATCCGCTACACAAATCCCCTCGAGGCTTTCCTCACCGAGGCGACGCTCACCGACAACAATAGCACAATATCTATCTCCCACCCAGATCTCTTAGCCAAACTAACCGCGGAGAGTGCAGGATGCCAGCAGTACCGCGTGGGGGGCCGGAACCAAACTGTAGGTGCGAAGTTGCTGCCGCAAACGCGTGGGTCGTTGGCGGCACGGACGTGCCTGGGAATGATACGCCGGCTGCACTCCGGCGGCGGGTCAGGAACGGGAACGAGAACGGGAAAGGGGGTGTTGTCGGCCGTGGATGGGTATGTCCTCGCGCATGAGCGGGCGGGGGTGGTGGGGGTGTATGGGTGGTGTGTGCTGCGGTTGGGGGTTGAGGAGAGGGTGCCTTGGGTGTTGTTGGTGCTGTTGAGGGTGGGGGTCGCGTGGGTGGTTGGGTTGGGGTTGGAGGGGGTTTGTTTGGGGGTGTGGAGGTTGCTTTTGGTGGCTATTAGGGGGGTTGTGGTTGGTACATGTACCTGGGTAGGGAGAGGCTCCTGATACCGTCGAGCAGGGGCATGTCTTGAGTCTGTCGGAAATAGACCCAACGATGGCACGCCCCGTCCGGGCCGTCCCTGGTCATAGTTGGGGGTCATTCCAAATAGCGGACCCGGGGCGTCGGGTTTGACAGCGCGAGGAGGGAGATGGAGAAGCCGGAGTGCGGAATATCCTGGCTTGGACCAGGGCCGTGGCCGGAGTTTCCATGTTGGCGTGGATCGTCTTCTTCCAGAAGGCCCCACCGGTTTGGGAATCAAATTCAAGACACCGCCGGGGCTATTCCGGAGGTCATGTGCTGTCGAGGTTGTGCTGTGTTACGCAGTACGAAGTTCATGGCAGCCTGAGGTGCCAGGCACCACTGCATCCCGACAATTCCAAATACTCGACCTTAGCTGCAGGAGGGGAAGGCATGGTGGGGCCTTGACAAATAAAGTGGAAGCAAGCACGGGAAGCCAAGCCATGGAAGCTGTCTGCCCCGCGGTGGGGCCGAGTCTCACACACCTCTCAGCATTCTAAATCCAACTTTGGAACCTTGCAGCAGACAAGCTCTTCTCCCTTGGTTTGATCTTCCGAGAACCGATGGCTGCCGGGCTCTGCTGCCGCTGCGGTGTGCTTGCTGCACGCCAACCCCGGAGACGAGACTTCGAGAAACCCCCGCGCTGTGACGTGGTGACTTCGGGAAGCTCCGAACTGTGCATCCATCCTCTGGATGCAACTCGTAACGAGAGGACGAGAGGGCGCGAGGTGCAGCGCGCTGACTCAGATGCTGCATTCCATCGCAGCAATCTCCAGCCGAACTTTCACTTATCAGTACTGGCTGTGGCACATGGCCTGACATGCTGCTGTGTAGGGTTGAGAGAGTCTGCATGTGTTCGCGTTGTCCATCGGCAACCGCGCTTCGGATCGCGGAGAGCGAGAGCGAGCTGGGGTTGGGTGCACAGAGCTCCTCGGAGGAGACGCCGGCCGAAGACGGCGGTGGATGTATCTATCTGTACGGAGAGAGGGCACAGTGTAGAATAGATACACTCCCTGCTTCCGGGTGGCTGGCAGATCATCCTTCATCCACCCCAAACGCGCCCCTTCCAGGTTATTTAAACGATTGACCTCCTCCCACCTCGCACCCCGCAGGAGAGCTCACCACTTCCAACTCCAACTCCAATCCAACTCCCATCCCAATTCCATTCCCACTTCAGACCGAACTCGACCACCAAGTGTCCCACAGCAACCGTGGATCTCGAACAGCATCCAAGACTTGCCAAAATGGGCCTCTCCGGACACTGTCTCTGCAAGGCCGTCACCTACACGGTCGACATTGACGCCCCCCTCCTCACCGGCTACGACCACTGCGATGACTGCCAGCGCCAGTCGGGCTCGACCTACTGTGTGTTGCCAGCTTCCCTGTGCTCGCTCCGAGCTCCCACCGAATTTACCCCGCCCCCGCATCCCCACCGACGTCAGACCCCCCACAATCTGGTCGACTAACAATTGAGCAACAGCCCTCGTCTGCGTCGTCCCCAAGGCCAAGCTCGAGGTCAAGGGCCCGGTCAAGAAGTGGAAGGGCATCGCCGACTCAGGCAACGCCGTGTGGCGCTGGTTCTGCGAGGAGTGCGGCTCGCCCATCGCCCACGACCCGGACGCCGCCCCCGAGATCATTGCCCTCAAGGGCGGCACCCTCGACAGCGAGATCAAGAAGACCCTGAAGCCGGTATGTTCTTGTTCTTGGTTGTACAACCACTTGCCGTGAGTGGAAGAGGGACGTTACTAATACCCGCCCAACAGGACACCGAGATCTGGACCGTCGGCAAGCTGCCCTTCTGCCAGGAGCACCTGGCCAAGCCGTTTGAGCACATGCCGCAGTAAATGGCGGATGGTGTTGAATCAAGGCTGAGGTTGTGGGACGGACATCATTATAGATACACGCGACGGTCCAGTACCGGGGCCGAAGATGAGGTTGCTGTGAGGGCGGTGAAAGCTGGATATAGCTCGTTAAGCTCACAGGCGACTGCAGCCGGCAGGATCAAGATGAACCACATTACCACATTACCCGGCTGAAGTCGGTTGGCCAAAATGCAAGTTGTCATCGGTGAAGGCTGTGTATAATTATGCTTCCAGACCAGCCTGCACCCGCCTGTCTCAGAAGACGACGAAACAACCAAGCACCCCGAGTCATGTAACGATGTGAACAAAACATGAAATCGGCATGTATAAAAATTAGGTAATTACCATAAAAGTAGTCGAAAAAGCCCATCATCCACCTCTAAGGCCCTACCTGGTACCACATCAAAACTGCCGGAAGAAGCGAAAGAAGAAGGTAAGCAAATACAACAGCCACTCAACCACTAACCCATCACATCACCTCAACCTCGACCACAACAACCTCACCCCCTCACCCAACCAACCCCCTCACCCAACCAACCCCCTCACCCAACCAACCCCCTCACCCAACCAACCCCCTCACC
>OUNM010223960.1_pt1 | contig 10607 bp, 7 predicted proteins | sample 1769961 | NCBI WGS metagenome assembly OUNM01 (sample SAMEA3914820, study PRJEB12502) | metagenome | biome: forest; material: soil | place: USA | collected 2012-03-12 | depth 0.3 m
ATGCCTGCCTTGTGCAGGGCCTTCACCATGGCCTTGAACTCGTTCACCTGGGCCTGCGGATCGTGCGCCGCCGCGTACGTGTTGTGCGGCGCAAAAAACGCCGCCGTGTTGTAACCCCAGTAGTTGGTCAGGCCCTTTGCCACCAGCCAGCCGTCATCCAGGTGCTGATGCACCGGCAGCAGTTGCACGGCCGTCACGCCCAGGTCCTTCAAGTAGTCGATGGCCCCCGGTTCCGCCAGCCCGGCATAGGTGCCGCGTTTCGCCTTTGGCACCTTGGGATGCAGCTTGGTGAAGCCTTTCACATGCACCTCATAGAGCACTGTCTCGCTCCAGGGCGTGCGCGGCAGGGTGTCGCCCTCCCAGTCAAAAGCGTCGTCGATCACCGCTGACTTCAGCGCCGTGGCGCCGTTGTCGGTCAGGCCCGCGCCGCTTTCGGGGCCGCCTGGGCTGCACATGTCCTCGCGGCCGTCTGGAACGCCGGTCACCGCTTTCGCATAAGGGTCCAGCAGCAGCTTGTGCGCATTGAACCGCAGCCCGTTTGCGGGAAGGTACGGGCCATGGGCGCGGAAGCCGTACAGCATCCCCGGTTCCACGCCTTCCACAAACGCGCTCCACACATCCATCTCGCCGCGCTTCAGCCGCACCCGCGCATGCTCCCGCCTGGGATTCGAGGGATGGTAAAGGCAGAGTTCGATGCTTGTGGCATGGCGTGACCATACGGCAAAGTTCGTCCCGCCCTGGCAAGGCGTGGCCCCGAGTGGAAACAGCTTTCCACTGGCGACTCGCAGCGAGGGGGTGGGCGGGGGCGGCGATGAAGGCACCCTGCTGAATAAACCAACATGCCGCGCGTGCAACCTCGCAGCCGCATGGAATTGCGGCACGATTAATGCTTTTTGTCCTTGGCGGCGGAGCGTGCCCTGATGGGATCGATGTAGCGCACCAGATCGCGCATCGCGACCACCGTGAAGTGGTTGTCAGCCAGGTGCTTCATCTGCTGCTCGAACACTTCCGGCGGCGTGTTCACCCACGGATGGGTCTTCTCCGGAATGCCGTGATACGTGAAGACAACGATATGTCCGTCCTTTGCCTCCTTCAGCGCATCGAGAAACGGCTGCATCTTGCCACCGCTCAGCGAGACGCTTGGAATGAGGAGCGGATCGTCCCTGGCCGGATCATAGGCGCGGTTGTGCCCCTCGCGGGCAAACAGGTAGCCCTTTTCTTCCAGCACCGTGAGCGCCTCGGGGCTGGTGGCATAGGCCGGGTAGCAGAACGTGGCCGGCTTCGGGATGCCATGCTCTGCGCAGCGTTTCTCAATGAACTCAATTTCGTCCACGAGCTGCTGCTTTTTCAAGCCGTTCACGTGCTTGTGGTGGCCGGTGTGGTTGCCGACTTCAAAGCCCAGCGTGTCGAGTGACTTGATCTCGTCCCAGGTCATGTACTGCTCCTTGTTGGTCTCGAAGTCGGGCTGAAACTCGCACACATAGAAGGTCGCTCCAAAGCCCAGCTTCTTCAGCAGCGGCGCCACATACCGGGCGTGATTGCCCACCGCATCGTCAAAGGTGAGCACCACCAGCTTGTCGGGGATGGGTTCCAGGGCATGGGCGGTGAGAACCAAGGCAAACAGGGCAAAAAGGCAGCGCATGGGCGGAGTATGCAATGGCTTTGAAGGACGGGAAAGACAGAAAGGTGCCAAGGACGGTGTCTCATGCGTGCCGCCTTTAACACTGGCGGTTCCCTTTTGGAAGGCGGTCACCCCTTGTCGCCGCAGGCGGGACTCTACGACATAAAAAACGGCTGCCCTCTTTGCGAAGGGCAGCCGTTGGATTCAAGACGGTTATTTGGGTGCCGCGGGCATCAGCACCTGCAGCGCGGGAGGCGTGGGGTTCTTGGCCAGGTAGGCATCCACATCCTTGGTCACCACAATGGTGCCGTGCATGGTCATGAAGTGGCCGGGGAAGGTGCAGACGAAATCCTGCGTGCCTTCGTTGCCCGGGGCCTTCAGCTCCAGCTTCTCCTTCTGGCCTGGCTCCAGCAGCTTGGTGCCGCCCGCGAGCCTGAAGTTTTTGGGCACGTACTGGCGGCCTTGCTTGTCCTTGTCATTGGGACCCATGGTCATGGTCAGCGCGCCGAGCTCGGCGGCCTTGCCTCCATCGGTGATGAGGAGGTTGTGCGGCATGACGTCGCTGTTTTCGAAGATGATTTCATAGGGCTTGCCCTTCTCGACCAGCAGGCGGGTGGTGTCGTACTTCAGGCCTTCGCGCACCGTCTTCACCACGAACACCGTCACGCCCAGGCCGCGCAGTTCCTTGCGCAGGGTGGCGTTGTCCGCCAGGCCGGCCATGTCGATGGCAAGCTGGTTAAGCTCGACAAACTCCTGCTCCGTGCGCTTGCCGGTGGGCACGGTCTTGGCAAAGACCAGCAGGCTTTGCGCGATGGCCTCCGCCTTCGCCTTGTCCCAGGCTTCGCGCGGAAGCTGGCGGATCGAATCCACGGCGGTGTTGCGTTCCTTGCCTTCGATGAGGTGGTTGGCCAGCACCCCGAAATTGGCGGTCGCATTGGCCTGTCCCATCAGCGGCAGGGCTGCCAGGATCGCCTTCAAAGTGCCGCCTTTGGCCGTTTCCAGCGCAGCAACCAGCTTGGGCTGGAACTCCGCGCGCAGGGCGGGATTGGGCACTACGGCGATGGCTTGAATGAGAGCCTCGGTGGCCTTCGCGGCGGTGGCCGCATCCCAGGCCGCATCGGCCTTGCCGTCGGCAATGAGGATGGCCGCCCATGCTGCCTTGCGCGCCTCGCCGTGCCTGGCCTTTGAGGCGAGGGCCGTGAAAGCTTCGCGGCTCTTCGCCAGTTCGGCGGGCGTGGCGGTGACAAGCACCTTGGTCAGCTCGTTGGCAGCCGCGCCGTTGCCGGCTTCATCGAGGCGCTCGAAGGCGGCGATGAGCTCGGCCACCTTGTCGGTGCCATGCAGCTTGGCCAGGGCGTTCACCGTGGCGGCGCGCTTCGTTACATCGTAGCCGCGGCGTTCCAGCTTGGCCTTGAGGATGGCGTCGTTGTCCGGCTGGCCGGAGAGCTCGCTGTCGTCCATCTTGGAGATGAGGGCGGCCAGCAGCTCAGGATCGGCGGGCAGGGTCTTCTCCTTGGAGAGGCTCTGGAGCTGCTTGAGGGTTTCCTTGAAGCAGTATTCGATCGTGTAGTCGGTGGGCTTGCGCAGCACGTCATAGGCGATGCCGGCGGCCTTTGGGGCATCGTTGCCGTTGAAGAAGCTCAGGGCACGCACGGCCTCCAGGCACACACGGGGGGCTTCATCGGCCACGGCGGTCTTCAGCAGGTCCAGCGCATTCGGCACGCGGTCGCGCCAGTAGCAGAGCACACGCACGCCCTGGGCGCGGGCACGCGGGTCCTTGCTCTTGAGCACCTGGTTGAGCAGGTCGAGATCCACGATGTTGTGCCACTGATGCACCCACAGGCCTTCCAGCACGTTGTGCTCGTAGCCGGCTTCGGCCTTGTCCAGCCTGGCCACCCAGGCGCTGGTGGCGGTGACCACCTGCTTGGAATCACGCTTGCCCAGCTCGATTTTGGCGCGCATGCGCACGTTGTCCTCGTGCTCCTTCAGCAGGTCGAGCAAGGCCTCGATGGGCTCGCCATCGATCTTCTTCGGCGTCAGCAGCGGCCGGCCTTCATACGTGATGCGGTAGATGCGGCCGTGCTCATGGCCGCGGTTCGGATCGCGCAGGTGGTGCTGCAGATGACCGATGAGCTGCTGGCTCCAGTCCATGACATAGAGCGAACCGTCCGGCGCCACACTCACGCCGGAGGGACGGAAGTTGGGGTTCTGCTCGATGTTGGCTTCCAGCAGGGGCTCGATGGTTTCGCCATGGAGGGAGGAGCCGTCCTCCGTCACCTGGGCGCGGAAGATGCCTTGGAAGCTGATCACGTTGCAGTTGAGGAACTGGCCCTGCCACTCGGCCGGGAAGTGGTTGCTGCTCAGGAAGTTGGTGCCGGGGCAGGGGCGTGAAGGGCGGTCCCAGAACTGCTTGTAATTCGGGTGCTTGCCTTCGGAAAGGAAGCCGCTAAAGCCCGGGCCGAAGTAGTTCGCGTTGCCTGTGGCGTCGGTGATGATGTCGTTGCCCCAGTAGTCGAACACGCGGCCGTGCGGGTTGGCGAAGCCGTAGGGGATGTAGCGCTCAAACTTGCCCGTGCGCGGCTCAAAGCGATAGATCGCGCCGTCCACGTTGCGCACCGGGCCCAGGGCTGTCTCCACGTTGGTACGGTGGAATACACCGTCCGAACAATAGGTGGCGCCGCCTGGCTCCAGGCACATCGAGTTCGTCTCGTGATGCGAGTCCGCGGCGTCGAGGCCGTCGAGCACGCGCTCCACGGTGTCTGCCTTGCCGTCGCCATCCGTGTCGCGCCAGAATTCGAGGCAGGGCGAGCGCATGACCAGCACGCCGTCCTTGTAGAACTGGAAGCCGGTGGGGCAGTTCAGGTTCTCCAGGAAGTGCGTACACTTGACGGCCTTGCCCGTCTTCGGATCGATGTCAAAGACCAGCAGCTTGTCGAAGTCCTTGCAGTCCGGCTTGGTCTCCGGGTAGTTCGGCCATGCGGCCACCCACAGGCGGCCCTTGGTGTCCCAGGCCATCTGCACCGGGTTGATCAGCTCCGGGAAATCCTTTTCCGAGGCCACCAGCTCCACCTTGCAGTGCTCCGGCACCTTCAGGGTCTTGATTGCCTCCACGGGATCGAGGTAAGGCTTTACATCGCCCTTGTTCGGCGGCACGGGCGTCACCTTTGGCAGGTTGTTGTCCTCCACCTTGCTGTCAACGCCCTTGCACACGTCCTGAATGTGCTTGTCGCGGTTGGCCACCATCACCTCGCGCTGGGCGAACTCCTCCATGATGGTCGTGTGATTGGTCACCCCGGGGAAGCTCGGGTCATTGGCGTTTTTGTACGCGATGCGGGAACGGTCGCCGTAGATGTTAAACTGGTCCACGCTGCGGTAGATGTGGCGCCACTCCACGTTGCGGTCGATCACCGCCTCACGGATCTTCTTCACCAGGGCATCTTCCTCGTTCGGCGCGTCCTTGCCAAACAGGCTCTTGAACTCGACGGGCGCGATCTGCTTGTAGCCTTCGTCGGTGAGGTGCAGGCCGTTGTGGGTCAGCGTGGCGCTGCTTTTGCCGTACAGTGCCTGTGAGGCCGTGAACAGGTCGACAAACGGAACGTTGTTGGCCTTCGCCACCTCCGCCATCGCACCGGTGTAGAGGGCGATGTTCTTGTTGTTCGCGGCGGGATCCTGGTAGTTCGGATCGTTCATGGTCTCCTGGGCGATGGGGGAGAACAGCACCAGCTTCGGCGCGCTTTTGCCGTTGTATTGCGCCTTCAGCGTGTTCTTGAGGAAGGTGTCCAGGTCCGCCTTGAACTGCGCCAGGCCGGCCTCGCCCTTGAAGGATTCATTGAAGCCGTAGTAGGCCAGCACCACATCGGCCTTCTCGCGCGCCAGCCATTCTTCGGTGGGCGGCACGTCCGCCGAGCGTGGCCGCACGGTCACTTCATCCGCCGAGAAGCCCAGGTTGCGCCAAGTCAGGTCCAGGTCCGGGTTGGCCTTCAGCACCAGCGATTCCAGCCAGGCCGAGTGCTGCGCGCGGTCCGCCAGCGTGTTGCCGATCACGGCGATATGGTCGCCTTTCTTGAGTTCCAGGGTTTGCCCCTGCGCGGACGACAGCGCCGCGAGAGCGAACAGGGCGGGAAGAATGCGGTGTTTGATCATAGGAAAAGAAGGAGCGGGGCGGGGTATACGGGTGAGAAAACGCGGTTCATGCAGGCGCGGGAGACAACATCCCGCATGGGCCGTGAGAACCGGACAAGTTTTTCATTTAAGCCAGGTGTTTTTTCGCGGGCCTCCAGCCTGTCTGTCGTCTCTGTTCTGTTCTGCTCGCACGGGCGGGCAATAGATCAGCGCGCCGCTGGACTCGGATTTCAGCCGGGTGCGGCGGAAGCAGGCGTTTAACGCCCTTCCTGAAAACATTCGCTTGGACAAATGATCTGCATTTGTTAAGTTTTTCATAACTCCCTACGTTGGGTTGTGAAAACTGTCGCTGAAACCGTGCAAGACCTTCCCGTGCAACGTGTGCGCCGGCCCAGGCATTTTCCCAAGCCAGGGCAGGCGGTTCTCGCCAGCCTGCTGCTGCTGCTGGCCTTTTTCGCGTTTGCGGGCTTTCTGGTCTGCGGCCTGAAGATGTGGCTGACCCAGGACCGGGACTGGGGCGTGTACGCCCTGGTGTGCATGGGAGTGTTTGTGCTTGGCCGCCTGAGCGCGGCCTACTACACGCACCGCCTTACCTGCCCGCTCTGCCACGGCGTGGTGCTGCACGAAAAGCGCTGCCACAAGCACCGGGACGCCCGCAAGCTGCCGCTGCTGGGCTATCGCGCCACGGCGGTGCTGAGCCTGCTGTTCACCGGCCTGTTTTCCTGCATGTACTGCGGCACGCTGTTCCGTTTGAGGAAGTAGGGAGCGGAACGCCCAGTTGGTAGCCGGGAGGGCTGAGTGTTGAGAGACTGAAGGCCGCGGAGCATTTCTCCCCTTTAAGTCCATCAACTATCAGCTATGCCTCAGTCTCTCAACACTCAGCCTTCAACTCTCAACGAGCCAATGCCCACCGTCGCCAGCTACTGCACCACGTTCCTGAAGCCGGAGATGCTGCACATCTACCGGCAGATTACGGGGCTGCGGCGGTGGAAGACGTTTGTGGTGACACGCGAGCGGCTGTGCGAGGACCTGTATCCCATGCCGCCGGATGGGATTGAAGTGGTGCCACGGGTGCGCAGCAATTTTGTGCGCCGCTTCTGGCTGAAGTACATCAAGCGCGAGCCGCCCATCGTTTATCGCGGTGAGTACGGCGTGCTGGCGAACCTTTTGAACCGGCGCGAGGCGGATGTCCTTCACGTCTACTTCGGCCACACGGGCGTGCATCTGCTGCCTTTCTTGAAACGCTGGCCCAAGGCGAGCATCGTCTCGTTCCATGGCATGGACGTGCAGAAACGTGAGCACGACCCCGGCTACGAGCAACGGCTGCGCGAGCTGCTGCAGACCGTGACGCTGGTGCTGGCGCGCTCGCATTCCTTGCAGGACCGGCTGCTGGAGCTGGGCTGCCCGCCGGAGAAGCTGCGGCTGAACCGCACCGGCATTCCGCTGGATCAGTTCCCGCGCATTGACCGGCAGCCGCCCGCGGACGGTGCCTGGCACTTTGTGCAGGCGTGCCGCCTGATTGAAAAGAAGGGTCTGGACGATGCCATTCGTGCCTTCGCGAAATTCGTGCAAACGCATCCCAAGGCGTCCTACACCATCGCAGGCGAAGGGCCTCTGCTGGCACCGCTGGAAAAGCTGCGCGACGAGCTGGGGTTGACAGACAAGGTCAGGTTTGCCGGCTTCCTCAAAGGCGGTGACCTGTGCCGATTGTATCACACGGCGCATGTGTTCATCCACCCGAGCCGGTTGATGGCGGACGGCAACCAGGAGGGCATCCCCAATGCCATGCTGGAAGCCATGGCCACGGGCCTGCCGGTGATCGCCACCCTGCACGGCGGCATTCCCGAGGCTGTGCGCGGGGAAGTGACCGGCTTCCTGGTGCCCGAACGCGATGTGGGCGGCCTGCACGCCAGCATGCTGCGCCTGCTCGACACCCCCGGCACCTGGCAGACCATGAGCGCCGCCGCCGCTGCCGATGTGCAGGAGAACTTTGAGGCCTCCGCACAGATAGCCAGGCTCGAAGCCGCCTATGACGAAGCGCTGCGGTTAGGGTGACGGGCATGTGTCACGCGGCGGAAGCTGGTCTGGAGTCAATTTGAGCTCCTCGTCCCGCAATGCACAGAGTCCCACCCTGCACAGCCCAGACATGGGTTTCCGCTGCGTGGTGGAGCCGGACAAGTAGGCGCGCCATCGCGTTGCCCTGGCGGGCCAGGGCTGCCTCAAACAACCTTACTTCTTCTTTGGCGGCACCGGGTTGTCCTGCTTGCGCAGCGAGCCGTCGGGCATCACCTGGTTGGCCTGGCCTTCATGATAGCCGCCGAATTCGATGACCCAAGGCTGGAGGTACTGGTAGGCGATGTTCGGGGTCTCATCGAAGGGGGTGGGAATGTAGGAGAAGTCGTAGTCGTTGGGGTCGTTCTCCTCGCCGGAGGCGTTGCCGTGTGTGGCGCAGAGCCAGGTCTTGCGCGTGGGCCCGTAGGGCTTGAGGGTTTCGTACCACCACTTGGCCTGCGGGCTCTCTTCGGTGTCTTTGCCAGCATCAGGATACTGGGGCCAGACTTGGTTGTGCTCTGTCATGTAGCCGCTGAGGGCGGCGTGCAGGGAGCGCAGGTTGGCCATGCAGCGTGCGTCTTCAGCGCGGCGTCTGTAGTAGCCGTAGGTGGGGATGACCAGGGTGGCGAGCGCGGCCATGATGGCGATGACCAGCACCAGCTCCAGGATGGTGAGGCCGGAGACGGGCCACCGGCCGCGGCAAGGGGGGGCGGGGCGGATGTACATTTTGGGGATTGAAGAAAGAAAAGGGGCGTTTGACCAAATGGCAAACGCCCCTTGCTGAAGATTGGCTGCAAACTCCCCTAGAACAAGAAGAAGTCTGGCCAGGACCGGCTCAACGAGTGCCCCGGCTTACAGGTAGCGCCTGGTGCCGTACACGCTCAGGTGGCGGATTTCAGCGGCCTGGAGAGCTTCCTGAATGGTGGTGAGGGGAGGCAGGGCCGCCAGCGCGTTCTGGATGGCCAGCTCGGCCAGGGTGAACACGTTGGCGTTGAAGTTGGCTCCCACGTTGGCGTTGCCCACGGAGGTCACGATGGCGTTGATGAGACCGGAATAGCCGGAGAAGGCCAGGCCCGCCTTGGCATCGGCCTGGTTGGGGGCGATGAAGGAAAGCTCACCCGTGCCGCGGAAGCGTAGCGTGGGGGCGGTCTGGTAGATGTGGGCGACGAAGTCACCGTTCATCGTGAAGGAGTTCGGGTTCGACAGGATGTACTGCGAGATGGCGCCGGCGGTGGAGGCAGTGCTGCCGCCCGTGGTGGTGCCGAGGCCGCTGGAGCTCTGCGCCGTGCCGGTGGAGGACTGGGACTGGTTCGCGTTGGTGTTCGCGTTCATCGAACATTGCACCGTGCGGGCCTCCACATCGGTGGTGCCCATGGCACCGCCCACATAGGTGAGGCCCTTGTAGTACACCACCACGCGGCTGGTGACGGAGCCGCGCGTATCGGTGAAGGCCTGGCCCGCCAGCGTGGTGGAGGCACCGGCGGTGAAGCCGTTCGCCGCGATGTTTGCAGTGGGAGTGAAATAGCAGAAGCCGGAACCGTTGCCAAAGGTCAGGATGGCCTGGTAGATGGCGCCACGATCAAGGGCGGCGGACTGCAGGCCGTTGTCAAACGGACCCCCCGACATGGCGAAGACGGGGCTGTTAAGTGCGGTGAGGAGGATGGCGGCGGATGCGAAAATGCGCTTCATTAAAGCGGATATTAGCCTACTCGTACCCAGACCTTCAAGATTTTTTTCGTCTTTGCGCCGTGCTTGCCGATTACCACCTCCACACCCCCCTCTGCCTGCACGCCGAGGGGCATCCCCGCGAATACGCCGCCCAGGCCCTGGCCCTCGGCCTGGCTGAAATCGGCATGTCCGACCACAACCCCATGCCGGAGCACTTCGACGACTGGCGCATGCCCCTAAGCGATTTTCCCCGCTACCTGGAGATGGTCGATGAGGCGCGGGCGGACGTGCCCCAGCTTCCCATCCGCCTGGCCCTGGAGTGCGATTACCTGGAGGGCCGCGAGGACTGGATCGAAACACAGGCCGCGATGGCGGACTTTGACTACCTCATCGGCTCCGTGCATTACATCGCTCCGGGTTGGGACGTGGACAATCCCAAGCACCTCTCCCGCTGGCGGGACACAGGGGCCGTGGAGCAGATCTGGGGTCGCTACTGGGAGCTATACGCTCAAATGATCCGCACGCGACTGTTCGACTTTTACGCCCACCCGGACCTGCCGAAGAAATTCGGCCTGCGCCCGGCGGGTGACTTGCGCCCCTACTATGAGCCCACCATCCAGGCCCTGGCGGATACGGGCGGCGTATTCGAGGTAAGCACCGCCGGCCTGCGCAAGGACGCGCGGGAGATCTACCCCAGCCGTGAGTTTCTGGAGATGGCGTTTGCCGCGGGCGTGCCCATCGTGATTTCTTCCGACAGCCACGCTCCAAGCGAGGTGGGCATCCACTTTGACCAGGCCCTCAAGCTGGTGCGCGAGGTGGGCTATCGGTCCACGGTGCGGTTCAAGGGCCGCCAGCGCATCGAGGTACCGCTGCCCGAAACCTTTCCCGCCCCATGATCCTCGAAGCGCGCGGCCGCCGCATCGCCTTCCCGCGCCGGCCGCTGGTCATGGGCATCGTCAACATCAATGACGACTCCTTCTGCGGCGATGGCACCCTCGACGCCGGCGCCGCACTGGCCCAGGCCGAAGCCCAGATCAAGGCCGGTGCTGACATCATCGACATTGGTGCCGAGAGCGCCCGCACCAACCGCGGCCCCATCAGCACGGACGAAGAAATCCGCCGCCTGCTGCCCTTCCTCAAAGGC
>OUNM010111009.1_pt1 | contig 10606 bp, 9 predicted proteins | sample 1769961 | NCBI WGS metagenome assembly OUNM01 (sample SAMEA3914820, study PRJEB12502) | metagenome | biome: forest; material: soil | place: USA | collected 2012-03-12 | depth 0.3 m
CAGCGCCGCGAAGGAGCGCGCGGAGAACCTGATGATCGTCGACCTGCTGCGCAACGACGTCTCGCGCGTCGCCGAGCCGCATTCCGTGCGCGTGCCGCGCCTGTTCCACACCGAGGCGTGGCCCACCGTCTGGCAGATGAGCTCCGACATCGTCGCCACGACACGCCCGGACACGACGCTGGCCGACGTCTTCGGCGCGCTGTTTCCCTGCGGCTCCATCACCGGCGCGCCCAAGGTGCAGGCGATGCGCCTCATCCACTCGCTCGAGCCCGAGCCGCGCGGCATCTACTGCGGCGCGATCGGCGTCGTGCAGCCCGGCGGCGCCGCGACCTTCAACGTGCCGATCCGCACGCTGGCGCTGCGCGTGGACGGCGCGGCAACGCACGTGCGCTGCGGCATCGGCAGCGGCATCACCGCGGACGCCACCGCCGCCGGCGAGTGGGCCGAGTGGCGCCACAAGCGCGCGTTCGTCGACCGCGCGAGCCAGGCCTTCGAACTGCTGGAGACGCTGCGGCTGGACGAGGGCGAGTTCGTCGACGTCGACGCCCACCTGGCACGCCTGGCCGAGGCGGCGGCGCACTTCGCGTTCGCCTCGCCGTTGGCCGCGGCCCGCGCGTCGCTGGCCGATCTGCGCGCCGCGCACCCGAGCGGCCGCTGGCGCGTGCGCCTGCTCGCGGATCGCGCGGGCGTCACGCGCGCGCAGGCCTTTGCGCTCGCGCCCACGGCCGCGCCCGTGCGCGTGCGGCTGGCGGATCGCCCGCTCCCCGGCAGCGACGGCGAGTTCGTGCGCTTCAAGACCACGCAGCGCGCGCACTACGACGCCTTCGCGCCGGCCGACGACGCGGTCTTCGACACGCTGCTCTGGAACGAGCGCGGCGAACTGACGGAGTTCACGCGCGGCAACGTGGCGCTGCGCATCGAGGGCCGCTGGCTGACGCCGGCATCGAAGAGCGGATTGCTGCCCGGCATCGCACGCGCGCGGCTGCTGCGCGAAGGGGCGATCGAGGAGGCGACGCTGACCCGCGACGATCTCGCGCGCGCGGACGGCGTGGCGTTCTTCAACAGCCTGCGGGGATGGCTGGGCGCGCGGCTCGAACCGACCTGAGCAGAAGTCTTCGCCAATTCCATCCCATCAGACCCAGCAGCCCGGCGCCCAGCAGAAGCGGGGACGAGGGCTCGGGAACGGGCATCGGCGCGCTCAGCGAATCCACCGACAGCGGGGGAAACTCGAACAGCCAGGTGCGAAAGCCGTCGGGTGCGGTGAAGCTGATGATGAAGCTCTGGAACAGCGCATCATCGTCCGCGCCGTGCTTGAACACGGGGCCCGTGGCGGAAGCCCCGAAGGCCACGTCGAGACCGGTTCCCCATCCCGCGCCGGCGTGGTCATCCCTGGCGAACGCCTCGCCGCTGTCGCGCAGGTGGTCCGTCAGCTCCGACAGCGAATTGACCGTTCCGCCAGCCGGAATGTTCATCGTGCCCTCGAAGGTGCTGGTATTGATGAAAAGCGCCGGCGGTTCGGCCAGGTCACGCGTGACGGTCCATTTGGCGCTGTACAGCCCGGCTGCGGCGGTGTGGATGTCCAGGAACCCTTCGACCTTGAAGCCGTTGGCCGTCGCCTGCAGGCGCAGGCTGTCGCCCACGAAGGCGGCGGGTGCGCCATCGGACACCCGCGTCGCCGTCGCTGACGCGCTGAACGCGGGCGGCCCGGCGAAGTTCGTGGCCGCTGCCGGCGTCGCCCAGAGCAGCAGCATGGCGGACGAGATTGCCCATCTGGACAGTGCTGAAGAGTTCATGAGACCTCCTTGTGCCGCTTCCATACCGTCAGGCCGAGCAGCCCCGCGCCAAGAAGAAGCAGCGATGACGGCTCTGGAACCGACACGGTCAGCGAATCCACCGAGAGTGGCGGGAATTCGAACAGCCACGTACTGAAGTTGGCTGGCGCGGTGAAGGTGACGGTGAACGTCTGGACCAACGCGTCGTCATCCGAGGCATGGCGAAACTCGGTGCTGTTGGCGGCCGCCCCGAAGGCGACATGGAGACCAGACTCCCATCCTGCGTCGGCATGGTCATCCCTGGCGTACGCGACGCCACCGTCACTGTCGTGCTTCGTCAGTTCCTCGAGCGCATTGACCGTTCCGCCAACCGGAATGTTCATCGTGCCTTCGAAGGAGCTGGTATTCACGAACTGGCCCGGCGGTTCGTTCAGGACGCGTTCCACCGTCCAGGACGCGCTGTACAGCCCGTCCGCGGCGGTGTGGATATCCAGGAACCCTTCCACCTTGAAGCCATCGGCGGTGGGCACCAGGCGCAGGCTGTTGCCCACGAAGGCGGCCAGTGAATCATCGGCCACCCGGTGCGCCGTCGGGGGTGCCGAGAATGCGGGAGGGCCCTTGAAATTCGTGGCGGCCGCCGGCCCCGCCCACTGCAGCAACAGGGCGGCTGGCAGCGCCCATCGGGACAGCGCGCCATGGTTCATGAAACCTCCTCTTGCAACGCTTGGAGAGCGCCGGTCAACGATGTTCATGACCATTGGCCGCGTCGGCAATTCACAAGACAATCCCTAGGCTGGGGATCGCCGTCGCGTGGCGATGGGAGCCTCGCCGGCGCTGGCGTCAACTCGCCAGCTTGACCCCGCCCCGCACCAGCGCATCGACGACGGCGAGGTACACGCGGCTCAGGTTCGCCGCGTGAGAGCCCTGCCTGGGGTCGTACCAGACCCACAGCTCGAGCGAGACGGCGGAGGCCGCGATGGCGGTGATCGCGACCTCCGGGGCCGGTTCGGGCAACACGCCCGACTGCTTCGCGGCCTCGACCAGCAGGCCGCGCACGTGCGCGATGTCCTGGCCGCCGGCGATCGGCACCGGCACGCGCAGGCGCACGTTCTTCTTCAGGTAGCTGTAGTTGGTGACGTTGCTCGTGATGAAGCTCTGGTTCGGCACCAGGATGGCGGTCTGGTCGGACGTGACGACCGTCGTGCGGCGCGCGCCGACCTCCTTGACCACGCCTTCCACGCCGGCCACCTCGATGCGGTCGCCGATCTCGATGGGGCGCTCCAGCAGCACGATCAGCCCGCTGATGAAGTTGCTGATGATGTTCTGCAGGCCGAAGCCGACGCCCACGCCGAGGGCGCTGCCGACGATGGCGAACGCCGTGAGCTCGATGCCCGCGTTCTGCAGGATGACGACGGCGCCGAAGATCAGCACCGCGTAGTGCACGAGGCCGGCGACCGCCAACCGCTGGCCCTGCTCCATGCGCGTGCGGCCCAGCAGCCGGTCCAGCGTCCAGCGGCTGAAGCGCCCGGCCACGAACCACAGCACCAGCGACGAGATCGCGAGCTTGACCAGCGTGAAGACGGTGATGTCCGTCTTGCCGAGGGTGAAGAGCTCGACGTTGTAGTCGGCTAGCGAGTGGGTGAGGGTGGACCAGTCCAAGAGGGCTCCTGAAAACGAGGGCTTCATGGAGGCAATTGGCGTGCGGGGTGCCCGAAGTGCCTGCCGGTTGTCATGCAAACAGGGCGCATCACTAGACGTGTACCGGCAGGATCGGCGGGAGGCCTGTCATCATGCGCACCAAGTCGGTGATGTGGGTCGCACCGGTCTTGTGGCGCAGCGAACAGATCTGCGTGCGGATCGTCGAGATGGCCACGCCGCAGTGCGCCGCGACATCGCTGGGTCGCAGGCCGGTGCACAGCGCAGTGAGCACCGTGCATTCGGCGCTCGTCAGGCCGTACTCGCGTGCGAAGAAGACCTCGTTGAGCGGCTCGCAGATCGCGTCCCTGCCGAACGCCAGCAGTACGGCAGGCTCATCCGCAACGATGCCCCCGTCGTCCAAGGGCAGCGTGGCAATCGTGAGTCTCGGGCGGCCGCGCCGCAAGGTGAGCATCGAACGGCGGCCTTCGGCCGCGAGGCGCAGGGCGCGCTCGAATTCGCAGCGCTCGTGCGCGTCCGTCGGGCGGACATGGCCCTCTGCCAGCTGAAGCCCTGTGGAGAAGGTGCAGGCGCGCAGGGCGGCCCGGTTGGCGAAGGTGAGCTTGCCGGTCTGGCTAACGACCATGACGCCGTAGGCAAACAAGTCCAGCACTTGTGCCACGGGGATCCGGCCCGGGACGATGGGCGCATGCGGTGTGTCGTCGAGCTGACCCGTGCCGGTGGCCACTGGCGCCGCCATGCCCGTGCAGGCGCACATGCCGAATTCCATGTCGAAGTTCATGCTGTCCTCCTGGTTCAGTCGCCTCGAGAGGCCGACGTGGCCACCATTCGAACTCTGCGATCCCGACCTGGAAATTGGCCGTTTGGCGGGGCCGGATGGCCGAGCCATCATGGGCACTGGCGTGCAACTGCGCCGCTAAGATAAAGCCTCGAGTGGAGGCACCCATGAATGTCTTGCTGATCGATGACCACGCAATGTTTCGCGAAGGCGTGGCGCTGCTCCTGCGGCCGCTGGTCGATCCGCTGCAGGTCTGGGAGGCGGGAAGCTGCGAGGAGGCGCTCGCACTGATCGAAGAGCGCGGCGAGCCCGACCTGGTTCTCATCGACCTCGGCCTCCCCGGGATGTCCGGCATGGAAGGGCTGCGAGCGCTGGGCGAATCCCATCCGGCCACGCCCCTGGTCGCGCTTTCGTCGTCGGACGACAAGGCCACTGTGCTGCAAGCGCTGGATGCCGGCGCAATGGGCTTCATCCCCAAGAGTTCGAACTCGTCCGTCCTGGTCGGAGCGCTGCGCCTGATCATGGCCAAGGGCATCTATTTGCCGCCTTCGGTCTTCCTGGGCGCACGGACGTCAGCAGCGATTGGCGAACCTGCGCCGGCTTCCAAGACGCTCGGCGCGGGAGCGTCGTCGCCTGCTCCGACCCGGTCGCCTACCGACCTCGGGCTGACCCAGCGTCAGGCCGACGTGCTGTACCAGATACTTCAAGGCAAATCGGTCAAGCTGATCGGGCGCGACCTGGGCCTGTCGCCAAGCACAGTGAAGTCGCACACCTCTGCCGTCCTGCGTGCCTTGAACGTGACGACGCGTACTCAGGCCGTGGTAGCGGCCAGCCGCATCGGACTGCGGTTCGGCGACGCCGTCGTGAAGAACCAGATGGTCCCCTGAATTACTCCACAGGCTGCTCCCGCAGCGCTTCAAGTACTGCTTCGAGCAGGCGCGCGGTACCCACCGGCTTGTGAAGCAAACGGGCATCCATCGCGGCGGCGCGCGCCATCAACTCGCCGTCGGTGTTGGCGGTGACGAGGAGTACAGGGATGTGCATCTCGTAACGGCGACGCAATCGGTTGGCCAGTTGCAGGCCGTCGTCGTCGCCTGCGAGCCGGTAGTCCGTGACGATCAGGTCCGGAGCCCGAAGATGGGCAGTCGACAGATCCAGGGCTTCGCGCGTCGAACTGGCGACGAGAAGGTGGCAGCCCCAGTAGCGCAGCACACTCGCGATCGCATGGCGGTTGCCCTCGTCGTCGTCCGCCACTACCACGAATGCGCCGGCCAGCTTATCGCTGCCCACGGCCATCGCGGTGGACGTGCCCTCGGGCAGGGTCGCCGTCGCCGCCTGCTCGAGGGTGATCTCGAACAAAGACCCGTGTCCGACCTGGCTGACGACCCGCAAGGGATGGCCCAGGATCTGCGCGCCTCGCTTGACGATGGACAGCCCCAGTCCCAAACCCTTCTCGGCATTGCTTCCCGGGGCATCGACGCGAAAGAACTCTTCAAAGATCGTCTCACGGTGTTCAGCCGCGATGCCCGGGCCTGTATCCCATACCTGAAGCAGACAGTGCGCGCCGCGCTTCCGCGCCGCGACAAGCACTCGGCCGCGCGCGGTGTAGCGGATCGCATTGGAAACAAGGTTGCCGACGATGCGCTCGAGCAGGGCCTCGTCACTTTGCACGACCAGCGCGGCCGGGCGAACGTCCAGCCGCAGGCCCCGCTCGGCTGCTTGCGGCGCCCAGATCTGTTCCACGCGTGCGAAAAGGTCGTTCAGGACGATGTCGCCAATTTCAGCGTGCACCGCGCCTGCGTCGAGTTTCGATATGTCCAGCAGGCTGCCAAACAGGCCCTCCATCGTCGAGACCGACGCCTGTACCTTGGTCGTTATCTCGCGCCCGTCGGGGTCGGCCATCCGGTCGTGCAGTACGCCCACGAGCAGGCTGATCGAATGCATTGGTTGGCGAAGGTCGTGGCTGGCCGTGGCCAGGAAGCGGCTCTTGGCCGCATTGGCGCGCTCAGCGTCGTCCTTGCGTGCGGCAAGTTGTCCGAGCTGGTCGACCAGCCGCTCGTTCAGCGCATCAACTTCGGCCGCGCGCAGCGCCAGCTTGTCGCGAGTCTCGGACAACTCGGTCGTGCGCTCGACGACCTTTGCCTCGAGCTCCGCATACGATTCGCGCAGGCGCGAAGCCATCCGGTTGAAATCGAGCGCCAGCGCCTCGATCTCGTCGCCGCTGCGCACCTCGATGGTCGAGCTCAGGTCTCCTCCCGCGATGCGCGCCGTGGCTCGCCGTAGCGTGACGATTGGCGCCGCCATCCGGCGCGCGAAGATCAGGCCGGCAACGATGGCCGCGATGCCGCCCACCGATACCAGCATTCCGGTCCGGATCAAGGTTCCCAGCACAGGCCGCAGCGCCTCGGCGCGTGGCTGCTCGACGACGAGCAGCCACTCCGGCGCCGCGATGCGTGCTGCGGTCGCGATCACCGGCAGGCCGTGGAGATCGCGCGTGTCCGAAAGCGACAGTGTCGGGGCCCCCGTCCGTGCCATCGTGCGCGCTCGCTGCACCGCATCGAATCCGCGCAGGTCGACGTGGCGCAGCGCCTCGGTGGCGCGCGTGTGGGCAATGAGGACATCGCCAGTGTCGACGATGTAGGCGACGCCGTGGTCGCCGATCCTGAGCCTGGAGACGACCTCCCCGAGCAGCCTCAGGTCGATCGTCGCCACGATCGCTCCGGCGCCATCGAACACGGCAAGCCGCATTGACGGCGACAGATCCTCGCGATGGAAGGTGCGGCCATAACGCAGAGGAATGCGCGCTGACACCGGCAGCAGTGCGGGCTCCTCCAGCGCACGCATCGATTCGTCGCGATCGTTCGCGTGGCGCGACACGTACAGGCGCTCGCGGCCTTGCGAGTCAAAGGCCTGCAGGTCGGTCACCGCTGGCAGGAGTTGCATGAGCCTGTAGAACTCCTCTCGCCGTTGCATGTTGCCGAAGCCATCGCGTCCCCAGGGCATCTTGGCGACGTCGCTGACGCCCCGCTCGACCGTGCCCAGCCAACTGGCGATCTCGGCAGCTGCGGCCTGCGCTTGTACGGCCTGCAACTGCACGATCTGCTGACGCGTCTCCGTATATCCGAACCAGGCCTCCGACGCCCCGGAGATGCCCAGCAGGCTCAAGGTGACACCGCACAGCAGCAGCGCATATTGGCGCGACAAGCTTCGGCTGGGCGGAGCTGTGCCGTCGGCCATCGTCGTGACCTGAACTGCAGATGGGGAGGTGAAGCGACGCATCGGACTGACCAGGCGACTTCAACGAACGACGACGTCCGCGCGGCGCACGATGGAAATGTCGGGGGGCGGTACGCCCGTGTCGGCGCTCGTCCGCACCGCCAGGACAAAGCGATCCGGCCGAACGATGGGGATGGCTCCCGGGTTCTCGCCGCCCAGCAGGACACGCTGCGTCAGGTCGACCAGCGCGGGCCAGACGAACTCGGTGTCCTGCGCGTAGGCGAGCAGGCCGCCCGCGTTGACCTGGTCCGTGAGCGCGAAGATGCAGGGGCGGTGCCAGACTCGCATCTGCGCCACGATACGGACTTCTGCAAGACGCGCGAGGTACGTCGCAGGCACGTACCAGGCGTCGAACTCCGCGCTGCGCGGATCGCTGAAGACGGTGCGAGCCTGGTCGTCGTCGTCCGCCAGCAGCACGGTGGCATGCAGGCCGAGCCGCGCCGCCTCGGCCGGAAGGCGGGCTCGTCCGTCGTAGTTGTCGGCCCAGGACCGGTCGGCAAGCACGGCCACGTTGCGCACGCCGGGATATGCCTGATGGAGGATCTCGAGACGCTTGCCATCAAGCCAGTCCGCGTTGGAGATGCCGGTTATCGGCCGCGCGCGCGTCCCCATGCCTTCGACGAGTCCGGAGCGCACGGGGTCGACGAACGTGGCGAAGACGACCGGCGTCGCGGGTGCTACCTGGTGCATCGCCATCGCACTGCTTCCATTCGGCGCGATCACCAGCGCCGGGTGCCGGGTGACGGCCTTGCGCAGGATGTCGGCCATGCGACGGTCATCGTTGTCCGGCGTCGCGAGGAATTCGAAGCGCGCGAATTCCAGCAGCTCCGGATGGGTGCGACGGATGAGCCCGACGAAGTAGTCGAACGAGTCATCGCGCTGAGGCGACCAATAGCCGACGTACAACACCAGCGGCTTGTCAGGCGTTCGGGCGACGTCCGAACACATGGCGGCCCCGAGGAGGGTCAGCAAGGCGACCTGTACGAAGGAATGAGCCATTCGGCCACTGTCCATCGGTGCCCCCTTTGGATATTCTGGTGACTCACAAGCCGTGAGGTCCTGAATTCTAGGAGGAGCAATGGAGCCAGAGATCAGACATTTTTGCTGGGTCAAGGTCGTCCGCACCACCGACTCGGGCCATGAGCAGCGACAAAAGACGCTTGAGGCCGCGGTCTCGGCCGCCAAGATCCCCGCGGGCACCAGGTCGATATATCAGAGCGTCTCGAGTCACTCACGAATTCCGACCGGCGGACCGGGTTTGATGCCGCCGCACCCGACGAGTCCTTCGCCCGTTCCGAGTGACGAGCCTGAGGGCGGGGTCGTCAGCACGGACGTCCGGGTCCGCGTCGTGACATCCTCGCCATGGACCCCACCACATCCGACGGGCTCCGTCGATCCCAAGCACATCGGGTTCAAGACTTCGATCGAGGTACACGTCGAGGCCGCTCCCCTGCCGCCTCCCCATCCCACCGGATCCACCGGTGATTCCGTGCGGGCCCTTCCTGTCGGCAGTGCTACCGCCGACTCCGGCGGACTCAAGCCGCCCCATCCCACGGGACATTCCAGCATGGGCGGCGCAGAGGAGGCATGGGTATTGGCCGGCAAGGAGGTGGAATCGGCGCCGCTGCCGACGCCCCATCCCCCCGGCTTCATCGGTGACGCCTTGCTCGCCTTTCCTGGCGGCGGTGCCGGCACCGACTCTGGCGGTCTCACGCCGCCCCATCCCACTGGACATTCCGGCACGGGCGACGCCGATGAGGTGCCCGCGGTCTCTGGAGACCAGCTGGATTCCTCGCACCTGCCTACCCCGCATCCGATCCCGATTGCGGCGGTGGAAGTCGCCCGGATCGCGCCGGCTGGCGGCGGCTCGGCGTACGCCGGCAGTTGGTGGCAATACCGTGGATCGCCCATGGAGGCCGACTTCAATACCCTGCTCGCGCCGGTCCCCGGTGATCGCGACGCCGCCTACCGCTGGATCGAAAGCGAGGAGGGCCTGGCTTGGCGCGAGGATGCCGTAGCTCTCAAACTGATCTGCCTGTCCATCGATGCTCAGCGTTGAAGCCGCCGAGCGCCGGGATAGCCCGCTGTTCAAATGAATCAACGTCCGAAGGAGCTGCCATGCCGACCTTCTCGCTCAAGCCGTTCCCGCGCAATGCCTGGTATCGCCCCTATCTCGGCGCGGCCACTGCGCACGGCGAGGGGCCCGATATCTGGCGACCTGCCTATCTTCCGCCGAGCTGGTCGGTCGACATCCGTCTGAATCCGTTCAGCACGGACGTCGAGACGGAGTGCCGCGCCGTCGAAGCGGCAGTCAAGACCCGTAACGCAGCCAATACCGCGCTGATCGTCTCCGAAGCAGAAGGCGTCGATTCGATGCTGTGGCAGGTTCAATCCATAGTGGGCAATCTCGACGACCCCATGGAGAAGGTTGCCACCAAGGATCTTCTGCTGACGATGCTGAAGGAAGCGTGGCAGCCGATGTTCTATTTCAAGCAGGTCTTCAACCGGGGACGCCCTTGGCAGTGCTGCGATCTGGCGCTGGATCCCATGTTTCCACCTCCGGACCGGCGCTACCCCGGCCACCCGTCCTATCCGAGCGGACACGCCACGCAGGCACACCTTGTTGCCCTCATCTACGCGAGGATGTTTCGCTCTTTGGAGGGACAGTTGGTGAAGGCGGCTGAGGGGATCGCCTATCGCCGCGTCGTGGCGGGCCTGCACTACCCCAGCGACGGCGAGACTGGCGCGGCGCTGGCTGACCAGATCTTCGACTTGCTGATCAAAGTGCCCGACATCGAAAAGAAATTTGAACTCGCCGGGGCCGAGTGGTGACCTGCTTCGACTGCGCCATCCGCGAAACTACGCCACCCGACCTCCGTCGAACGTCGAGCGGGCAAACGCTGGCAATAGCTTCGGTGTCCGGTGCGGTCCGCCCACGGTCGCGCGCTGCAATTCGCCGATGGCCGCGCGCGGATCGTCGCTGCGCGTGATCGCGCCCACCACGGCCACCGCCCACGCGCCCGCGTCCATCGCGTCACGCGCGCGCGCGGCGTCCATGCCGCCGATCGCGACGATCGGCGTGTCGTGCAGCAGCGCGCACCAGTAGGCGAGGTTGGCGTCGCCC
>OUNM010923445.1_pt1 | contig 10604 bp, 4 predicted proteins | sample 1769961 | NCBI WGS metagenome assembly OUNM01 (sample SAMEA3914820, study PRJEB12502) | metagenome | biome: forest; material: soil | place: USA | collected 2012-03-12 | depth 0.3 m
CACCACCTGGCCATAAAACGCGTAGTTGCCAGCCGCGTTCACCATCGGATTGAGCAGGCTGTAGAACACTGATTCCAAGGGCAGCGCCTTGGGGGCGGTGACCACAAACGGGGCGATGGAAAAGCTCGTGGGTGTGAGATACACCTGATCCGCCCCGTAAACCGTTCCCAGGCTGTTCTGGCAGACAATGCGGTAGTGATACAGCGTATCAACGCACAGGTTCGAGAGGGTCACGCTCAACGGAAAGCTTACCGTGCCGCTGCCCACGTTGGTCTTCGGCGTGTTGGTTCCATAGCTGGTGCTGGTCCCAAACTGGAAGAAGGCCGTGGCGCTTGCCCCGCGCGCGTTGGCCGTGCCGCTCAGCGTCACGGAGGTGCTGGTATTGGCGACCGGCGCTCCATAGGTGATCGTCGGCGGGCCCTTGGTGCTGAAGGGCTGGATGTTCGAGTACTCCTCCCCTCCCAAAAAGTAGGAGGAATGCAGCCGGAAATAATACGTAGTGGACAGGGCCAGGTTGATGACCTTGATGGAATAGGGCTGGCCCGTTTTGCTGGAGAAGTAGGCACTGTTGAACGTGATGGGGTTCGCCATGTTGCTGCTGGTGCTGATCTGGAAGCTGGTGGTCGCCCCCTGCCCGTTGGCATTCACGATGCCTTCCAGAACAGCAGTGTGTTCCGATATGCTCACGGCCGGGGCCGCCACCACGCTGGGATGGGCGTAGGCATAAAAATCGACTAGATCATTGAGGACCGTCGGCACCGTGGTGAGGGAGGTGGTGAAAATCGCGCCATTGCCTCTGGCCCCTCCGTCGTTGGTCGTTCCGTAGAGAAGCCGGTCGGCACCTTGAATCAGCGCACCGGCAGGTGACCAGATGGAGCCCGTGGCCGGATCGAAGTCAATCAGCGTGGCCATGGTGCCGGAGGTGTTCATCTTGAACAGGTTGCCGCCGTTCTTCTTGCCGCCCACGCGTGTGGTTCCATAAAAGAAGCCGTCCGCTGCCAGCATCAAATTGCTTGGCACCTCACCATTGGGGCCGGTGAACTGGGCCAGCATGGTGAGCGTACCGGACGGAGTCATCTCAAACACTGTGCCGCTGCCCGCCGATCCGCCGTTTTCAGTCAACCCATAGTAGTTGCCGTTGGGGCCTCGAATCAAAGTCGCGGGCGAGGCGCCGTTGAAGTCCTCGAAAGTCACTAACGGGGTCACCGTGGCATTGGTCCCGTCGGTGGCCAGCTCGAAGACGGTGCCATACCCTGCCCCGCCGTAAGTGGCCAGTCCATAAAAGACGCCGGGCGACACCTCGAGCAAAGACGACGGCTGCCCGCCCTCAACGCCCCCGGTGAAGGACCAGAGAATGGTCCGGGTCACCGTGCTGCCGTTGATGGACACCTTGTAAATGATGCCCGCGTTATGCGCGCCGCCATACGTCGTCGTTCCATAAAAGCTGCCGTCGGAGCCTTGAATAGGAGGAACCACCGGTTGTGAACCATCGGTTCCCCCGCCGAACGACCAGAGAATTTGCAACGCGGGCGAGGCGCCGCTCAGGACCACCCGAAACACGCTGCCATTGCCGGCGATAAATTGATTGTACTGAGTCGCTCCATACAGGTTGCCATCGCTGCCCATCACCACGCCCACCACCGAGTAGCCGTTTGACCCGTTGAATGTCGCAAGCGTGGTGACGTTGCCCGCGGTATCCATGGAAAACACTGATCCCGCATTGTCCACCGCTCCCGCGAAGCAGGTGCCATAAAACGTTCCGTTCGCCGCCTGCAGCAAGGAGCTGGGGGCGAGGCCGGCACTGGAGGGCGCGGTGGACATCACCGTTGCCTGCCCCGAGGGAATGCTGGAAACCGTCCGCACAGATTCAGGCGGCGGTGAGGCGGGGCCCCGCGTCGCGTTCTGCGCGTCCGCCTGACCGTGTACGAAGGACAGAACGGCGGCGGTCAATGCAAGACGGCAAGGCAATAAAAAGGAGGAAGTTAATTTCATTTTCTGAAAAATCTCTCTTAAGAGTTAAAAAGCATTCGGACTCGATCAACCAATAGTTTGTGCCATCGCCGAAAGGAAATTCCTCAGGAGCCAGGCTAAATTTTGAGGCTTGGTGTCTCCCCCTCCAGGCAGACATCGCGCGGTCTAAAGACTCATACCAAATTCAGATGTAAATGTGACTATTTTCCTCGCGCTGCAGATTCCCCAGCGCTAAGCGCCAAAAATTCAGCGCTTCTCTCTTGACATTCCAGCCTCATGCGCTGAAAATTCAGCGCATCATGCCACCCTCCCCGCTCAGCCGCCGCGAACGCGAAATCATGGACCGCGTCTTTGCCCTTGGGCAGGCCACCGTCACCGACATCCACGGTCACCTCACCGATCCGCCCACCCGCCAGGCCCTGCGTTCCCTGCTGGATATTCTGGTGCAGAAAGAGCAGCTCCAGCGCTCGGGTCAGCGCGGCCGCGAAGTCATTTACGCACCGGTCATCGCTCGTGAACACGCTGCCCTGGAGGGGCTGAAGCAAGTGTTGAAGACCTTCTTTGGCGGCAAGCTCAGCGAGGCCGCCGCCGCCTACATGGCCGCTCCCGATGATGCCCCGGATGCCGCCGAGCTTGCCGAGCTGCGCCGCCTCATTGCCGCCGCTGAATCCACCTCCCCGAAAACTTCCAAGCCCGCCTCCAACCCATGAATGCCACGCTCGCCCCCCTGCTTCCCTGGCTGGCCGACAGCTTGTGGAAGACCACACTCCTGCTCGCCGTCGGCCTTGGTGTCACTGGCTTCATGAGCCGCCGCGCCTCCGCCGCCAGCGCCCACTTCGCGGCCCTGTGCGTCTGTGCCGGCGTGCCCCTGGTCATGATCCTGTCCGCCTTGAAGCTGCCGTTGCCGCAATGGCAGCCGCCCGCCCCGGCGGTCTTTGATCTCTCTTCACCAGCCCTCTCTTACGAACTCCCTGCATCCGTGCCCGAAGCCCTGGCCACTCCCCTGCCCCAGGCCGCACCTTCGCAGCCATGGCCGTTGCTGCTGGTCTCCGCCTGGGCTCTTGGCCTGGCGCTGGTCCTTGGCCACCAGGGCATCCAGGCAGCCCGCCTGGGCAAGCTGCAAACCCCGGTGGCAGGGCCGCAGCTTGAGACCGAACTGCATTCCCTGCTTCCGATCCCACCCGCTCTCACCCTGCTGCGACACGCCCAGATCGCCACCCCCATGACTTGGGGCTGGCGCCGCCCATGCCTCGCCCTGCCGCCGGCCTCCCTGCACTGGGAGCGCGACCGGCTCCGCTCCGCGCTTGCCCATGAAGTCGCGCACATCCAAAGGCACGACTGGCTCACCTTCCAGCTCGCCCGCCTCTGCCTCGCGCCCCTGTGGTTCCATCCCCTTGCCTGGTGGCTGCAACGCCAGCTCCTGGTCTTGCAAGAAGCCGCCGCTGATGATGCTGCCGTGCGCCTCCTTGGCGGCAATGGGGTTCAATACGCCCGGCACCTCACTGACATCGCCGCCCTCCGCCTGCCGTCCCGCCTCGCCCTGGCCCTGCCCATGGCCAGGCGCAGCACCGTCGGCATGCGCGTGCGGCGGCTCATCAATCCCGGGCGCCTTGGCTCGCCCGCCAGCCTGCACTTTCGCTGCCTCACCGCCGCCCTCATGCTCGGCGCCCTTCTGCCGCTCGGCCTCATGATCTCCTGCCACAGCCCGAGCCGTCAAATCTCCCTGCATGCCACCTTTGCCGATCCACCCCCGTCATCGCCGAAAGGCTCCGGCCCCGCTGTGCTGTCCACCCACGAGCCCCGCACGCCCGACGAGGACCTCATCACCATCGAAGTCAAAATCCTCGAAGTTCCCCCTGCCGACCTGAAGCTCCTGGATATCCCATTGTCCAGCCCGACCGGCGATCCCGCCACCGCCTCCGCCATCATTGATGTGCAGACCGAAAGCCGCCTGCTGCGCAAGCTCCTCGCTTCGCCCGCCACCCATGTCACCTCCTACCCCAGATCGTTTTCGCCTGACTACCGTGATGTGAACTACCGCAGTCTCGTCCACATCCCCTTCAAGGACGACGATGGAAAAGTGAAGCACGTCTCCGCCGGTCTCGACTTGAGCATGCTGCCCAAAAAGCTCTCCCCTGACCGCATCCGGCTCGCCGTCCATCTCACTTGCTCGAACCAGATCGGCCAGCAAATCGTCAAGGGCGATCCCCGCCCCATCATCGAGTCTCACGTCTTCAACCAGTCAGCCACCTTCGATCCTGGGGAGAGCCTCATCGTCAAGATACCTCCTTCCTCCACCGACCCCAAGCACAAGACGGAGGTGTATTTTATCAAAGCCAGCCGCTATTCCAAAGCCACGAAGACAGACTGACAAAACAAGGAGCTCATCACCAGACGGATAACGGTTTTTTGTCAGGCGTATGCAGCAAATGTGTTTATCTAAAAATTATACCGCACTCCTGCGCAACGATGTCTTGACGGTTTAAGCAACGCACGGTCATATGGTCCTTATCTCCCCGTGGAGCCGGCACTATGACCAGCAATACCACCGACCCCAGTCCACCGACGCCACCCACGGTGGCGCAAGCGCTTCTTCACTACCTGGCCCTCGAAGGGGTCACCCACGTCTTCGGCATCCCCGGCGGCGGCCTGGCCAACCTGCTGGTGGAATTCAAGAACCAGCGCACTCAAATCCAGTACGTCATCTGCCGCCACGAGGGCGGGGCGGCCTACATGGCGGACGGGTATGCGCGCATGACCGGCAAGCCCGGCGTGGTCATGGCCACCTCCGGCCCCGGTGCCACGAACTGCCTCACCGGGGTGATGAACGCGCAGAACGGCGGCTCGCCCCTCATGGTGATCACTGGCGAGGTGGCGGAGCAGTTCTTTGGCCGCGGCTACCTGCAGGAAGGCATCGATGCCTCGCTGGATATCGATGTGGTGTTCAAGGGGGCCACGGCCTACACCACCGTGATCACCGCCGGATCGAATTTCGAAACGCTCATGCGCCAGGCCCTGCGCACGGCCATGATGCTGCCGCGGAAGGCCGTTCATATCAGCCTGCCCAATGATGTGGCGGCGCAGCCCGTGACCGCCACCACCCTGCCCGCCAGCCCCAGCATCTATCGTGCCGGCCCCGGCACCGTGGCCCAGGAGGAGGTCCGCGAGGCCATGGCCGCGATCCTGGCTTGCAAGCGCCCGCTCATTTTCCTGGGCAATGGCACCCGCGCGGCCCTCAGCGATCCACAAACGCGGCAGGCCTTCATCAGCTTCGTGGAACAGTATGCCATTCCGGTGATGACCACCTCCGACGGCAAGGGTGTGTTCCCCGAGGATCATCCGCTGTCGCTTCGCGTCTATGGCGTGGCGGATTGCATCTGGCCGTATTACTGGCTCAACGGCACGGAGCCCGCTTACGACGGCCTGCTGGTGATCGGCTCCTCGCTCGGGGAGCTGTCCACCAACACATGGCACCCCATGCTGGTGCCCCAAGGGCCGTTCATTCAGGTGGATGTGGACCAGGGCATGATCGCACGCTCCTTTCCCGTCACCCACGGCATTGTGGGCGAGGCCGCCTCCTTCATCCGCACCCTCGCCCGGCTGTCCCCCGAGTTTCCCCCATCAGCACCCGAGGTCAGCGATCGCACCGCAGCCTTGCAGGCGATCAAGCAGGCGCATTCGCCGTTCGCTGATCCGGCGGCCTATGCCGGGGACAGCTCGCCAGTCACCCCGCCCTCGATGATGCGGGTGTGCAACGAGCGCCTGCCCCAGGACTGCGTGTTCCTCGTGGATGCGGGCAACTGTGTCGGCTGGGGCGTGCATTACTTCATCGCCGGCGGGCAGCGCCAGTTCATCAGCGCGCTTTCCATGGGGCCCATGGGGTTCGCCGTCGCCGCAGTCGTCGGCACCCGGCTCGGCGCACCGGAACGCGTATGCGTCACCCTCACAGGTGATGGCGCCTTCATGATGCATGGGGCGGAAGTTTCCACCGCCCGGCAGATGAAGTGCGGCGCGATCTGGATCGTGCTCAACGACAACGACCTGACGATGGTCAGCCAGGGCCAGTCTCACTTTTTCCCCAACCCCGCCGACCCGCCCGGCATCTGGAGCGAGCTGTTCGAAATCGGCGCTCCCGACCTGGTGCTGTTTGCCCAGGGCCTCGGTGCCCAGGCCGTGGCCGTGAACACCACCACGGAATTTGCCGCGGCCCTCGATGCCGCCCTGGCAGGCGCCGCCGCCGGCATCCCGCAGGTCATTGTCGCCCACATCGACCGCTCGCAGTTCCCGCCTTACTACAATCCGCTCTACGGCCCTCCACCCCATCATCGACATTCTCCCTCCTCCCGCACCATGAGCACAGACAACATTCTTGACGTCGCCATCGTTGGCGGCGGCATCTCCGGCATCTACACCGGCTGGCGGCTGCTGACCACGAACGCCGGCACCTCCGCCAAGCTGGAGGCCTGGCGCGGCAGCAAGTCCAGCCTCAGCGTCGGCGTCTTCGAAGGCAGCAACCGCATTGGCGGGCGCCTGCTTTCAGTGCGGTCGGCCGCCATGCCCGACACCGTCTGCGAGCTCGGCGGCATGCGTTACGTCTCCTCGCAAAAGCTGGTGCGCAGCCTCGTTGAAAACAAGCTGAACCTGCCGCGCCACGAGCAGGTGGTGGACGTGCCCGAGAACCTCGCGTTCCTGCGCAACAAGCAGTTCCGCATGAAGGACCTCACGGACCCCGGCGTGCTGCCTTACAATTTCTCGCCGGCCGAAGCCGAGCAGCTCGCCCAGGGCACCATGCCGCCCGGCCTCATCGGGTGGGCGGTCACGCAGTTGCTGCCCGAAGTCGCCAAGCTCAATGGTGACGCCCTGCGCGCCTACCTCAGCACCGCCACCATCGATGGCACGCCGCTGCATTGCCACGGCTTCTGGAACCTGCTGATGCGCACCCTCACCAGCGAGGGCCGGTCCATTGCCTTGTCCACCGTCGGCTACGACTCCCTGGGCATGAATGCCAATGCCGCGGATCTCATCGCCGAGTATTTCGACTTCACGCCCAACGTGAAATACTCGCTGCTGGACAAAGGCTACGAGAACCTGCCCTGGACCCTGCAGCAGCAGTTCGAACAGGCAGGCGGCACCGTGAAGACCGGCGCTTGGCTGCAGAGTTTTGAGCGTGTGCGGCTGCCGGACGGCACCGACGGCGTCGAGCTGCACTTCCAGCATGGGCGCGCGCCCGTGCGCGCCCGTTCCATCGTGCTTGCCATGCCCCGCCGCTCCCTGGAGCTGCTCGCGCAGACCGGCCCCGTGCTCGATCCCTCGGTCGCGCCGCATGTGCGCTACCTCGCACGCTCCGTGGATGCCCTGCCCCTGTACAAGATGTTCCTCGTGTATGACAAGCCCTGGTGGGAGCCGCTTGGCGTCACCGCAGGCCGCTCGCTCACCGACATGCCGGTGCACCAATGCTACTACTGGCAGACGAACAAGGACGCGGCCTCCGCGCTCATGGTTTACAACGACATGGCCAGCTCCGAGTACTGGTCAGGCCTGCGCCTGGATCCCATGGGCTCCGGTGAGGCCGAGCAATGGACCGCACCCGGCGGCCTTACCTCAAGCCGCTTCCATTCGCCCCACAAGCCCTTCCGTCGCAAGGTCGGCGCGCCAGCCCCTGGCCCGGCCATGGATCCGGTCACGCAGCGCGAGCTGGCGAACTGGGATGCCCATGTCGCCCCGGCGGAGATGGTCAAGGAAATGCACCGCCAGCTTTGCATCATGCATAACGTGCCCGATGCTCCCCCGCCCGTCGATGCGGCGTACATGGCGTGGGCCGATGATCCGTACGGTGGTGCCGTGCACTTCTGGAACCCGGGCTACAAGAGCACGGAGGTGATGACCGCCATGACCCAGCCCGTCGATGGCTTCCCCTGCTACATCTGCGGCGAGGCTTATTCCACCAACCAGACCTGGGCGGAAGGCGCGCTGCAAACTGCCGAAATCGTGCTTCAGCAGCGCCTTGGCATGGCCCCCCCTGACTGGCTCACCGATGAATGATTCCACCCCACGCCTCCTCGGCACCGGCTTCGCGGTCCCCACTACGGTCCGCACCAATGATGATCCGGTCTTTGACTGGCTGAAGGCCAACAACCCGGCGGGCATGGCCTTGTTCACCGGCTATGACGAACGGCGTGTGCTCGCGCCCGGCGAGGATCTCATGACCATCATGCTGCCCGCCGCGCAATCGGCGTTGCAGAATGCCGGGATCACCGTCGCCGATGTCGATCTGCTGCTCGGCTCAGGTTCCGTCAGCGAGTATGAAAGCCCCAACGAGCTCGTCCGCCTCGCCGCCCTGCTTGGCGTGCGCGCCGACTGCTGGACGGTGCCGATGCACAATCCCTTCACCAACTTCAACGCCGCCCTGGTGTTCGCCGACAGCATGATTCGCGCCGGCCGTGCGTGCCACGTTCTCATCTGCATCGGCGGCAACTGGACCCGCCATGTGGACTACCACACCCCCCAGGCGATCAGCGCCGCCGATGGAGCTGGCGCGGCTGTCGTGGGCCTTGGCGGCACCGGCGCCCATTATGAGCTGGTGGACTTCGCCACGCTCAACGATTTCTCCTACTACGGCAGCATGTACATGAGCGGCACCCCCATAGAGGTGACCGGCCAGCCCCCGCTGTGGACCAATCCGGTGTTCCAGATCACCCAGAGTGGCATCGAAGGCTTCAAGACCTTCGGCGAGACGCAGCCACCGCTGGCCGCGCTCAACCTCATGAAAAAGCACGGGGTGACCGGCGCGGAAATGGCGATGGTCTCCCACCAGGCCTCCAGCGTGCTGCTGGAGCAATGGCAGGCCGCTCTCAACCCGGCCGAGTACTTCAACACCATCGCCGAATTCGCCAATCTGGCGCTGGCCAACGTGGCCCTGAACCTCGCCTGCGGCCTGCAACGCCAGGAGATCACCATGAACTGGCTGCTCCTGCTCGGCATCGGCCCCGACATGCATGCCTCCGCCGTGCTGCTGCGCCGCGCGGGCGGCGGGCAAGGCGTTTAGATCGAGAGCATTGTAATTAATTTCATAGCCGATTTTTCCTTTCCGTGCTGGTGATTGAACCACGGAGTGGTTCTCCGTGAGTAGCCCGGGGTCGAACGACCCCGGGTTAGGGTGCCGCAATCAATCAACCACAGCGTGGTTGGCCTATGCGTGGTGACCTCTATCAAGCATGGTGCGCATTGGACAACCACTCCGTGGTTGGGCGCGCCCTGGTGCCTATTACCCCGGGTCATCCGACCCGGGGCTACTCACGGAGAACCACTCCGTGGTTCAATCACCAGCCACAGGAAGAGGATCGCTGCTATACAATATTAAATACTCTAAACCCGCGCTTCCCCCCTACCCCAGCTCACCCGCCAGATACTCCGCCTTGCCCGCCGCGCCCCACGCCTTGCAAAGCTCCAAGGCGTGCGGCAGAGCAGTGACTTCCCGGCCGGTGCGCCGCTCCCACCGCCCTTGATGCTCCCGGGCAAGCACCGCATCGTGCAGGAAGCCGGCATCGGCCGCCATCTGCGCGGCGGCGTTGAAACTCGTGGCGATGTCATCACCCCGCCCGTCGATCGCCGCGATCACCGCCTCGATCAGCGCTGACTTGTGGGTGAAGTTGCTCGGGCACATGGCCGCCCATTGCCGCATCGTTTCCGCGCACTCCAGCGCGGTGCTGCGCTCAGGTCCCTCGCCCGCCTCCACGGCCGCCAGCGCGGCGGCGATGCCGAGGAACTGCACCAGGTCGATCTCTGCCACCTGCCCGTCAAAGGCCGCGCGCAAGGGCCGCGCCCGCTCCGCCCACTCCAGCGCGCCCCACCAGTCGCCGAAATGCGCGTGCAGCTTCACCCGCGAGACAAGGTAGTAGCCGATCTGGTTGCCAAACTCCGTGCGGCAGATCGAGGCAATGTGCTTGTCCTCATCGTACTCATCATCGGTCAGCATCAGCGGATGGCGGGTGAGGCCGGCCATCGCCTTGGCAAACTGCAGCTCGTGCATCAGGTGAAACGCCGCATTGGCCACCCGGTTCGCATTGCGGTCAAGGTGAATGCGCGCGGTGTCCATCACCTCCGGCAGCGGCCGGCCGAGCGCGTTCTGATAAACCACGTGGGCGGACAGGTTGAAGCAGGCAAACAGCACGTCGCCGCTGGCGAACCCGGCCTCCGCCGCGTTCAGCGAGAGCGGCAGGCTCTCGCGCAGCGGGTGCACCCAGTGGCGGTGGAACCAGCCGTGGACAAACGCCACGCGGCCATGCATCTGGCCACCCCGGCGCTCATCAATGTCCAGCGCCAGGCGGCCCCAGCCGCAGGCTTCCACCCGGTTGCCGGTGATGCCGCGATGCACCACGGAGTACATCGCGTACACCTCCGGCGTGGGCGAGCCGCTGCCCTGCTCCAGCGTGAAGCGCAGGCACGTCACCGCGATGAGCGCATACAGGTCGATCTGCTGGCTTTGAAAGGCAAAGGGCGCGATGCGCACCAGCAGCCACAGCAGCCGCTCCGCCGTCGGGTTGTCCAGGTGCGGCAGGTGCATCAGGTCCGCCGGGGCGCGGCCCGCCAGCAGGCGCATCACCTCGCCCATCTGCTGGCCGATGTCCTGCCGG
>OUNM010096166.1_pt1 | contig 10603 bp, 6 predicted proteins | sample 1769961 | NCBI WGS metagenome assembly OUNM01 (sample SAMEA3914820, study PRJEB12502) | metagenome | biome: forest; material: soil | place: USA | collected 2012-03-12 | depth 0.3 m
GCCGTAAGGCGCGGCGCTGACGGCGCCGATGCCGGCTTCGTCGCGCTGGTAGCCGGTCGAGAGCTGGTTCGGCAGGAAGGGCACGAGGTGGGCGCCCACCGCCACCGGACCGACACCCGGACCGCCGCCGCCGTGCGGGATGCAGAAGGTCTTGTGCAGGTTCAGGTGGCTGACGTCGCCGCCGAAGATGCCGGGGCCGGCCACGCCGACCAGGGCGTTCATGTTGGCGCCGTCCACATAGACCTGGCCGCCGTGCGCGTGCACGATCTCGCACAGTTCCTTGATGCCTTCTTCGAACACGCCGTGGGTCGACGGGTAGGTGACCATCACGCAGGCCAGGTTGGCGCTGTGCTGTTCGGCCTTCTTCTTCAGGTCTTCCAGGTCGACGTTGCCGTTCTCGTCGCAGGCGGTGACCACCACCTGCATGCCGACCATGCTGGCCGATGCCGGGTTGGTGCCGTGGGCAGAGGACGGGATCAGGCAGATGTTGCGATGGCCTTCGCCGCGCGACTCATGGTACTTCTTGATGATCAGGAGGCCCGCGTACTCGCCCTGCGAGCCGGCGTTCGGCTGCAGCGACACGCCGGCGTAGCCGGTCACGGCGCACAGCATCTGCTCGAGCTGGCCGATCATCTCGCGGTAGCCGACGGTCTGGTCATCCGGTGCGAACGGGTGGATGTTCGAGAATTCCGGCCAGGTGACCGGGAGCATCTCCGAGGTCGCATTCAGCTTCATGGTGCACGAACCCAGCGGGATCATGGTGCGGTCCAGCGCCAGGTCCTTGTCGGCCAGCGAACGCAGGTAGCGCAGCATCTCGTGCTCGGCGTGGTAGCGGTGGAAGGTCGGGTGGGTCAGGTAGGCGCTGGTGCGGCTCAAAGCGGCCGGGAAGGCGTCCGCCGCATCCTTGTCCAGGCTGTCGACATCGACGGCGACAGTCTTGCCGGCGGCTTCGCCGAAGATCTTCGCCAGCAGGGCGATCTCGTCGCGGCCGGTGGTCTCGTCCAGCGACAGGCCGACGTGGCGGGCATCGATGCGGCGCAGGGTGACGCCGTTCTCGACGGCGATGCGATGCACCTCATCGGCCTTGTCGGTGATGACGGTCAGGGTGTCGAAGAAGGTCTCGTTGGCGAGCTGGTAGCCTTGCTGCTGCAGGCTTGCCGCCAGGATGCCGGTGTAGCGGTGCACGCGGCGGGCGATCTGCTCCAGGCCTTTCGGGCCGTGGTAGATGGCATACATCGAGGCCATCACGGCCAGCAGCACCTGGGCGGTACAGATGTTCGAGGTCGCCTTTTCGCGGCGGATGTGCTGCTCGCGGGTCTGCAGCGCCAGGCGGAATGCCTTGTTGCCCTGGGCGTCGACGGTGACGCCGGCCAGGCGGCCAGCCATGCTGCGCTTGTAGTCGTCGCGGGTAGCCAGGTAACCGGCGTGCGGGCCGCCGAAACCGAGCGGCACGCCGAAGCGCTGGCTGTTGCCGACCACCACGTCGGCACCCCATTCGCCCGGCGGGGTCAGCACGGTCAGGGCCAGCAGGTCGGCCGCGACCACGACCATCGCGCCCATCGCATGCAGCTTCTCGCAGGCGTTGCGGTAGTCGCGCACGTCGCCGTTCACGCCCGGGTACTGCAGCAGCACGCCGAAGCAGGTTTCAGTGAGGTTCTCGATGTCGCTTGCCGCGATGGTGCGCACTTCGACGCCGATCGGGGTGGCGCGGGTACGCACCACTTCCAGGGTCTGCGGCAGCACGTCGTCGGCCACGTAGAAGACCTTCGATGCCGACTTGCCGACGCGCTGGATCAGCGTCATCGCTTCGGCGGCGGCGGTGCCTTCGTCCAGCATCGAGGCATTGGCGATGCCCATGCCGGTCAGGTCGGTGATCACCTGCTGGAAGTTCAGGATCGCTTCCAGGCGGCCCTGCGAGATCTCCGGCTGGTACGGGGTGTAGGCGGTGTACCAGGCCGGGTTTTCGAAGATGTTGCGCAGGATGACCGGCGGGGTGAAGGTGCCGTAGTAGCCCTGGCCGATCATCGACTTCATGACCTTGTTCTGCGAGGCGATGCTCTTCAGCTTCGCCAGCGCGGCCTGCTCGGGCAGCGGATCGAAGAACTGGCCGAGCTCCAGCTTGTCCTTGCGGCGGATGTTGGCGGGAACGACGGCATCGATCAGGGCGGCGCGGCTCTGGTAGCCGAGGACGGACAGCATGGCTGCCTGTTCGGCGTCGGACGGGCCGATGTGGCGCGGGATGAAGCCATCGCGTGCTTCGAGTTGGGTCAGGCTGGTGCGGGTCATGATAGAGGGCAGAAAAAGAGGAATCGGCTCGATTCCGTCGTTCCCGCGAAGGCGGGAACCCAAGTTTGGTTGACAGTGCGGCGGCTCACGCAGAACTTGGTTCCCCGCCTGCGCGGGGACGACGGGGTGCTGCTGACGGGGGGATTAAGCTTCAGTGGTCTTGCCGTAAGCCGCGGCATCCAGCAGGCCGTTGATCGCATTCGGATCGCTCGGCTGCAGCTTGAACAGCCAGGCGCCGTAGGCGTCGGCGTTGATCGAGTCCGGGGCGTCGGCGGTTGCCTGGTTGACGGCGGTGACGGTGCCCGAGACCGGGGCGTAGATGTCGCTGGCGGCCTTGACCGACTCGACCACGGCGGCGTCGTCGCCGGCGGTGAAGGTCTTGCCGACCTGCGGCAGTTCGACGAACACGATGTCGCCCAGCGCGTCCTGTGCGTATTCGGTGATGCCGACGGTCAGGGTGCCGTCAGCTTCTTTACGGACCCACTCGTGGGACTCGGTGTATTTCAGGTCGGCTGGGATGTTCATGCATGGCTCCTAATGAGAGATGAGGCTGTAAGTATACGTTGTTCTTTGCGGGCTGCGAATCAGGAAGCCAGCACTTTGCCGTTGCGGACGAACGGCAGCTTGACCACCGAGGCGGCCAGTTTCTTGTCGCGGATTTCGACGTGCACGGTGTCGCCCACCTGCACCTCGACCGGCACGCGGGCCAGCGCGATCGCCTGCTGCATGCTGGGGCTGAAGGTGCCGCTGGTGATCTCGCCGGCGTTGCCCGAGCTTGCCACGACCTTCTGGTGGGCGCGCAGGATGCCGCCTTTTTCGCGCAGGATCAGGCCGACGAAGTTCTGCTGCTGGCCCTTCTGCTGCAGGGCGGCCTTGCCGATGAAGTCGCGCTCCGATGCCAGGTCGACGGTCCAGGCCAGGCCGGCGTCGAGCGGCGAGATGCCATCGTCCATGTCCTGGCCGTACAGGTTCATGCCGGCTTCCAGGCGCAGGGTGTCGCGGGCGCCGAGGCCGGCCGGCTTGACGCCGGCTGCCAGCAGGGCGTTCCACAGGGCCTCGGCCTGCGAAGCCGGCACGCCGATCTCGAAACCGTCTTCGCCGGTGTAGCCGGTGCGCGCCACCATCACTTCGCCGAACGGGGTGCCGTCCACGATCGTGACGTTGAAGGGCTTCATCTCGCTCGAAGCGGCCTGGGTGGCCGGCAGCACCTGCCAGACCTTGGCGCGGGCGTTCGGGCCCTGCACGGCGATCAGGGCGATGCCGTCATCGGACAGGTCCGCACGGCGCGGCGTGATGGTGAGGCCGCTGCCGGTGGCGTCGTTCTGCTGGCGGATCCAGGCGATGTCCTTCTCGGCGGTGCCGGCGTTGACGACCAGGCGGAACCAGTCTTCGCGGAAGAAGTAGACGATCAGGTCGTCGATCACGCCGCCGTCGAGGTTCAGCATGCAGGAATACAGGGCCTTGCCCGAGGTCTGCAGCTTGTCGACGTTGTTCGCCAGCAGGCCGCGCAGGAAGGCGCGCACATTGGCGCCGTGCAGGTCGACCACGCACATGTGGGAAACGTCGAACATGCCGGCGTCCGTGCGGACGGCATTGTGTTCCTCGATCTGGGAACCGTAGTTGACGGGCATGTCCCAACCGCCAAAGTCGACCATCTTGGCTCCCAGGGAGCGGTGTGCGGAATTGAGCGGGGTCGCTTTGAGCGTCATGGCGTGAGATCCTCGGACAGATTGAATAGGGTTCAGGCACGTGGAAACATTCCACATGCCTGTCGCACCCCTCTGTCCTCGGTACCTGAGAGATAGCGGTCGAAACCGCCTGCCCCTTCGGTGGGCCCGCCTGGGCCGCTCTCCAGAGTTGGTCCACGGCGCCTGCATCGTGCATTGGCGCTGTGTCCCCCGACCGGTCCGGTTGCCTGAGAGTTTTCGGGTGATGCCCCTTCGGCGGCAGCCTGCGCTGCGCTCTCCCGGTCAAGACTGCGAAGGATATGCGAGGCGTGCAGGGAAGTCAATCAGAGGGGAGGGCGCGCACTATTGCAGTGCGTCCACACGGGCAAAAACACGTCCTTTGTTACACTTGGCCTATGACCCTTGTGACAGAAGAGACCTACTATGAGCGAAGATCAAGTAAAACAGCAAAAAGAGGCGTGGTTCACGCTGTCCGGTGACGTCAACAGCGATATGGTGCATCGCGTCTTCGAGGCGGTTGCGGGAAAGACCGAGGACGGCATCGAGACTGCCCACGTGCTGCTGCAGTCGAACGGCGGCTATGTCAGCGACGGTCTGTGCCTGTACAACTTCCTGGCCAATGCCCCGGTCGAGTTCGTCATGTACAACGGCGGCGCGGTGGCCTCGATCGCCGTGATCCTGTTCCTTTCCGGGACCCGCCGCTACGCCAGCGAGACGGCGCGCTTCATGATCCACAAGTCGCATGCGACCGCCTCGCCGGGTTCGCGTCCGGACGCCCTCAACATCATCGTCGAAGGCCTGCGCGCCGACGATGCCCGCACCGAGTCGATCCTGCGCAAGCACATCGAACTCACGCCGGAGCAGTGGGGCATCCACCAGTATGGCGACCTGCACCTGAACGGGCGCGACGCCAAGACCGCCGGCCTGGTCAACGAGGTGAAGGACTTCGCGCCGCCGAAGGGCGCGCCACTGCGCAATATCTGAAAAGGACAGGGCCCGGGACGGTTTCCCATCCCGGGCCCACTCGCTTCCTGCTTACGCCGTTTTAGCGCTTACCGTCGTTCTTGTGGCTCTGGCGGCCGGCAGCGGCATGCTGCTCGGGGGTGCCGCCACGGGTGCTGCCCGAGCGCGAACCCGAACCCGAAGCCGACTGCTTGTTGCCGTCGTTCTTGTGGCTTTGACGGCCTGCTTCCGCATGCTGCTCCGGGGTGCCGCCGCGGGTGCCGCCCGAACCGCCGGAACGCGAGCCCGAACCCGACTGCTTGTTACCGTCATTCTTGTGGCTCTGCTGGCCGGCCTTCACGTGCTGCTCGTGGGAACCACCCTGGTTGCCCGATTTGCTGTTGTTAGCCATGATCATTCCTTTCAATAAATTGGAAAGTCCTGCTTACCGAAGCGTTAGCGTTTCCGGTAATGCAATAATGCGAGCCCGGCAGTAGATGTGGTATCGGATCACATCGTGTTGTCTTGTAGGACTTAGACCTATCGATAAAAAATAAATTTCTAAGAATTGCTGCTTCAGCGCGAAATTTATTCCCGTAAATTATCTTTCTTATTGCTAAGTGCCGGATTTTTATTGTCGAGTTAACTCGACAGTAGGATATTCGTTTCGCTCGTCATGGCGCCGGCTTGTAGCGGCGGCACTGCGGACGAGGCGCCGCCGACGCCGCGATCTGCAGAATGCGATTGCTTTGTGGAAATTATGTGCCACAATAGAAGGAAGCAAGCCACAGCACCCACCGTCCACCATGTCATCCAGCCGAGTCCAGAGTCCGGCAGCGCGACAGGCCGCCTCGCAGCAGCAGGCGGTGCTGGAGTCGCTCGTCGGTATCGCGGCCGGCCAGCTCAAGGAGCAGCTCACGCCGATGATAGGCCGCTTCGGCGTGGCCCTGGCGGACGTCGACCAGCCCGGCCTGGACACGCGCGAAGTCTACCGGCGCGTACGCTCCGGCAAGCTGCTCAAGGAGAACGGCTACGCCTTCTTCCACCTGGCCAGCACCGGCATCGAACTGGCCCTGCGCCAGGAACTCGAGCGCCTGCGGCCCCGGAATGGCGCCGCCGAGGCCACTCCCGCCACCCTCAGCCTGGTGCCGCTCGAGGTCATGGACAGCAAGGTCGCTTTCGGCGCCATCACGCGTCCCTTCGACATCGCCCATTCCGAGCAGCTGGCGACCCTCTCGGTCCGCCTCGGCCTCCTGCTGGGCAAGGGCGTGCTGCGCGCCGACGCCAATCCCTTTCGCCCGGAGGTCTTCCTGAAGGCGCTGGAAGAAGCCTGGCGCGAATTCGAGCCGGAAGAAGAGTCGCATGACCTGATCCAGGGTCTGCTGCGGCCCGAGCTGGTCTTCGATTTCGCGCCTCTCTACGAAGCGCTGGCTGAGGCCCTGACCCGCAAGGATGGCCAGCCCGGCTCGGTCGAGGCCTACCGCATCCAGAAGACCGACGACGCGGCCGCGGCCCGCGCGGCGCGCGCCAGCGGCAAGGCGGCGCTCGCCGAGCAGCTGCGCAAGCTGTTCGGCGACGACGGCGACGGCTTGCCGGCCGTGCCGCTGATTCCCGAGCTGCCCGAGATGCCGGCCGGGAGCGGCGGCTGGCGGCCCAGCGCGGCGGCCGGCTTCTCTCAGGCTCAGGCCCAGGCCCAGGCCCAGGCCCAGGCGCCGGAAGAGAAGGGTGAGGCCAGGCCGGCGCCGGGCTTTGCGGCCGCGGCGCCTCAGGGGGTAAGCCCGCTTGCGCAGCCGCCTGGCGTCGCCGTGAGCGGCGGCGCTGCTTCTTTCGCGGCCGCCTCCTTTGGCGCGCCGGCCGCCGGCGTCGCCAATGCGGCTGCGGCCCTGCAGCCGATCGCCGGTTTGCCACTGATTTCCGGACTGCCGCAGGACGGCGCCATCCTGGTCCCGGGCCAGGCCGCGCCGCTGCTGGACCTGCTGGCGCGCATCGAGCCTTCCCTGCGGGCCCAGGGTCAGATCCGGAGCCAGGAGCAGTCCGCGGACATGGCCGCGGCCACGGCCGGCGCATTGCCGCACAATGTGTTCTACCTGCCGCGCTTCGCCCAGAGCCTGCCCAAGGGCAGCCTGTCGCGCGGCGACGAAAGCACGCTCGGCCTGCTGTCGCGCGTGTTCGAGACCGTGCTGCTGGACGACAGCATTCCATCCCAGACCCGCGAACTGCTGCAGCTGCTGCAGGTGCCGGTGCTGAAGGCGGCCCTGCTGGACAAGAACTTCTTCTTCGAGGAAGCGCATCCGGCACGGCGCCTGGTCGACCTGCTCTCGCGCATGGGCTGGGAGCAGCGCAAGGACCTTGATGATCCGCTGTTCCAGGTGATGCAGCGCAGCGTCGAGCGGGTGGGCGGGGCCGGCGAAGTGCGTCCCGAAGCCTTCGCCGAGGCAGTGGCCGAACTCGAAGCGGGCATCGCCGCCGAGGAAGACGCCCAGCAGCATGCCATGGCCGGCCCGGTGGCCAGTGCCCTCAAGCAGGAAAAGCTGCAGGTCGCAAGCCGCGCCGCGCGCGACGCCGTCGCCCTGCGCGTCAAGGCCGGCGACGTCGAGCAGGTGGTCAGTGGCTTCCTGGAAGAGCGCTGGACCACGGTCATGACCTTCGCCTACAGCATCGAGGAGGACAAGCCGGGCGCGGTCGGCAACGCCACCCGCGCGATGGACGAGCTGATCTGGAGCGTCAAGCCGAAGCAGACCCAGGAACAACGCAAGGCCCTGATCGGCAAGCTGCCGCGCCTGCTGTCGACGCTGAACAAATGGCTGGATGCGATCAAGTGGCAGGACGCCGAGCGCCTGCAATTCTTCGCCCGCCTGGCCGAATGCCATGCTTCGATCGTGCGGGCGCCGATCGAACTGTCGCCGGAGCGCCAGCTCGAACTGGCCGTCGAGGCGGCCCAGCAGGATGCGCTGCGCCGGGTCGAACTGGAGCAGTTGGCCGCCGAACAGGAAGAGGCGCGCCAGCGGATGATCTCGCCGGTGGACGGCCTGGAGCGCGGCATGTGGTTCGAATTCCGCACTGCCGAAGGCGCGCGAAAGGTCAAGCTGGCCTGGGTCAGCCCGCTGCGCACCCTGTTCATCTTCTCGGGGGCCGGGCGGCGCGAGGCCTTCTCGCTGTCCGCCGAAAAATTGGCCGAACTGCTGCATGCCGGCACGGCGCGCGTGCTGGCCATCGATGGCGTGGTGGGCCAGGTGCTGTCGGAGGCGATGCGGGCCGGGGCCGTCAATGATGATTCGGTGAAGGTGGCGGCCGCCTGACCGTTAGCCTCAAACCCGTCGCCCCCGCCTTCGCGGGGGTGACGGGTGGAAGTGCGCTATAGTCGAGCCGACCCATCCACATCCTCGACAAGCCATGACCTGGTGGTACCACCTCTCCGCCCTCGGGGGCCTGAACGTCACCGCATTGCTCGCCGTCGCCATCGCCGCCTGGCTGGTCGGTGCGCGCTGCTGGCGGCTGGCGCTGGCATGGTGCCTGCTGTTCGGTGCGGCGATCCTCGTCGCGGTGGCCAGCCAGGTGGCTTTCCTCGGCTGGGGCATCGGCGTGCGCGCCCTCGAATTCACGGGCTTTTCCGGCCATGCGACGCGCGCCGCCGCAGTGTTCCCGGTCGCGCTGTTCCTGTTGATGGAAAGGCGCGGTTTCAGGCGCGGGGACCGGCGCAAGGAAACCCGGCCGGGCGATCAGGACCGGCGCTCGGGCGGCTGGCTGCGCGCCGCCGTACTGGCCGGCGCCGTGCTGGCGGCGGCGGTGGCCGTCGCCCGCGTCAAGGTCGGCGCCCACTCGGCCAGCGAGGCGGCGGCCGGCTGCCTGCTGGGACTGGCCTGTGCCGGACTCTTCATTGCCCACAGCCGCGCCGCGCGCGACCGCTCGCCCCAGCCGCTGCTGCTTGGCCTGCTGGCGGCGACCCTGCTGCTGCCGCGCGCCGATCCGATCAATTCCCACCAATGGCTGACGGCAGCCGCGCTCAAGCTGTCCGGCAGCGACCGGGTCTGGCTGCGCACCGGCTGGCAGCCGGCCCGTGGGCCCTACGTGCCGCCGTGCGCGCCGGAAAAGCGGCGCTTCGACGTCCTCTGTACCTGACTCAGGGCAATGCGGCGGAAGAAATCAGAACAGCGCCGGCGCCCAGAGTAGAAAGCGACGCCAAATCTTGGCCGTAAAGCAAGGAACAGATGGTATGATGCGGTTTTTCACAGCTCCCACTCCACCCTGAGCAAACGTGCGTCTATCCTCCATCAAATTGTCGGGATTTAAGTCTTTCGTCGATCCCACCAATTTCCAGGTGCCGGGGCAGCTGGTCGGCGTGGTCGGCCCGAACGGATGCGGCAAGTCGAACATCATCGACGCCGTACGCTGGGTGCTGGGCGAATCGAAAGCCTCCGAGCTGCGCGGCGAGTCGATGCAGGACGTGATCTTCAACGGCTCCACCTACCGCAAGCCGGCCGGCCGCGCCTCGGTCGAACTGGTGTTCGACAACAGCGCGGGCAAAGCGGCCGGGCAGTGGGGGCAGTATGCCGAGATCGCCGTCAAGCGCACCCTGACGCGCGACGGCACCTCGACCTATTACATCAACGGCCAGCCGGTGCGCCGCCGCGACATCCAGGACATCTTCCTCGGCACCGGCCTCGGTCCGCGCGCCTATGCCATCATCGGCCAGGGCATGATTTCGCGGATCATCGAATCGCGCCCCGAGGAGCTGCGAGTGTTCCTGGAAGAGGCGGCCGGGGTCTCCAAATACAAGGAGCGGCGCCGCGAGACCGAGAACCGGCTGTCCGACACCCGCGAGAACCTGACCCGCGTCGAGGACATCCTGCGCGAGCTGAACGCCAACCTCGAAAAGCTCGAAGCCCAGGCGGCGGTGGCGAACCGCTTCCACCAGCTGCAGGCCGACCAGGAAGAAAAGCAGAAGCTGCTCTGGCTGCTGCGCAAGAACGAGGCCAAGGCCGAGCAGGCGCGCTGGTTCCTCGAGATGGAGCAGGCCCAGACCGGCCTCGAAGAACAGAACGCGAAGATGCGCCACCTCGAGCTCGAGCTCGAACGCATGCGCCAGGCCCACTACGCCACCGGCGATCGCCTGCACGCGGCCCAGGGTGAGCTGTACCAGACCAATTCCGAGATCGGCAGCCTGGAGGCCAGAATCAAGTTCGTGGTCGAGTCGCGCACCCGCCTGCAGAACCAGATCGGCACGCTCACCGCCCAGCGCGAGCAGTGGCTGAACCAGGCGCGCGACACCCAGGAACAGATCGAGGAGGCGGAATACCGTCTCGAAGAACTGGCGGCGCGCGTCGAAGGTGCGCAGATCGCCGTCGAAGCCCAGAACGAGCGCCTGCCGGAGCTGGACGCCGCCTGGCGCGCGGCCCAGGAAAAGACCAGCGAATCGCGGGCCCGCATCATGCAGGTCCAGCAGCGCATCGAACTCTCGTCGGCCCACCAGCGCAATGCCTCGAACATCCTGGCGACACTCGGCACGCGCCGCGAACGCCTGCAGCAGGAGCGCGGGGGACTCAATCTGCCGGACGCCGGCCATCTCGACAACCTGCGCATGCAGCTGGAAGAAAAGCAGCTGCAACTGGAAGAGCAGAACCTGTTGCTGGAGGAAGCCGCCAGCCGCCAGGAATCGAGCGAGCAGGAACGCCGCGAAGCCCATGCCC
>OUNM011332442.1_pt1 | contig 10594 bp, 3 predicted proteins | sample 1769961 | NCBI WGS metagenome assembly OUNM01 (sample SAMEA3914820, study PRJEB12502) | metagenome | biome: forest; material: soil | place: USA | collected 2012-03-12 | depth 0.3 m
AATCCGACCGAATCCGACCGAATCCGACCGAATCCGACCTTCCGTGTTCCGTTTTCCGGGTCCTGACTTCTGATCCTGAATGCCACTTTCCGTTTTCCATTTCCCGGGCCGTGCTCCCCAACTTCAGAATTGCGTTCCCCTCCTGACTCCTGACTCCTGACTTCCACCTTCTTTCTTCCTCACCCCTTCCTCCTGTCTTCTGTCTCCTCTTCCCTCCCCCAATCAAGGCTAATCAAGGTTAATCAAGGTTAATCCAGGTAAAAAAAGCGGTTGGATCCGGCTGGAGCGGGAGCGCCCCCTGGGGGCTGGCCTGCCTTGCCCTCGACTCTTGCATCGCTCCTCTTCCCATCGATCCTCGCTCCCCTCCGTCTCTCGACTCTCAACTCTCAACTCTCAACTTCCCCGTGTCCCTCACTGAATTCCTGCACGAAGACCTCGCGCGGCGGGCCTTGCTGGCCTGCCTCATGATTGGCTTTTCCAACGGGTTTGTGAGCGGGTATGTGGTGCTGCGGAAGAGCGCCTTGCAGATCGGCACGCTGTCGCATTCGCTGCTGCCGGGGCTGGCGATCGCGGTGCTGCTGGTGGGGCTGACGCCGTGGAGCGCGCTGGCGGGGGCGGTGTGCGCCTCGCTCATCGTGGGGCTGGGGGCGATGCTGCTCTCCCGCACCTCGCGGCTGGACCAGGAGAGCTCCATGGGCATCCTGTACACGACGGCCTTCGGCATCGGCATCATCATCCTGAAGAAGCTGGGCTTGCAGCAGCAGCTTGAGGACTGGCTGTTCGGCAGCATCACGGCGCTGAGCGATGCGGACCTGTGGATCGCCTTTGGCATCAGCGCGGTGGCGGTGCTGACGCTGACGGCGCTGCAACGCCCGCTGCTGATCTACTTGTTTGAGCCGAACGTGGCGGCGAGCCTGGGGGTGCCGGTGCGGCTGCTGAACTATGCGCTGTTCGGCGTGGTGATCCTGGTGCTGGTCTCCTCCTTGCAGGCGGTGGGCTGCATCCTGAGCGTGGGGCTGCTGGTGACGCCGGGGGCGACGGTGTACCTGCTGACGGACAACGCGCGCGCTCTCTTCTGGGGCGGAGGGCTGATCGGTGCGCTGGGCTCGGTGACGGCCTTCTTCCTGTCGTACCCGCTGGGCTGGCACATCAGCTCCACCATCATCGTGGTGCTGGGCGTGTTCTTCCTGCTGGCCTACCTCCTGGGCCCCCGCTACGGCGTGCTGGCACGGCTGCGGCGGGCGCGGGTGGCCTGATGAAAAACATCGAAAAAGCCCTTGCGCGCGCCGTGGCATTCGCCATCGTCCTGCCCTCGTTTTCAACAACGAAATGGCTCGATAGCTCAGTTGGTAGAGCAGGGGATTGAAGATCCCCGTGTCGGCGGTTCGACCCCGTCTCGAGCCACCACTCCTTTTCAAGGGGTGAAGGTGGCGGCCTATTCCTCCTCCCGGTGATAGCCGAAGAAGCCGCGCTTCTTGATCACCTCGGCCACGCCGGGCGGCACCATCGCCTCCCAGGAAGAGTCGCCCTTGCCAATCTTGGCCAGCACGTCGCGCGAGAAGATGGGCAGGCAGGCGGGGTCGTAGTCGTCGAGCTGGATGATGCTGCCGCGCTCGACGAGGTGGCGGTAGAGGTGGCGCAGGCCGGGCGGCACGTCCAGGTTGTCCACGGTGGTGATCTTGCCTGTCTCCTGGTCCTGCAGCGGGTAGACGAGCAGCTTCAGGTCGTTCTTGAACAGCCTGCCGAAGGATTCCAGGATGCCGCCTTCCAGCTCGGTGTAGTACTTTTCATCAAACAGCTCCGCCAGGCTGGCGATGCCGAGGGTGATGGCGATGCTGCCCTTGGTGTAGCGCGCCAGGTAGGCGGCCAGGCGGTAGTACTGGAAGTAGTTGGAGATGAGCACCGTGGTGCCGCAGGCGGCCAGCACGTCGGCGCGGGCGAGGAAGTCGCGATAGTCGATCTGGCCGGAGACCATGAGGTTCTTCATGGTGATCTCCATGAGCTGCACCACCTCCGTGCCGGCCACGTGGGGCAGCTTGCGGAAGCTGTTGCTGGCGGAGTTGAGCATGTCCAGGTTCACATTGCACACGGGGCGGAAGCTGCCGCGCTCCACCAGGATGGACTTCTTGCGCAGCACCTCGGAGGGCTGGAGCACGGTGCCGTCCGCGGCGAACATGGCGGCGTCGCTGAGGCCGAGCTGCACCAGGCGCAGGCTCATGAGCCGGGCGTCCACATGGCGAAACTCGATGCCCGAGAACTCGATCATGTCGATCTCGATGCGGTTGGTGGTGAGGTTGTGCAGCAGCGACTCCATGAGCAGCTCCGGCTCGTGGTGCAGGAAGAAGGCGCCGTAGAGCAGGTTCACGCCCACGATGCCGAGGGCCTCCTGCTGGAGCGCGGCCTCCACGTCGAGCATGCGGATGTGCACGATGATCTGGCTGGCGTCGTCGCGCGGGTGGGCCTGGAACTTCACGCCCATCCAGCCGTGGCACTCGTTGGTGCCCTGGAAGTTGCGCGTCGCCACCGTGTCGGCAAAGGCGAAGAAGGAGGTGGTGTCGCCGCGGCTTTCCTTCAGGCGCTCCGAGTTGAGGCGGAACTCATAGTCCAGCATGTTTTCCAGGCGCTCCCGGCACACGTAGCGCGCGGTCTTGCCGTAGATCGCATCGCTCACCGTCATGTCATAGGCGGAGATGCTCTTGGCGATGGTGCCCGCGCCGCCGCCCACGCGGAAGAACCAGCGCACCACCTCCTGGCCCGCGCCGATCTCGGCAAAGGTGCCGTAGCGCCGCTTGTCGAGGTTGATCTTCAGCGCTTTGCGATGGGTGTCGAGAACATCCGGCAGGTCTTGGTGCGATGAAATCATGGTAACGGGAATGTGGACGGCGTATGGCAACAGGCAAGGCTGGGGAACCTTTGTTAAGCAACCTTTCTGCCATGAGGGCAAGGAACTCAAAACTTTGGCTGCCGCGACGGGTGCAACCGCGGCTGCGTTCCCTCTCCTTGCGTCCGCCCCGGTCCTGGCTACGTTCCCCTTCCCTCAGACATGGCCAGCAAGATCGACCCCCAACTGCATCAGGACAAGAAGCCCGACTGGATCCGCGTGAAGCTGCCGCGCGATCCGGTGTTCTGGAGCACCAAGGCCCTTATCAGCGACCTGAAGCTGCACACCGTGTGCGAGGAGGCGCAGTGCCCGAACCGCTGGGAATGCTGGAGCCAGGGCACGGCCACCTTCATGATCGCCGGCGACCGCTGCACCCGCGCCTGCGGCTTCTGCGCGGTGAAGACCGCCAAGCCCTTCGCCCTGGAGGCGGATGAGCCCCAGCGCGTGGCCCAGGCCGTAAGCCGCATGAAGCTCAACCACATCGTGATCACCGCCGTGGCCCGTGACGACGTGGCTGACGGCGGCGCCGAGCACTTCGCCCAGACCATCGAGGCCGTGCGCGCCCAGAAACCGGAGATCACCATCGAAATCCTGGTGCCGGACTTCAACGGCAAGGACGATGCCTTGCTCACGGTGATGAAGGCGAAGCCGCACATCTTCAACCACAACCTGGAAACCGTGGAGCGACTGACCCCGCTGGTGCGTTCGCGGGCCAAGTACCAGCGCTCGCTCGACGTGCTGAAGCGCGCCAAGGAAATGGCGGGGGAACTGGGCGGCAAGTGCGCCACCAAGAGCGGCCTCATGCTCGGCCTCGGCGAAACGGAGACCGAGCTCTTCCAGGCCATGGACGACTTGCTTGAGCACGGTGTGACCGTCCTCACCCTCGGCCAGTACCTGCGCCCCTCGGCCAACCACCTGCCGGTGGTGGAGTACATTCATCCCGATACCTTCGAGAACTACAAGGAGATCGCCCGCAAGAAGGGCTTCCGCCACGTGGCCAGCGCGCCGCTGGTGCGCAGCTCCTACCACGCCGCTGACTTCAAGCCGGAGCTGGATCTGGAGTAGACAGCTTGCCGTTTTCGATTAGTCTGAATGGCCGATCCGCGCTTTCACTTGCGGACGTGGTCATCCATGACTTTTCCTGTTTCGAGGCGCGCCTGCTCCTCTTTTTTCCTCTTCAGTGTCTGTGGCTGGCTCGTCGCGGCCGCATCCCCCGCCCGGGCTGACACCGCTTCGCTAAGCGTTCCAGGCCTTGTGGAAGGTCCTGTCGCTGGCACGGATTCTATTCAGCTCACCACCACCCCAGCGGGGAGCCCGTGGGCGGCCACCGCCAGCCAGGCCTGGCTTCATATCGCGCCGGCCAGCACCGACGGCAGCGGCAGCGCGCTGGTGGTCTTCACCTTTGACGACAACACCGGTGCCACGCGCACCGGCACCCTCACCATCGCGGGGCAGACGCTCACCGTCACCCAGGCGGGCGTCAGCTACACGGGCGCCTACGCCTCAGGCTATGCGGGCATCTCAAGCCTGCAACTGCCCGACGGCGTGGCGGTCGATGCGAGCGGCAACGTGTTCGTGGCGGACTATGGCAGCCATGCCGTGTACCGTGTGGATGCCGTGACGGGTGCCAAAAGCACGGTGATGTCAGGCGGCGCGCTTTATTACCAGGGGCTGGCCGTGGATGCCGCGGGCAACCTCTACGCCGCAGACCCGGTCGCCAAGGCCGTTTATAAATGGACGGCCGCCACCAAGGTGGTGAGCACCGTGGTGCCCGCCGGCCAGAGCCCGGGCTACCAGCTGGCCGTGGACGCGGACGGCAATCTCTACATTCCGGACACCTCCAGCCGCGCCATCAAGAAGTGGACGGCGGCCACGCAAGCGCTGGGCACCCTCGTGAGCCTCAGCCCGGCCCAGCCGGGCGGCGTGGCGGTGGACTCCGCCGGCAATGTGTATTACACAGACACCACTTACGGCCAGCTCAAAAAATGGACGGCGGCCACGCAGGCGACCAGCATCCTGGTCCCCGGCGGCCTGACCAATGCCTGGGAGTGTGCGATGGACGCCTCCGGCAACCTCTACCTCCTTCAGAGTGATGGAACTGTCAAAAAGTGGACGGCCGCCACCCAGTCCCTGGCCACGGTTTCAACCGGCACCTTGTCCGTTCCAAACAGCATTGCAACGGGCCCCGACGGGAGCATCTACATTGCGGACAGCGGCAGCAAGCTCGTGGCGCGCACCCTGCTGGTGTTTGCCGACACTTCGCCCAGGACGGAGCCCGCTACCGCAGGCTCCGATGCCCTGCCGCCCGTCCTGCCCACCAAGGCCACCTCGGGCCTGGTGAGCTTTCTTTCCACCCAGCCCTGGCTGACCCTCAACAGCACCGTCAGCGGCGCGGTCAACTTCAGCTTCAGCGCCAACACCACCGCTGGCGGCCGCACCGCCCTCATCACCTTCAACGCTCCGCGCAAGGTCGCCATCAGCCAGCAGGGGCCGCAGCCGCCGTCCGTCACCAGCAGCACGCTGGTGCTGCAGCCGGGCAACAACGTGCTGACCCTCAGCGGCACAGGCTTTGATCCCACCGCCACCAGCAACACCGTCACCTTCAACCTGGGGGTGACGGGCACCGTGGTGGCGGCCACCAACACCTCGCTTACCGTGCTTCTCTCCACCGTTCCTTCCGCCATTGGCAGCCTGACCGCCACGGTGGTCACCGATGGCCTCTCCAGCGGCGCTGCCGTCCAGGTGGCCATGGTCAGCGCGCTGGAACTGTATTCCCTGGGGGCGGACACCTTGCTGGAGACCAACACCGCCGGCGTAGACCAGGTGCTGCTGACCGTGGCACCGGCGGACAAGACGTGGACGGCGGCCGCCAATGACCCCTGGCTGCATCTCAAGGCCGGCAGCGAGGGAGGCACCGGCAGCGCCGCCATCGGCTTCACCTTTGATGCCAACCCCGGCGACACGCGTACCGGCACCCTCACCATCGCCGGACAGACGCTCATCGTCACCCAGGCCGCCGGCGGCTATGTGCCGGTCAATACCGCCTTCGTTTTGACCCAGGCCGCCTTTGGCACCCCTACAGCTGTGGCGGTGGATGGCGCAGGCAACATTTACAGCACCAACAGCGCCACCGGCACGGTGATAAAATGGACGGCGGCCACGCAAACGCTCGGCACTCTCATGTCCGGTTTGCGCTATCCCGCCGGCATCGCCGTGGATGCCGACGGCAACCTTTACATCTCGGAGTCTGATGCCAGAACCGTCACCAAATGGACGGCCGCCACGCAGACGACCAGCATCCTGATACCGTCCACCCTCCTTTCCTCTCCCGGCCCCCTGGTGATCGACAGCAACGGCAATCTTTTCATCAGCGACAACTCGTCCATCAAGAAGTGGACGGCCGCCACCCAGGCCGTGAGCACGGTGGTGGCGACAGGGGTGCACTACCAGGCCTCGCTGACCACCGACAGCGCGGGCAATGTCTACTTCGTTGACTCCCTCAGCGGCGTTAAAAAATGGACGTCCGCCACCAATCTGGTGAGCACCGCCATCAGCTACAATTCCCTTCCCTACGGGGCGGCCGTCATCGTGCGTGACAGCGACGGCAATTTCTACCTCACGGGGATCTACCCCGGAATCGGGCAGAGCCTATATAAGTGGACCACCGCCACCAGCACGCTGAGCGGCGTGGTGCTGCCTGACAAGCCGCAAAACCTCCGTGGCATGGCCATGGACGGCACCGGCAACCTCTGCATGGCTGACGCGGGAGCCAACACCGTCCGGGTATGGCATCCGTCAACCCAGCAGTTCACCAGGCTCGCGCCGCCAGACCTTAGCCGCCCCACATCAGTGGCCGTGGACTCATCGGGGCAAAATGTCTACATCAACGATGCGGACGGAGAATTGAAACGCTGGTCGGTGGCCGAGGGCGCCCTCCACATTGATGCCGCCAGCCGTTGGGGCACAGGGGTGCTGGCGACCGACAGCGCCGGGAACGTGTACCGCGCCGAGGGAAACTATGACGGGAACGGCAGCGCCAGCAAATGGGCTGCCTCCACCCAAACCTCGAGCTCCATCGATGGCTCCGGGCTGGGCAACAACCTTGTGGGACTGGCGGCGGATGTCACGGGCAGCCTTTACTTCGCGGAGAGCTACTCCGACACCATCAGAACGTGGAATTCCGCCACGCAGGCAGTCATCACCCTCGTTTCCACCGGACTGACCGACGTCAATGGCCTGGCCATGGATCCGATGGGCAGCCTTTGCCTTGGCGACGGAAAACAGCTCAAGCAATGGACTCCCGCCACCCAGGCGCTGAACAATCTGACGACCTTCTCCTACAATCCCAACTCGCTCGCCATCGATGGCACAGGCTGCGTGTATGCAAGCGAGTCTTCCAGCGTCGAGAAATGGAGTGCGGCGACGAAGAAACTCTCCCTGGTGAACACCTACTACCCTGCGTACTACACCAGCCTTGCCGTGGACCGCCGGGGCAACATCTATCTCTCCGATGCCGCTCACGCCTTGAAGGTGATTCCCCGCGCCTTGGTGAGCACCGCGCCCAGGTTGGAAGCCACCTTCGGGTCGGGATCGGATGCGCTGCCTGCCGTGATCGGCGGCTCCAGCCTCACCGGCCCGTTTGCCCCCTCCAGCGACCAGCCCTGGCTGACCGTCGACAGCGTGGATGGCGGCGTGGTGCACTTCAACTTCACCGCCAACTTCGAGGGCGGGCGCTCGGCGCATCTCACCGTGCTGGGCCAGCAGGTCCTCGTCAGCCAGGCCGGCGCGACCCCGCCCACGATCACCGCCAGCGCCACCCTGCTTGCGCCGGGCGCGGCAACGCTGGTGATCACGGGCTCCGGCTTTGATCCCTTCCCCGGCGGCAACACGGTCACGTTTAACAATGGGGTGGTGGGAACGGTCACCGCCGCCACGGCCACCTCCCTCACCGTCACCTTCACCACCCGGCCCACCACCCTGGGGGACCTGACGGCGACGGTGATAACCGACAATGTGGGCGGCAGCATGCCCGTGCTGGTGGGCACGGTGGCCGACGCCACCATCGGCGTGGTCACGCTGGCGGAAGGCCCCGCCGCAGGGACTGATTCCGTAAGCCTGGCGGTCTCCTGGCCCACCGCCGCCTGGACCGCCACCTCCACCGTGTCCTGGCTGCATTTCGACGCCGGGAACGCCTCGGGTGCGGGCAGCGCCAACGTGGTCTTCACCTTCGATGCAAATCCCGGAACCGCCCGCAGCGGCTCGCTCATCATCGCCGGTCGGGCTCAAAGAGTCTACCAGGCAGGCGCCTCCTTTGCCGAGGCGAACGCCGTCAACACCCTGGAGACGGGCAGCTACACCATCTCACACAGCATTGCCGCCGACGGCGGGGGCAACGTGTTCATCACGGACTACAACGGCGGCACCCTCCGCAAATGGAGCGCGCAGTCAGGCGAGGTCAGCACCCTCGTCTCCACCGGCCTGGACCATCCCTCGGGGGTCGTGGTCGACGGCAGCACCGGCGACCTTTACATCGCCAATTACGGCAGCGGCAGCATCGCCTTCTGGTCCGCCGACACCCATGCGCTGAGCACGCTCGTCGCCAGCGGCCTCAACCACCCGGGCGGCATGACCATGGACAGCACCGGCAGCCTGTACATCGCGGACTCCGGCAGCAACACGATCAAGAAATGGACGGCCTCCACGCGGGTGCTCAGCACCTTCCCTCTCGGCTCCAGCCTCAGCAACCCCAGGGCGGTGGCGCTGGACATCGCAGGTAACCTCTATATTGCCGACACCGGCCACAACGCCATCAAGAAATGGACCGCCGCCACGGGCACGACCACCACCCTCATTGCCACCGGCCTTGCCTCCCCTTCCGGCGTCAGCTTGGACTTTTCCGGCAACGTGTATGTCACCGACACCGGCCACAACGCCTTGAAGAAGTGGTCGGCCGTCACCGGCAGCGTGACCTCCCTCGTCACCGGTCTCAGCCAGCCCTGGGGCCTTGATGTGGACCCTTACCGCAGAATCTACTTCACGGACAACGGCCACAGCGCGTTCAAGACCTTCCCCCACGCCTTCGTGGACACCTCGCCGCTCATCTTCACCCAGGCTGGCGGCATGCTGGACCGCAACACCGTGTACCAGGTGGATTCAAGCGGCCTGCCCTATCCCAATGTGGCCGGCGACCAGCCCTGGCTGACCGTCACACCGCTGGCTCACAACGCCATTCGCTTCACCGCCCCTGCCAATCCCGGCCCGCAACGCATGGCCACCGCCACCGTGCTCGGTGTCAAAATCAGCCTCAGCCAGCCTGCCGCCACGCCGGTGATCACGCCGGATACGACCAGCTACCTGCCCGGGGCCAAGTCCCTCGTCATCAACGGCTCCGGCTTCGACCCGGTGGCCGCCCACAATGTGGTGTCCTTCCTGGGCGACATCAGAGGCCACGTTGTCGCCGCCACCCCCACCCGGCTGACCGTGGTGCTCACCGCCGGCATGACCAAGGGCAACGTGGTTTCCGCCACCGTTGTCGTTGACGGTGTGCCGAGCGCCTCCGCTCTGCTGGGAATGGTGGTCTCCGCGGCCGATGTGCCTGCCGTGGCCTTCATCCTCCCGGCCCCAGGGGCGACGATCAACGAGAGCGGCAATCCGGTTGTGAACGTCACAGGCACGGTCAGCGTTACGCCGGCGCCTGGATTTACCCCCACGCTCACCATCACCGCCAACGGCGTCCCTCTCACGCCGGTCAATGCTGTTCCCGCCGCCGCTGGCGGGCATTGGACGTTCAGCTTCCAGATGAAGCCGCAGCCGGGCCTCAACACCATCACGGCGCGCAGCTCCGGCAGCATTGGCGACAGCAGCTCCGCCACCGTCGTCCGCACCTTCAATTACACCGTGGTACGGCCTCTCACACTTGTGGCCAGCCCCGCGGGCGCCGGCACCCTGGCCGTCACGCCCGCCCTCGTCGGCGGCAAGGCCAGGGCTGGCGTGCGCTACACGGTGACCTCCACTCCCAGGCCCGGCTGGCTCCAGGGGGACTGGGAAAGCCCTGTCTCCGATGCCATCGCCGCCGGCAGGTCATGGAGCTTCATCATGCCTGCCGACGACCCGGCTGGCGTGACCCTCACCAGCCATTTCCTGGCAAATCCCTTCACCGCCGTGGCCGGCGCTTACAACGGCTTGGTTGCCGCCCCGCCGGGCCAGCTTGCCAACATGCGCACCACCGGCTTCTTCACCTGCAATGTCACCAGCGGCGGCACTTTCACGGGCAGGCTCACGCTGGACGGCGCCGCCACACCGGTCACCGGCAGCTTCGATCCCGTTTCCGGCGAAGCCGCCATCAACGGAGGACCGCCTGACATCTACTGGACCCTGACGCTGGATCTCACCGCCCCCGCCAAGGGCGGCACGGGCCGGATCACGGGCGTGGTCTATGTCTACTCCTTCGGCCCGGATCCTGATGCCACGCTCAGCGCGGACCGCGCCGCCTTCTCCACCCTTCATCATCCGCCGTCTTCCGTGCTGGCCGCGGGCACGGCTCTGAAAAACGGTGCCTTCACGCTGGCCTTCCCCGCCAAAACGGCTCAGCCCGGCATGACCAGCGCGGACTACCCTCAGGGCTCCGGCTTCGCCACCCTCAGCGTCTCCACGGCAGGCATCGCCAGTCTCACCGGCACCCTGGCGGATGGGACGGCGGTGACCGCCTCGGCC
>OUNM010368462.1_pt1 | contig 10593 bp, 8 predicted proteins | sample 1769961 | NCBI WGS metagenome assembly OUNM01 (sample SAMEA3914820, study PRJEB12502) | metagenome | biome: forest; material: soil | place: USA | collected 2012-03-12 | depth 0.3 m
CGAAGATCAAGGTCAAGAGCCTGAACTTCATGCGCGGCCGCACCTTCCTGAACAAGTTCGTCATCATCGACGAGGCGCAGAACCTCACGCCCAAGCAGATGAAGACGCTGATCACGCGCGCCGGCCCGGGCACCAAGATCGTCTGCCTGGGCAACCTCGCGCAGATCGACACGCCCTACCTCACCGAGGGCAGCTCCGGCCTCACGTACGCGGTCGACCGCTTCAAGGGCTGGCCGCACGGCGGCCACATCACGCTCGCGCGCGGCGAGCGCTCGCGCCTCGCGGACTTCGCCTCCGACGCGCTCTGAGGCCGGCGCCACCGCGCTTGCAAGGGTCGCTCCGGCGACCCTTTTTCATGGGGCTCGCACGCTATATTCGAGACAGAGCTTCCGTGGCCACCGGCCCTACTCGACCATGAGCGCCTCCACGCCCCCCTCGAACGCCGCGTTCCTGCAGGAGGTCACCGAACGCCTGGGCGTGCTGCCCAACTTCTACCGCTCGGCGGGCGCCGCGCCCGGCCTCGTCGCCCAGCTCTGGCGCTTCGCGGGCGCGGCGTGGCTCGACAGTCCGCTGCCCACGCTGCTCAAGGAGCGGCTGGTCGTGCACCTGTCGCGCTTTTGCGCGGTGCGCTACTGCATCGTGCGCCATGCCGGCTTCCTGCTCGGCCTGGGCCACGCGGCCGGCGATGCGCAGGCGACGATCCTCGATGCGGACGACGTCGTCGCGCTGCTGCGCCGGCCGGTGCCCGACGTCGCGGCGCTCACGGCCGCGCTGGGGCGGCTCGTCGAGCGTGGCCCGCTCGCGGCGCTGCCCGCGGCGGCGAGCGACGACGAGCAGGACCTGTTCGACGCGCTGTCGGCCATCTTCGTGGATCCGCGTCACGCGGCGCCCGCGCGCGCAGCCGTGCGCGCGGCGCTCGGGGACACCGACTTCGAGCGCCTGGCCGCCCTGCTCGCCTTCGTGCGCATGGCGCACTTCTGGACGGAGACGCACCCCGACCTGCAGTTCGAGCCCGACGTGCTCGAGATGATGCGCCGCCATCCGCCGCTCGCGCGCCTGCTGCTGGACGACACCGACGCCGCGGCCATCAGCGACATCCACGCGATGCGCGGCACGCTCGAGGACCTGCGCGAACGCGAGAGCGAGGCGCGCCAGGCTTTCCAGCTGCGCCTGGCCGACGCGCTGCGGCCGGTGGCCGATCCGGCGCAGGTGATGGAGTGCGCGGCGCGCCTGCTGGGCGGCCACCTGCGGGCCAACCGCTGCCAGTACTGCGAGGCGCTGGCCGACGAGGACACGCTGCTGTGGGGCCCGGGCTACGAGGTGGACGTCGACCATCTCGAGGGCCACATCCGCATCTCCGATTTCGACGCGGGCATCCTGGCGCTGTTCCGCGCCGGCCGCACGCTGGTCATCGACGACACCGCCGACGAGGCGCGCGACGAGCCCCACCTGGCCGCGTTCGCCGCGGCGCAGATCCGCGCTGCCCTCGCGGTGCCGCTGGTCAAGGAAGGCCGGCTGGTGGCGGTGCTCAGCCTGCACCACGGCACCGCCAGGCACTGGAGCGAGAGCGAGGTCAAGCTGGCCGAGGAAGTGGCCGAGCGCACCTGGGCCGCGGTGGAACGCGCGCGCGCCGCGCAGGCGCTGCGCCAGTCCGAGGCCTCGCTGCAGGAGGCCGACCGCCGCAAGGACGAGTTCCTGGCGACGCTCGCCCACGAACTGCGCAATCCGCTGGCGCCCATCCGCAACGCGCTGCACCTGCTCAAGATCGCGCCCGACAAGGTGTCCACCGAGCGCGTGCACGGCATGCTCGACCGGCAGGTGCGGCACATGGTGCGGCTGCTCGACGAGCTGCTGGAGGTCTCGCGCATCAGCCGCGGCGTCATCGAGCTGCAGCGCAAGCGCCTGAACCTGGCTGCGGTGGTGGGCGACGCGGTCGAGTCGAGCCGCCCGTTCATCGAGCAGGGCCGCCACGCGCTGATGATGGAACTGCCACCCGAGCCGGTGTGCGTGGACGGCGACGCGATGCGGCTCGCCCAGGTGCTGTCGAACCTGCTGAACAACGCGGCGCGCTACACCGACCCCGGGGGCCGCATCGCCCTCACGCTCCGGCGCGTGGGCGACGAGGCGCGCGTGGAGGTGCGCGATTCGGGCATCGGCATCGCGCCCGACCAGCTCGCCGGCGTGTTCGCGATGTTCGGCCAGATCGACCGCAGCGACCCGCGCTCACAGGGCGGCCTGGGCATCGGCCTGGCGCTCGCGCAGCACCTCGCGCAGATGCACGGCGGCCACGTGGAAGCGGCCAGCGAAGGCGCCGGACACGGCAGCCGCTTCACGCTGGTGCTGCCGCTGGCCGCCGACAAGCCCGGCGCCGCCGCCGCGGCGGCCGAACCGCCGGCGCCCGACAGCCTGGCGGCCCGCCGCATCCTCGTGATCGACGACAACCGCGACGCCGCCGACTCCACCGAGATGCTGCTGGGCACGCTGGGCGCGCAGGCGCGCGTGGCCTACGACGGCGCGTCGGGGCTGGCGGCGATCCGCGCCTGGAAGCCCGACGCCGTGCTGCTCGACCTCGGCATGCCGGGCATGGACGGCTTTGAGGTGGCGCGCCGCATCCGAGCCGACCGCACGCTGGACGGCCTGAAGCTGGTCGCGCTCACCGGCTGGGGCCAGCACCAGGATCGCCAGCGCACCCGCGACGCGGGCTTCGACCACCACCTGGTCAAGCCGGCCGATCCGAAGGCGCTGCGGGCGTTGCTGGACGCGGTGGCGGGCTGAGGCCGCCCGGCCGCGGGCCGGCCGCTACTTCTTCAGGTAGTCGAAGAACGCCTGCGCATTGAGGTCGCGTCCCAGGAAGTCCTTGACGGCCTGCTGCGGCGGCACCTGCGCGCCCTCGCCCAGCACCGTGCTGCGGTAGCGTCCGCCCACCTTGGGATCGAGCTTGTCGCCCGCGAAGGCGGTGCGCATGTCGGTGGCCACGGCCTGGCTCCACAGGTAGCCGTAGTACCCGGCGCCGTATCCGCCGGCCAGGTGCGCGAAGCCCGCCGGGAAGGTGGTGCCCGGCACATAGCCCAGCGGCGTGGCGGCTTCCATCTTCTCCCACGTGTCCATCGGGTCGGGCGCGGCGGTGCCGTGCAGCGCGAGGTCGTAGGCCGCGTACAGCTGCTGGCGCGCCACCTGCATGCCCTTGCCGAACTCGCGCGCGGCGCGCGCCTTGTCCACGAGGTCGTCGGGCACCGGCTTGCACACGGGGCACACCTCCTGGAAGACCTTGAGCACCTTCTTGTCGTAGACCCAGTCCTCCAGCATCTCGGACGGCGCTTCGGCGAAGTCCTGGGCGACGTTCTCCCCGGCATCGCTGGCCCAGCGCGTGGCCGACAGGTTGTTGCGCAGCGTGTGGCCGAACTCGTGCATCAGCGTCTCGAGCTCGCGCAACGACAGCCCGCGCTTGTCGAAGTTGACGACGAGCGCCGACTGCGCCTGGCGCGGCACGCTGGACGCGCTGTTGCGGAAGTTCCAGACGGCGGCGTGGTTGTACTTGCCGTCGCGCGGGTACGGGTCGACGAACAGCGTGGCGATCTTCTTGTTGCTGACGACGTCGGTGACGGCCCAGGCCTGCACCTCGGGGGCCCAGACGTTGGCGTTGTCGACCTTGTCGTAGCGCACGCCGAACATCTTCTCGGCCACGCGCATGACAAAGCGCAGGCTCTCCTGCGGCGGGAAGTACGGGCGGAACGCGTCGTCGTCGACGGCGTAGCGCTCGCGCGCGAGACGCTCCGCGTAGAACATCGTATCCCAGCGCTGCAGCTTCGTCGCGTCCAGCGTCTGGCCGAGGTGCTTGGCCTTGGCCTGGCGCAGCTCGAGCGTGTCGTGGGCGTCGCCGTCGGCCACCGCGGCGTGCACGTCGTCGAGGAACCTGGCGGCGCGCGCGGGCGTCTCCACCATGCGCCTGCGCAGCACGAACTCGTCGTAGCTCGCCAAGCCGAACAGGCGGGCCTGCTCCAGGCGCAGCTGCGCGATCTGGGCCAGCAGCTTCAGGTTCTCGGGGCCGCCTTCGTTGGTCTTGGTGCGCCACAGGCGCTCGCGCGCGCCGGCGTCCTCGGCCGTCTGCATGACCGTCGCGTAGGCCGGGCCGTCGATGGCCAGCAGCACCTTGCCGTCGGCGTCGCGCGGCTGGTCCTTCCAGACCGGGTCAGGCACGCCCTTGAGCTCGGCCTCGGTGAACGCCACGCGGGTGCGGGCGTCGCGGATGTTGCGGTTGAACTGCTGGCTGAGGGCGACCAGCTTGTCGGCGATGGCCTTGGCACGCGCCTGCTTGTCCTTGGGCAGGCCGACGCCCGAGTCCTCGAACGCCTCCAGCGCGAGTTCGGCGGCGCGCTTGTCCACCGGATCCTTCAGCGCGGCCACGGACTGCCTGGCGCCCTGGTACACGAGCTCGTCCATGCCCAGCGTGGCCTGGAAGTCGCTCCAGCGCTGGTCGCACTTCTCGGCCTCGGCGCGCACCTCGGCGCTGGGGTGCACGTTCTGCAGGAAGATCAGCGCGCCGCTGCTGTCCTCTTCCCAGTCGTAGAGCGCTTCCCAGCCCTTGAGCCAGTCGGCGCCCGGCTTGCGCTTCTCGAGCTCCTTGACGCGCAGCATCGCGCCCTCCAGGCCGGTGGTGCAGGCCGAGGCCACCTGCGGGCCGTGGTCGAACTTGGGGAACGGGAGGTCGGCGATCGGGTTCTCGACCACCGGCTTGACGGGAATGGGCTTGGGATGCGCCGGCGCGCGCGCGGCGCGCTTGCGCGGGGCGGCGTCGGCCGGCAGGGCCGCCAGGGCCAGCGCGGCCGCCAGGGCCAGCGCCGCGGGAATCAGGGACGATCTCTTCATCGGGTCTCCGGAAATCGAGGCATGCTCGACAGGCGGCTCGTGGCGACCGGTCGAGCGGCCGCCGATTGTCACTGCGTGTAGAGCCAATTTCCGGCCTCCTTGTGACGAGTTGCAGATTTACCGACCGGAAACGTTCCGCCCGGGCCGCGAGAACCCGCGTAACCGCATGCAAGTCTTTGTATTTGCTGGGGTTTTACCGGACTCCCACGTTGACCGCAAAAGCTGGCATCCGTTATGCTCACCCCGTGCGAATCATCCAGAACAGCCGAGGGGCCGCGGCGTCGCAGCCGTCCCGCCACCTCGCCCGACTCGTTGGGCTCACCGTGACGGCGGCCGCGCTTGCAGCGCCGCTCGGCACGGCGCTGGCCGCTCCGCAGTCCATTCGCCAGCCCGCCATGCGCCCGGTCGACGACCAGGGCCTGCTCGACACGGTCACCACCAAGAGCTCGCAGCTGATGACGCACGTGCGCGACGGCGCGTCCGGCCTGGTGGATTCCGCCATGAACTTCCTGGGCGTGCGCTACAAGCTGGGCGGCAACAGCGCCGAGACGGGCTTCGACTGCTCGGGCTTCACCCGCTACGTCTTCGAGAACAGCCTCGGCCGCGTGCTGCCGCACCGCGCCGACGAGCAGGCCAACGCGCCCGAGCTCGCCAAGGTCGACAAGAAAGACCTCAAGCCGGGCGACCTGGTGTTCTTCGACACCATGCGCCGCACCTTCTCGCACGTGGGCATCTACCTGGGCGACGGCAAGTTCATCCACTCGCCGCGCACCGGCGAGACCGTGCGCATCGAGGACATCAACATCTCCTACTGGGCGCGCCACTTCACGGGCGCCCGCCGCGTGCCCGAGCTGGCCGACGCCGGCAGCACCTCCACGCCCGCGGGCGCGTCCATGCTGGCGTCGCTCACGTCGCGCCTGGGCATCGGCAGCAACGCCGGCGCGGCCTCGGTCGTCACGCCCGTGCCCAGCCCCGCCGCGCTGCAGGCGGCGTCGCTCAACCCGTCGGGCCTGCGCGACGGCAGCACGCTGCCCAGCCTGCCCGCGGCCGCTCCCACGTCGCTGGGCCCCAGCCACGCGCCGTTCGCGCGCCAGGTCGCCGAACGCTGAACCCGCCCTCGCCGCCGCGCCCGCAGCCCGCCCCCGCGCGGGCTGTGTCGTTTCCGGCCCTCTCGCCGGCCTCGGCGATGGCCCGGCGTGCGCCTCGATGGCGGCCCGCGGGGCACAATCGGGCCATGGGCAAGACCTTCGCCATCACCGACCTGCGCCGCGGCCTCGCGCCCACGGGCGTGCGCGCGCCCGCGAGCGGGCTGCAGCCCGGCGAGGACCGGCTCGACACCCTGGCCCGGCCGCTGCGCGACCTGCGCATCTCGGTCACCGACCGATGCAACTTCCGCTGCAGCTACTGCATGCCCAAGGAGGTCTTCGACAACCAGCACGCGTTCCTGCCGCAGACGGCGCTGCTGAGCTTCGAGGAGATTACCCGCCTCGCGCGCCTGTTCGCCGCGGCGGGCGTGCACAAGCTGCGCCTGACCGGCGGCGAGCCGCTGCTGCGCAAGAACCTGGAACACCTGGTGGGCATGCTGGCCGAGCTGCGCACGCCCGGCGGCGAGCCGCTCGACCTCACCCTGACCACCAACGGCTCGCTGCTCGCCCGCAAGGCGGCGGCGCTGAAGGCCGCGGGCCTCAAGCGCGTGACCGTGAGCCTAGACGCCATCGACGACGCCGTGTTCCGCCGCATGAACGACGTCGGCTTCGCGGTGGAGGACGTGCTGGGGGGCATCGAGGCCGCCGTCGCCGCCGGCTTCGCGCCGGTCAAGGTCAACATGGTCGTCAAGAAGGGCACCAACGACGACCAGGTGGTGCCGCTCGCGCGCGCCCTGCACGCGCGCTTCGGCACCGCGGTCACGCTGCGCTTCATCGAGTTCATGGACGTGGGCACCACCAACGGCTGGCGGCTCGACGACGTGCTGCCCTCCGACGAGGTGCTCGCGCGCCTGCGCCGTCTCGGCCCGCTCACGGCCCTGCCCGCCACGACCGCGGGCGAGACGGCGCAGCGCTGGCGCTTGGACGACACCGGCCAGGAGATCGGCCTGGTCTCGAGCGTGACGCACGCCTTCTGCGGCAGCTGCAACCGCGCGCGCCTGTCCACCGACGGCCAGCTGTACCTGTGCCTGTTCGCGTCGCACGGCCACGACCTGCGCGCGCTGCTGCGCGGCGGCGCCGACGACGCGGCCGTCGCGGCGGCCATCGACCACGTCTGGGCCGGCCGCGACGACCGCTACTCCGCGCTGCGCACGGCCGCCACCGCCGCGAGCGCGAACGACGAGCGCCGCGTCGAGATGCACTACATCGGCGGCTGATGGCCGCGCCGTCCGCCCGCGACCTCACCGGCCTCGTGCTCGCGGGCGGCCGCGGGCAGCGCCTGGGCGGCGTCGACAAGGGCCTGCAGCCCTGGCGCGGACGGCCGCTCGTCGACCACGCGCTCGCCCGCCTGGCGCCGCAGGTCCGCGAGGTGATGATCAGCGCGAACCGCAACGCCCAGGCCTACGCCGCGCGGGGTGCACGCGTGCTGCCCGACGCCTCCGGCGACTTCCCCGGCCCGCTGGCCGGCATCCTGGCCGGCCTGCGCGCGGCGCGCACGCGCTGGCTGGCGGTGGTGCCCTGCGACTCGCCGCAATTGCCGGACGACCTGTTCGCGCGCCTGGCCGACGGGCTGGGCGATGCCGCGGGCGCCGTGGTGCGGCGCGGCGACCGCCTGGAGCCGGTGTGCTGCCTGCTCTCGACGGCGCTGGCGGACGACCTCGAGCGCTACCTGGCCGACGGCGGGCGCAAGGTCGAGGGATGGGTGGCGCGGCACGCGGTGGGCGTGCCGTTCGACCGGGCCGAGGATGCGCAGGCGTTCGCCAACGTCAACACGCCGGACGATCTGGCGGGCTGACCCGTCTCACGCCTGCCCGTTCAACGCCGCCTGCACGCCCTTGTTGGCCAGCATGTCCGCCCGCTCGTTGCCCGGATCGCCCGCATGGCCCTTGACCCAGTGCCAGCGCACCTCGTGGGCGTTGGCCAGCGTCTCGAGCTGCTGCCACAGCTCCACGTTCTTCACGGGCTTGCCGTCGGCCGTGCGCCAGCCGCGCTTCTTCCAGCCGTGGATCCACGAGGTGATGCCGTTGCGCACGTATTCGCTGTCGGTGTAGACCGCGACGGTGCAGCGCCGCGTGAGCACCGACAGGCCCTTGATGACCGCCGTGAGCTCCATGCGGTTGTTGGTGGTCTGCGTGGCGCCGCCGAACAGCTCGCGCTCCTTGCCGCTGGCCGAGAGCCAGCAGCCCCACCCGCCCGGGCCGGGATTGCCCTTGCAGGCGCCGTCCGTGTAGATCGTCACTTCGGTCTGAACTTCTTCTGTCATGGGCGGCATCGTACCCGTCCGGCGTCCGGGGCGTCGGTGCTGCCAGCGCCGGGTACCGAGGCGGGCTCAGCGCCGCCGATGCCGGTGCAGCGTCGCCACCGCCGGCGCGGTGGCCGGCGCCTTCACGCGCTCCTTGCGCACGCGTCCCACCAGGTGCATGCCGCGCACCCGCTTGACGGCCACGAGGAAGTACACCGCGCCCAGCACGGGCCACCAGCGCTCGCCCACGCGCTCCATCCAGGCAAAGCGGTCGAGCCACTTCTGCGAGCTCCACGGCGGCCGGTAGCAGCCGAACTTGCCCACCTCGATGTCGAAGCTCAGCAGGCGCAGCCAGTCGCGCAGCCGCCAGTAGCCGATGAACTCGCCCGCGCTGGGCAGGTACAGCTCCTCGTCGGCCATCTTCATGCGGTGGCCCGTGCGGCCCAGGCCCTGGCGCATGGCCCACAGGCTCATCGGGTTGAAGCCGACGATCACGAGGCGCCCGTCGGGCACCAGGCAGCGCGTGGCCTCGGCCAGCGCGAGGTGCGGGTCGGCGGCCAGCTCCAGCGTGTGCGGCATCACCACCAGGTCGAGGCTGTTGTTGGCGAACGGCAGCGCCTCGGCGTCGCAGTGCAGCGCCACGGGCACCTTCAGCGGCCGGGTGGAGATCTCGGCGTCGCGCGGCGGCGCGAACACGAGCGGCTCCGACGGCGCCAGGTGGTCGCTCGCGAGCCAGCGGTGCGGCATGCGGTTGGCGCGCAGGCCGGCGATCTCGGGCAGGCCCATCTGCAACGCGTGGTAGCCGAAGATGTCGAACACGGCCGTGTCGATGCGCTCCTGTTCCCATGCGAGCAGCACCTGGCCGGGGGGCGTCTTCAGCCACCCGCCCAACTCTATAATCGCAGCGCTTCGCTCCATGGATCTGATCGCCCTACCCGCCTTCGCCGACAACCTCGTCTGGATGCTTCACGACGGCGAGAACGCCATCGTCGTGGATCCCGGAGCGGCGGCGCCTGTCGCGAACGCGTTGCGCGAGACGGACCTGCAGCTCGCGGCCATTCTAGTGACCCACCACCATCCCGATCACGTCGGCGGCCTGGCGGAGCTCGCGCCGCTGCTGCGCGGCACGGTGTACGGCCCCGCGCACGAGGCGATGCCGGTGGCCGTGGACAAGATGTCGCAGGGCATGTCGTTCACGCTGCTCGGCACGCGCGTCGACGTGCTCGACACGCCGGGCCACACCGCCGGCCACGTCGCCTACGTCGTCACCGAGCCCGGCCGCGCGCCCTGGCTGTTCTGCGGCGACACGCTGTTCTCGGGCGGCTGCGGCCGGCTGTTCGAGGGAACTCCGGCGCAGATGCGGCACTCTCTCGAGTTGCTCGCCGCGCTGCCGGGCGAGTCGCGCGTGTGCTGCGCGCATGAATACACGCTCTCGAACCTGCGCTTCGCGCGCACGGTCGAGCCCTCCAACACCGCCCTGGCCGAGTACGAGGCGCGCTGCAAGGCGCTGCGCGAGGAAGGGGCGTGGACGTTGCCGTCCACCGTCGCCACCGAACGGGCGATCAACCCGTTCCTGCGCGTGCGCGAGCCCGAAGTGGTCGCGTCCGCGCTCGCGCACGGGGCCCGCTCCGCCGATCCGACCGACGTCCTGGCCGCCTTGCGCGAATGGAAGAACACGTTTTGAACAAGACCTCCCCGACGCCGCGCCTGCCGCTGCTCCACGCGCTCCCGCTGGCCGCCGCGCTGGCGCTGGCCGCCTGCTCCAGCGTCGACCTGTCCCGGCCGGCGGCCGACGCGGCGCCGGTCACCAGCGTGGCCATCGCCAACGCGGACGCGGCCTCCGCGCCGGCGCCCGCCGCCTCGCAGGCAGCCGTGGCCGTCGCCGCCGCGGCGGCCAGCGCCCCGGCCGCCGCGGCTTCCGACGCCGAGGCCATGGAGGCCGACGACGACACCACCGAAGCCGACGCCGCCAAGACCGGCCCCGCGCCCGCCGTGCTGCCGCCGTACGACCCGCTCCAGCCCGAGAGCAAGGTCAACCTGGACGACAACGCCGCCCGCTCCGACCTGTGGCACCGCGTCCGCGACGGCTTCGCGATCCCCGACATGGACACGCCCGCCGTCAAGCAGTGGGAGCAGTGGTACTCGTCGCGCCCCGACTACGTGGCGCGCATGACCGCGCGCGGCGCGCGCTACCTGTACCACATCACGCAGGAGGTCGAGCGCCGCCACATGCCCACCGAGCTGGCGCTGCTGCCCTTTACCGAGAGCGCGTTCAACCCGCAGGCGATGTCGGTGGCCAAGGCCTCGGGCATGTGGCAGTTCGTGTCGGCCACGGGCAAG
>OUNM010670491.1_pt1 | contig 10591 bp, 3 predicted proteins | sample 1769961 | NCBI WGS metagenome assembly OUNM01 (sample SAMEA3914820, study PRJEB12502) | metagenome | biome: forest; material: soil | place: USA | collected 2012-03-12 | depth 0.3 m
AGGACGTGCAATGACAACCGAACGCGCAGTGCTGGCCGGCGGCTGCTTCTGGGGCATGCAGGACCTGATCCGCAAGATGCCCGGCGTCAAGGAGACGCTGGTCGGCTACACCGGCGGCGACGTGCCCAACGCCACCTATCGCAACCACGGCACGCATGCCGAAGGCATCGAGATCCTGTTCGACCCGGCGGTGCTCAGCTACCGCGACCTGCTCGAGTTCTTCTTCCAGATCCACGACCCGAGCACGAAGAACCGCCAGGGCAACGACCAGGGCACGAGCTATCGCTCGGCGATCTACTACACGTCCGACGAGCAGAAGCGCGTCGCCGAGGACACCATCCGCGACGTCGACGCCTCGGGCCTGTGGCCGGGCAAGGTCGTGACGGAGCTGGCGCCCGCCGGCCCGTTCTGGGAGGCCGAGGCGGAGCACCAGGACTACCTGGAGCTGTTCCCCAACGGCTACACCTGCCACTTCCCGCGGCCGGGTTGGAAGCTGCCCAAGCGCGCGGGCTGAGGCGGCGCGTCAGCGGTCGTTCAGTCCGACGCCGTCGAGGATCAGCGGGATCGCCTTCTCGACTCGCGATTCGCGCGTCGCCGGCAGCTTGGCGCCGGTGAAGTAGAGGTGGTATTGCCGCTGCCGCCCCGGCGTGAGCTTGAGGAACGCCTCGCGCAAGGCCGAATTGTGGTCCAGCCGGTCCTGGAACTCCTTCGGGTAGACCAGGTCCGAGCTCTTCCTGAAGGCCACCTTCAGGCCGGCCTTCTCGGCGGCGATCGCCTGCTTGACGAAGTCCTGGATGGCCTTCGCGCGCTTGTCGATCTCGGCGACGGACGTGAACCGCATCTGGCGTGCCGACTGCGAGTTCTCGCCTGGCTGCACGAGCAGCCCCTTGGGATCCTTCAGCAGCGCGCCCTTCATGAAGAGCAGGGCGCAGGTCTCCTTGAGCGGCATGATCAGCACGATGTTGGTACCCTCATGGGTATACGTCGGCTTGCCCCATTTCAAGGTTTCCGCGAGGTCGCAATCCAGCAGGATGGCGCGCAGCCTGGCACGCTCGTCGGGCCAGGTCCTGGCCTTGGCGAACCAGGTGTCAGGGTCGGTGTCGGAGGTGTTCATCGGTCGATTCTCTCCCGGGCGTTGCGGCACTCGGCGTGACTCTACCCCGGCCGCGGCCGGCCCGCAGGCGCGCTCGCGGCGTGCCTGACAATCCCGGTTCCGGCAGCCGATGCACCTCCTTCGATCTTGCGCGTCCTCTTCATCCACCAGAACATCCCGGGCCAGTTCAGGCATCTGCTGCTGGCGCTTTGCGACGACCCGGCCAACGAGGTCTGGGCCGTGCCGGGCGAGGCCGCGGAGAAGCGGGCGCGGCGGCTCCATCCGCGGCTCAACGTCGCGTCGTACCAGGTGCGGGCGGCCCCCGCGGCGTCCGGCGCCGCGCATCCATGGCTGGCCAGCGTCGACGCGCAGGTCCGCCGCGGCCACGCCGTGGCGGATGTCCTGCGGCGGCTCAAGGCGCAGGGCGTGGCCTTCGACGTCGTCGTCGCGCACCCCGGCTGGGGCGAGGCGCTGTTCGTCAAGGACGTCTTCCCGGCGACGCCCCTGCTGGCGTACTTCGAGTTCTTCTATTCGGCCTCCGGTGCCGACGTCGGCTTCGATCCGGCGTTTCCGGCCCGGCCCGGCGATGGCGAGCGGCTGCGCGTGCGCAACATGGTGCACCTGTCGGCGCTGAACGCCTGCGATGCAGGTCTGACCCCGACGGCCTGGCAGCACTCGCGCCTGCCGCCCGAGTACCGTTCGCGCGTGGCCGTCGTGCACGAGGGCGTCGACACCGACGCCATCCGTCCGGCGCCCGGCGCCCGCTTCGAGTGGAACGGACGCAGCTTCCAGGCCGGCGAGCCCATCGTCACCTACGTGGCGCGCAACCTCGAGCCCTATCGAGGCTTCCACGTCTTCATGCGCGCGCTGCCCGCGCTGCTGGCGCGCCATCCCACCGTGCAGGTGCTGGTCGTGGGCGGCGACCAGGTCAGCTACGGCACGGCCGCCCGGCATCCGCAGGGCTGGCGGGCCGAGCTGATGGAGGGACTGGCCGCCCGCGGCACGCCGATCGACCTCGCGCGGGTGCACTTCGTCGGCAAGCTGGATCACGGCGACTACCTGCGGGTGCTGCAGGTGTCGGCGGCCCACGTCTACCTGACGGTGCCCTTCGTCTTGTCGTGGTCGATGCTGGAGGCCATGGCCGCCGGCTGCCTGGTCGTCGGCAGCGACACCGCGCCCGTGCGCGAGGTGCTGCGCGACGGCGTCGACGGCCGCCTCGTGGACTTCTTCGACCACGGGCGACTGGTGTCCGTGATCCTCGAGGCCCTGGATGACCCGGCGCGCCATCGTCCTTTGCGCGAGGCCGCGCGAGCGATGGTCGTCGATCGCTTCGACCTGCGGCGGCGATGCCTGCCCGCCGCGCTGGCGCTGGTGCGATCGCTGGCGTCCGGTCGGCGCGCGGACGAGGGCGCCGCAAGTCAGGCTTGACAGCGGCGAACGGCCAGCCGCTCCCGCAATGTGTCAAGACGGACACATGAAGCGATTCGTCCTCATTTCGGTAGCACGGAAGACGTGGAGAGTTTTCCCTAAATGCGACTGTCGAGTTGGGGATGGCCGAGCTGCTCGAGATACCCATCGGTCACTCGGTGGACGGCCGTATGGGAGATAACCCCCAGCGGTATTTCTCCGCCAAGACACGATCGCTGCGCACTAGTTCATGAAGTCCGGAAATGTTCGGCATTCCTGTGTCATGACTGCGAGAAATCGCGTTCACGGTAGTTAACAATCCGCGAGCTTACGCGTCCCTGACGCCTAGCCTTCGCCTACTCGCGCCCAAGTCGCGAGGAAGCCGGCCTCCCGCGGGCCGGCAAAAAAACGTCCTCCAGTCAAGGAATCCGTCCATGTCCAAACAGTCGCCGCGCGCCCGCGCGACCGCTGCCCTGCGTCGCTCGTCGCAGTCCGTCACCACCAAGCTCCAGCCCCTGGCCGAAGCGACGCGAAACGCATTGAAGACCTTGGCCTCGGACGGCGGCGCCCCGGCGGCGACGACACCGCGATGGGACATCGAGACGCTGGAGCCGCGCCTGCTGATGTCAGGCGACCTGGCGCCCCAGGCGATCCACTCGCACGTGCTGGTGCAGCCGCCGGCGCCGCCGGCGGACACGGCGCCGAGCTACGTCTTCCATCGCGGGGACGGCCAGCTGACGACGATGTGGGAAGCGCCGCCCAGCACCTACAACATCCTCGAGTTCGCCGGCGACATCCGGCCCGACGAGGTGAGCGTCAGCCGAGTGCCGGATCCGGCGACGGACGGCGGCACCAACGGCGGCCTGCAGCTGAGCATCGGTGCGGGTGACGACCGCGTGATCTCCAGCTTCTTCTTCGAGAACGACGATCCGCTCAACGCCCAGAACCACATCCAGCAGGTGCGCTTCGCGTCGGACGGCACGGTCTGGACGCTGCAGGACCTGGTCGACATGGCCAACGTCGGCAGCAGCGGCGCCGACACGTTGCAGGGCACGATCTACGACGACGTCCTGGATGGCGGCGCGGGCAACGACGTCGTCGGCGGCAGCGCGGGCAACAACACTTATCTGTTCGGCAAGGGCGACGGCCAGGATCGAATCACGTCCTACCCGGATTCGACGCCCAGCAAGCTCAACACGCTGCAGTTCAAGTCGGGCGTGACGCCGGACGACGTGCAACTGTCGCGGGACACCGACCCCGAGAACGGGGACGCCCAGGGCGCGCTGCGCGCGACCATCGTGTCGACGGGCGATTCGGTGCTGATCAGCGGCTTCTTCTCCGGGGCCGATCCCACCAACCTGAACAACCCGGTGCAGCAGATCCGCTTCGCGGACGGCACCTCCTGGGATCTGGCCACGCTGGTGGCCCGAGCCGGCCTGGGCGGCGGCACCGACGGCGACGACGTCCTGTCGGCCGCCGACGACGGCGGCGACCTCCTCGTCGGCGGTGACGGCAACGACAGCCTCACGGGCGGCGCGGGCGACGACAAGCTGCTGGGCGGCGCGGGCGACGACACGCTCGATGGCGGCGCAGGCAACGACAACCTGGACGCCGGCAGCGGCAACAACACGATCCTGTTCGGACGCGGCGACGGCGTCGACGTGGTCCTCGCGCCCACGGATGCGTCGACGACCGGCACGCTGCGCTTCAAGGCCGGCGTGACGCCGGCGGACATCGCGGTGGTCGCGCGTCCCTGGGACGTTCCCAACGCGAACTCCGGCCAGTCGGTCGGCTTCGTCATCGTCGGCACGAACGACCGCATCCTGGTCGACGGCTTCCTGCCCGGCTGGGACGGCACGCCCGCGGCGGCGGCCATCCAGCAGGTCGTCTTCGACGACGGCACCGTCTGGAGCGCCGCCGACGTGGCCGCGCTGGCGCAGCAGGGTTCGCCGTACGACGACTGGATCATCGGCACGCCGGGCAACGATTCGCTCACCGGCCTGGCGGGCTCGGACGAGCTCGACGGCATGGGCGGCGACGACACGCTGGACGGCGGCGCCGGCGACGACTGGCTCTATGGCGGCGCGGGCAACGTCACTTACCGCTTCGACGTGGGCGGCGGCAGCGACACGATCGGCCCGCTGAACGATGGTGTCGTGGGCACCGGCACGCTGAGCTTCGGCGCCGGCATCGCGCCGTCCGACGTCACCTTCGCGCGCAACGCCGTCGGTGGCTCCGACCTGATCGTGACGATCGGCAACGCGGGCGACGCCGTGACGGTCGCCGGCTTCTTCGTTGCCGCGAACAACCCGGTGCAGACCGTGGCGTTCGCGGACGGCACGACGCTGTCCTACGACGACATCGTCGCGCGCGTTCCGGTGGCGACCGCCGGCGACGACGCGATCTCCGGAACGGACGGCGACGACGTTCTCGATGGCCTGGCCGGCAACGACACGTTGTACGGCGGCGGCGGCAACGACGTGCTGATCGGCGGCGACGGCGACGACACGCTGCTGGGCGACGGCAACGACTCCGCGGCCGGCGGCATGGGCGACGACACGCTGATCGGCGGCGCGGGCAACGACTGGCTGGACGGCGGCGCGGGCACGAACGTCTACCAGTTCGGGCGCGGCGACGGCAACGACACCGTCGACTACGCGAGCGACGACACCAACACGGCCGACAGCGTGCTGCGGTTCACCGGCGGCGTGCTCCCGGCCGACGTGCAGGTCACCCGCGTCGACCAGGGTTACCTGTTCACGATCGCCGATACCGGCGACTCCGTGCTCGCCTTCAGCAACTCGATCGCCACCAGCGGACTGCCGTTCGGCAAGGTGGTGTTCGACGACGGCACGACCTGGTCGCGCGGCGACATGCAGGCGATGGCGCCGATGGGCACGCCGCGCGACGACACCCTCTACGGCAGCGACGGCGACGACACCCTCGGCGGCGCGGGCGGCAACGACACGCTCGTCGGATACGACGGCAACGACTCCCTGCAGGGCGACGACGGCGACGACTACCTGGAAGGCGACGCGGGCGACGACACGCTCGACGGCGGGGCGGGCAACGACCGCCTCGACGCCAGCGGCGGCGGCAACGACACCTACGTGTTCGGCCGCGGCGACGGCCAGGACCGTGTCACGGGCTATGTCGACGCCGGCACCAGCATCGACACCCTGCAACTGAAGGCGGGCATCGCGCCTTCCGACATCGCGCTGTCGCTCGTCGACGACGACTACTGGGGCGGCAACACCGCGCTGTGCGTGTCCATCGCGGATACCGGCGACAGCATCACGTTCGACGGCTTCGCCAACGACGACGAGCTCGACGGCCCCCACAGCACGCTGAGCCAGATCCGGTTCGACGACGGCACCATCTGGAGCGCCGCCGACATCGCGCGCATCCTGATGCAACCCACGGACGGCAACGACCTGCTGCTGGGCACGAGCGGCGACGACACGATCTCCGGCGGCCTCGGCAACGACACCATCGTCGGCGGCGCGGGCAACGACAGCCTGAGCGGCGGCGACGGCGACGACCAGCTCGATGGCGGCGACGGCGACGACACGCTCGACGGCGGCGCGGGCAACGACACGTACTACGCCGGCGAAGGCAACGACACCTACCTGTTCGGCGTGGGCAGCGGCGACGACTCGGTGGTCGGGTATGCCAACGGGCACTCGCACGAGGGCGGCGGCGCGTTCGCAATGGCCATGGTCGTCGCTCCTGGCGGTGGCAATGGCGGCGGCTCGACCCCGCGCATCGACACGCTGCAGATGGGCCCCGGCATCGCGCGATCGGACCTGCAGCTGAGCCTGGTCTATGGCGAAGCAGGGCCGGGCACGGGACTGGAAGTCCGTCTCTCCGACGACGACGTGATCACCTTCACCGGCTTCATCGGCGAAGGTTCGATGCATGGCAACTTCAACACGTTGTCGCAGATCCGCTTCGACGATGGCAGCACGTGGAGCGCGGACGACATCCTGCAGTCCCTGCTGCGCGGCACGCCGGACGACGACACCCTGGTCGGCGCCGACGGCGACGACGTCATCTCCGGCGGCGACGGCAACGACTCGCTCACCGGCAACGCCGGCAACGATCGCCTGAGCGGCGACGCGGGCGACGACACGCTGGACGGCGGCGACGGTGACGACACGCTCGACGGCGGCGCCGGCAACGACACCCTGTATGCGAGCACGGGCAGCAACACCTACCTGTTCGGCCGCGGCGATGGCCAGGACATCGTCACCGGCGTCGCCTACGACGGCACGACCACCCGCGTCAACACGCTGCAGCTGAAGGCTGGCATCGATCCGGCCGACATCGTGCTGGCGCGCGTGTACGACAACAACTGGGGCGGCAACAACGCCCTGCAGGTGTCGATCGCGGGTACCGACGACAGCATCACCATCGACGGCTTCATGGCCCAGGGCGAGCTGCACGGTGGATACAACACGCTGTCGCAGATCCGCTTCGACGACGGCACCACGTGGAGCGCGGACGACATCCTCCAGCGCTTGCTCCAGGGCACCGACGGCAACGACACCCTCGCTGGCGCGGAAGGCGACGACGTCATTTCCGGCGGCGCAGGCAACGACTCGCTGTCGGGCGGCGCGGGCAACGATCGCCTGAGCGGCGATGCGGGCAACGACACCCTCGACGGCGGCACCGGCGACGACACCCTCGACGGCGGCGCGGACAACGACACGATCTACGCCAGCACCGGCAACGACACCTACCTGTTCGGCCGCGGCGACGGCCAGGACATCGTCACCGGCCAGGCCTACGACGGCACCACCACGCGCGTCGACACGCTGCAGCTGAAGCCGGGCATCGCGCCGGCCGACATCGTGCTGCGCGTCTACGACAACTATTGGGGCGGCAACAACGCCCTGCAGGTCTCGATCGCGGGCACCAGCGACAAGATCACGATCAACGGCTTCTCGGCCCAGGGCGTCCTGCACGGCTACTACAACACGCTGTTGCAGATCCGCTTCGACGACGGCACCACCTGGAGCTCGGACGACATCGTGCAGCGCCTGCTGCAGGGCACCGACGGCGACGACAACCTGGTCGGCGGCTCCGGCAACGACTCGCTCGCCGGCGGCGCCGGCAACGACACGCTTTACGGCGGCGACGGCGACGACACCCTCATCGGTGGCGCAGGCGACGATCGCCTCGAGGGCGACCATGGCCACAACACCTACGTGTTCGGCCGCGGCGACGGCCACGACGTGGTGGTCTACACCTCCGACGACAGCTCGCGCGTGGGCACGATCGCGCTGGCGGACGGCGTCGCGCCGGCGGACGTCCGGCTGAGCCGCGCCTGGGACGACCAGGACCGCGGCCAGTACGCGCTGCAGATCGCGATCGTCGACACCGGCGACACCATCACGGTCAACAACTTCTTCTACAACAACGACCCGGACAACCAGTGGAATCCGGTCCAGTTCGTCACCTTCGCGGACGGCACCGTCTGGAACAAGGCGGACCTGGCGGCCAGGGCGAACGCCGCCACCGACGGCAACGACAACCTGACCGGCACCGCCGGCAACGACAGCCTGGGCGGGGCCGCTGGCGACGACACGATCGCCGGCCAAGGCGGCAATGACACGCTCGACGGCGGCACGGGCAACGACGTGCTGTACGGCGGCACCGGCAACGACCTGCTGCTGGGCGGCGACGGCAACGACTATCTGCGCGGCGACCAGGGCGACGACACGCTGGACGGCGGCGCGGGCAACGACACGCTGAGCGAGGACAACAACGACGGCAACGACACCGTCCTGTTCGGCCGCGGCGACGGCCAGGACCTGGTCACCGGCGCCAACTGGAAGACGCCGGACTCGTACGTCGAGACGCTGCAGCTCAAGCCGGGCATCACGCCGGCCGACCTGGTGCTCACCCAGGTCTACGACAACTATTGGGGCGGCAACAACGCGCTGAAGCTGACGATCGCCGACACCGGCGACAGCATCACCATCAACGGCTTCACCGCGCAAGGCACGCTGCATGGCGCCTACAACAACCTGACCCGCATCGTCTTCGACGACGGCAGCACCTGGAGCGCCGACCAGATCCTCACCCGGCTGTTGCAGGGCACCGACGGCAACGACAACCTGACCGGGATGGGCGGCGACGACGTCATCACCGGCGGCGCGGGCGATGACACGCTCCAGGGGCAGGACGGCAACGACTCCCTCGATGGTGGCACCGGCAACGACGTCCTGTACGGCGGCAGCGGCAACGACCTGCTCGTCGGCGGCGACGGCAACGACTATCTGCGCGGCGACCAGGGCGACGACACGCTGTACGGCGGCGCCGGCAACGACACGCTGAGCCAAGACAACAACACCGGCAACGACACCGTGCTGTTCGGCCGCGGCGACGGCCAGGATCTGGTGACGGGCGCCAACTGGAAGACGCCGGGCTCCTACGTCGAGACGCTGCAGCTCAAGCCGGGCATCACGCCGGCCGACGTGGTGCTGACCCAGGTCTACGACAACTACTGGGGCGGCACCAACGCGCTGCAGGTGACGATCGCCGACACCGGCGACAGCATCACCATCAACGGCTTCACCGCGCAGGGCACGCTGCACGGCGCCTACAACAACCTGACCCGCATCGTCTTCGACGACGGCACCAGCTGGAGCGCCGACCAGATCCTGGCCCGCCTGCTCCAAGGCACCGACGGCAACGACAACCTGGTCGGCATGGAGGGCGACGACGTCATCACCGGCGGCGCGGGCGCCGACACCCTGCAGGGCCAGGGCGGCAACGACTCGCTCGATGGGGGCACCGGCAACGACGTCCTGTACGGCGGCAGCGGCAATGACCTGCTCGTCGGCGGCCAGGGCGACGACACCCTGCGCGGCGACCAGGGCGACGACACGATGGACGGCGGCGCCGGCAACGACACGCTGAGCGAAGACAACAACGACGGCAACGACACCTACCTGTTCGGCCGCGGCGACGGCCAGGACCTGGTGCAGGGCGCCAGCTGGAAGTCACCGGGCACCTATGTCGAGACGCTGCAGCTCAAGCCGGGCGTTGCCCCGGCCGACGTGGTGCTCAGCCGGGTCTACGACAGCTACTGGGGCGGCAACAACGCGCTGAAGGTGGCCATCGCGGGCACCAGCGACAGCATCACGATCAACGGCTTCATCGCGCAGGGCACGCTGAAGGGTTACTACAACAACCTGACCCGCATCGTCTTCGACGACGGCACCACGTGGAGCGTCGACGCGATCGTCTCCATGCTGCTGCAGGGCACCGACGGGGACGACACCCTGGTGGGCCTGGACAGCGACGACGCGATCTCCGGCGGCGCCGGCGCCGACAACCTGCAGGGGCAGGGCGGCAATGATTCGCTCGATGGCGGCATCGGCAACGACTCGCTGTACGGCGGCACCGGCAACGACCTGCTGGTCGGCGGCGCGGGCGACGACTACCTCGAAGGCGACGACGGCGACGACACGCTGATCGGCGGTGCCGGCAACGACACCATGCAGGGTGGCTCCGGCAACGACGTCTACCGCTTCGCACGCGGCGACGGCCAGGACGTCATCGACGGCCAGTACTGGTACACGGGCGGCATCGGCACGATCGAGTTCGGCGACGGCATCGTGCCGTCGGACATCGGCATCCGCCGCGTCTACGACAGCCAGGAGAACAACGGCAACGCGCTGGAGCTGTCCATCGCGGGCACCGATGACCGCGTCACCGTCGAATACTTCTTCAACGGCGACGATCCGAACAACGGCAACAACCCGGTGCGCACCGTGCGCTTCGCGGACGGGACGAGCTGGAACATCGCGGCCATCGTGCAGATGATGGGCGCGCAGGGCTCGGCGCGCGACCCCGTCAGCATCCGCGGCAGCGTCGCGGACGACACGCTCACGGGCGGCACCGGCGCCGACTACCTCAATGGCGCGGCCGGCAACGACCTCCTCGTCGGCGGCGCGGGCAACGACAACCTGCAGGGCGACTACGGCGACGACACGCTGGACGGCGGCAGCGGCGACGACTGGCTGGACGGCGGCTACGGCAACAACACCTATCAGTTCGGCCGCGGCGACGGCCAGGACA
>OUNM010026764.1_pt1 | contig 10589 bp, 9 predicted proteins | sample 1769961 | NCBI WGS metagenome assembly OUNM01 (sample SAMEA3914820, study PRJEB12502) | metagenome | biome: forest; material: soil | place: USA | collected 2012-03-12 | depth 0.3 m
GTCGAGCACCTTGGCCTTGACGACATCGCCGCGGTTGTACTCGTCGAGCGCCTGCTCGCCCGGCTTCTGCCAGTCGAGATCGGACAGGTGGACCATGCCGTCCACATCGCCGTCGAGACCAATGAACAGGCCGAACTCGGTCTTGTTCTTGACCTCGCCCTCGACCTGGCTGCCGACCGGATGGTTGCGCGCGAAGGCCTCCCACGGGTTCTCCAGCGTCTGCTTGAGACCGAGCGAGATGCGGCGCTTGTCGGGATCGACCTCGAGCACCATGACCTCAACCTCCTGCGAGGTGGAGACGATCTTGCCGGGGTGCATGTTCTTCTTGGTCCACGACATTTCGGAGACGTGGATCAGGCCTTCGATGCCCGGCTCCAGTTCGACGAACGCGCCGTAGTCGGTGATGTTGGTGACGGTGCCTCGGATCTTCTTGCCGATCGGGAACTTGGTGCCGATCTCGGACCACGGATCCGACTCGAGCTGCTTCATGCCGAGCGAGATACGGTGGGTTTCCTGGTTGATGCGGATGATCTGCACCTTGACCGTCTGACCGATGTTGAGGATTTCGGTCGGATGGTTGACGCGGCGCCACGCCATGTCGGTGACATGCAGCAGGCCGTCGATGCCACCGAGGTCGACGAATGCACCGTAGTCGGTGATGTTCTTGACGACGCCTTCGACCACCTGGCCTTCCTCGAGATTCTGCACGATCTCCGAACGCTGTTCGGCGCGGCTCTCCTCAAGCACGGTGCGGCGCGACACCACGATGTTGCCGCGGCGGCGATCCATCTTGAGGATCTCGAAGGGCTGCGGGTTGTGCATCAGCGGGGTGACGTCGCGGATCGGACGGATATCGACCTGGCTGCGCGGCAGGAACGCCACGGCGCCGTCGAGATCGACGGTGAAGCCGCCCTTGACCTGGTTGAAGATGACGCCTTCGACGCGCTCACCCTTGGTGAACTTCTCTTCGAGACGCACCCAGCTCTCCTCGCGGCGAGCCTTCTCGCGCGACAGCATGGCCTCGCCAAGCGCGTTCTCGATGCGCTCGACATAGACTTCGACGGTGTCGCCGACCTTGAGGGAGGATTCCTTGCCCTTGGCGCCGAATTCCTTCAGCGGCACGCGGCCTTCGACCTTGAGGCCGACATCGATGATGGCCATGTCCTTTTCGATCGCGGTGATCGTGCCCCGGACAACCTGGCCCTCGCCGGAATGGCCGGCGGTGAATGATTCTTCGAGCATGCTCGCGAAATCGTCGCGAGACGGATTAGCTACTGACATTGTTTCTCCTGGAATACCTCGCATCTCAAGCGAGGCGGGCGCCGTGGGTTAGCGTTGCGTGAGCCTGCCGGCGTTCCGGGCTGAAGAGCCCTTGGCCGCTGTTCTGGCGGCAAGTCCGGCGCATGGAGAATGCTGGCAGGCTGGTTCTTGCCCGATATGGGTATTTTCGGCGCCAACGGCAAACGAAAAAGCCCAATCAAGCCTTGTTTCTCTTGGCCAGGACGTCGTCAACGATCGCCATGGCCGCCAGGAACGCGGCCTCTATAGCCATTTCGCTGGTATCAAGCAAGTGCGCGTCCGCCGCCGGCTTCAGCGGCGAGTCGGCCCTGCCCATGTCGCGCTCGTCGCGGCGCTCGATATCGGCAAGGATCGTGGCGAAGTCGGCGCTGCCGCCCATGCTTTCGATCTCGGCCAGCCGGCGCCTCGCGCGCACCGCGGCACTTGCCGTGACATAGAGCTTGATGTCGGCGTCGGGGCACACCACGGTGCCGATGTCGCGGCCGTCGAGCACCGCGCCCGGCGGCGCCTTGGCGAAGGCCCGCTGCTTTTCCACCAGGATGCGCCGTACCGTGGGGATGACCGCGACTTTCGAGGCGGCCTCGCCCACGGCATGCGCCGAGAGCACTGTGCGGTCGAGGTTCGACAGATCGACCTGCCGCGCCGCGGTTTCCGCCGCCGAGACATTGTCGAGCGGCAACCCGACCTCGAGCAGCTTGTGGGCGACGGCGCGATAGGTGAGACCGGTGTCGAGCAGGTTCAGCCGGTAGTGGTCGGCGAGCCGGCGGGCCAGCGTGCCTTTGCCCGCGCCGGCGGGGCCGTCGATGGCGATGGTGAAGGTGTGGGTCATGGGCGAGCCAACGAAAAGCACAGGTGCAGCGATCCTTTGCGCTCCTCTCTGTCCTGCCGGACATCTCCCCCACAAGGGGGGAGATTGGCAGTTTTGGCGCTCCGCTCAATTCTGCAACGTTGACGATTGGCGAAAGCTGCGGTGACGGCTGATCTCCCCCCTCGTGGGGGAGATGTCCGGCAGGACAGAGAGGGGCGCTGTCCCGCCTGCGTCTCAGTTCGGCTCAAACCCATCTTCCGTCACCCGATCTCCGCGCCCAGCCCCTTCATCAGCCCCATGAACTCCGGAAAGCTCGTCCCGATCATATTCGCATCGTCGATGGTCACGGGCTTCTCGGTCGCCAATCCCATCACCAGAAAACTCATGGCAATGCGGTGGTCCAGATGCGTCTTTACCGCAGCGTCCCGCTCACTGCCCCCCAACCCCTTGCCGCCCGGCCTGCCGCGCACGGCAAGCGAGGCCTCACCCTCGGTGCAGTCGACGCCGTTGAGCTTAAGCCCGTTGGCAACCGCGGCCAGGCGATCGGATTCCTTGACGCGCAACTCTTCCAGCCCCTGCATCAGCGTCTCGCCCTCGGCGAAGCTCGCCGCGACCGCCAGCACTGGATATTCGTCGATCATCGACGGCGCGCGCTCCGGCGGCACGGTGACACCCCTGAGATCGGAATAACGCACGCGAAGGTCCGCGACATCCTCGCCGCCGGCGTTACGCGGGTTGAGGATGTCGATCCTGCCGCCCATTTCCTGCAGCGTCAGCAGCAAGCCAGTGCGGGTCGGGTTCATCAAAACGTTCTCGATCACGATGTCCGAGCCCGGCACGATGAGCGCCGCGACCAGCGGGAAGCTGGCCGACGAAGGATCGCCCGGCACGGCGATGGTCTGCCCGGTCAGCTTGCCCTGGCCCTCGATGAAGATATGGCGCACGCCGCGCTCGTCGGTCTCGACGGTGAGGTTGGCGCCAAAGCCCTTCAGCATCTTTTCGGTATGGTCGCGCGTCATCACCGGTTCGATCACGGTGGTGATGCCCGGCGTGTTCAAGCCGGCAAGCAGCACCGCCGACTTCACCTGTGCCGAGGCCATCGGCACGCGGTAGGTGATGGGTGCGGCATGCTTGGGGCCGCGCAGCGTGATCGGCATGCGGTCGCCTGGCGCTGCTTGCAGCACCTGCACGCCCATCTGGCGCAGCGGCTCCAGCACCCGGCCCATCGGCCGGCCGGACAGTGAGGCATCGCCGATGAAGGTCGTTTCCATGTCGTAGGTGCCGACCAGGCCCATGGTGAGACGCGAGCCGGTGCCGGCATTGCCGAAGTCGAGCGGGCCTTCCGGCTGCAACAGCGCGCCGTTGCCGGTACCCTGGATCACCCATTCCGCGCCCCGCTTCTCTATATGCGCGCCCATCGCCTTCATGGCCGCACCCGTGCGCATCACATCCTCGCCTTCGAGCAGGCCGGTGATGCGCGTCTCGCCGGAGGCGAGCCCCCCGAACATGAAGGAACGATGCGAGATCGACTTGTCGCCCGGCACGCGCGCCGTGCCGGAAAGGGCAGGAGATTTGCTGGCCGTTGCTGGCTTAGCGGCGGCTGAATGAGACATCCTTGTCTTCCAAATGAAATGCCGGCGGGCCGGCCCGGTTCGTCATGTTGCGGCGGTCTCGTATCACGGCGCGCCGTAATGGTCATCCCCTTGCGCGAGGCCTTCGAATGCAGGCTTTTAAGACGCCGGCTTTTGGCTTTGACAGCGCCGCAAACTGCGGTTAAGGGGACCGTTCTTTTATTGACGAGGCTTGCTGTGGCAAAAGCTGAACTTGGCACCAAACGCATCGACCCCGAAACGGGTCGAAAATTCTACGACCTGAACAAAGACCCGATCGTCTCGCCCTATACCGGCAAGAGCTATCCGCGTTCCTATTTCGACGACGGCAAGATTGCCGCCATCGAAGAGGATGAGGAAGTCGCCGAAAAGGAAGTCGACGCCGAGGAAGAAGAAGGCGCCGAGATCGTTTCGCTGGAAGATGCGGACGAAGAGGTCAAGGGCGGCGCTGAAGATATTCCCGATATCGGCGACGATGAGGAAGATGATGTCGATCTCGGCGACGATGACGACGACACCTTCCTTGCCGACGAAGAGGAAGAAGACGACGACGTCGCCGACATGATCGGCGTCGGCGACGACGACGACGAGGTTTGATTTTTCCCCTTGAGCGATTGTTTGCCGGCCATTTTCGCCTGTGACGAAAAAGCGGTCCTTGAAGGCTTGATCTTGACCGAAGGCGGCGCTAGAAGCCGCCAGCACTAAAAGACGGCGCGGTTATCCAACCGCGCCGGATCTCTTCGCCGGAAACGGCGCCGGCCGACTGCCGGGAGTGGGGCCATAGCTCAGTTGGGAGAGCGCTTGAATGGCATTCAAGAGGTCGTCGGTTCGATTCCGATTGGCTCCACCAAACAGTCTTTCGCTGATGCTTGTGGCATTCGCGCTTGTCGCGTGCCAATCCACTCCCGACACACAGCCTGTTGCTAACTCGCAACCTGTTGCTGACCCGCAACCTGCTCCAGGTCCTATTGCCACTCCTGCCGCCTCGAATTCGGCGGTCCTGGATCAGGGGATCGCCGTCGTTCCTCCCGCCAAGGGCGTGCCGGCCAGGTATGCTGGGTTCTCGGGCATATGGGCCGGGCAGCTCAATGGCATGTATGACGGCAAGCTGGCAGTGCTGACGGTGTCGCCGGGCGGGCAGGTGACGGTCAGCTATGCGTGGGGCGATCTGGCTGACAACAAGCCCGGCGTCGCCGACGGCTCCGGCCGGATCGCCGGAAACACTTTGAAACTCGGACGCCTGCCGAACGGCGCGGATATTACCGCCACGATGGTGTCGCAAGGGACGCTCGACGTCACCTACAGCCTTGCAGGCCAGACCTATACCGGCCCGTTCACCCGGGTCAGCCAGTAAAGCGACTAAGATTGGAGCGAGTCCGGGGCGATCCGCACGCACATCGGCGTTCCAATTTCGATGGCGCGGCCGGTGTCGGTCAGCCGGCCGCTCGCCTCATCCCGAGCGAAAATCGAGATGCGATCGGCATTCTGATTGGCTGAAAACAGATGCCGGCCGGATGGCGTCAGCGCCAGGTTGCGCGGCGTCGCGCCACCGCAGGGCGTGAAGTCGACCAGATACAATTCTCCCGATTGCTGATCGACGGAGAAGATGGCGACGCTGTCATGGCCGCGGTTGGAGCCGTAGACGAAACGGCCGTCGGGCGAGATCTGGATGTCGGCGCAGTGATTGTGCGCACGCGCCTCTTCAGGCACCGCGGGCTTGGTGTCGATCAACTCGAGTTTGCCCGTTGATTGATCCAGCGCCAGTGAGACGACGGTCGAGTCGAGCTCGTTCATGACGAACACGAACCTGCCGTTCGGATGCAGCGCGACATGGCGGGGACCCGCGCCGGGTGCGAGCGAGGACGAGGCCAGTTTCGTCAAACCGCCATCCGCCTCGATCCGGTAGGAGACCAACCGGTCTATGCCGAGATCGGCGACGATGGCGACGCCGCCCTGGATGGTTTCGGTGACGCTGTGGGCATGCGAGCGTTCCTGGCGTTCAGCATTGGGGCCGGTTCCGGAATGCGCAACGCTTGCCAGCGGCGCAGTCAGCCCACCATCGGCCTGCAGGCCAAAGACAGAGACCGCCTTGTCCGGCCCCCCGCTGCCCATGCCGTAATTGGCCACCAGCAGCTTGGTCCCGTCGCGGGTGACCGTGTTGTGGGCGGTGATGCTGCCGAGCGAGGGCTGCTTGTTGATATAGGCCAGCGCGTTGGTGGCGCGGTCGAAGCGATAGGCCGAGACCGTTCCCTCGCGCCAGGCAAAGACCTCCGAATTGGCATAGAGGCGCGAGCCGTCCGGTGTCACCGACAGAAAGGTCGGATTGTCGATCTCGTTGGTTTCGGCAAGCTTTTGCACGGCAAGCGTCGCCTCGTCGAAGGCGTAGACGCCGAGGCCGACGCCCCGCGCGCCCTGGAAGTAAGGCGCCTCGCGGTTGAGGCTGCCGACAAAGACAAGACAGGCGCTCTGCATCGAAATTCCTCCCATCGGCTCACTTTCTCAGGTGCAGCCAGCCAAAAATTTCGCCGATCGTCGCTTGCAAGGCAATCCCATATGTGAAAATATTATTCACAAAAGAAAACTGACGGGAGGAAAGCGATCATGCGTCTCGCCATCCGGCATCATGCCCGGTGCTGCCTTGCGGGCACTTTCCAGCAAATTGGTCACACGGCATGAGCGCGTTTTCGCCAACCGTCGGCGTGGCCTCCACGCATCCGGCCGATATGCCGCAAGCGCATGCCGACATACCGGTCTGGAATTCCGAAAACTGGTTCTACGAGGACTGGCAGGTCGGCCACAAAATCCGCTCGCTGCGGCGCACCATCGCCGAGGGCGAAAGCCATATGTTCAATGCGCTGGTGCTGGATATCCACCCTTACGTGCAGGACCAGATGTTCGCGGAGAAGGAGGGCATCTTCGGCAGGCGGCTGGTGGCCGGCGCCTTCGTCTTTTCGGCCGGGCTTGGCCTCGTCGCCACCAACTGCATCAACGCTTTTTCCTATGGCTACGACAGGCTGCGCTTCATCAAGCCGGTCTTCATCGGCGACACCATCTATTCGATCCGCACCAACCTCGACAAAACGCCGCGTTACAAGGATATGGGCCTGATCCGCGCCAGCTATGAAGTCTTCAAGGGTGAAGGAGAGCTGGTGCTCTACTGCGAGCATCTGCAGACGGTGAAATACAAGAACCCGGCCGATTTCGTCGGCAAGACCGAGAAGTGAACCGTGGCTGAGACCGAACTTCCGCTGACCGGGCTCGTCGTCGTCGACATGAGCCAGTTCCTGTCGGGACCCTACTGCTCGTTGCGCCTGCTCGACCTCGGCGCGCGCGTTATCAAGATCGAGCGGCCCGATGGCGGCGACCTCTCGCGCCGGCTCTATCTCAGCGACACCGAGATCGGCGGCGACTCCACCATTTTCCACGCCATCAACCGCGGCAAGGAGAGCCTTGCCGTCGACTTGAAGAACGAGGCCGACCTCGCCGCGCTGCGCGGCCTGATCGCCAGGGCAGACGTGCTGATCCAGAATTTCCGGCCGGGCGTCATCGAACGGCTCGGCCTCGACTATGAACTTGTGAGGACCATCAACTCCCGGCTCGTCTATGCCTCGATCAGCGGCTATGGCGAGGAAGGCCCCTGGGTGAAGCGTCCGGGGCAGGATCTGTTGGCCCAGTCGCGTTCCGGCGTCATGTGGCTGAACGGCGATGAGGAGCAGGGGCCGGTGCCGTTCGGCCTGGCGATCGCCGACATGCTGGCGGGTGCTGCCTGCGCGCAAGGCATCCTCGCCAAGCTGGTGCGGCGCGGCATCACTGGTGCGGGCGGCCATGTCGAGACCAGCCTGCTCGAAGCGCTGATCGACTTCCAGTTCGAGGTGCTGACCACGCATCTCAATGACGGCCGCCGCCTGCCGAAGCGCTCCTCCTTCCGCAGCGCGCACGCTTACCTGTCGGCACCCTACGGTGTCTATCCGGCCAGGGACGGCTACCTGGCGATCGCCATGACGCCGATCCCGAAGCTGGCCGATCTGCTGGATTTGCCGGAGCTTGCGCCGTTCCGCGACAAGCCGGCGACCTGGTTCACGGCGCGCGACGAGATCAAGGCGATCATCGCCGCACGCATTGCAGAAAAGACCATCGACGAGTGGCTGGCCATTCTGGAGCCCGCCGACATCTGGTGCGCCAAGGTGCTGACCTGGCCGGAAATGATGGAAAACGACGGCTTCAAGGCGCTCGACATGCTGCAGACCGTGACGCGCGAGGACAATGTCTCGATCCTCACCACGCGCTCGCCGCTGCGCGTCGATGGCGCGCGCGCCAGGGTCGATCGGGCAGCACCTCGCATCGGCGAGCACAGCGCAAAAATCCGGACGGAGTTCGGCCTGTGATCCGGCTGAAAGGCATGACCTGGAGCCACCCGCGCGGCTATGACCCGATGCTGGCGTGCTCGGCGCTGTGGAAGCAAAAGACCGGTGTCTCGATCGACTGGGAAAAGCGCTCGCTGCAGGATTTCGAGTCCTTCCCCGTCGAAGAACTCGCCCGCGCCTATGATTTGATCGTCATCGATCATCCGCATGTCGGCCAGATCACCGCGCAGATGTGCCTGGCGCCGCTCGATGTGCCGGGACGCGAGGCGGAACGTGATGCGCTGGCCAGGGGAAGCGTCGGCAAATCCTATCCGAGCTATACCTGGCAGGGCCGTCAGTGGGCCTTCCCGATCGACGCGGCGACCCAGGTGCAGGCCTGGCGGCCCGATTTGATCGGCACCGCGCCAACGATCTGGACCGAAGTGCTGGAGCTTGCTGAGCAAGGCCGGGTGCTCTTGCCGCTCAGGCCGCCGCATTCGCTGATGTGCGTCTACACCTTGGCCGCCGATCTCGGCCGGCCATGCGTCGTCGATGGCTCGGGCGACCTAGTCGATCGTGAGACCGGCGAAACCGCCTTCGAGATGCTGCGCGAGATCGCAGCACTTGTCGATCCGCAATGCCTGACGATGGACCCGATCGCGGTGTTCGAAAAAATGGCCGAACCCGGCTCGCGCATCGCCTGCGCGCCGCTGATCTACGGCTATGTCCCCTACGCCGTAGCGGATTTCAGGCCGCATCGCCTTGCCTTTGCCGACATGCCTTCGGCCGGATCGCAAGGACCTGTCGGCTCGGCGCTTGGCGGCACAGGCATTGCTGTCTCCGCCTTTTCCGCCGAACGCGAGGCGGCCATCGACTTCGCCTACTGGATCGCCGGCGGCGACGTGCAGCGCGGCCCTTACGCCGCTGCCGGCGGTCAGCCCGGGCACGCCGCGGCCTGGGAAGACGATGCCGTCAACGCCGCCACCGACGACTTTTATCGCGCGACCAGGGCGACGCTCGAAGGCGCCTGGGTCCGCCCGCGCCATGACGGCTACATGGCGTTCCAGCAGCAGGCTTCCGATCGCATCAACGAGGGTCTGGCTGGCGAACAGGACGCCGGGCGCGTCGTCGCCGACATCAATCGCCTGTTCCGGGAGAGTTTTGCGCCGGCAACTGCCGGCTAGTTCCAGTGCACCAAGGGAGGAAAAAATGACCAGCCTGATACGCGGCCTTCTCGCCGCAACTGCCATAGTGTCGATCCCGCTCGCGGCCCACGCGGCGGATGTCAAATCGGTGATCGACGGCCTGCCCGCCGATCTCAAGGCCCAGTACGACGGCGCCCCGCAAAAAGTGCTGCCGTCCGCCTGGGACAATTTCACCCCGCCGGCCAAGCCTTGGAAGTGGTGCCACTCGGAGAGCTACCAGGGCAATCCATGGCGCGTGTCGGTCACGAAGGAGTTGAAGCGGCTGGTCGACGGGCTGATTGCCGACGGCACGGTGTCGAGCTTCGAAGTGTCGGATTCGAACAACGACCCCAGCCAGCAGATCAACCAGATCCGCGCCTTCATCGACAAGAAATGCTCGATCATCACCTCGATCCCGGGCTCGGCGACGGCGCTCGACGATGCGGTGGACGCCGCGGCCAAGGCAGGCATTCCCTTCATCACCGCGGCGGGGTCTATCACCAGCCCCAACGCCATCAACGTCGATTCCAACTATGCCCGCTGGGGCTATGACATGATGACGGCGATCGGCAAGGCAAAACCTGACTCCAGCGTGCTGGTCGTCGAAGGCATCGCCGGGCATCCGATCGTGGTTCAGGAAAAGCAGGGCGCCGACAAGGCACTTGGCGAGAACAAAGGCCTCAAGGTCGCGCGCACCGTCAACGGCAACTGGACGGCCAACGTCACCAAGACGGTGGTGCTGCAGGCGATCGCCACCAACCCGGCGCCGATCGACGCGGTGTGGACGACCGGCAGCGAAAGCCGCGTCGTCGCCGAGGCCTTTGCCGAAGCCGGCCGTCCCGCGCCGCTGATCACCGGCTCGATCACCGGCGATGCGCTCGGCTACTGGAAAGCCAACCCCGACAAGTACCGCTTCGAGGGCCATGCCGTGCTGCCGGGCTGGACGGCGCAGACGCTGTTCCGTGTCGGCGAGCGCATGCTCGACGGCCAGAAGCCGAAGCTCAACACGCTGCTGATCCCGATCCCGCCGGTGCATGCCGCCGAGCTCGACAAATGGTACAAGGACTGCATGACGCCGGACGCCGTTTCGGTCTTCCCGGTGCCGCCGACGGACCCGATGCCGGAGGACGTGCTCGACGCCTATTTCACCAATCCGGCGCCGACCAAGGGCTGGGACTACTCCAAGGTGCCTGACGCCTGCGCCAAGTGATGCCGCGCGAAGCCGGCTCTCGTTGAGGGGCCGGCTTCTCCATTTTCGGAAAGAAACATGCTCGAAGTCCAAGGCGTCTCCAAGCGCTATGGCGAAACGGTCGCTCTGGCCGAGGGATCAATCGCCTTCCGGCCA
>OUNM010150904.1_pt1 | contig 10589 bp, 9 predicted proteins | sample 1769961 | NCBI WGS metagenome assembly OUNM01 (sample SAMEA3914820, study PRJEB12502) | metagenome | biome: forest; material: soil | place: USA | collected 2012-03-12 | depth 0.3 m
CGACCTGTCCGGCGCCGGCCGCATCCTGTTCGTCGAGGACGAGGACGCCGTGCGCGGCGTCGCCGCCCGCCTGCTGCGCGCCCGCGGCTACGAGGTGCTGGAGGCCAGCGACGGCGAGGAGGCCCTGATCATCGCCGAGGAGAACGCGGGCACGATCGACCTCCTGATCAGCGACGTGATCATGCCCGGCATCGACGGGCCGACCCTGCTGAAGAAGGCCCGCGGCTATCTGGGCAACGCGCCGGTGATGTTCATCAGCGGCTATGCCGAGGCCGAGTTCAGCGACCTCTTGGAAGGCGAGACCGGCGTGACCTTCCTGCCCAAGCCGATCGACATCAAGACCCTGGCCGAGCGGGTGAAGCAGCAGCTGCAGGCGGCCTAGCCCCAAATGGCGAAGGGTCTGTCGCTTCGCCACGGCCATGCTATGGAATCCACCTAGGCGAGCACGAGGCGGCAGGACCGCTTTACGTTCGCTTCATGTCCGACGGGACAAGGTGGCGTTCTGGGGGGCGGCATGGCGTTGCTGAAAGAGGTCCAAGCCGACGGCGCGCGCCCGATCCGGCGCTGGCTGCCGCTGCTGGTGCTGATCGCGTTGGGCGTCGGGGCCTTGGGGATCGGACTGAACTTCCTGTTCGTGCCGACGGCGGTTCAAGCCGACAGCGTCGCCGCCCTGGCCGGCCAGGAATATGTCGACGTGCAGCTGGCCGCCTTCGACGCCAACCCGCTGCTGATCCGCTCGCACGCCGCCATCGGCACGCTGTTCGCGGTGGTCGCGGCGCTGCAGTTCTGGCCGGCCTTCCGCAAGCGCGATTTCAAGCGGCATCGGCTGCTGGGCTTCGTGTCGGGTGCCTGTCTGATCCTGCTGCCGGTCACCGGCGTGGCCGCCACCATCGTCTATCCGTTCGCGGGCTTCGGCGCGGTGCTGCCGAACCTGGTCTGGATGGCGGCGATCCTGTTCTGCGTGATCCAGGCCTGGCGCGCGATCCGGGCCCGCGACGTGATCGACCACGAGGCCTGGATCACCCGGGCCACGGCCATGACCTTCGGCATCACTCTGTCGCGGATCTATGAGCCGATCCTGGTCCATGCCTTCCACATGGACGTGCGCACGGCTTTCGCCGCGATCTTCTGGCTGGGCCAGGGCGAGGGGCTGATCGTGGCCGAGATCTGGCTGCGGCGGCCTGGCGGACCGCTGGCGCGCCGCCGCGCCCGTGAAGCGGCCCGCGCGTGAGCCAGCGCTGCCTGAAGCTTCGCATGCGGGTCGGCCGCGGCCTGTCGCTGCGTATCGTCGAGCGGCCGGGCCTGTCGCTGCCGGCCGACAAGCTGGCGCAGCTGACCGCCGACCTGCGCCGCGTGGCCCGCGCCGTGCTGCCCGACGGCGACCTAAACTACGGCGTGCTGGGCGGCGACTCGGACCGCCTGGCCAAGTCGGTGGTCACCATCATCTACGACACCAAGACCAAGGCGCCGGTGGCCTTCAACGCCCTGGCCATCATGGACGTGACCCTGGCGGGCCGTCCCGCCGAGGTGCTGCATCTGGGCCTGGTGATGGTCGATCCGGCCTCGCGCGGCAAGGGCCTGTCGGAGCTGCTGTACGGCCTGACCTGCGTGCTGCTGTTCCTGCGCCGCCAGTGCAGGCCGCTGCGGCTATCCAACGTCACCCAGGTGCCGGCCGTGTTCGGCATGGTGGCCGAGACCTTCGACCAGGTGTTCCCCACGCCCGACCGCACCCGCGATCCCAGCTTCGCCTACCGCACCCTGGCCCGGCAGATCATGGCGCGTCACCGCCATGTCTTCGGCGTGGGGGCCGAGGCGGTGTTCGACGAAGACCGCGCGGTGATCCTGGACTCCTACACCGGCGGCTCGGACGACCTGAAGAAGTCCTTCGACGCGGCCGCCAAGCATCGCCAGCCGGCCTACAACGCCATGTGCGCGCGCGAGCTGGACTACGATCGAGGCGATGATTTCCTGCAGATCGGCCAGATCAACATGGAGGCCGCCGGCCGTTACCTGTCCAAGGTGGCGCGCCCGCAGAGCGGCCTGTGGTTCGCCGGGCGACTGATCCTGTTCGCCGTCCAGTCCGCCGTCCTGCCGATCGCCCATTGGTTCGCCGACGACCAGCCCTGGGGCGGGCTGCGGCCTTGGAGAAGCGCGGAATGACCTTCGACTACGACGTCTTCACCACCCGCAACTACGGCTTTGTCAGTCGCGAGGAGCAGGCGCGCCTGCGCGGCGGGGCGGTGTTCGTGGCCGGCGTCGGCGGCATGGGCGGGGCGTGCCTGGCGTCGCTGGCCCGGGCGGGCGTCGGGCGGATCGCCATCGCCGACATCGACGTGTTCGAGGTCTCCAACCTCAATCGCCAGGTGTTCGCCAATCTCGACACCGTGGGCCATGAAAAGGCGGCCGCCTCGGCGGAGGCCGTGCGCAAGATCAATCCCGAGGTCGCGCTGGAGGTGTTCGGCGCCGACTGGACCGCACGGCTGGACGACATCACCCGGCGCTATCCCGTGATCGTCAACGGCTGCGACGACGTCGCCGCCACGGTCGAGCTCTATCGCGTGGCCCGCGCCAACCGCGCCACGGTGATCGACGCCTACGCCGCGCCCCTGCCGTCGGTGACGGTGGTTCGCCCCGACGCGCCGCGGCCCGAGGAGCGGCTGGCCTATCCCACGCGCGGCAAGGCCTGGACCGCCCTGACCGAGACCGAGACGCGCGGCGCCTTCCTCAAGGAACTGGAATACGTCCTGACCCACTCGTCCTCGGCCTTCCATGTCGATCTCGAGGCGGCGGCCGAGATGGCGGCCGGCAAGCGTTCGCGGATGTCGTTCGCGCCGATGGTCATCACCACCGGCAACCTGATGGCCTATGAGACCCTGCAGCTGGTCATGGGGCGCAAGTCGGCCACCGATCACCGAGGCTGGTTCCTCAACCCCTACAAGCCGAAGGTCGAGCGACCGCTGTTCGCGCCGGCGGCGGCGATCAAGGGCCTGGTCGTGCGGCGGTTCATGGCCCGGATGATGGGCGGATGACGCTGACCCGTCTCGCCGCCCAGGGCCTGGTCGACGGCTTGGCCGCCCTGGCCCTGGCCGTGCTGGTGCTGAGCGTCGCGCGCCAGGGCCCGGCCTCGGCGCTGCGCTCGCGGCTTGGCTTCGCCGCCGCCGTCCAATGCCTGTTCTACGCCTTCCGGGCCGCCGACGACCTGACCGACATCGGGCCGTTCGGCCTGCTGACCCTGGTGATGGTCTGTCTGATCCCGCCCGCCGGACTGGTGCTGACCGAGGGCGTGTTGCGCCGCCATGCGCCGCGCGCCCTGAAGGCCTTCGTGCTGGCCGGCGCGGTGGGCGCGGCGGCGGTGCTGGTCGCCACGGGCGGACGCCAGGGCGCGCCCAGTTGGGTGCTGGGGGCCTATGTCGTCTCGTCCCTTGGCTTTGTCACCGTCCTGTTGCTGACCCGCGACCGGGCCTCCCTGTCGCGGCAGGAGAACGCCAATGTCGACGCCCTGGTGATCGGGGGCGTGCTGGTCACCCTGACCAGCGTCACCGACTTCGCGCATACCACGCCGGTCGGACTCAGCGGCGTGGGCGCGGCGGCCCTGGCCTTCGTGCTGGGCGCCAATCCCGGATCGGCCGGCGAGGCGCGGCGGGTGCTGGTCGATCTGGCGAGCCTGACCGTGACGGCGATCGCGGCCGCCTTCGCGCTGGGCTGGGTCTTGGGCTTCGAGGCGGGCGTCCAGACCGTGCGCCTGGCCGCGATCCTGTTGGCCCTGCTGCTGGCCGCCACCGCCCTGTTGGCCGCCGGCCGGCGCCGCGAGCGCGGTCAGGCCAAGGCCTTCGCCCAGGCCCTGGCCGAGGCGGACCTCGCCGGCCTGGACCGCTTCCTGGAGAGCCTGGCCGACCAGCCGCTGCTAGCCGACCTGCGCCTGGCCCAGGACGGGCAGCTGGCGGACTACGACCAGGCCGGTCTGGCCGCCGCCCTGGGCTCGCGGACTGTCTGGACCCATGCCGCCCTCGCGGAGGCGGCGATCGAGACCCGGGCGCGCGACGAACTGGCCGACCTGATGACCCGCACCGAATCCACCCACGCGGTGATGCTGTCGCCGACGCCTCTGCGGATCGCCTTGCTGACCCTGCCCGGCGCCGGCTCGGCGGGCGAAGCCGAGATCCATCTGGCCCTCTTCAGGAGGCTGGCCGCCGTCGCGGCCCAGAACCGCCCATGACCCTGACCGCCGCCGACTTCCGCGCGCTCGTCGCCGAGGCCAATCTCGCGCCCAGCGTCCACAACGTCCAGCCGACGCGCTGGCGGCTGGAGCCGAACGGCGAGGTTCTGTTGTTCGACGACCCGTCGCGCCGGCTGACCTTCGGCGATCCGACCGGGCGCGACGCCGCCGTCAGCCATGGAGCGGCGCTTGAGGGTTTCGCCCTAGCTTGCGCCGCCCGAGGGCTTGGCGTGCGTGTCCAGGCGCCGCCGATCGTATCGGCGGCCGACCCGACGACGGTGGCGCGGCTGTCGCTGGAGACGGGGGCGGCTCCTGACCCGCTGCGGCCCCTGGTCCCGACCCGCCGCACCTATCGGGGCGCGTTCCGGCCGGGCGGCGACGCGGGGCGGCTGGAGGCCTTGACGGCCGAGGGCGACGTCGTGCTGGCGACCGCGTCCTCAGCGATCGCCCGCCTGGCCGAGCTGAACGACGAGGCCAGCCTGCGCACCTTCCGCGACGCGGCTTTCCGCGCCGAGCTGGTGTCGTGGATGCGGCTGTCGCGGGCGCATCCACGCTGGGCGCTGGACGGCCTCAACGCCGAGGCCATGCGGATGTCTGGCGTAGAGGCCGCCGCCGCCGGGTTCGTGCTGCGGCCCGGCGTGTTCGAGACGCTGGACCGCCTGGGCGTGGCAGGGGCGCTGGTGGCCGAGGCTAAGGTGGTGCGTTCGGCCCAGGCCGTCGCCCTCTTCCATCGGCCGGAAGGTGAGCCGCCGCTGGTCACTGGACGCCGGTTCCATCGCCTGTGGCTGGGATTCACGGCGGCGGGCGTGTCGGCCGCGCCGATGGCCGTGCTGGCCGACGATGCGGACGCCCGCGCGACGATCGCCCGCGAATTCGGCGTTCCGGCGGGCCGGCGGCTGATCACCGCCTTCCGCCTGGGCGTGGCGCCGCCGCTGGACCTGGGGCCGAAACCGCGGCTGCCGGTCGAGGCGCTGATCGTCTGACGCCTCAACCCCGCTGCAGCAGGATCGTCGGCGTCTCGCGATACGTCGTCCGCGCCACTTCCAGGAAGCCCATCTTCCAGGCCAGCTTCAGGGACGGCGTGTTGTCCGGGTCGATCATGCAGACCACCGGCGCGTCGCCCCAGACGCCCTTGCCCCACGAGAGGGCGGCGACGATCGCCTCGCTGGCGAAACCCTGGCCGTGGGCCCAGCTGGCCAGGGCCCAGCCCATTTCCGGCACGCCGTCGATCGAGGGCTGGATGCCCCGGTGGAAGTCGGCGAAGCCGATTTCGCCCACATAGCGGCCGGTCGCCGTCTCGCGCGCCGCCCAGTAGCCGTAGCCCAGCACGCCCCACAGGCCCCGGGCCCGCAGCAGGCGCTGCCAGCTTTCCTCGGGCGTGGAGGTGCGGCCGCCGATGAACTGGGTGACCAACGGATCGCTCCACATCGCGGCGCTGTCCTCGAAGTCGTCGGCCCGCGGCGGGCTCAGCGTCAGGCGGGCGGTGGTCAGGGTGGGCGGAATCATCGACGTCCTGTTCGGCTTTGCGCGACCAGCCTATATCGACCGCACCCGTTGGCCAGGACCCGATCCGATGACCGCCCCGCAAGACGCCGTCGCCGCGCGCCGCAAGCTGACCAACAAGCTGATCGCCGGCAAGGACGCCCGTCGCCTGGCGCCGTTCTTCGCGCCGGACATCAAGGTGATCGTCGGCGACGGCTCGCTGATCCTGGGCGTGCGCGACCTGCTGGAGGCCTTCGCCAGCCAGTTCGCGGACCCGGCCTTCGTCGCCTATGTCCGCACGACGCAGCGCATCGAGCTGGACGCCGCAGGCGAACGCGCCGCCGAGCAGGGGACCTGGGTGGGAACGACGCGCGGGGTTCCTGACACGCACGGGACCTATCTGGCGACCTGGCGCAAGGTCACCGGTCAATGGGTGATCGAGAACGAGTTGTTCGTGACGCTGAGCTAATGCGGGGACACACACTCACTCCTGGGCATATCCGTACCGTCAATGATCGTGGAGTGAGTGTGTGTCCCCGTTCCTGCCCAAGATGACGGGAAATTAATACCGGCGCCGTTGCCGCGTCGGGCAAGGCCCTCTACCCCTTGGCGTTCAAAAATCGAGGGAAGGGGACCCGCCTTGCAAAACCGCCGTCAAATGCTGCTGTCCACCGTCGCCGTCGGCCTGGCCGCCGCGACCCCGGGCTTGGCCCTGGCTGACGCGCCGGCCGTCTCGGGCGAGGCCGCCAAGCTGAACGCCCTGTTCGACGCCATCATGGCCAAGCAACTGCGCCAGTCGCCTGAAACGGCCACCGGCCTGGGCCTGGACATCGGCGAGCTGGCCTGGACCAAGTCGCTGCTGGCCGACCGCTCGGCCGCCGCCATCGCCGCCGGCGTCGCCCAGACCAAGCAGCAGCTGGCCGACCTGCGCGCCATCGACCGCAAGGCCCTGAGCGGCATGGACGTGGTCAACTACGACACCGTCGAGTTCACCCTGGCGGTGCAGGACGAGGGCAACGAGAAGTTCAGCTACGCCGGCGGCGGCTCGGGCGCGCCCTATGTGCTCAGCCAGCTGACGGGCGCGTACCAGTCGTATCCCGACTTCCTGGACACCCAGCACTCGATCGAGACCAAGGAAGACGCCGACGCCTATCTGTCGCGCCTGGAGGCCTTCGCCAGGCTGATGGACCAGGAGTCCGAGATCGCCAAGCGAGACTACACTGACGGCGTGATCCCGCCGGACTTCATCATCGACAAGGCCCTGATCCAGATGAAGGCCTTCGCCGAGACTTCCACGGCCGAGGCGCCCGTGGTGCTGTCGGTAGGCCGCCGGACCAAGGCCAAGAACATCCCGGGCGACTGGGCGGGCGAGGCGGCCAAGATCTACGAGAATTCGGTGCTGCCGGCCCTGAAGCGCCAGATCGCGCTGCTGGAGAGCGTCCGCCCGAAGGCCACGCACGACGCCGGCGTCTGGCGCCTGAAGGACGGCGGCGACTACTACGCCGTATCGCTGAAGAGCTATACGACCGCGACCCTGACCCCCGACGAGATCCACCAGCTGGGCCTGGACCTGGTGAAGTCGATCAGCGCCGAGGCCGACAAGCTGTTCAAGAGCATCGGCATGACCAAGGGCACGGTCGGCGAGCGGATGGCCGAGCTGGCCAAGGACATCTACGAGAATACCGACGCGGCCAAGGAACAGGTGATCCGCGACCTGAACGAAAAGGCCAAGTGGATCGAAAAGCAGCTGCCGGCCTATTTCGGCCAGCTGCCCAAGGCGCCGCTGGAAATCCGCCGCGTGCCCAAGGCGATCGAGGCCGGCGCGCCGGGCGGCTACTACAATTCGCCCTCGCTGGATGGAAAGCGCCCGGGCATCTACTGGATCAACCTGCGCGACACGGCCGAGCAGCCGAAATACCTGCTCACCACCCTGACCGTCCACGAGGGCGTCCCAGGCCACCACCTGCAGCTGTCGATCTCGAACGAGACCCAGGGCCTGCCGCTGCTGCGCAAGACCATCGGCAATTCGGGCTACACCGAGGGCTGGGCGCTCTATTCCGAAGAGCTGGCCGTCGAGATGGGCATCTACAAGGCCGATCCGCGCGGCCATATCGGCATGTTGCACGACGCCCTGTTCCGGGCCGTGCGCCTCGTGGTCGACAGCGGCATGCACTACAAGAAATGGAGCCGCGAGCAGGCCGTGACGTACATGGCCCAGACCATGGGCGACGAGGAGAGCGGCACGATCACCGAGATCGAACGCTATGTCGTCTGGCCGGGCCAGGCCTGCAGCTACATGATCGGCAAGATCACCTGGCTGCGCGCTCGGGAACGCGCCAAGAAGGCCCTGGGCAAGAAATTCGACATCCGCAAGTTCCACGACGCGGGCCTGCAGGCGGGCATGACCCCGCTGACCGTGCTGGACAAGGTGGTCGACGACTACATCGCGCGGACCAAGGCGGGGAAGTAGGGCGGCGGAGGGCTACCCCCAGCCCTCCGAAACCCCGGCCCGCCGCGCGGCCGGCGCGACCGGCGAGAACTTCAGGGCCGGTTGCGGCTGGTCGGCCGGCTTGCCGAACAGCCAGCCTTGGGCGAAGTCGACGCCGGCCTTGCGTACGACCTCCTCGACCTCGGCCGTCTCGACCATTTCGGCCACGGTGCGGATCTTCAGGTCGCGGCACAGCTCGACCAGCCGGCGCACCATCGCCCCGTCTCGGCCGTTGCCGGCCAACTCGCGCACGTAGCGGCCGTCGATCTTGACGATGTCCAGGCTCAGCTCCTGCAGGTAGGCGAACGACGAGGCGCCGGCCCCGAAGTCGTCCAGGCAGACCAGCGAGCCCAGGCCGCGCAGGCCCTGGATGTGCAGGTTGGCGCGCGGCAGGTCGTCGATGGCGCTGGTCTCGGTGATCTCGAAGATCAGCCGCCCCTTGGCCGCCTCGTGCCTGGTCAGCAGGCCGGCGATGTGATTGACGAAGGTCTCGCTGACGATGGTGCGGCCCGAGACGTTGACCGCCAGCTTGATCGCGCCCGTGCGGTCGCCGGCCAGGCGCTTGACCGCCATCTCGGCGATGGCGTGGTCCAGCTCTTCGATCAGATCGAACTCCTCGGCCATGCGGATCAGCTGGAACGGGCTGCCGCCGTCCTCGAAGCGCACCAGGGCCTCGTGGTGGTGGGCGACGCCCGTGCGCAGGTCGACCACCGGCTGGTAGGCCAGGGTGAAGCGCCGCTGGCTGACCGCCACGCCCAGGGCGCCGGCTCGGGCCAGGGTGCGTTTGACCGAGCGGTTCATCGCCTCGGACAGGCTCAGCGGCGGCGTGTCCTTCAGGCCCTCGCGCAGGAAGTCATCGAGGGCGTAGCGCAGGGCCTTCAGCCCCCGGGAGGGAGCCACGCCGCCGTCGATCGGCACCACCTGGGCGCTGGCTTGCACGGTGGTGGTGCGGGTCAGGCGCTGGGCCATGTCGTCGGCGTGATCGACCTTGGTGCGGACCAGGGCGAAACGGTCGGAGGACAGGCGCGTGGCCATGCCGCCGGCATGGGACTCGGCCCGCACGGCGCCGGCCAGCTTGAGATCCAGGGCATGGGCCTCGGGCTGCGACATCTGCTGGCGCATGGAATCCAGGCCCGAGAAGTCGACCATGGCCAGTTCCAGCTCCAGGCCCGTGACCCGGGCCGCCTCGAACAGGCCCCGGGCGATATCCTCGAAGCTTTCGCGGCTGCGCAGGCCTTCCTCGTCCACCTGGCCGGACGGGGCGGGGGCGGGCGTGACCGACACCGAGATCCGGCCGCCGTTGTCGGGCAGGGCGCGCATGGTCAGGTTCACGTGGCGCGGCGCGCCGCCGGCCATGCGGACGGTCATCGGGCCGCGACGTTGGCCGTCATCCATCACGCTGGTCGCGGCGTCGATCAGCGGGCGGTCGGCGGCGGTGAACAGGTCGCGCCAGGCGCGGCCCATCAGGGTCCGCTCGTCCTGCCCCATGATCCTCTGGGCCGCGCCGAGGGCCAGGACCACCCGGCCGCTCTCGACTTCCAGAAGCAGGTCGGCGCTGGCGAAGGCCAGGCCCAAGAGGCGGCGCGGATCGATCGACAAGACGGAGGTCCCCCGGAAGAGGGGGCAGGATCGCCGGGCGTTGTTTAAGGACCGGTTGCGCTTGGGCTTTTTCGCGGGCCCGCAGGCGTGGACAAATGTCGCACCCGAATGATCCAGGGCTGTATTGGGCAAGGCTTTGCGCGCTGAGCTTGTCTTTTCACGATGCGCTCTCGCCGCCGGCGATGCGACCGATTCAGACGTACAGGGCCTCTACGATAAGAACATGTTGCGAACATGGAACAAAACATGTACGCATTAATCATTCCACAGGTGGGTGGGCGCGGCGGTCGCGAACCTCCGATCCGGCTGTCGGAATCATGGAATAAGGGCGGACCAACAATGAGCAATCAGGCGGCTTTGAAACTCGTGGGCAAGGAAGACGGCGACAAGCAACGCGCCCTCGAGGCGGCTCTGGCCCAGATCGATCGCGCGTTCGGCAAGGGCTCGGTGATGAAGCTGGGCGAAAAGGGCAAGGTCGAGATGGAGTCGATCTCCACCGGCTCGCTCGGCCTGGACATCGCGCTCGGCATCGGCGGCCTGCCCAAGGGGCGGGTGATCGAGATCTACGGTCCGGAAAGCTCGGGCAAGACGACCCTGGCCCTGCACGTGGTGGCCGAGTGCCAGAAGGCCGGCGGCACCGCCGCCTTCGTCGACGCCGAGCACGCCCTGGATCCGGGCTACGCCTTCAAGCTGGGCGTCAATCTCGACAACCTGCTGGTCTCCCAGCCCGACAACGGCGAACAGGCCCTGGAGATCACCGACACCCTGGTGCGCTCGGGCGCCGTCGATGTCGTGGTCATCGAC
>OUNM011244106.1_pt1 | contig 10581 bp, 10 predicted proteins | sample 1769961 | NCBI WGS metagenome assembly OUNM01 (sample SAMEA3914820, study PRJEB12502) | metagenome | biome: forest; material: soil | place: USA | collected 2012-03-12 | depth 0.3 m
CCCACGGGGGGGGGGGGGGGGTTTTCCCCGGGGGGGGGGGGGGGGGGGGCCCCCCCCCCCCCCGCCATTGGACATCGATCGACTCTTGGTCGATCGACCCTGGACCGCTCAGCAAGCCAGATCAGAACGAATATTCTTCAGACCAAGGTTTCGTCAGCGAGTAGTTCAACGACGAGTTGTCGCTGCCTTCGACGTACGGCAGTGTCCCTGGTTTTTCTTCTTTGGAGAGGCTGACATCTTCGGCGCATTTGAGGAAGTTGTTCGCCCACACGTTGTGTTTGAGTAAGACGCCCTTTTCCGTCCATGATGTGCATTCGAAGTATGCGTAAGGCACCTTGGCGAACGAGCCTTCGACAACGAAGTCTTCGTATTTCGAGATCGGCGCCTCTTCGAGGCTCATCACGCCGTTGAGGTGGTCGTCGATCAGATGGATGTGCTTGCCGTACGTCGTCGCGAACGGCCTTCCATTGTGCGATCCGACCGCTTCACCGTTGGCGCCGGATGTGTCCTCTGGGTCGGCCATCGAGTTTTTTTCGATGTCGATGCCTTCGGCCGTCGCTGGTTCTTTTTTGACGCCGACTTCTGACTGCTGCACGAAAATGTCGTAGACCGAGTTTTCGTAGAAGACGTCGTTCTTGACTTCGACGTTCTTGCCGGCGAAGATCGCCAGGCCCTCGGTGTGGCAGTTCGTCAGGTTGTACGACTGCACGCCGTGGATCGTGTCGTTCGTGATGAAGACATTTTCCGGCGGCTGGCCCGGCACGATCTCGCGGACGCTGTTGTTGAACCCGCCGTAAGGACCGCCACAGCTGGAGCTCGGCCCCCACGTGCTTTCTGTGATCCGCACGTTCTTGCCGCCGGAGATGTTGAAGCTGCGCCCTTCGACGCCCTTGACCAAGACTTCTTCTGGACGGGGTTCTTCGGGCGTTTCGTCGTAGTCGCCGACGACGAGATCCTGCAGCTTGCCGCCGCCGAGTTTTTCGATCGTGACGTGGCCGTCGCCGAGGTAGACGGGGCCGCTGAAGTTAACTGCGCCTGTTCCTGATTCGGCGCGGAAAACGACTGTCGTCCCGGCTTCCTTTTCGTTTTTCCCACGGTTGACCTGTTCACCATAGGTGCCCGCTTTCATGTTGACAATTGTGGTTTCTTTGTTTGCCGAATGTGTGTACGCGTACTTCATCGTCAGGCATGGAGCCGCTTTTGTGCACGTCCCAGTGTCCGTGCCAGCAGTTGACAAATAGAGTTCAGTCGTAGCCAGCGCCGCCGGGGCGAACACGCCCAGCGCGACGAGCGCCAGCATCGCTGCGAACCTTCTCATGGAGTTCCTCCTTGGCTAGGGAGGGCGAACCTATATGCGCCCGAGAAGCCCTCAGTCAGGGCGCGGCTCGGCGACCGTCAGCACGGCGTCAGAGGCGTTGCGAGCGCTTCAGCCGTGCCGCCGTCAGGAAGGCGTTCCGGCGGCCAGCTCTTGGTAGAGCGGGTAGCGCTCAGCGATCCCTGCGACGCGACCAGCCAGCTCACCTGCGCGCGACTCGTATTCAGGCGTCAGCGCGCTGGCCATGATCTTGCCGACCTCGACGAAGTCCTCGAGCTGCAAGCCGCGCGTGGCGAGCGCTGGCGTGCCGATGCGCAGCCCAGAGGCCTCCATTGGCGGGCGCGGGGCGAATGGAATGGCGTTGCGGTTGACGGTGATGTCGATCGCGTGCAGACGATCCTCTGCCTGCTTGCCAGTCAGCTCAGGGTTTGCGTCGCGCAGGTCGACGAGCACGAGGTGCACGTCGGTGCCGCCGCTCAGCACCTTGACGCCGTGGCCGGCCTTCTGCAGCTCCTCTGCCCAGGCGCGCGCGCCTTCGAGCGTGCGGCGCTGGCGCTCGACGAACAGCTCTGAGGCGGCGATCTTGAACGTCACAGCCTTGGCAGCGATCACGTGCTCGAGTGGGCCACCTTGCTGGCCGGGAAAGACAGCTGAGTCGATCTTTTTGGCGTACTCCTCCTTGCAGAAGATCGTCCCTGCACGCGGCCCACCGAGCGTCTTGTGCGTCGTCGTCGTGACGACGTCAGCGCCAAACGCGATCGGGTTCGGGTGAAGGCCAGCAGCGACGAGACCAGCGAAATGCGCCATGTCGACCATCAGCAGCGCGCCGACTTCGTCAGCGATTTCGCGGAAGCGGGCGAAGTCGAGCTGGCGCGGGTACGCCGACCAGCCTGCGAGCAGCATCTTCGGGCGCCGCTCGCGCGCAATCCGCGCGACCTCGTCCATGTCGATCAGGCTGCTCTCGCGGTCGACCTCGTACGGCGCGATGTCGTACAAGCGCCCTGAGACGTTGATCTTCATCCCGTGCGTCAAGTGGCCCCCATGCGCGAGCGAGAGGCCCATGATCGTGTCCCCTGGTTGCAGCAGCGCGTGGTAGACGGCCGTGTTGGCCTGCGCGCCAGAGTGCGGCTGAACGTTGACGTGCTCAGCGCCGAACAGCGCTTTGGCACGATCGATCGCGAGCTGCTCAGAGATGTCGACCCACTCACAGCCGCCGTAATAGCGGCGGCCTGGGTAGCCCTCGGCGTACTTGTTCGTCAGCACAGAGCCTTGGCACTCGAGCACAGCGCGCGGGACGAAGTTCTCTGAGGCGATCGCCTCGAGCGTGCGCTGCTCGCGCTCGAGCTCTCCACGCAGGACCTCGGCGATCTCTGGGTCAACCTCGCTGAGCGGACGGTTGAAGTAGTCGGGGCTGAGCTCTGACATGGCGCCTCCTTGAGCGGACTGTGAAGACTGAATGCCCAGGCGCGCGGCGATTTGTGCTGACCGCTTCCCGGTGGTCGTTCCCACCTCAGGCGCCAGTCGCGGCAGCTGTCACGAGGCTAGCACGGAGCTGGGATCGGCGAAAGAGGACCCCCTGGCGCAGGCGCGTCGGCCTCAATGAGCGGCTTGCAGAAGCTCGCGCACAGCTTCAGTGGACAATGCCCCCTCGCGCAGGACGTGCCAGGCACCGGTCTGCTCGTAGTCGCGCAAATCGATCACGGTCGACGGCGTGCCAGGCAGGTCACCTCCGTCGAGCACGACGTCTGCGCCGGCGCGCATGCCGGCGGGCACGTCTTCGAGCCTGCTCGCGTCAGGCTGACCGGAGAGGTTGGCGCTCGACTGCATCACTGGCTCGCTGATCGACGACAGCGCGTGCAGGTTCTCTGGAAGCCACGGCACGCGCAGGCCGAGCGTCGAGGGGTCGCGCCGACAGGCGGCAACGAAACGTCCAGCGCGATTCTCGAGCAGCAGCGTGACAGGCCCTGGAAGCAGCGCGCCGAGTGCCTTTCGCTCGCGCTCGCCAAGCTCTGCGAGAGCCTGCAGCGCGGGCTCCAGCGCAAAGAACATGACCGCTGCTGGACGCGTCGCCGGTCGCCCCTTCAGCTCGTACAGACGCTGCGCTGCCTGCTCGTTCTCTGGGTCACAGCAGACGCCATAGACAGTGTCGCTCGGAAACACCGCGACGCCGCCGGCTGTCACGCAGTCGCGCAGCTGCTTGGCATCCTCGCTGGTGAGCGCCGTCGCCATCGTCGTCATCGCTCTCCCTTCACCACTCGCTCGATACCCGCCAAGTCGGGCACGAACCCCACTTTCTCAAACCCAGCCGTTTCGCACAGCTCGGCGACCGCAGAGGCCTGTCCAGCGCCGATCTCGAGGGCTACGAAGCGGACGCTCGCTTGCGCCGCAAGCTGGGCGATCAGCCTGCAGATCACGTCGAGCCCATCTGCGCCTGCGAACAGCGCCCCTGACGGCTCGTGTCTGACTATCTCTGGACTGAGCGTCGAACGCTCGCCGTCAGCGACGTAGGGCAGGTTTGCGAGCACAGCGTCAGGCAGGTCGCCGGCAGAGGAGGCGTCGAGCGTGCCCTCGTCGATGTCTGCGAGCAGGTCGGCGTGGATGAAGTCGACATCGAGCCCAAGCGCATGTGCGTTTGCACGGGCGACTTCGAGTGCGCCCTCGCTGACGTCGCTGCCGCTCACGTGCAGATCTGGTCGCTCGTGCTTGAGCGCGAGCGCAACCGCGCCGCTCCCTGTGCCAACGTCACGCACACGCGCCCCATCGGGCAAGCCGAGTGCGCATTCGACGAGCAGCTCCGTCTCAGGGCGCGGCACGAGCACGCGCTCGTCGAGCGCCAGCTCGATGTGGCGGAAGCCGCGATGGCCGACGATGTAGGCGACTGGCTCGCGCAGCACAGAGCGGCGCCTCACTGCGTCCTGAAAAGCACGGACGCTTTGGCCGGCGACAGACAGCTCACGATCGAGCAGCAGACGCTCGCGCGGCACTTCGAGCACGTGCGCGAGCAGCACTTCAGCGTCGAGCCGAGGCGTTTCGCAGCCGGCTGCGCTGATCGCCGTAATCGCGCCTTCGAGCGCGTCTTTGATCGAGCTGCCGCGAGTAGGCCTGCTCACGCGGCAGCCTGCGCCTGCAGTCGCCGGCGCTTCTCGTCGGCCTGCAGCGCAGCAGTCAGCTCGTCGAGCTGGCCTTCGAGCACGTCGTCGAGGTTGTGCACAGTCAGCTTGATGCGATGGTCTGTGACACGCCGCTCGCCGTAGTTGTACGTGCGAATCTTCTCTGCCCTGTCCCCCGTGCCGACCTGCGAGCGCCGGTCGGCGGCGAGCTCAGCCTGCTGTTCGGCGAGCGCGCGCTCGTAGATTCGCGCGCGCAGCACGCGCAGCGCCTTCTCACGGTTCTGCAGCTGAGACTTCTCGTCTTGCATCGAGACGACGATGCCCGACGGCTTGTGCGTGATGCGCACGGCTGAATCGGTCGTGTTGACCGACTGCCCGCCTGGACCAGACGAGCGATAGACGTCGATCTGCAGATCGTTGGGGTCGACGTGCACGTCGACGTCCTCCGCCTCAGGCAAGACTGCGACAGTTGCTGTCGACGTGTGGATGCGCCCTTGGGACTCAGTTGCAGGGACGCGCTGCACGCGATGGGTGCCGCCCTCGAACTTGAACACCGAGTAGGCGCCGTCGCCCTTGATGGCGAACGTGTACTTGCCGTCGCCGATGTCCATCGCCTCCGACTGCCAGCCACGACGTTCGGCGTACTTCGTCAACATGCGATAGAGGTCGCCCGCCCAGAGACCAGCCTCGTCGCCCCCTGCGCCACCTTGGATTTCGACGATCACGCTCTTCTCGTCGTTGGGGTCGCGCTCGACCATCGCCATGCGGATCTCCTCCTCGAGCTGCTCGATCCGCTCGCGTGCCGCTGTCAACTCGTCGCGTAGCTCTGAGTCCTCCTCCTCGGCCAGCAGTTCTTCGGCGCCACCAGCAGTTTCCTGGGCTTCGCGCCACTGCTCAGCAAGCTTCGCTGCGGGCTCTAGCTGCCTGTAGGCGCGACCGACCTCGGCGTAGCGTTCGCGATCGGAGATCACTTCAGGGTCGGTCATCTGCTCGCCGAGCTCGGCGAAGCGGCTTTCGATCTGGCTGACGAGGTCTTCGATCATCGCGACCTCAGTCTATGGGCCGCGCTCGCGGCCGCCCGGCGCTGCGCTCAGGCGACAACCTCAACGCCGACCAAGTCCTCGGCCGACAGCGCGCCAGGCGTCTCTTTCTCGAGCACGGCCTCGAGCGCAGCGATCGCGACGGCCAGCTGGTCGAGGTCTGGCTCGCGCGTGGTCAGCAGCTGCAGCTTCAGCCCAGGCCACATGATCGCGCGCACCCAGCGGCGGCTGCGGTTCTTGCCTGCGAACTTGATCAGCTCGAAGGAGATGCCGGCGATCACGGGCACGCCGAGGATGCGCGTCGCGACCAGCCAGTACCAAGCCGGCAGGCCGATCGGCGCGAACACGAAGATCGCGACGATCATCACGACGAGCAGGAAGCTCGTGCCGCAGCGGGGGTGCAGGCGCGAGAAGCGCTGGGCGTTGACGGGCGTGAGCGGCAATCCAGCCTCGAAGCACGAGATCGTCTTGTGCTCGGCGCCGTGGTACTCGAACACACGACGCAGATCGCGCAGGCGCGAGAGCAGCAGCATGTAGCCGAGGAAGATGCCGGTGCGCAGGCAGCCCTCGATCAACCAGAACAGGAACGACGAGCCGAGCTGACCCTTGATCAGGCTCGTCAGGCCGACTGGGATCAAGAAGAACAGGACGATCGAGAAGACGAGCGCGACGAGCACCGTCCCGAACCACACTGCCTTCGGAATCTCCTCTGGCTCCGCCTCCTTGGCCTCGCCTTCAACCTGGCCATCGGACTGGTTCTCGTCAGCTGGTTCAGGCGGCAGCTGTGCGTTGGCCGAGACCTCGAGCGCACGGAAGCCGATCACGAGCGACCCACCTAGCGCGACTACTCCGCGCACGATCGGCAACCGCAACAGGCGATGGCGCTTGAGCGCCGAGTCGAGCGGGAAGCTCGTCACCTCGATCTCGCCGAGCGCCGCCTCCTCAGGCGAGCGCTCACCCTCGGCGAGCTGCTCTGCGCTCGGCTTGCGCACAGCCACAGCCCAGTTGGAGACGCCGCGCATCATCACGCCCTCGAGCACGGCCTGTCCGCCGACAGGGGCGTCCCGGCGTGCGTTCAGCTGACCGTCAGCATCGGCATCGATGCCGGCGGGCGCCGGAGGCTCGACGCCGTTCGGCACGTGCTGTGCGCCGTTCGTGCTTGCTGCTTCAGTCGGGTTGTCCGTCTCGACCGTCGTCGTCGGCGAACCGGCCAGACGGGAGGACATCGGTCTACTTGGCGGACCGAGTCTGCGCCAAGCGGCCTTTGGCCACGCGACGCTGGAAGCGCTCGACACGACCGCCGCTGTCCATCAGCTTCTGCCGGCCGGTGTAGAACGGGTGGCAGTTCGAGCACACCTCGACCCGCAGCTCGTCCTGCGTAGCGCGCGTGATGAACTCGTTGCCGCACGTGCAGTGCACGCGTGCCCGTGTGTACGTCGGATGGATCTTGGTCTTCATCGTTCGCTCATTCTAGCGGCCGTCGTCGTCCGGGCAAGCGATGGCTCCGTCTCGCCGTCGCTGCGTCACGCCGTCGGCTTGCCCACCGTCGGCTTGGTCGCGCCCGAGCCGGATCCGGTTGACGTCGAAGGTTCTTCTTCCTCCGCCTGTCCCGGTTGCAGACATCTCGACGTGACCCGTTCGGCGCGCTTGATCACGTGGCCTTTGGCGTTCAGCCAGCGGAAGCGCACGAGACCGCGGTAGGAAGCAGGTGCCGACAGGTTCGAGACCTGCTTGAGGTACTTGTAGACCTTGACTTTGGCGTCGGAGGAACGCCACACACCGAGGCCAGGGAAGTTGACTGTGTGGTATTCGAGTTCTTCAGGGGCGCGCTCCTCGAGGTCGATCCGCATCGCCATCCGCACGGCGCCGGGCATCGCTGTCATTTCAGCAGCGAACCCGACGAGGCGCTGTTCCTGCGCGGCCGACGTGACGCATTCTTCGATCGTCGCCGAGGCACCACCGCCTGGAGGCGGCGTCGTCGTGATCTGCTGCGTGCTCAGCTCATCTGCGGCCAAAGCGGTCCGGGCTACCGCCCTGCCGGCATCGAGCGCGCCCAGCAGCACGAGCGCGCAGCCCACGGCGAGCAGCGCAAACCCTCCGAGCGCGCGGACGTGCCACCCCTGCATGATCGAACGGCTCTCCATGACAACCCCCTAACACCGACTTCGCGCGGATGTTTCGCGCAAAGCCTCAGCTACAGGATTTGGTACAGAGGCCCGTCGCCGCCCTCGGGCGTCGTGAGCCGTCCGCCCTTCGCCGTGATCGCCCCGCACTGCACGCAGTTGGTGTAGTTGACGATCACGTCGACGTCGCCGTGCTCAGGCGCATCCTCAGGGATCTCATACACCCCGGCAGGGCACATCCAGCGCCACGTCTCGGCGATCTCGCGCGGGACGTTTTTGTGCAGCCGGATGTGGTTCGGCGCATCGTCGCGCGTCGCGTTGCCTGTGATGAACACCGACGAGAGCTTGTCGAAGATGTATTTGCCGTCCGGCTTCGGATAGGACTTGGCGGTGTCGCCGACGAACATCGGCTTCGCGTCATTGCGGTGCCAAGAGAGGCGTCCGGGCGGCAGCTTGCCTTTCGTCGCGATCGCCAGGTTGACGATCGGCCCACCTGCGATGAAGCCCTTCTGGAAGGGCTGGCGCGTGTTGCGCACCTCGTAGAGCTCCTTGCCGGTGACGGAGTCCTCGATCGCCTGCTCGAAGGACTCGAAGCTCGATTCGCCGCGCGCGAGCGAGGCATAGATCGCCTCGGCGGCGAGTTTGCCCGAGTTGATCGCGTGGTGCACGCCCTTCAGCGAGACCGTGTCGACCATCCCGCCTGCGTCGCCGATCAACAGCGCGCCAGGCATCGTCAGCTTCGGCATCGACCAGTAGCCGCCACCTGGCAGCGCCTTGGCGCCCCACGCGACGCGCTCGCCGCCCTCGAGGATGCCCTTGACGAGCGGGTGCGTCTTGAACAGCTGCAGCAAATCGTGCGCTGAGGTCGTCGCGTCGGCGTACTCGAGGTCGATCACGAAGCCGATCGAGACGAGATCGTCGCCCGTCTTCTCGTCCTTCATCGGGTAGATCCACGTGCCACCGATCTGGCCGTACTTCGGCGACAGCTTCAGCGGCCACGGGCCGATCGTGTGGATCAGGCGGTCGAGCGGCTTGGCGACCTTCCAGACCTCCTTGACGCCGAGCTCCCAGACCTGCGGCTCACGATCCTTGGCGAGGTCGAACTCGCGGATCGCGGCGCCGGTCAAGTGCCCCCAGCAACCCTCTGCGAGCACGGTCGCCTGCGCCTTGATGTCCGTCCCAGGCTCGAAGTTGCCGAGCGGCTCGCCGTCCTTGCCGCGACCCTTGTCGCCTGAGCGCACGCCGACGACGCGGCCGTCCTCGACGACGAGCTGCGTGGCTGAGGTCTCGGTGAGGATGTACGCACCTGCCTCCTCGGCGATCCGCTGCTGATAGCGCGCCAGCGCCGAGACCGAGACGACCTCGTTGCCGTGGTTCTTGAACGGCGGCGGCGGCGGAATCCGCACCTTCGTCTTCGCAGTCGGCGTCATGTAGACCGCCTCCTTGTCGACTTCACCGAAGGCAAAGCCCTCTTCGCGCCACTGCTCGCGGGTCATGTCTGGGAACAGCTCCTGCAGCGGTCCAGGGCGCATCACGGCGCCCGACAGGTTGTGCCCGCCGCACGTCTTCGCCTTCTCGACGACCGCCACCGGCACTTCGCCGAGCCGCTCCATCGTCTCGGGGTCGTCCGCCAGCAGCTGCAGCAGGCGGTTGGCGCAAGCGAGCCCGGCGGTACCGCCGCCGACGATCGCGACGCCGACCTCGATCAGCTCTTCCTCGTCGTCCAGCCCGTGCTTGATGAACTCCTTCTGCGGGTTGACCGGCGGGGGGAACTGATCGGGTGCGACCTTGCCGTTGTGCGAGCCGTTCGCGGACATGCGACCTCCTAGGAGCCCTTCTTCGCCTTCACTGCCTCGGTCAACTTCGGCAGGATCTTGTTCAGATCGCCGACGATGCCGAGGTCGGAGAACTCGAAGATCGGCGCGTTTGCGTCCTTGTTGATCGCGACGATGTTCTCCGAAGCCTGCATCCCGACCTTGTGCTGGATCGCGCCTGAGATGCCCGCTGCGAGGTACAGCTTCGGGGCGACAGTCTTGCCCGTCTGGCCGATCTGCGCGGCGTAGGGGTACCAGCCGGCGTCGACGACAGCACGCGTGGCCGCGACGGCGCTGTTGCCGCCGAACGCCTGCGCGAGCTGCTCTGCGAGCTCGAAGCCCTCGGCCTTGCCGAGGCCGCGGCCGCCGGCTACGAGGATGTCGGCACCCTCGATGTCGACATCCGCCCCGCGCTGTTCGCCACGCGTGACCATCGTTGCCTGCTGTGCCTGCGGGCTGAGCTCAAAGCTCAGCTGCTCGACCGACGCGTCTGCGTCACCGCTCTGCTTGATCTCAAACGCGTTCAGGCGACCGATGATGATGCCGACGCCCGAGCGGTACTTGATTTCGGAGATCGCCGAGTCACCGAGGATCGGACGCTCTGCGATCAGCTCGCCGCCCTCCGCCCTGACGTTCGTGACCTCCATCGCCACGCCCGCACCGAGTCGCGCAGCGAGGCCGGCACCGATCTCGAAGCCGAGCAGACCTCCGCCGAACAGCGCGTACTTGTAGCCGCCGTCGGTGATCGCTTTTGCCATCGCGTCGACGAGCGGCTGGGCGAGCCCTTCTGGCCCCTCGGCGACGAGCACCTTCTTCGCGCCGTATTTGCCCAGCGATGCAGCGAGGTCCTGCGGCACGTTCTCGCCGAGCAGGATCGCGTGCGCCTCGCCGCCGATTTCGGCTGCGAGCTTTGCGCCCTCAGAGACGGCGCCGAGCGAGTTCTTGTTGATCGCGCCGTCGTAGTGCAGCGCGTAAACCAGGATGTTCGCCATTTAGATCAGCTTCCTCTCGTCGAGCCAGGCAACGATCTTTTCGACCGTCTCGCCGGTGTCCTCGTCCTCGATGATCTCGCCAGCGGCCTTTGCCGGCGGGGCCTTCGCGGCGACCCACTGAGCGGCTGAGTGCTCGCCGCCGACTTTGGAGCCGTCGATGCCGACGTCGCCGATGCCGACCGTGTCG
>OUNM010084770.1_pt1 | contig 10580 bp, 6 predicted proteins | sample 1769961 | NCBI WGS metagenome assembly OUNM01 (sample SAMEA3914820, study PRJEB12502) | metagenome | biome: forest; material: soil | place: USA | collected 2012-03-12 | depth 0.3 m
ACGGTGGACGTATACGATGTGGTAGGCACCAAAGTATCCACCCAACACCTTGGCTATCAGACAAATCAAGTGGATTTAAGCACTTTGGCAACAGGGGTGTACACATTGAGCCTGAAAAACAAAATCGGGGCACGGCAAGTAAAGGTAGTGAAGCAATAAAATTCCGGACGCAAATGTTTCCGTGCTTTTCTTAGTTTTACCTTCGAAAGGCACGCATTCTCATGACAAAATTCTCCCTTCTTTTCGTTGCTTGTTTTGGATGCATCGGGGTCTGTGCACAACAGGCACCGCAAGTCCCTCCTATAAGCGTAGGGGCCGAACAAACCAAGCAATACCTTCCCCTTTTGAAGCATAAAAAGGTAGCACTGGTCGTGAACAACACGGCACAGGTCGGAAACGAACATCTGCTGGACTATTTGTTGGCCCAAAAAGTGGACGTGGTGAAAATATTCAGTCCCGAGCACGGTTTTCGTGGCGATGCCGACGCAGGCGAGAAGGTAGAAAGCACAAAAGACGCAAAAACAGGACTGCCGATCGTCTCCTTGTATGGCGACAATAAAAAGATCAAGAAAGAACAGCTGGAGCAGGTGGATGTCATCGTGTTCGACATCCAAGATGTGGGGGCCCGGTTTTTCACCTATCTGAGCACCTTGCATTATGTGATGGAAGCCTGTGCGGAAAACAAAAAAAAGCTCGTCTTATTGGATAGGCCCAACCCCAATGGAGATTACGTGGACGGCCCTGTCCTAGAAAAAGGATTTACTTCGTTTGTGGGCATGCACCCTATTCCCATCGTACATGGAATGACATTGGGGGAACTGGCCACCCTAATCAATGCGGAAAAATGGTTGAAGGACAGTTTGGCCTGCGATTTGGCAGTATCAAAATGCAAAAACTACACACATTCAACTCCTTATGCTCCTCCTATTAAACCATCCCCTAATCTTCCGAATAAACAGGCAATCCGCTTATACCCTTCTGTATGTCTGTTCGAAGGAACCGTTGTAAGCGTGGCCCGTGGCACCGACACTCCCTTTCAGATGATCGGAATACCCGACTCCAACGGGACCGGATTTTCCTTCACCCCAAAGAGCATTCCGGGAATGGCCAAAAAGCCCCTTTACGAAAATAAAACCTGCTTTGGCAAAGACCTTCGGCAAGTAGAACCCAAAGCGGAAGTAGACCTCTCCTACCTCATCGAAATGTATGCCTCCTATCCGTTCAAAGAAAAATTCTTTAATTCATTTTTCAACAAGTTAGCAGGCAATGCCACATTGCAACAGCAAATCAAAGACGGAAAGACCGAAGACGAAATACGCCGTTCTTGGCAAGTCCAATTGGATCTATTTAAAGACAAACGAAAGAAATACCTGCTCTACTCCGAGTAAGAAAAAAGAAAATCGACTATGCGCATTGTATTTATGGGCACGCCAGAATTTGCCGTGCCGTCTTTGGAAATACTCGTGGAGGCAAACTATGAGGTAGTGGGAGTCGTCACGGCTCCCGACAAACCTTCCGGTCGAGGCTTGCAGCTGACCTCTTCTGCCGTGAAAGAATGCGCTGTACGCTTTGGAATTCCTGTCTTGCAACCTGAAAAGCTGAAAAGCACGGAATTTTTGGAAGCTTTGAAACAACTAGAAGCGGACCTTTTTGTTGTCGTAGCCTTCCGCATGTTGCCAGAGGCAGTATGGAACATGCCTCCCAAAGGCACATTCAATCTGCATGCCTCCCTACTTCCCAATTACAGAGGAGCCGCGCCCCTGAACTGGGCCATCATAAACGGAGAAAAGGAAACAGGGTTGACGACTTTTTTCCTGCAACATGAGATCGATACAGGTGACATGATCTTGCAAGAGAAAGAAGGGATTTCGGAAGAAGACACGATAGGCACCTTGTACGAACGGATGAAGAAAAAGGGCGCCGGTCTAGTACTTAAAACTGTACAAACTATCCAAAAAGGAAATGTGGAAACACACCCGCAAGTTTGGACAGAAAAGATACAACCTGCTCCCAAAATATTCAAGGAAGACTGTCAAATACAATGGGATCAAACAGCCCAGAGCGTCCACAATCTGGTACGGGGGCTTTCTCCCTATCCCGCCGCTTATTGTTTACTGAATGGAAAAATATGCAAGATTTTTACCACAAAACTCACTAGTGAGCAAACTAATAATGTTGAAACAAATAATTTCCTGACAGACAATAAATCTTTTCTCAAAGTTTCCTGTTCGGATTATTATCTTCACATTGTGGCCTTGCAACTGGAAGGCAAGAAGAAAATGGGGATTGAGGAGTTTTTAAGGGGTACAAAAGTAGAAACGATCGCATGAATATATCCATCATAGCCGCGATAGCCGAAAATGGGGCCATTGGAAAAGACAACAGGCTCCTTTGGAAATTACCGGCCGACATGAAATTGTTCAAAGCATTGACTACCGGCCATCATGTGATCATGGGCAGGAAAACCTTCGATTCCATGGGGGCAAAACCCTTGTCGAACCGGGTCAACGTCGTAGTCTCCAGACAAAAAGATTTCCATCCCGAAAATTGTGTGACATGCAGCTCGATAACGGAAGCGCTCCAGATCGCAGAAAAGGAAGAGGAAAACGAGGCATTCATCATCGGGGGCGGCGAGATCTACCAATTGGGGATGCACCTGGCCGATACGATGTACCTTACGCGCGTGCACGTGACAATTCCCGGAGATGCCTTCTTTCCCCCTTTCGAAGACTCCGAATGGGAATTGGTAGAAAAAACGTATTATTCCAGGGATGACAAGAATGAATACAGCTTCGATTTTTGCGTCTACAAGCGGAAAGGTTCCTAAGTTTGGGGTTTTCTAATTTGCATGAACATTCCTTTTCTTTCTCTTCTCGGTTCTTTTTATTATTTCTTTGTGTAGCTTCACAGCCTCAGGATCACCAAGGGATTTTTTTCCCTATTTTTCGAGCAAAATACTCCCCATGCGCATTACACTCTTTTTGGTCTGTTTGTTTACCTACCTCTTGGACATCCAAGGTGCCGTTCCTTTGGATTCGATCGGGATGACCAAACAGGAGGGCAAGTTTTATATTCGTTACCTGGTAGGACCAGGAGAGACCATTTACCGGATCTCCACGAAATATGGCATTCCCATTTCCGATTTACTTGAATTGAATCCCCAATTGGAAAGTGGCTTGAAAACAGGTCAAATGCTCTTGATCCCCTATGCGCCGGAAAAAAAACCTGCCCCTGAAATAGATGACAACCAATACCATACGGTAGAAAAAGGGGAAACTTTCTTCAGCATTTCCCGGAAGTACAATATTCCCGTCGGAGAGTTGTTGAAAGCCAACAACATCGAATTAAAAGCAGGACAGAAAATAGTCTTGAAAAAGGGCCCTTCCACCACCGTCAAACAAACAGAAGAAAACGACAATTCGACCAGTTTCAATGCGGGCTCCACCAAGGCGGATCTAAGTGAAGTGAAGGAAACAGCCAAAGAGACAAAACAAACAAAGGCACCTGCTCCAGAACCTACTGCCGACAAAACTACCAAGGAAACAGACATGGCAGCCAATGTCCCTGCCAAAAGCGCTCCAACAGAAACATCCCCTACCTCCTATTCCGACTATACGAATAGCACCAAACGCGTGTTGGTGATTCCGTTTGATCCTTATCTTTATTTTTCGGATGCAGACGACGAAATTGCCGGAGTTTCCCATATCCACCGCACAAAGGTCCGGCAAGCCTTCCGGAAAAGATTAAATGCCTATTTGGAACCTAAAGGATTTGAGACGATCCATCTTCTGGGAGGAAATGCAAAGGACTCCACTACAGACTTGAACCGTATTTACAGTTCCATCTCTTATACGTATGACGACGTGATGATGACAGGGATCCGGCCGGATGACAAACCCATTAATCCGCTTGCTACAGGGTCGGCCAAAAAAGACAAAACTCCTTCCAACCACCCTCCAGCCTTGCAATCCAGGGCCAGCTTGGCAAAAGACGATGCCAAGTATTTTGCGGTCAAGATCAAAGACCCCAATTTCTTCCCATTTTTCGATGCCAAGTACCGTCCCGATTATTTTATTTTCGTGAGCCAATTCGAGATAAAGACCAATTACGAAAATTGCTTGGACCGGGCCCGCCAAAATTACGAACGGACATTCGTGACCCATTTTTCGATTTTTGACAAGACCGGTACCCAGATTTCCGGCGGCAAATTGAGGAGCAATTACGAATCGGGCACGAACAACTTAGAAAAAATCCTTGCGGACAACATCCCAGGCATGGCAGAGCAGATCATGGCAGAATTGCCCAAATAAAACCCTCTTCCTTTTGACGGTTTTCTACCTGATTTATCCTAAAAGGTACCCATTATCTTTCACGTCTTACACCAGGAAAAGCCATAAAAAAGAACATTTCAATGAATTAAATTAGACAAAATAAAGAATTAATTAAATTTTTCTAGTATTATCTTCATTCTTTTCCCTAATTTATGTCTTGCAAACCCGGTCGTGATCCAGAACTGTCTGGCTAGTTGACCGTACTACCGTGGAGTAAAGACGTGCTGAATTTTGAATCTTAAATGCCGTATTTTTTTAGTATGTTGTTTTGTGAGTTGCTTTGTTTGGGCGCAAAGCCTTCACTTTGAGAACATCACGAAAGCAGATGGCTTGTCTCAAGACTATGTCCTCTCCTTGCATCAAGACAAGATGGGCTTTTTGTGGATCGGGACATACGCTGGTTTACAACGGTATGATGGTTCCGAGTTCTTACATTTTTCCCACGATCCGTCCGATTCTTCTTCCATTTCCAACAATGTGACCCATGCCATTTTTGAAGATGGCCGAGGCCGGCTCTGGTTTGGCACAGAAAGCGGTTTGAATCTCTTTGACCCGCGCACAAATAGCTTTCAACGATTCTATCCTGACACTACCACTTCCTTAGGAGAAGCAACTGGGCATATCCGTACCATTGTACAAGAAAAAAATGGGAAAATGTGGTTGGCCACCTATGGAGGAGGCTTATTTTCATTTCAACCAGAGACGAAAAAGTGGCAACATTTTTACAAAAAAAACGACTCCCCTCATTCGCTTCCCAGCAATTACCTCAACACCTTGTTTTTGGACAAAGAGGGGATGCTATGGGTGGGGACAGAATCCGGCGGTTTGTCTGCTTATTCGGCTGAAAAAGAAGAATTTATAATCTATGGTCCGGAGGAAGGGCTGACTGATAATACCATTGCCTGTATTTCACAACGGAAAGACGGAAAGCTCTGTATCGGAACATGGAGGGGCGGCCTGAACCTGTTTGATCCCGGGCAACGAAAATTTTGCGACGTGTCCTATCTTCCAGATGTCATCGCCAAAGACAATACCATCCGCACCTTGGTGCAAAATGAAGACGGTTCCCTCTGGGTAGGAACCCAAAATGGATTGGTATTCTATCGTTCCCAAGAAAACACAGCAGATGTCTACCGAAACAATCCTCATATCGCCAACAGCCTTGGTTTTCATTATGTGTGGTCCCTGTTGAAAGACAACACTGGGATTCTTTGGATCGGGACATTTGGAGGAGGGTTGAGCAAATTGGATCCCCTGGCCAATCGTTTCCATTCTATCCGAACAGACACAGGGCCATGCAGCCTACCAGATGAAAACATCACCTGTTTTTTGCAAGACAGCCAAGAACGGACCTGGGTAGCAAGCATAAGTGGCGGAATCCATATTTTTAAAAAACAGGGCTCCTGTATAACGGGAGAATTGGTAAGAAACCTCTTGAGAGGACAACATGTCAACACCCTTTACGAAGACCGGTGGAAAACAATTTGGTGCGAGGCAGGGGGAAAGTTGTACCATTACCAAGCCGATCTCCACCTTATTTCGGTCATGGATCTTTCCCATCGGGAAAAAGAAAAGAACGTAGGATTTACCATCTATGCATTTGCCGAGGATCAAGAGGACAATCTTTGGATGGGCGGCTGGAATACCGGCTTACTTAAATTGCCCAAAACAAACAGGGCAAAGCGCCTGCTAAGCCCTGCCGATTTCCAAACGTTCAAACATAGTCCGGAAGACCCGACCTCGCTCCCATCCGACATCATTTGGTCTTTGAGAGCGACCGGGCTCAAATTGTGGATAGGCTCAGGACGCGATCTATGCGTCTATGAAAATGGAAAAGGATTTTCTAAACTAAAAAAGAAAGACAAAGCCAGCATTTTCGGTTTCTATTTGGAAAAAGAAAATGCGCTTTGGCTGGCAAGCGGAGGAAGTGGTTTACAGCAAGTGGATGTCCGAAGCGGGCAACTGAAGGCCCCTCACACTTCCCTCTTGACGTCTACTTCTTTATTGGGCATCGAGGGAGTGGGGAATCACCTGTGGCTAAGTTCCGACGGTGGGCTCTACCGGATGAACCTGAAAAATCTTCGCACGACGCATTATACCACAGCAGATGGATTGCCCACCAATGCTTTTTCGCTGCATGGAATGGTCAAGGTACAGAACGGGCATCTTTTGTTCGCTTCCATGAAAGGAATCGTGGAGATAGATCCCTCCACGTTCATCGACAATGTGCGCAAACCCATCCCCTATATCACGGACCTCACCTTGTTCGATGTCCCCGTCTCGTTGGAACATGGAAATAAAAAAGACAGAAAGCTCGACTCTTCCTTTTTGTTTGCAAAAGAAGTCGTGTTAAAGCATTCCGAAAATGTATTCACGATCCATTTTTCCTCCATTCAATACACAGCCAATTCCAAAACACGCTACATGTACCACATGGGAGGCTTTGATACAAAATGGTACGAAGTGGGAAGCGGCCACAGGAAAGCTACGTATACCAATTTGGATCCCGGAACCTACGTATTTCAAGTAAAAGCCGCCAACAGCGATGGCATCTGGAGCGACAAAATAGCCACCATGACCTTTGTCATCCAACCTCCCTGGTGGCAGACGTGGTGGTGCAAATGGTTGACCGGTTTGGCAATCTTGACCAGTCTATGGCTCATCTTCCAGCTTCGGACGCGTGCCATAAAAAACAGGAACAAATTGCTGCAAAGGGAAATTCACAATAGCACCCGCGATTTGGTGGAGGCCAATGAGCTTCTGAAAGAACAAAATGAAGAAGTGACCCGGCAATCGGAACGGATTTTGGAGCAACAACAAGAACTTTTGAATAGAAAGGCGGAGGTGGATGACCGGAACCAATCCTTGGAAAGTCTGAACAAGGTCAAGGACATGTTGTTCTCCGTGATCGCTCATGACATTCGGAATCCGGTACACAATTTCAAAGCATTGATCCAATTGGCCTTGTTGGAGGCTCCCGAGAAAACAAAGGAAATTCTTTTGCAGGCAGATTCGCAGGCCAAAAGTTTGTCCGACATGACTACCAGTCTGCTAGATTGGGCTATTTTCCAAAGTCAAAAAATAGAATTGCAAAAGGAAGTCACCTCCCTTTCTGCCTGTTGCCGGGAAGTGGTGGAAGAGTTGCTTCCCATCGCCAAAATCAAGAATATCCACCTTTCCTGTCAGATCAGCCTGCACTTATATGCCCTGTGTGACAAAAATGCGTTAAAAACAGTGTTGCGGAACTTGGTGACCAATGCACTCAAATTTACCTATGCCAATGGGCGGGTCACCGTGAAATTACAGCTATCCGAGGAAGAGGGAAAGGCTATGATTTCGGTACAGGATACGGGAGTCGGAATGGACCAGGACAAGATCGCCCTGCTCTTCCAGTTCCACTCGTCAAAAAAAACGAGGGGTACAAAAGGAGAAATGGGATCCGGATTAGGGTTGGTTTTCTCCTACGAACTCAACAAACTGAACGGAGGCGACATAAAAGTAGAGAGCACAGTAGGAGAAGGAAGTGTTTTTCATATCCAATTTGAACCTGTTCCTGGTGAAAATGGAACCGAAGAGCCTTTGCCGGAGTATCCCGAATTTTCTACGCCGGAAGCCGCCCCTGCCCTATCCGAAAGCATCGAACTGCACAAAGCCACCTTGAAAGGGAAGGTCATTTTCTTGGTGGACGATGATATTATCTTACGGGAGAACTTGAACCGGTACCTCTGCGATATTTTTGAGATCTATGAATTCAACTCCGCAGAAGAGGCCTTGCAAGAGACGCAACGCCTCATCCCCGATCTTATGATCGTGGACCTTAACTTACCCGGTATGTCGGGGCTTGACTTCGTGAAAAAAGTAAAATCGCAAGACGCTACTTCCCATATCGCCAGTTTTATCCTTTCGGGAGAAACGAGGGCAGAATGGCGCTTAAAAGGGTTCGAATACGGGGCGGACGCCTACCTGACAAAACCCTTCGACAAACAGATCTTATTGGACAAAATCGGCCACTATTTTATCCAGCAAGAGAAAAAAATAAAACGGTATCTCTTTGATTCAGAGGTGGGAGTAGGCACCATTACCGACAATCCCTTGAACAAGGCCTTCCTAGAAAAATTGGTGCGCGCCATTGAAACACATCTGGGCGACGCGGATATAAATGCAGATTCCCTCTGCGACGAAATGGCCATGAGCCGTTCTTCTCTGTACCGGAAATTGAAGAGTCTTACAGGCCATTCCGTCAACGATTTCATTCGGAATATCCGCCTGAAGAAGAGTTTGGAACTGATCAAACAACGGGAGCTGAATATTTCACAAGTAGCCTATGAAGTGGGATTCAATAGCCTGTCTTATTTTACCAGTTGCTTTAAAAAACACTTTGGCTTCAGCCCATCCGATTTTCAAAAGGGAAAACAATAAGCCACGGAGTCAAGAGACAGAAAAATTTGGTTTTTCCATGAATGGTACGTTATATCTCCTTCTTTTATCCTTTCTTAACCTGAACTACCCAAGGGATTTTACGTAGTTAACATCATATGTTTCCCAACTCCAAAATCAAGGACGTCTGACAGGATGGTATGGCTAGAAAAAGTATTGACATTCGGGATTCGCGATTTTGACGACTTCGAAAACGTACGGAAACTCCGGTTGTTGAATTTATTGGTCATTTCCGACGCATTTGCCTGCTTCTTTTACACGTTATTGGGCTTCTTCTCCGGACATCAGGTCTTTACAAAATTGAGCCTGGTCGCCACGCTTGTGTTAATCGGGATTTACCTCCTTCTTTATTTTCAGAAACTCCAATGGGCCTTGGGCTCCTTAATCACATTCGGGACGTGTTATGTATTTTTTTATGTGTATTATTTTGCCGATATCGGAATCGAATACTATATCATCAGCGGAATAGTGACTCTTTCCTTCGTATTCGGAAACAAGTCCTATATCCAGTTTTTTCTATTTGCTTTGTTGTGCATCACCTTGCTCCTTATCCAAATATTGGACCAATATTTTGCCACCAAAGTTTCCAGCTTCAACCATGAAGTGGCGGAGTGGGTCAAGTATCCCAACATCGCGTTCAGCATTTTCCTTATCTACATGACAGTACGGCAATACCACATCGATTTGGATAAATCATTGGCTATCATCAAAGAACAAAATCAGGACCTGGAAGCCAAAAACCATCAAATATCCGAACAAAAGGCTTCTTTGGAACATACCAATCAGGCAAAGAACAAGATCCTGTCCATCATCGCACACGACCTACGTGGACCGGTAGGAACACTGAAAGGGGCCTTGTATTTATTGACGAACAATGCCCTGGGAGAAAAAGACCGGGATAATTTAGTCCAAAAATTGTACGACTCCACGCTTCATACGGCCGACTTTCTGGATTTACTCCTTCTCTGGGGCAAGAGCCAATTTGAAGGGAGCAAAGTATACATTTCGCATTTTGACCTCGTAAAAGTCATGGATGGCATCATCCCCCTACTTAACGACCAGGCCCAGATGAAATTTATCACGATTACCTCCACCTATTCAGGAGAGATCCACATGCAGTCAGACAAAGACCTTATCCATACCTCCATCCGCAATCTCTTGAACAATGCCGTCAAGTTTACGCCCCAACATGGAAAAATAGAGGTGACCATCCTTCCCCGAGACCCCTTTGTGGACATTGTCATCCAAGACAACGGGACGGGGATTTCGAAGGAAAACTTGCCAGGTCTTTTCAGTATGGAACCGATTAAGCGAGACGGGACTATGGGAGAAAAAGGGGTCGGCCTTGGTTTAATGCTGGTCAGAGAATGTGTCGAAAAATGCCAAGGGAGTATCCAAGTGGATTCTATGGCAGGAATGGGTACCTCCTTCACCGTCACATTGCCTCTGCGTTATGTAAGCCACTGAACTCCTTCCGAATGAGGATCTACCTCCCGATTTCAAGCTCTTCCCAAAAGCAGACGGTATCTTCCAAGAAAACAAGAGGCTTCCCACGAAACAAAAAATAAAAAAAGTAGGGAAGCTGTGCTTACAATTGGGCACCTCGGTCGTCACAGGATAATCACCTTATCTCCCCACTCTGCGGATTAGCCCTGGATTCCAATGGAAGTAAAAACAAAATGGCCTCTTTCTATCTCCACCTTTACCGGAAAACTCACCCTGCTTATCCTCGTCTCCTGTGCAAGCCTCTTGCTCTTTCTAACGCTCTTATTTGGCCGAATAAATCCATTTCAACAAGGGGCTGACGAAGGC
>OUNM010527364.1_pt1 | contig 10575 bp, 7 predicted proteins | sample 1769961 | NCBI WGS metagenome assembly OUNM01 (sample SAMEA3914820, study PRJEB12502) | metagenome | biome: forest; material: soil | place: USA | collected 2012-03-12 | depth 0.3 m
CTGCAAGAGGCACAAGCCGCCGCCGCGCGTCCGCATCTGGCTGGGCCCTTCACATGCGTGCAGTCTACAGAAGAGCGGCGAGCTCGAATGCTGGGGAAAGAACGACGCCGGACAGCTCGGTGATCGCACCCAGACGACGCGCGCGTTGCCCGCGCCCGTCCTCAACGTCGGCAAGATCGACGACCTCGCTATCGGCGCGCGACATACGTGCGCGCTCGCGAGCGGCGGCGTGCGCTGCTGGGGAGATGGCGCTCGCGGCCAGCTCGGCACCGGCCTCACGACTCCGCTCAGCACGCCCACCGTTCCGGTCATCGCTCACAGCGCTGCGCTCGCGGGCGTCACCGCCATCGCGGCCGGCGGCGATCGATCGTGCGCGCTCACGCCCGAAGGCGCTCGCTGCTGGGGCGACGGCGTGGTCGAAGCCGACGAGCCGAGCGGCTTCCATGGGCTCGCCACGAAGATCGCGGTGGGCGAGGGCTTCGCATGCGCAGCGTTCGCCGAGCCGCAGACCGTTCGCTGCGTCGGCGCCGACGATCGCGGACAGAGCGCAGCGCACCAGCCGATCGTCACCGGAGCGACCATCGCGGGGATGACCGCGGGCGCGAGGCATGCGTGCGTCGTCCTCGACAACGGCGACGTGCAGTGCTGGGGCGCGAACGACCAAGGCCAGCTCGGCGACGGAACGCACAACGATTCGCGCGTCCCTGCGCTCGTTCACATGCCGCCCGCCGTCGAGGTGCGCGCAGGAAGCTCGTTCACGTGCGCGCGCCTCCGCAACAACACGATCGCGTGCTGGGGCGACAACCGCGCACACCAGCTCGTCAACGGCACGTCGCAGGCGAGCTCGTCACCGAGCCCGGTCCCGGGCATCGTCGGCGCTCAGGAGCTCGCGATCGGAGGCGATAGCGGCTGCGCGCGTCTTCTCGACGACGGCGCGGTGCGCTGCTGGGGCGCCAACACGTTCGGCCAGCTCGGCGACGGCACGGTGCAACCGCACGACGTCCCGATGCCGGTGAAGGCCGCGCCCGTTTCGAGCGTGAAATAGCCCGGGTTTCTTTCGCGCTCATTTCGCGCGACGGAGCTGTCGCGCGCCGCCGTGCGCGGCGCCCGCGAGCACGAGATCGACGAGCTGCGCGACCTTCCGATCGTCGCATTTCTCGTGCTTGAACATCACGATGCTCTGCACGGCCGCGAAGAGCGTGTCGACGATGAGCTGTGCATCGGTACCGCGCGGTAGCTGCCCGCGACGGATCGCGCGCAGGAGCACGGCCTGCGGGGCCCTCTCGTTGTCCTTGCGGATCGCGAGGGCGAGCTTCGTCACGTCGGCGCACCGATCTTCGACCTGCATCATCCGGATGAGGCTCGCGCCGCGCGCGGTGCTCGCGAAGTCACGGAAGCCCTTCAGCATGGCGATGAGATCGCCGCGGACCGATCCGGTATCCGCGGACAGGCTGAAGTCGTCCGCCACGCTGTGCATCGCGGCGAGGACGAGCTCGGCCTTCGTCGGCCAGCGACGGTAGATGGTGGTCTTCGCGACCCCGGCGCGGTCCGCGACGTCTTCGATCGAGATCGCCGCGAAGCCCTTGCTCGCGAGCTCCTCGAGCGTCGCATCGATCACCTTCTCGACGAGCCGCTCTCCACGAAGCTGCGGATGGGCGGCTGCACGCATGGCGAACAGCATAGTGCAGTCGATGCTCGGGAGACGCCCCACATCTCGCCGTCACGCGGGGATCACTCGGGCGTGAGCAGGTAGCCGATGCCGCGCACGGTCCGGATGATCGACGGCTTGCGCGAGCTCTCGGCGAGCTTTCGGCGCAGGCGTGAGATGCGGACGTCGATCGAGCGCTCGAACGCGTTCTCCGATCCGCCCTTGGCGTAATCGAGGATCTGCTCGCGCGTCAGCACGCGTCCGCGCCGCTCCGCGAGGACGCGCAGGATCGCGAACTCGTAGCTCGTGATGTCGAGCGGTCGTCCGTGGAGAGTGGCCTTGCCGCTCGTCGTGAAGAGCTCGAGCGGTCCGGCACGAAGCACTGCCGCGGGACCGGCGAGTCTTCGCGCGCGCCGCACGGCGGCACGGACGCGGGCCGTCAGATCGAGCGCAGAGAACGGCTTGTGCACGACGTCGTCCGCGCCGGCTTCGAGCGCGGCGACCTCGTCGGCCTCGTTCGATCCCGCGGGCGTGAGAAGAATGAGAGGGACGTCGGAGTGCTCCCGTAGCTCCCTGGTCGTCGCCGCGCCGTCGGCGAGTCGGCGCACCAGATCGAGGAGGACGGCATCATGAACGCGGCGCAGCGCCTCGCGGAGCCCCGCTGCGATTCCCGTCACGCGCGTGACGTCGACGCCGCGACCCGCCGGGCCCGAGAGGCGCGCAAGGCTCGCGGCGGTCTGACCGTCGAGCTCTGCGGTCTCCTCGATGAGCAACAGTGTGAGCTCGTCGTGCCCGGACATGACAGTGCGCAGCTCCGATGATCGGCGGCGCGTGCTCGTTGCGCGATTCGCTTTCTGTCGGAGACACGACACCGACGCTCCCGGGTCTCCGGACACACTCCGGGGATTGTGTCCGCGTGTTTCGGTTTCGAGAGCACCGCTCTTCGCCCGTAAAAATAGGCACTTTTCAATTCGCAACGGCCGTTCGCACATCGCAACCTTTTGTTGCGCGGGCCCATCAGAAACGATTGCGAGCGATCGACCGGCGCATGCGCCGCCGAGCGGACTCGCGAGGAGGTTCTCTTGAGAGTCGCAAACAATCCGCCTGCGGACGGTCGGCTGGCCGTGTTTCTCCCCGGTCTCGGGGCTGTGGCCACGACGATGATCGCGGGCGTGATGCTCGCGCGCAAGGGCAAGGGCGTCCCCGTCGGGTCGCTCACCCAGCTCGGAACGATGCAGATCGGCGCAGGCGACGACGGCGCGCCGTCGCCATACGTGCGCGATTTCGCGCCGCTCGCCTCGCTCGACAAGCTCGACTTTGCGGCGTGGGACATCTTCCCGGAGGACGCCTACGCCTCCGCGAAGCACGCCGGCGTCCTCCGCGACGAGCACCTCGATCTCGTTCGCGAGGAGCTCGCCGCCATCAAGCCCATGAAGGGCGCGTTCTATCCCGAGTACGTGAAGCGCCTCCACGGCACGCACGTGAAGCGCGGGGCGACGAAGGCGAACCTCGTCGAGCAGCTCCGGGCCGACATCCGCGAGACCCTGAAGGCGAAGGGCGCCTCGCGCGGCGTCGCGGTGTGGACCGGATCGACCGAGGTCTACACGCAGCCCGGCCCCGTCCACGAGACGATCGCCGAGTTCGAAGCCGGGCTTCGCCGTAACGATCCCGGCATCACCAACTCCCAGCTCTACGCCTGGGCGTTCCTCAAGGAGCGGATCCCGTTCGCGAACGGCTCGCCCAACCTGACCGTCGATTTCCCGGCCGCCCTGCAGCTCGCGCGCGAGATGCGCGTGGCGGTCGGCGGGAAGGATTTCAAGACCGGCCAGACGCTGATGAAGACCGTGCTCGCCCCGGCGCTCAAGGCGCGCCTGCTCGGCGTGCGCGGCTGGTACTCGACCAACATCCTCGGCAATCGCGACGGCGAGGTCCTCGACGACGCCGACTCGTTCCGCGCCAAGGAGGTCTCGAAGCTCGGCGTGCTCGAGACGATCCTCGAGCCGGAGGCGAACCCCGAGCTCTACGGGAAGCTCGTTCACAAGGTCCGCATCGACTACTACCCGCCGCGGGGCGACGACAAGGAGGGCTGGGACAACATCGACCTGTTCGGGTGGATGGGTTACCAGATGCAGCTCAAGCTGAACTTCCTCTGCAAGGACTCGATCCTCGCCGCGCCCATCGTCCTCGACATCGCGCTCCTGATGGACTTCGCGCAGCGGCGCGGTCGTCACGGCATCCAGGACTGGCTGTCGTTCTTCTTCAAGAGCCCGCAGCACGAGGTCAGCGAGCTGCCCGTGCACGACCTCTTCGCGCAGGAGCGCCTGCTCAAGAACACGCTACGCGCTCTCGTCGAGGAGCACGCCGCGGCCCAGGACTCCGACGTGAGGCTGCCGTGGGCCATCTGAAGGGGGCGATGATCGGCTTCGGTTTCATCGGATCGCGCGGGCATCTCCCGGCCTACGCGCTCCGCGGCGACGTCGAGATCGCCGCCGTGGCCGACATCTCCCCCGCACGAAGGGAGGCGGCCGCGCGGGCGCTTCCGAACGCTCTCATCTTCGAGAGCCACGACGAGCTGCTCGCCGGCTACGGGGCGGCGCTCGATTTCGTGGACGTGTGCACGCCACCCTATGCGCACGCCGACATCGCGCTGGCGGCGATGAGCGAGGGGCTCCACGTGCTGTGCGAGAAGCCTCTCGCCACGACGGTCGCGGACGCGCGAGCGATGCTTGCGATGGCCACCGAGACGCGCCGCGTGATCCATCCCGCGCACAACTACCGCCACGCGCCGGTCATCAAGGCGGTGCGGAGCATCCTGGACGAGGGGACGATCGGCAAGGTGCACCTCGCGACGCTCGACACGTTCCGCACCACGCATGCGCGCGGAACGAAGGAGTGGAACGAGCACTGGCGGCGGGACTCTGGATACGCCGGCGGCGGAATCGGGATGGATCACGGCAGTCACACCTTCTATCTGGCATTCGAGTGGCTGCGCTCTCATCCAACTGCGATATCAGCGACGACGTCGTCACGTGACGGCGGCGGAAAAACGGATACCGAGGAGACGTTCTCGGCGAAGGTGACGTTTCCTACCGGGGTCGCTCATGCCACGCTCACGTGGGCGGCGGGATTCCGCAAGGTCATCTATACGCTCCACGGCGAGCACGGTGCGATTCGCGTCGAGGACGACGATATCGAAGTATCGATCATGCGAAAGACGGAGTCCGAGACTCGCTGGGACGTCTCGAAGCGCTCGGTCTCTTCGTCCTGGATGGACGCGAGTCACGTCCACTGGTTTGCCTCGCTGATCGGCGATTTCCAGAAGGCCATCGAGACCGGCACCTACGTGCCGAGCGACGCCCAGGACTCGTTGAAGTGCATCGAGCTCATCACCGCCGGTTACCGCTCCGCGAGCGCCGGCGGCAAGGAGCTCTTGCTCGGTGACGCACGCACGGAGTGATGCCGTGTCCATGAACCTCGATCTCGCATGCGCCGTCGCTCTCGTCGCCATTCCGGCGGCGGCCGCGCTCGCGTACGGCGCGCGCATGCTGGTCGGCGGACGCGGGCGCGCGAGGAGCGAGCGTGTCGACCGCGACGGCGGCAGCGCGCTACTCGCGAAGAGCGTGATGGAGATGTTCTACTGGGCGATCGCCCCGGTAGGCCGAGCGTGCGTGCGCCTCGGGATCAGCGCCAACGCCATCACGTTCGCGTCGCTCGCGCTCGGCATCGCGGCGGGCGTCGCGGTCGCCGTCGGTCATCTCGGAGCAGGCGCGCTCCTCGCCGGGCTCTGCGCGGCATGTGACGCGCTAGACGGCGTCGTGGCCCGCGCCTCGATGCGCGCGTCCGACGCCGGCGAGGTGCTCGACGCAGCCGTCGATCGGTACACCGAGCTCGCGCTCCTCGGAGGCGTCGCCGTGTACCTGCGCGATGCGCTCGGGCTCCTGGTGCTCGCGTTGCTAGCGATCCTCGCGTCGTTCATGGTGAGCTATTCGACCGCAAAAGCCGAGGCGCTGAACGTCACGCCGCCGCGCGGAGCGATGCGCAGGAGCGAGCGTGCGGTGCTCCTCGTCCTCGGAGCCGCGCTCGTTCCGGTGGCAGCCGCGCTCGGCGTCGGTTTCCCGGACGCGCCGATCGTCGTTGCGCTCGCCGTCGTCGGCGTCGTCGGGAATGTCTCTGCCGTCCGGCGTCTCGCCGCGATCGCACGTGCCGTGGACGCGAAGGGAGCGCCCGCCGAATGAATACCTCGCAGCCCAAGGATCAGCGCGCTCGTCTCCTCACCGCCATCCCCGGACCCGTGAGCCGCGGCCTCCGCACGCGAGAGGACGCGGTGCTCGCGCCCGGCTCGCAGGCGTATGCGATCGGGAGCGGCGTCGCGCTCGCGAGCGGGAAGGGGAGCGCCGTCACCGACGTCGACGGCAACACGTTCCTCGATCTCGTCGGCGGCATCGGCGTCAATGCGCTCGGTCACTCGCATCCGGCGATGGTCGAAGCGCTCGGCAAGCAGGCCGCCGCACTGTCGGTGGGATCGTTCACCTCCACCGCGCGCGTCGAGCTGCTCGAGCGCGTCGCGACCCATGCACCCGAGGCGGGCGAGGCGAGCGGGCGTAAAGTGCGCCGCCTCCAGCTCTATTCGAGCGGCGCGGAGGCCGTAGAGAGCGCGCTCCGTCTCGCCAAGTCGCACACCGGCAAGAGCGAGATGGTCAGCTTCTGGGGCGGCTTCCACGGCAAGACGATGGGCGCCCTGTCGCTCATGGGCTCGACCTTCAAGGAGGGATTCGGCCCCATGGTGCCGGGCTCGCATATCGTGCCTTATGCGGATTGCTATCGATGTCCGCTGAAGCTCCAGAATCCGAGCTGCGGCCTCGCGTGCGTGGATGTCGCGCGAAAGCAAATCAAGGCGGCTTCGGCGGGCGGCGTGGCGGCCGTCATCGTCGAGCCCATGCAAGGCACGGCGGGAAACGTGATTCCGCCCGATGACTTCCTGCCCGCGGTTCGGTCGATGGCGGACGATCTCGGTGCGCTGCTGATCGTCGACGAGATGATCACCGGTTTTGGTCGGACGGGGCGCTACTGGGGAATGTCGCATTCCGGAGTACGGCCCGACATCGTCACTCTCGGCAAGGGATTCGGTGGCGGATTCCCGCTCAGTGGCGTGCTCACCACCGACGAGATCGCGCAGGCCAAGCCGTGGTCGAATCCCTCCGGCTCGTCGTCGAGCTATGGCGGTAATCCGCTCGCCGCGGCCGCTGGCGCCGCATCGCTGCGCGTGATCGACGACGAGAAGCTCGTCGACAACGCCCGCATCGTCGGCGACGCCATGCTCCGTGAGCTCCAGACCTTCGTCGATCGCTATCCCTTCATCGGCGAGGTCCGCGGGCGCGGGCTCTTTCTCGCCATCGAGATGGTGCGCGACAAGGAGACGCGCGAGCCGATCGCGACGTCGGCCGCCAAGCGCATCTACGACGCATGCGTGCAACGCGGGCTCTTCGTGATGTCGTACGCGCCGCGCGTTCGCCTGCAACCGGCGCTCACGCTCGACGCGGGGACGGCCATGAACGGGCTCGGCATCCTGCGCGACGTCTTCGATCTCGTCGCGGCCGAGCGATGGTGGACGGCGTGACGAGCGTGATCGCGCACGTTCGCGGGCTCTGGAAGGGCTGGGGGATGCTCTCGCCGCTGCCGTTCGTCCTGTGGCCGCTCGCGATGCTCGTCACCGGCCACGCGCGCTGGGATTACGCGGCGTTTCTCGTGGTGTGTCTCGCGCTGCCGTACGGGAACGCGTGGAGCAAGCGGCTCTTCACGCTGCTCTATCCGCTCGGGCTCGTCGCCGTCCTCTACGACGGCATGCGCTTCGTGAAGGACGTCGGCGTCACGCCGGATCGCCTCCACATCTGCGATCTCCGCGCCATCGACATGAGCATCGCGAGCGTCAGCATGAACGGCACGCGCGGCACCGTGCACGAGTGGCTCCAGGCTCATGCCTCGCTCCCGCTCGACGTGGCGTTCGCCATTCCGTACGGCACGTTCATCTTCGTCACGCTGGCGTTCGCGATCTACATCTACACGAAGGATCCGAGCGTCGTTCAGCGGTTCGGCTGGACGTTCCTGCTCGTGAACCTCGCCGGGTTCGTCACGTATCACCTCTATCCCGCGGCGCCGCCCTGGTACTTCCACGCGCACGGGTGCAGCGTCGATCTCGCGGCGCACGCGAGCGAAGGGCCCAATCTCGCTCGTGTCGATGCGTGGCTGGGTATTCACTACTTCGGTTCGATGTACGGCCGGTCGAGCGACGTATTCGGGTCCGTCCCCTCGTTGCACGTCGCGTATCCGATGCTCGTCGTGCTCAGCGGCTGGCGAGTATTCGGGCGCATCGCGCGTGGGCTGTCCCTCGTCTTCCTGTTTTCGATGTGCTTCGCTGCCGTCTATCTCGATCATCACTGGATATTCGACATCATTCTCGGACTCGGGCTTTCGGTGATTGGATATCTGTTCGTCCAGGCCGTGGCGGCTCGGTCTCTCCAGCGCGTCGGCTTCGCGCTCGCGACGTGGTTCGGCGTCGGTTACACGCCGCTCGCGCCAGGTACCGCGGGAACGCTGGCCGCGATTCCGCTCTATCTCGCGCTTCGCCCGCACGGCACGAGCGCGGTCCTGGGCGCTGCCGTCGTGCTCACGCTGATCGGCGTGTGGGCCGCGGCGCGCGTGTCGCGCGGCACCGGCCTCCAGGATCCGCAGATCGTCGTCATCGACGAGGTGGCCGGCGTGCACGTCACGTGGCTCGCAGCGCCGGCCAACTGGCACGGTCTCATCGCGGGCTTCGTCCTCTTCCGTCTGTTCGATCAGCTCAAGCCATTTCCGGCGCGCTGGGCGGAGCGCAAGCTGCATGGCGGCATGGGCATCGTCTTCGACGACGTCTTCGCCGGCATGTGGGGCGCTGCCGTCCTCGTCGCGTTGCGGTTCGCGGGAGTGCTCGCATGAACGCGCACAGTAACGGCGGCCGACCCGATCAGAGCCGCGACTCGTTCTGGCGGCGCATCGTCTTCGCGTCGGTCGACTACGGCGGCCGGCATCCGTTCGCGGTCGTCGGCGCCGCGCTCATGCTCATGCTCGCGTGCTGGAGCTATGCGCGAAAGCTCGACGTGCGCTCCGACGTGATGGAGCTCCTGCCGCGTGAGAGCCCAGGATTCAAGGCCTTCGAGGCCCGTCTCGAGCGCGTGGGCGGCCGCTCCACCATCCTGGTCGTCGTCGAGTCGCCGGACCGGAAGGCCAACGAGCGCTTCGCGGACGACGCCTACGCCGCCTTCCAGCGCGAGCTCCCGCCGGACCGCATCGCCTTCATCGAGGGCGGCACGAAGGACGTGCGCGCGTTCTTCGAGGGCAACAAGTGGCTCTACGTCGACCAGAAGGAGCTCGAGGAGGCGGACGCCACGCTCGATCACCAGATCGCGCTCTCGAGCGGCATGGTCGACGACCTCGAGTCGAACGAGAAGCCCGCGTTCTCGCTCGGCATGGAGGAGTACCGGAAGCGGTGGAAGGCGAAGGCCGACGAGAAGGACGAGTTCCCGACCGGCTACTTCGCCTCCGCGGACGGAACGCAGCTCGTCCTGCGCATCTTCTCGACCAGCGCCGGCATGGGCAGCGGAAGCGACGAGGAGCTCCTCGCGCAGGTGAAGGACATCGTGGAGGGTGAGCTGCAGCCGCGGCGCTTTCATCCCGACATGAAGGTCGGCTACGGCGGCGACATCCCGAACGCCGCCGCCGAGAAGGCCTCGCTCGTCAGCGAGGCGGTGGTGGCGACGTCGATCGCGGCGATCCTCATCCTCGCCGGCATCGTCTTCTTCTATCGGTCGTTCTGGGCCATTCCGCTCATCTTCTTTCCGCCGCTCTTCGGAGTGGGATGTGCGTATGCCTTTGCGACATACCATTACGGATACGTGAATGCGTCGGGGGCATTCCTGGGCGCCATCATCCTCGGTAATGGGGTGAATTATCCGATTGTCCTCTATTCGCGATATCGCGAGTTCCGGGCGCGCGGAATGACCCCGGACGAGGCGCGGCGCGAAGCGGTGTGGAATGCGTTCCGCGCGGAGCTGGTCGGCTCGGCGGTCGCGAGCATCGCGTACGGCTCGCTGACCGTGACGAACTTCCGGGGCTTCAGCCAGTTCGGCGTGATCGGCTTCGTCGGCATGCTGCTCGTGTGGGTCTCGATGATCCCGTGCTTGCCGGCGCTCGTGGTCCTCGTGGAGCGACTCCAGAAGCGGTTGCCGAAGTTCCTCCGCGAGGCGCCGCCGCGGCTCGACGCCGATCAGAGCCGGGGCCTGGTCTCGCGGGTCGTCGGCGATGCCACGCGTCGCTGGCCGCACGTCTTCGTCGGGGCGGCGCTCGTCCTGACCGTGCTCGCGGCGTGGCGGCTCCCGTCCTTCTTGCGCGATCCGTGGGAGTACGACTTCGACAAGCTCGGCTCGCAGGGCTCACGCACGAGCGGCCCGGCGCAGTGGTCCGCGAAGGCCGATCACATCCTGACCGGGCGCATCAACCTCGCCGGCTCGCTCGTCCTCGCCGACAGCCCCGCGCAGGTCCCGCTCCTGAAGGAGCGCATCCTCGCGAACGACGCCGCCGACCCCGCGGGCTCGCTCGTCGAAGGCGTCACCACCGTCGCGGACTTCCTGCCCGGAACGCCCGCCGAGCAGGGCGCGAAGCTCGACGTCCTGACGCGTCTCCGCGAGCGCATCACGCCGGCGGTGCTCGCCCGGCTCGCTCCCGACGAGGCCGCGAACCTCCGCGAGATGATCCCGCCGGAGTCGCTCGCCGTCCTCACGATGAACGACCTGCCCTCGCTCCTGAAGCGTAATTTCTCGGAGCGCAGCGGCGTGGTCGGCACCGTCTTCTACGTCCGGTATCGGCCCGGCGTCTCCACGAACGACGGCCACAAC